>OBAE01000137.1_pt1 | contig 78494 bp, 65 predicted proteins | sample 1517641 | NCBI WGS metagenome assembly OBAE01 (sample SAMN04571701, study PRJEB22368) | human gut metagenome | biome: human gut; material: stool | host: Homo sapiens | place: Luxembourg | collected 2012-08-30 | reverse complement strand
CAGGCCCTCTCAGTCACCTTCGGTGACAGCTCTCCCAGAGGGAGAGCCAAGAGGGATGGATGGAAGAAAGCGGGGGGATGGGATGCCATCCCCCCGCTTGGGGTTTTTGCTTAGCCTGGGGTTTGCTCAGCCGATGATGTTGCCGTACTGGTCCACGACGACCTTGGTGCCATCGGGGAGGGTCATAGCATAGCGGCCATCGCCGATGCTGAGAATACCCGTATTGCTGGGCACCTTTCCCGGAGTGCCCACAATGACTTCCTGGAGCTCAGGAGGGATAAAAGTTTCGTTCATGGGTTTCTCCTTTCCTCACTCCCAAATGGTGCGGGTGTTGTAATGCAGGGTGTGGGTGACGCCGTGGACCTCGGTGCCGTCCAGGGTGATCCAATAGGGGGTGACTTCCAGAGTGCCGGTGCCGGAGAGGCTCTTATCAGCCAGCATGAGCTTGGCGTCACGGGCCGCGCCGAACAGGTTGGCGGGAGTCTTGAAGATCCGATAACGGCTGGCGTAGGAGACGTCAACCTTCTGGTCACCAACGACGAAGCCGGAGGCCTGATAGTTGGCGGGGTTATCCACGGCAGAGATCAGGGTGACGCCACGGAGACGGAACAGGCCGGTGCGGCTGTAAGCCAGGTCCAGATAGGAGTCGCTGACATACTTGGCGTAGATGGTGGTGTCCTCCGTGACCTGGTCCAGGTCAGCGGGGGTGGTGTAAGCCTGGTCGGCGAACCAACCGGCAAAGACCTTGCCGGCGGGGGCCTGGTAGGCCACCTGGTCACGGACGCCGGTACCGGCGGAAACGGTAAGCTCGTAGGTCTTGGCCGCATCCACCACGGTGACGGTGACGTTCTCCACGGCGGGGGTGTCGGCAGCGATGGGCGTGCCGTCAGCGCAGTAGCTATCCATCAGCAACAGCTGAGCAGACGCATTTGCCGCAGGAGTCTTGCATTCAGCGGCGCGGTCATAGCTATCGCTAACGCTGGGCTGGCTATTGCCAGGGCCGTTATAGGTGACCGTGCGGGTGGTGCCGTTGGTGACCTCCACACCGTCCAGGGTGACCCAGTAGGGGTAATAGGTGAAGGACTCGCCTGCGGTCTGCCACTTACTTTCCTTGCTCACACCGTAGCACAGCATGTAGCCATACTTATCGGCGGGAACCAGGCTACTGGCGGTATACACGTCCGTGGTCGTGTCCTTCTTGGTGATGGAAACATTGCTGAAGGCCACCGAACCGGAAACAGTGACGATCTTGGTTTCTTCGCGATTGTCCACAATATCCGTATAGGTAGTCTGGGCTGCCTTGGTCCGGACATCATCCAGATAGAAGCCGACCTCGGCGTAGTTGCTACGGTCGATGGCGGAAACCATATAGAGGCCGACAACATCCATCTGGTATCCGGTGTCCTCATAGTGGCCATTGCCGTACAGGACCTTGGGGATCAGGTAGGTGTTGGGCACTTCCCAGATATAGTAGGTAGCGCCAGCCTGGGGAGCAAAGCTGAGGCCGGTTTCGCCTTCGTTGGTGAAGGGATAGGCGGTGGTGCAGTCCTTATCGAAGAAAGCGCCGCCGTAGAGGTAGCCGTTGGTGACCTTGTCCGTCAGGTTAAACTCAGCGCTGACGGGGCAGGTATCCGTATGCACAGTCTCAGCATTGCCATCTGCGTTCATGCGGACATGGGCCACGTTGAAGGTCTGGTAGTAGGCGAACCAGACGTGCTGGTTGGAGTTGGCGGCGGTGAGGGTCACATTCACGGAGTCGCCCTTGGTCAGGGTTCCATCGTTGAGAATGTAGCTACCGAAATAGTTGTAGTCGTCCACCTTCTCATAGGAAACCGCGTAGGGTTTGTTGTACTCGAGGCCGGTTTTGCCGTTCTCCTCATGGTAAGCAGCGATCTTGACCTGCTTGGCCAGGGCGGGAGACTCCACCACGGCGCCGTTTTCGTTGATGGGCTTGCCCTGGTCATTGACCAGATAGTAATGGACCAGGATGTTGCCGCCGCCCACGGTGACCTGGGGAACCGGGAAGGTGCCCACGGTATCCTCACCCAGGTAGTTCTTATAGCTGAAGGTGGCCTCTTTATTGGCGTCCAGCACCTCATTGGTGGAGGGACTGTAGCCCTCCTTAACGGTAACCTTGTACTTCATGATGGGGTTGTCGCCCTCACGGACGCTGCCGACCGTCCAGTTGATCCGGCGAGCAACGGCATCGTAAGTGGCACTGCCCTGGCTGATATAGACGTCCGCCTTACCGGCGTCATAGACCGCCTTGTCGGTGGTGATGACAGGGGCGGTACCGGAGAAGCTCAGCTGGACCTTCTCGCCCATGGTATCGGCCACGGAGCCGTTGGAGGCGGCGATGGCGATGCTGCCGGCGATGGTAGTGAAGGCGGCTTCGAGCTTAGAAGCAATGTCCGACTCATTTTTGTCGATGGCGAAAAAGCCTGTGCTGGGGTTTGTCGCACAATTTCTCAGAATGGTCTCACCCTTAGTACCAGCCTGGAGAGCCACGGAATAGACCGTTATGCCGTCTTGCAGAGCCTGACCAGCCTCCCAAACGGTTGCATAAGAGTGGTTTATCTTCTGCCGATTTAGCGTCTCTGTTTCACCGTGCTCACACGTCACCGTCAGGTCGATACGGCCATCAGTTTCCTTTGTACCATCACCAGCCTGGTTTTTATAGTCACAACCCGTGACCACCACTGTGTTCTCGTCATAGTCGTCATTGTGCGTCCAATAGTTTCCAAAAATGGAATTATTATATTGACAAGTTCCCGTTGCTGTTCCGCTTACACGATAGCTGGCGGTGGGGACACCATCGCTGAGCAAAACAATGCTCTTATTTCCTCCCTTAGAGGCCGAAGAATTCAGCAGATCGCGAGCGGTCTTGATACCAAGCTGCGTAAACGTGCCGCCGTCATATTTGTCGGTGGCTTTTTTAATGTTATTGATATACGTTTTCAGTTCTGCCTTGTCGGCCCATGTATAGAAGCCGGTCTGGTCAACCTTCAGGTTGAACACGACAACCGCAATACGGGTGGTACTATCCTCCGTCAGCAACTTGTCGATGAAGGCATTCGCCGCCGCCTTGGTCTGAACCATGCGGTCATTTTTTTCGCCGTTCTCCTCATACATACTGTTGGAGTTGTCGATAACCAGGACCACGTCGGAGGTGGTCTTGTAGTTCCTGCCCTGGATGCCCAGGGTGACCTCCCAGAGGTTCTTCTGGCCTTCCACGGCCTTGGCGTCCTTGTCCAGCTTGATGGAGCCCTCAGCGGGCCACACGGGCTGGGTGGACTCCGTGCCGCCGCCGGTCTCTTCGCCTTCGGCAAACGACGGCAGGGCCACCAGAGACAGGGCCATGACCAGCGCCAGCACGAGTGCCAACGCCCGTTTCCATGTTTTCATTTTCTCATTCCTCCCATTTCGTTTATTTTGGGGGCCGGGCGGCCCCAATTGACTTGGGTTTTGCAGGGACAGTTTTAGATAGTATCCATTGTACACCATTCCGATATCGTTTGCAAGAGGTTTTGGGACTTGTTTGCGATATTTTTACGCTCGCTTGGCATTGTATCACAAAGGGGTGTCGAATGCAAGTGTATTCTGGGGAAACCGGGGGTGGACGGAGGGGGGCGGGGGTGGTATAATAGAGGAGATAACCAACAGATGAGGAGGTTTTTGGCCATGAACGAGAAGAAGCAGAGCGGGTATCCCCAGGAGGACCCCAGGGCGGAGCTGGAGCGGCTGATGCAGGATAAGCCGCTGAAAAGGCCGGGGGGCAAGGACCGGAAGGAGCCGCCCATCATGGCGGTGTATGCCGCGCCGGAGATCAAGGAAGAGAAATGAGCGGGTTCCGGCTGGAGAGCTGCGTGTGGGAGCTGACGTTAGCGTGCTGCTTCGGGTGCAGGTACTGCGGGTCCGCCGGGGGGCGGGCCAGGGCGGACGAGCTGTCCACGGCGGAGTGTCTGGACGCGGCGGAGCAGCTGGCGGACCTGGGCTGCCGGAGGGTATCGCTGATCGGGGGCGAGGTGTTCCTGCGGCGGGACTGGGCGCAGATCGCCGGGCGGCTGACCGGGCTGGGCGTCCGGGTGGACGTGATCACCAACGGGTACCTGATGTCGCCGGAGGTGCTGGAACAGCTGAAGCAGGCTGGCGTGTCGTCGGTGGCGGTGTCCATCGACGGGCCGGAGGACGTGCATGACGCCGGGCGGCAGGCCGGGAGTTTTAAGCGGGCCATGGAGGCCGTCCGGGCGCTGACGGCGGCGGGGATGCCGGTGTCGGTGATCTCCACCCTGCGGCTGGAGGAGCTGTACCGGGTGCTGGAGGGGTCCGGCATCGGGGCGTGGCAGCTGCAGGCGTGCTCGCCTATGGGCAACGCCGCCCGGGGGCTGGACTGGCGCATCGACCCGGCGGAGGTCATCGCTTTCGTGATGCGGCACCGGGCGGAAGCGCCGTTTATGCTGGGGGCGGCCGACAACGTGGGGTATTTTACGGATGAGGAGCTGCGCCTGCGGGGGGCCGATGGGGCCTGCTTCCAGGGGTGCAGGGCGGGTATCTCCGCCATTGGCATCGACAGCGCGGGCAACGTGCGGGGGTGCGAGTCGCTGTACGATGAGCGGTTCAACGAGGGGAATCTGCGGCAGCGGAGGCTGCGGGATATCTGGGAGGACCCGGGGGCCTTTGCGTACAACCGGCAGTTCCGGCGGGAGATGCTGACGGGGCAATGCGCCCGGTGCCGGATGGGGCCGTGGTGCGCCGGGGGATGCCGGTCGTACAACTATTTCGTGCACGGGAAGCTGTACGAAAGTCCGGCGTGTGCAGGCGGGGCCAAATAAGGGGCAGACAGAGTCGTCCGCCCCTACGAATGTTCTATCGACAGTTTGCCTGTAGGGGCCGGGTTTTACCCGACCCAAAAGCAACGGACCGGTGGGCGGGGCGGAGCCCGCGCCCCTGCGGAGCGTTAACGGCAGAACATCCTGTCGGGCGGGCAATCCGCAGAATTCCATAGAAAAAGACTGCGGTGGTGAGCCGCAGTCTTTTTTCAGAGATGGGGTTTATCGGGCCTTGTCGAACTCCTGGGACACCTGCTCCAGCAGCTGGCGGATGGGCAGGTGCTGGGGACAGGCCTTTTCGCACTTGCCGCACTTGATGCAGTCGGAGGCCCGGCGGCCCGGGGCACAAAAAGGCGGGGAAATCGCCGAAGCGCCGCCGGAGGCGATTTCGAGGAAGTGCCCCGGCTGGCGGGCATGACAATGCCTGCCAGTCGGCTAGCACGACGGTGGGCAGACACGGGCCCCGCCCTACGAAAGCGCCATATCACGTCCCTACAGGCCCTCTCAGTCACCTTCGGTGACAGCTCTCCCGGAGGGAGAGCCAAGTAGGGGCCGACGTCCCCGGTGGCCCGGGGCGCAAAAAGGCGGAGCACACGGGCCCCGCCCTACGGGTGTTCTATCGACAGGCGCTTCGTAGGGCCCGCTGCCCTCAGCGGGCCGGGTCAGCCCATTCAGCCTGTCAAAACGTTCGTGTCCTGGTATAGCAGAAGGAGAAATCCATCCTGGGTCCCGTCCGGATTCAGCAGCCGCAGCTCCACATACTGAAGGTTGTCGTACCAGTCGGCGGACAGGTCAAAATGCAGGGTCCAGTACCGTTCCTGGCAGCTGCCCTTGAAGGGCGGCAGGGTCAGCTCCTGGCCATCCTCGTCCACGCAGTAAAGCTGGAGGTCGTCCAGCAGCACGTCCCCGGGGTCCCGGTGGATCTCCAGCTCCACCTGGAGGACGCCGTCCTCATAGGACGCGCCCAACAGGCCCACCCGGCCTCCCTGCCAGGTATCCCAGTCCAGCCATTCCCGGGCCACCGCCGGTTCCTGGGTGGCGGGGGTGACCGGGTCGACGGAATAATCCGTGTGGCGGACCTGACAGCTGGAGACGATGGAGCTGACCAGGGACAGGATGATCAGCCCCGCCACCAGCACCCCCACCAGGCTCACCTGACGGGCCGGGCCGCTGAGGTTATTCAGCTTTTCCCGGACCTGGCGGGCCTCATCCTCAAAGCAGACCTTCTTCTCGTGGCACTCCTTCTTCTCGAAGCACACCTTGCCCCCACGGGGGACGGAACGGCGCTCCTGCCCCGTCAGGTGGTGCACCGTGCCGTCGGCGTCTACCCGCTCCCGCCGGGGCGGGCGGTTATAGGCCCCGCACTCCGGGCAGCAGCCGTTTTTCTCGTAGTTATAGCTCTTTCCGCAGGCCTTGCAGTGTACCGTTGCCATGGCGTGTCCTCCTTTATATCACATCCGCTGAAAATCCAGATACCGAGTCCCCTGGAAGGTCAGGCGGCCCCGGTCCCCCTCCACCAGCATACCGTAGTCCTGGCCGCTCATCTGCAGCTCCATGCGGTCGCCGCTTTCCACCTGGAAGGTGGCGAAATACCGGGTGGAGGTGGTGGTGTGCATCTCACCGCCGCTGCGGTGGGAGGAGAAGCTCTGGCGCTTGGCCACCACTGTGGCCTCCACCGTCAGCCGGGGGGAATGGTTGTTCCTGTTCCGCTGGGACAGCTCCCGGACAAACGTCACCAGGATCATGCCCAGGATCGCCACAAAGGCCACGATGAAAAGCAGGAAGAAGATGGAAATGAATCCGTCGCCGGAGAAAAAGCTGTCGAACATGGCGCGTGCCTCCTTTTTTCGGGGGATGCCCCGTCTGTATGGTCCCATTGTACGCCCCGCCGGGGATAAAATCCACCAACCTCAGGTTGCGCCGGGGCATTTCCCCGGAAAACGGCAGGAAACCTCAGGTTGCGGCGGGATTTTTATCCAGTATAGCATACGCGCCGGACCTTTGGCAAGCCAAAGGTCCGGCGCGGGGGTTATTCTTGGGATTCCTGTGGTATCAGAAGGTCCCGCAGGGTCACGCTGTCCAGATAGTCGCCGATGAGCTGGCCCAGGCGGTTCCACACCGGCAGGGTCCGGCAGCGGGCCGCCCGGTCACAGGGGTGGGCCCCCTCCTCCAGGCAGGCCACCGGGGCCAGGGAGCCCTCCGTCAGGCGGAGAATCTCCCCCAGGGGGTACTCCTCCGGCCTGCGGGTCAGGCGATAGCCGCCGCCCTTGCCGGTGACGCCGTCCACCAGTCCCGCCCGGCTCAGCAGGGTCATGATCTGGCCGGCGTATTTGTCGGAGATCTCCTGACGCCGGGCCACGTCCCGCATGGAGACGTAGCCGTCGCCGCCGTGCTCCGCCAGGTCCACCATCACCCGCAGGGCATAGCGGCCCTTGCTGGAAATGACCATGTTACACCATCCGGCAGCTTTCGCAGGAGCCGCAGTCCTCCGGGAACTTGCTGTGGTCATACTCGATGCCGTGGCGGTCATAGTAGTCCTTGATGGCGGACTTGATGGACTCCTCCGCCAGCACGGAGCAGTGGAGCTTGTGAGCGGGCAGACCGCCCAGGGCGTCCACCACCTGGCGGTTGGTAACGGCCAGGGCCTCGTCGATGGTCTTGCCCTTGATCATCTCGGTGGCCATGGAGGACGAGGCGATGGCGCTGCCGCAGCCGAAGGTCTCGAACTTCACGTCCTGGATGACGTTGTCCCGGATTTTCAGGTACATCTTCATAATGTCGCCGCACTTGGCGTTACCCACCTGGCCCACGCCGTCGGGGTTCTCGATCTCACCCACGTTGCGGGGGTGCATGAAATGATCCATCACGATATCGCTATACAGTGCCATATTCAAAACGCTCCTTTCGTTGTCACAGCATGAATGCTTTCTTACCGGATTCCAGGTCCTTCCACACCGGGGACATGGACCGCAGGTACTCCACCACCCGGGGAACCTCCCGCAGGATGTGGTCCACCTCCTCCTGGGTGTTCCACTCGCACAGGCTCAGCCGCAGGGAGCCGTGGGCCACCTCGTGGGGCCGGCCGATGGCCAGCAGCACATGGCTGGGGTCCAGGGAGCCGGAGGTGCAGGCGGAGCCGGAGGAGGCGCAGATGCCTGCGGCGTCCAGCAGCAGAAGCAGGGACTCGCCCTCGATGCCCTCGAAGCAGAGGTTCACGTTGCCGGGCAGACGGTGCTCCAGGTCGCCGTTGACGGCGCTGTGGGGAATCTTGGACAGGCCCTGGATCAGCCGGTCCCGCAGGGCCGTGACCTTCACGCGGTTTTCCTCCATGTGGGCGCAGGCATCCTCCAGGGCGGCGGCCATACCGGCGATGCCGGGGACATTCTCCGTACCGGCCCGCTTGCCCCGCTCCTGGGCGCCGCCCTCGATGACGTTCACCAGGGGGATGCCGCCCCGGACATACAGGGCGCCCACGCCCTTGGGGCCGTGGAACTTGTGGCCGGAGAGGCTCAGCATATCAATGTGCTGGGCCTGGACGTCGATGGGCAGGTGACCCGCCGCCTGAACGGCGTCGGTGTGGAACAGCACGCCCTTTTCCCGGCATACGGCGCCGATCTCCTCAATGGGCAGGATGCTGCCGATCTCGTTGTTGGCGAACATGACGGTCACCAGGCAGGTGTCCTCCCGGATGGCGTCGGCCACCTGCCGGGCGGAGACCATGCCGTTTTCGTGAACCGGCAGCAGCTCCACCTGGAAGCCCTCCTTCTCCAGCTTCTTCAGGGTGTGGAGAATGGCGTGGTGCTCGAAGGCGGTGGAGATGATGTGCATCTTGCCCTTGCGGCGGCCGATGGCGGCGGCGGAAAGCAGGGCCTGGTTGTCGGCCTCGCTGCCGCCGGAGGTGAAGATGATCTCACGGGGCTGGCAGTTCAGGCACCGGGCCACGGTCTCGCGGCTCTTCATCAGCAGCTCCGCCGCCCGCTGGCCCACGCTGTGCAGGCTGGAGGGGTTGCCGTAGTTCTCCTCCATGGCGGGGAGCATGGCGTCCAGGGCCGTCCGGCTCATCCTGGTGGTGGCCGCGTTATCTGCGTAAACAGTCATTTGTATATTCCTCCCTGTTTCAGGCTTGAATTACCTATCGGTTTGGTTTGTAATTGGAGTATAACCGAAATTAACTACCAAGTCAATAGGTAATTTGGCTTTTCCGGCAGATTCTTCCAATAGAGGGCCGTTCTCCCCCGGTTTTTTTGATTTTAATGGAAAACAGGAAAAATATGATTGACATAACAGTTAAAATTGTGTAAACTGGACATGGTCTGAACGGCCAGGAAGAAAGATGAATAAAGGAGAAAGAGTATGAAACGCATCATTGCTGTGCTGCTGACGCTGATGATGGCCCTGAGCCTGACGGCGTGCAGCGGCGACGACAACGCCCAGGTGGCGGGCACCTGGAAATGGAATTGCGACATGACGGAGATGTTCCAGGAGGGCGTCAACCAGGGGGCCGGGATGGACCTGGCCACGGACGCCACCATGGAGATGGTGTTTGTGCTGAAGCTGAACGAGGACGGCACCTATACGCTGAACGTGGATCGGGACGCCCTGAAAACCTCCCTCCAGACCTACATTGACGCGCTGATCCCTGCGGCGGTGGAGATGATCTATCAGCAGCTGGAGGATCAGGGCATGAACCGGGCCGACATTGACGAGGCCATGGCGGCCGAGGGCGTCACCGTGGAGGAATATGTGCAGCAGATGATGGACGCCTCGATAGACGTGGACCAGATGATGGACGGCCTGGCGGATGAAAATGAGTCCGGCTATTTCCGGGCAGCCAAGGGCAAGCTGTATCTCAGCGATAAGGCAGACACCTTCAGCGATGACAGCTGCGCCGAATACACCCTGTCCGGCGGCACCATGCAGTGGACCGGCGGCAGCTATGAGCTCTTTGATAATCTGGACGACCTCCATGTAGAGCTGCCCGTCCAGTGGACGAAGCAGTAAGTCCGTTCTGACAAGCCAAATTGCGGCCCCCGGCGGGGCCGCAATTTTTGTCTTGCATTTGGAATGAAAATACGGTATAATACTCGGGTCACATGCCGGTGTGATGGAATGGTAGACGTAGCGGATTCAAAATCCGCCGGGGGCGACTCCGTGTGGGTTCGAGTCCCACCACCGGCACCACGTCGGAGCAAGCTCTATATCGCTTGCTCCGACTTATTTTATAAGTCAGAGCGCGCTCATGCCGCTGCTCCTCCTTTCCAAATCGAACCCGCTGCGCTGGGCTTCGATTTGGGTTTTTTCTTTCTTTTGCCGTATCGTTTCTGTGTCGCCGCCGGCACTATGTCGGAGTAATCTTCTGTATCGCTTGCTCCGACTTATTTCATAAGTCAGAGCGCGCTCACGCCGCTGCTCCTCCTTTCCAAATCGAACCCGCTGCGCTGGGCTTCGATTTGGGTTTTTTCTTTCTTTTGCCGTATCGTTTCTGTGTCGCCGCCGGCACTATATCGGAGTAATCTTCTGTATCGCTTGCTCCGACTTATTTTATAAGTCAGAGCGCGCTCATGCCGCTGCTCCTCCTTTCCAAATCGAACCCGCTGCGCTGGGCTTCGATTTGGGTTTTTTCTTTCTTTTGCCGTATCGTTTCTGTGTCGCCGCCGGCACTATGTCGGAGTAATCTTCTGTATCGCTTGCTCTGACTTATTTTATAAGTCAGAGCGCGCTCATGCCGCTGCGGGTCCGCAGCGGCTTTTTGGGCGCGGCGGGGCCGACGGGCGGGGGATTGAGTACGGAGGCGGAATATGGTATAATAGGCGGAAAAACCGGCCCGGACACGGGCAAGGGGGGTGACGGACGCCGTGCTTTCGCTATATCTGGCCGCGCTGGAAAGCGACGGGGACAAGAAACAGTTCCGGGAGCTGTACCGTCGGTATCACCGGGTGATGGAGCGGACGGCCCTGGCCGTGCTGCATGACCCCCACGACGCGGAGGAGGCCGTGCAGGAGGCGTTTCTGCGGGTGATTGAAAATTTTTCAAAAATTTATGAAATTCCTTGTAAGGATTTGGGGGGCTGGCTCGTTATTATAGTGAGGAACGAGGCCATCACCATTCTGCGCAGGCGGCGCTGCCACCTGCCGCTGGAGGAGGGCTGGGCGGATTTTGCCGGGCAAAGCCGGGATCTGCCGGACTATTCGTCCATGGTGCAGCTGTTCGCCCGGCTGCCGGACACCTATCGGGCCGCCCTGGAGATGAAGCTGGTGCTGGGCTGGTCCACGGCGGAGATCGCCCGGCGGCTGGGCCTGACGGAGAGCGCCGTGAACACCCGGCTGTCCCGGGGGCGGGCGCTGCTGCGGAAAATTTTTGGGGAGGAGGGGATCGAACCATGACCGATCAGGAATTGGACCGGATGCTGCGCCGGGCGCTGCTGGACGCGGCGGACCAGGAGGCGCAGACGCCGCCGGAGACGGAAGTGCCGCTGTCCGAGGGGCACCGCCGCCGTATGCGGGAGATGCTGCGGGACCCGCTGCTGTGGTTCCGGCTGCGAAACCCCTACCCCTGGCGCGCCGTGGCCCGGCGGGCGGCGGTGGTGCTGCTGATGCTGTCGCTGTCGGCGGCCATGGTGCTGGCCGTCAGCCCCAAGGCCCGGGCGGATATCGTCCGCTGGACCATGGAGCAGAATGGCCGCCGGGTGGAGTTCCGCTATCACGGCGACGGCCCCGCCCAGGCTCTGCCCCAATACCGGATCGCCGCCCTGCCGGAGGGCTATACGGAAACGGAGCGGGCGGAGGCAGACTGGAACGTCCGGGTGACCTATGAGTGCACCGGAAAGCAGTGGATTCGTTTCTCCTATCTCTATATGCAGGATGGCACAGCTTCCAGCGTGGGTATCGCCGAGTCGGATACGGTAAAGGATATCACGGTATCCGGCATGAGCGGCAAGCTGATCCTGCCCCAAAGCTCGGAGTCAGCCAACGTCATTATCTGGTTTGACACGGCACAGAACCTGATGTTCTCTATCCACGCAAATGTGGATGAGTCCGTCATAATCGCCATGGCGGAGAGCGTTTCTTTGTGCAATTCCACAAATTGAAAAAATGTAAAATTTTGCTGTAAGATTCTGGGGGTCTGCTTCGTTAATATAGCAAAGATAAAAACGGAGGGCTTCACATGAATCAAAAATGCAGTTCTATTCTCCTGATACTGGCTATACTGTCAGGAGTAATTACAACATCCTATGCATCACAAAGACGCGTGCCAGATAGTCTATTCCAACTAACGTTTAAGAACGGCTTCGCTGTTTGTGATGTAACTTGTACAGCAGATTACAGCACAGACAAGGTTGTAGTCAATGTTACGCTGTACAAAGGGTGGGATGTTGTGGGAGCCTGGACAGACCAGGGAAAAGGCAGCGCCTCTATCACTGAGCAGGTTAAAGCCGTGAAGGGCGCCGAGTATACTATGTCCATAACCTGGTCCGTGGCCGGTCAGTGGCAGCGCTCAGAGACAATCAGAAAAACCTATACTGGTTGAAAAAGTTTGATTGTACGGAGGTGAGGCCCATGCAGTAAGAAGCGTCCCTACCCGCAGCGAATGATTCAAAAGACAAAAATCGAAAGGAGCAAACCCTGTCATGAAAAAATTGGCAAAGATTTTCCTCTGCTTGTCCTTGGCACTGATGATGTCCCTTTCCTTGGCAGTTCCCGCATTTGCGGCGAGCACATGCGTTCACTCCTATCAGCGAATTATTTCGGGAGATTATACTTGGTACGATCCAGTTTCGGCCACATTACACCAAAAAAACCAGGGCGACCTGATGGAATGCTCTAAATGCGGGAAACAGGAGCCCCGCAACGCCTGGCATTCGGAAACAGAAGAACATACAGGCAGAACAACATATACCAGCAACCATTCCGGCTCCAACCCCACTAAGCATACCTATACCAAGCTGACAAACTGCAGGCACTGCAATTACCTGATGGATCGGGACTTCGGATTCACCGGCTGCACGGCTGCGGGGTGCCGGGAAGCTCAGGGATTGAAGCCGATGCCGATGGATGCGTAAAAAGGAGGATATGCACATGAAAAAAGCCCTACATCGTTGTCTGACGCCGCTGCTGGCCGCCGTTTTGACGTTTTCCCTGTGTGCATCGGCATTTGCCGAAGAACAGCGTGCTTCCTGTTTTCACACGTTAGTCTTACTTCAGAAGGGTATAACGTGGTATGACTATACCGCTAGCACGCACACATGGAACCGAGGCTCCCTGTACCGGTGCAGCAAGTGCGGCTATGAGGAACGGCAAAGCGACACAAGTGATCGTGCCGAATCGCACTCGATCGAAACGACTTCCGTTTACAATCATGAGCTGGCAAATCCGGCAAAGCACAATGTTGTCATCACTACGGGCTGTACCGTATGCCCTTATGTTAAGTCCAAGGAGACTAAACTCACCGGCTGCACGTCCGCAGGATGTCGGCTAACACAGCGCGTTGACCCCGTCCCCGTGACGGCGTGACGATGTCAATTTGCCATAATTCCCGGGTGCGGGCGGCGAAAGCCGCCCCGCCCACCCTCATAACTTTGAAACTAGGGCTTGACAGGAAGGACTACTTATGATAAACTCCGTATATGATTTATCATAAGTAGTCTTTTCTGCGCCCATTTGACCGATGCGAAAGGAGCTGTTTCTATGAATCCCATGCACCAACTGACCCGGCGGCCGGTGAAGGCGGCCTTCGGCGCACTGCTGCTGGCCTTAGCGGGGGTGATCCTGGCCCTGTCCGGGGGGCAGTTCTGGGCGGCGGTCCAGACCCGGGCCGGGGTGGAGGAGACCTATACCACCGTGGCGGTGGTTACCGGCGGGAAACGGCAGCTGGTGTCCAGCGGCGACATAGTATACGAGGATATTGGCCCCACATACGAAGCCAACGAGTTTCTGAAGGAGGCCGCCCAGAAGGGCTGGAGCATCATCCGCGGTCAGGCCACCATGGGCCTTGCCGGGGGGTACAGTCCGAAGCTCACGCCGCTGACCACATTTTATCAAATGGACGTTGACAGCTCCGACACCCGCATTGATAACGATGAGGACGTCCCCTATAACTTCGCCATCCTGGAGATCGAGATCACGGAGGTGGGGGAGGAGAGGGTCTATTATCCCAGAGAGTATGATACAGGCGCTTTTTTCAACTGGGTCGTCTCCGGCAAGGTGCTGGGAGTGCAAGCCATGAGCGGCGATTGGAACGACCCCACCGGCCGGAACGCAAATTTTTATTTGCAGATCACCGGCGAGTCGGATGCGGCGGGCAAGGCGCTGCAGGCCGGACAGCGGATCCTGGTGTTTACCCACAATTACCGCGACCTGGATTTCGAGCAGCGCTGCCTCATTGCGGAGGACCTGAGACTCAGTGGCTATGAGGTGGACCCCCGGAGCCTGGATATTGAGAACAACCTGATCCGTTATGCCGACCGCACCACCGCCATCACCATAACGGACGGCGAGGGAAATCCCTGGCCGGACGATGCGCCCCTGTATAAGGACCCCGTCACCGGCAATGAGTCCACCATAGACCTTCGGCGACTGAACACCATTGCCTTCAATGTCGATGACTGCTCCCAGCCCTGGACGTTATACGATGAGCAGTGGAATGTGGAGGAACAGAAATGGGAGTGGACCGTTCAGCGGGTCATTGCCTATGACACGGATTATGACCTGGCTTCCTTCACCATTCTGCCGGAGGGCGTCACGGCGGAGGAGATGATCGCCTCCTCCCCCACCTGGCAGAAGGCCATGGAGTCCGTCCGGGTCAACAGCCACAGCGTGCCGGTGCTGGCGGTGAACCACTTAGAGGCTCTGGCGGATTTCGCCGCCGGGACCACTATGGTCACCCAGGGGCGCAGCATCTCCCAGAAGGAGTACAGCTCCGGCGCGCCGGTGTGCCTGATCTCCGAGTCCCTGGCCCGGGAAAACGGCCTGAACGTGGGGGACGTTCTGCCGCTGTCCCTGTATGAATACGACCAGGACCTGCGGTATTCCTACATACACGAATATAACCCCCGGCCCTCCTGCTATCTGCCGGACCAGGGCTTCCGGCAGGAGACGGAGTACACCATCATCGGCCTGTACCGCCAGAGCAACGAGTGGGTGACCACCCCCACCAGCTTCACCCCCAACAGCGTGTTTGTGCCGGGAAAAAGCGTCACCTGTCAGACGGTAACCGGCAACTATGGCGTGTGGTCCAGCCTGATTCTGCAAAACGGCACCATCGACCAGATGGAGGCCCGGCTGGAGGAAAACGACCTGGGCGGCGCGGTGACGTATTACGACCAGGGGTACAGCGACATTGTGGAGAGCCTGGACGGCTATACCCGGGTGTCCCGGACGGTGCTTCTGGTGGGCCTGGCCCTGTGGGCGGTGGTTTTGGCGGCGTACTGCATACTGCTCCCCATGCAGGAGGGGAAAACCGCCCTGCGTATGTGGACACTGGGCGCAAAACGCCGGGATATTGCGGGACAAATCTGGACGCCCTCGGCCCTGATGGCGGCTGCGGGGACGGTGATCGCGTTGGCGGTCAGCATCCCCGGTATGTCCTGGGCCACGGACAAAATCCAGGCCCTGACCGGCTCTGATTTAACGTTGAAGGTGTCCGTTGGCCAGACCGTCGCCCTGTGCGCCGGGGCCCTGGCCATCGCCCTGGCGGTGATTGCCCTGGTCAGCGTATCCACCGCACAGCGGGGTATCCGCAAGGCGGAATAAGCAAATCAAAAGGCGAAAGGAGGACCGCCTATGACGCCCTATTTTTTCAAGCAGATGCGCAAGCGCACCAGCCTGTGCCTGGTGGTGGTGCTGACGGCCCTGGCGTTTTCCCTGGCCCTGTGTATGCTCCAGCGGTCCCGGGACCAGATGGCCGCACGCATTGAGGAGGTTTATGACAATCTGGAGGTCCGGTGCAGCGTCACCAATCTCACGGGGACCCAGTCGGACCAGCTGAACCTGCCGGATTGGGTGCTGCGGCTGTTCGACGGGGAAAAGACCTACGGCAATTTCCAGGACAACGACCTGTTCGCCCCCTATGTCCGGGATGTGCAGGTGCGGTCCACGGTGTACTGCACCACCCCCGGCGGCCAGGACCGGCTGACCCTCAGCGGCGTCACCGGGTTGAAGGCGGACAGCTCCCTGCTGGCCTCCTCGGGCTGCACCGTCATCTGGCGGGAGGGCTTCGGCGAGGATATGTTCCGGGGGCGGGGCTTCTCCCTGCTGCTGCCGGAGGAGCAGGCGCATCTGGTGGACGGGGACGGCTATGTGACCCTGGAGTTCACCGGGGTGGAGGGGGACAACATCCAGCACCGCTTCCTGGCGGCGGGGACCTATACCGGCGGGTCCGGGCGGCTGTACTGCTCCTGGTGGGTGGTGCGGCAGCTGTGTGAGGAGACCTACGGCGGTCTGACGCTGGACAGTCTGTCCGCCGCCATGGCGGACAACCGGAAGATCGGCGAGTTCTGGGACGGGTACGCCAGCCGCTATTTCGTGGCCCCCACCAAGGACGGCACCCCGGTGCCCTGGGAGGGGTCCCGGCTGTACCGCACCTATCCCTTCGCCCTGGCCATCTATGACGACGTGCTGGTGAAAACCGTGGAGCAATTGCAGCAGAACCAGCGGCTGCTGGGGCTGGTGTCGTGGCTGCTGGGGCTGGCCTCCTTCGGAGTGGGGGCGGTGTTCAGCATCCTGCTGCTGCGCCACCGCAGCCGGGAGCTGAAGCTGCAGTTCATCCTGGGCCAGAGCCGGGGCAGCATCTTAGTGTGGGCCCTGACGGAGCACGGGCTGCTGAGCCTGCTGGGGGCGATCATCGGCGCAGGGGGCTTCTGGCTGGCCTTCCGGACGGCCCCGGCCTGGGGGCCGGTGGCGGGCTTCTGGGTGATGAATCTGGCGGGCACGGCTCTGGCATATCTTCTGACCATGCGGCGAAAGTTTCTGGAATCAAATCTGGGGAGGGAATAAATATGAACATCCAGCTGCAAAACGTTACCTATACCTATGCCGGGAAGTATCAGCGGGTCACCGCCGTGGACGGCGTCAGCTATACCTTCCACGACGGGACCCTGTACACCATCATGGGGGCCTCCGGCAGCGGCAAATCCACGCTGCTAAGCCTTTTAGCGGGGCTGAAGCTGCCCACGGAGGGGGAGATCACCCTGGACGAGCAGCCCATCCGGCTCATGGACCGCAGCGCCCTGCGGCGGGACACGGTGTCGGTGATCTATCAGGATTTCAACCTGTTTCCGCTGCTGACGGCGGAGGAAAACGTGTGCTATCCCCTGCGGCTGCAGAAAATGGACAAGGAGAAGGCCCTGGAGCTGGCCCGGCAGCGGCTGACGGATATGGGCATCCGGGAGTCGTATTTCCGGAAGCTGCCCAATCAGCTGTCTGGCGGCGAGCAGCAGCGGGTGGCCATCGCCCGGGCCCTGGCGGCGGGCAGCCGGGTGATCCTGGCCGACGAGCCCACCGGCAGTCTGGACAGCGACAACGGGCGGATGATCGTGGAGACCCTCCAGCGGCTAGCCCACCAGGAGGAGCGCTGCGTCATCGTGGTGACCCACGATCCCAAGGTGGCCGAGGCCGCCGATATCCGGCTGCATATGCAGGACGGAAAGCTCAGCGGGGAAGAAGCATAAAGCCCGGAAGGGCAAAAAATCAGCTGGCTGCGGGGGGCAGCCAGCTGATTTTTTCAGGATTCGCCGAATTCCCGGGTCAGGTCCCGGTCCAGCAGGGTGCGCAGCTCCGCCATGGGGTCCGCGCCGCAGTAGAGGATGCGGTGCACCGCCCGGCAGATGGGCAGCTCCACGCCATAGCGCTCCCCCAGCAGCACCAGGGCCTCCACGGTGTAGTATCCCTCCGCCAGGTCCGTGTAGGTCTCTCCCCGGATGAAGGACTCGCCGAACTGGCGGTTGTGGCTGTACCGGGAGAACACCGTGGCCTCATAGTCCCCCAGGTGACACAGGCCATAGGCCGACAGCTGGCTGCCGCCCATGGCCTGGATGAGACGGGCTACCTCCCGGGTGCCCCGGCTCATCAGGGCGCCCTTCAGGCTGGACAGGCCCTTGCCGTCTAAAAATCCGGCGGCGATGCCCACCACGTTTTTGGCGGCGGCCCCCACCTCGTTGCCGATGAGGTCCCCCCCATAGTAAAAGCGGATCAGGTCGCTGGAGAAGGACCGCACCAGCAGGCGCTTCACGTCCTCCCGGCTGCTGTCGATGACCATGCAGTTGGGGATGCCCCGGTAAAACTCCTGCACATGGCCCGGGCCCAGCCACACCGCCACGGCGTTGGAGGGGTCCAGATTCTCCTGGGCGATCTGGCTCAGGCGGCGGCCTGTCCCCTGCTCCAGGCCCTTCATGCACAAAACGAAGATCTTATCCCCCAGGGCCAGGGGCCGCAGCTGGTCCATCAGGCCCTGGAGCCCCTGGGAGCCGATGGAGATCACCACGATCTCCGCCTGCCGGACGCAGGACAGGTCCGTGGACAGCCGGATGCTTTCCGGCAGCTCCAGCAGGTCATTGCGGCGGGCGGCAAGAAAGCGCTGCATATGCCGGGAGCCAGGGCGGCCATACAGGGTGACGGCGTGGCCGGTGCGGTCCAGATACCAGGCGATCAGCGAGCCCCAGCGCCCGCAGCCGATGACGGTGATGCGCATATAAAAATCCCTCCTGCGGCATGATAACATCTTGTTTATCATGCCACAGGAGGGGTTCTTTTGCAAGTTAATTTTCTGTGACGCGGAGCTTCCGGGCATAGGCCAGGGTCTGCTTCAGGGCGCTGTCGTGGGGCACCGCCGCCAGGTGGAGCTTGTGGGCATAGGCCAGCAGCTCCCGGAAGCGGCTGTCCGGCGTGAGACCGGCGGCGATGAGGTCCGCCCCGGTGACCTGGGGCCGGGCCATCAGTTCCCGGTACAGGGCCAGCCGCTGCCGCAGCCAGGGCTCCGTATCCTCCCAGGGCCACAGGCTATGGGTGCCCCGGCCGTCTGCCACGGCCAGCAGAATCAGGTCCTCCGGCTCTATGGACCGGTCAAACATCCGGTTGCTGGCCTTGACGGAGGCGTCGGCCCCCACCAGGGCGTTGGGCTTCATGTGCAGCTGCACCATGTTCCGCACATAGGCCGCTGCCGCCTTCTCCCCCACGATCCGCCGCACCAGGGCGTCCGCCAGGGGTACCCCCGCCGACTCGTGGTCATAGGCGTGGATACGGCCCCGGACATACTCGGTGGCGGCCGGTTTGCCCAGATCGTGGCACAGGGCCGCCAGCATGAAGGGAAAGGGCTGCTGGGCCCGGCTGCGCAGAGCCGCCGCATGGTCCAGCACCAGCATGGTGTGGGTCCAGACGTCCCCTTCCCGGTGAAAGCGCGGCTCCTGGGGCACGCCTATCAGGGCCTCCACCTCCGGGAACCAGTGGGACAGCTGCCCCATGTCCCGCAGGGTCTCGAAAAACAGCGAGGGGCGCTCCGCCTGAAGCAGGGCTTTGCGCAGCTCCCCCTCCACCCGCTCCGGCGGCAGGGCGGACAGGTCGATGCCCCGGCACAGGGCGATGGTCTCCGGGGCCGCGGTGAACCCGAACCGGGCGGCAAACTGGGCCCCCCGCAGCACCCGCAGAGGGTCCTCCGGAAAGGTCCGGTCATCCACATGCCGCAGCACGCCCCGGCGCAGGTCCCGGAGGCCGCGGAAATGGTCCAGCACCCGGCCGGTCAGCACGTCCTCCATCAGGGCGTTTATGGTGAAGTCCCGCCGCCGGGCGGCCTGCTCCGTGCCCAGAAAGGGGTCCACGGTCACGTCGAAATCCCGGTGGCCCCGGCCAATGGCCCGCTCCCGCCGGGGCATGGCGATGTCCAGGCCATAGCCCTTGAGGCCGTAGATCCCGAAGCTGGCCCCCATCTCCAGGCGGCCTCCCAGGCCGTCTAAGATCTCCTCCAGCTGTTGGGGAGTCAGGCCGTGGACCTCAATGTCCACGTCGGTGTTCTCCCGGCCCAGCAGACGGTCCCGGACGAAGCCCCCCACATAGTAGGCCCGGCCTCCCAGGGCGGCGGCCTGCCGGGCGATGGCCCGGGCGGCCTCCATATCCCGGGCCGGGTCCCGGCGGCCGGTCATCGCTTCTGCCGCCGGGCCAGGAGGTGGTCGATCCACACCAGCACATAGCCCAGGGCCAGGAAGGCTGCGGCCATGGCCAGGAAGATCAGCAGCACCTTGCCCCAGCCCAGAGCGTCCACGTCCATGAAGGGGTAGGGGTACGGCGAGCCGTTGTAAAACCGGAAGCTGCTGACCCGGGCCCGGATCATGGTGTATACAAAGTAGGCCGCCGGGAAAATACCCCACAGGAAGGGTTCAAACCGGCGATAGTGCCCCTTTTCGTCAAACAGCAGCCAATCCAGCACCGTCAGCAGCGGGGCGGCGGTGTGGAGCAGGTGGTTGGTAATCAGCTGGGTGTGGCCCATGTTGAAGTCCCCGGCGGCCAGGAACAGGTGGAAGGTGATGCCCGTGATGGCCATGGCCATCACCAGGGCTCCCTTGCACACCGGCAGCCAGGTGTCCCCCCGCCGGAGGGTGCGGACGGCGGCTCCGGCAAAATACACGGCGCACAGGATGTTGCTCATCAGGGTGAAGTATTGCAGGGCGGCCAGGTTCAGCCTTCCGCCGAAGAAGCCGCATTGCAGCACCACCCCCACGGCGGCGCACAGGGCGGTCAGGATATGCACGGCCGCAGCAGCGGCCCTGGAACGAATGGGCATAGCAAAATTCTCCTTTTTTGAAAGCGCTGCGGGCCGGTACAGGCAGCGCCTATACCGGCCCGGGAACAGATGGGGTCACTGCTGGCTCTGCTGCCAGCGCCAGGAATCCCGGCACATATCCGCCAGGTCCTTTTCCGCGTGCCAGTGCAGCAGGCGGGCGGCCTTGTCCGTGGCGGCATAGCAGGTGGGCAGGTCCCCGGGGCGGCGGGGGCCGATGCGGTGGGGCACCGCCACGCCGTTGACCCGCTGGAAGGTCTCCACGATCTCCAGCACGCTGCTGCCCCGTCCGGTGCCCAGGTTGATGGCCTCCCAGCCCGGATGGCTCCGGGAGTAGTCCAGAGCCGCCGCATGGCCCCGGGCCAGGTCCACCACATGGATATAGTCCCGGACGCCGGTGCCGTCGGGGGTGGGATAGTCGTTGCCGAACACCGTCAGCTCCCGGCGGATACCGGCGGCGGTCTGGGTTATATAGGGCATGAGGTTGTTGGGGATGCCGTTGGGCAGCTCGCCGATGAGGCCGCTTTCGTGGGCCCCCACGGGGTTAAAATACCGCAGGCACACCGCCGCAAGAGAAGGGTCCGCCTTGGCGGCGTCCCGCAGGATCTGCTCGATCATCAGCTTGGTCCAGGCATAGGGATTGGTGCAGCCGCCGGTGGACATATCCTCCCGGCAGGGGGCCTCCGCATTGCCGTACACCGTGGCGGAGGAGCTGAAGATCAGCCGGTGGACCCCGTGGTCCGCCATCACCTCCAGCAGGGCCAGGGTGGTGTCCAGATTGTTGCGGTAATAGGCCAGGGGCTTCTGCACGGACTCGCCCACGGCCTTGTATCCGGCCAGGTGCACCGCCGCGGCGATGTCATGGGCCCGGAACACCCGGTCCAGGGCCTGCCGGTCCGACACGTCCATCCGATAGAACACCGGGGCCCGGCCGGTGATTTTTTCGATGCGCTCCGGCACGTCCGGGCGGCTGTTGGACAGGTCGTCGGCGATGACCACGTCATAGTCCCGCTGCAGCAGCTCCACCGCGATGTGGGACCCGATGAACCCGGCTCCGCCGGTAAGCAGTACGGTTTCCTTCATGATGCTTCCTCCCGAATCCTGTGGTTTACTGCGGCGTCTGGCGCACAACGGCGGAGAACCGGTACACGCCGGTGCCGTCGTACAGCGGGGCCGTCAGCTGCTGGGCCAGGCCGCTGTGACGGTGGACATAGTACAGGGGGATGACCCAGCTGTCCTCCACCAGCATGGCCTCCGCGTCCTCCAGATAGGCGTCCCGGACCTCCACATGGCCGGAGGCGTCCGCCGCCCGCAGCAGCATGTCATAGGCGGTGGAATAGAAGTACCCATTGCCGCTTTCCCACAGGGACAGCAGGCCCGAGGCGTCGCCCCGGTCGGCGGTGACGGTGGTCAGGGCCACCATAAACTCACCCTGGTTCAGGGCGTCCGCCAGCTCCTGGGCCGTGGCTCCCCGCAGGATGGCGATGAGCCCCAGCTTCTGCTTCCAGGCGTCCTGGACGGCGGCGGCGGTCCGGGCCGCCGTCTCGTCGGTGCTGTCATACAGCAGGGTGATCTGCCCGGCGGCCTTCACGCCGCCTGCCTCCTCCAGCAGGGTCCTGGCCTGCTGGCACAGGGCCTCGTAGTTATCAGGCTCATTGTCGATGAGACTGCCGCTGCCCTGGCGGAAATCGCCGCCCATGGTGTTGCGCAGCCCCGGAGGGACAATGCCCTGGGCGGGGTCCAGAGGCTGGTCCTCCGTCAGCGCGTTCCGGTCGATGGCCAGGGCCAGGGCCCGGCGCAGGGACTCGCTTTCCAGGCTGCCGGTCCGCTGGTTCAGCAGCAGCAGGGTGGTCTGGGGATAGGGATCGGAGGTGTCGCCCTCCGGCAGGTTCATAGCAAAGTCCACGTCGCCGCCGGACAGCAGGTCCGCCCGGGCCTGGCCGTCCGTCTCGAACCGGAACTCCAGCACGTCCGGCCCCAGGCGGCGGGCGTCATAGTACCCGTCGGCCGCCTGGGCGGTGAGGCCCGTCTCGTCCCAGCCGGTGGCCCGATAGGGGCCGTCGGTCAGCAGGGTCTCGGAGTGCAGGGACCAGTCCTCCCGCTCCGCCGCGTCGCTGCGCACCGGCATGGTGGCCGTCCCGGCGCAGACATCCGTCAGGAAATAGGCGCACTTGTAGGAGAGCTTCGCCACGAAGGTGAAGTCGTCCGGGGCGGACACCTGAAGAAGGCTTCCGTCCTGCTCGGCCTGCACCTGGTCAAAGCCCGCCACCATGTCCAGCAGGGCCGCATGGGGGGAGCCGGTGGCCGGGTCCGCCAGCCGCTGCCAGGCATAGACAAAGTCGTGGGCGGTGACGGTCTGCCCGTCGGACCAGCGGACGTTCTGCCGCAGGGTGAAGGTATAGGTCTCGGTGCCGTCCAGGTTGTCCTCCACGGTGTAGGATTTGGCGGCGGCGTAAACCGGCTGGATGCCGCCGTCCTCCCCCCGGGAGAGCTTCATGAGATTTTCAAACAGGTGGGCCACCACCGTGCGCTCGGCATCGGAGGAGGCCATGGCGGGGTCCAGGGTGGCCGGGGCGGCGTCCAGGCACACCCGCAGGGTCATGGTGTCCCGCGGCTGGGCGCAGCCGGTCAGAGCCAGCATGCACAGCACCAGCAACAGGGCCATGTACCGTATCCGTCGTTTCATAGGGGCCACGCTCCTTACTTTGATTTGGGCTCCGCAGGAGTCACCCGGCCGTCCTCCTCCAGGGTGGCGGGGATGATCTGGCTGCGGGTGTTGCGGGCGATGTCGTCCAGCCGCATGCGGGAGGGGAAGTCCGACAGCAGGGTATAGGCCACGCCGTGCTTCTTGGCCCGGCCGGTGCGGCCGATGCGGTGGATGTAATATTCATTCTCCTCGGGCACCTCGAAGTTGAACACCGCGTCCACGTCGTCCACGTCGATGCCCCGGCTGGCCACGTCCGTGGCCACGAACACACGGAGCTGTCCATCCCGGAAGCGGGCCATGACCTCCTCCCGCTTGCGCTGGGGAATATCGCCGTGGATGCACTGGGCGTCCAGCCCCCGCAGCTGCAGGAACTTGGTCAGCCGCTCGGTGGAGCCCTTGGTGTTGCAGAAGCAGATGACCCGGTCCAGCTGCTGGGCGCGGATGATGGAGGCGATGGCGTCCACCTTCTTGTCAGACGGCACCTCGATGCGGTATTGCAGGATATCGGGCTTGTTTTCCCGGGTGGCCTGGACGGTGATCTCCTCCGGGTCCCGCTGATACACCCAGGAGATGTCCATGACCTCCCGGGAGATGGTGGCGGAGAACATGCCCAGATTCTTCCGGTGGGGAATCTTGTCCAGAATGCGGGTCACATCGTGGATAAAGCCCATGTCCAGCATACGGTCCGCCTCGTCCAGCACCACGGTCTGCACCTGGCCCAGGGTGACGGTGCGGCGCTTCATGTGGTCGGACAGGCGGCCCGGGGTGGCCACCACGATCTGGGGCCGCCGCTTCAGGGCGTTGATCTGCTTGCCGATGGGCTGGCCGCCGTACAGGCACACCAGCCGCACCCCCTCATGGCACACGGCGATCTGGCGCATTTCGTCGGTGATCTGCATGGCCAGCTCCCGGGTGGGGGCCAGGATCACCGCCTGGACCTCCTCGCTTTCCGGGTCGATGCGCTCGATGATGGGGATGCCGAAGGCCATGGTCTTGCCGGTGCCGGTGGGGGCCTTGGCGATGACGTCCTTCCCCTCCAGCATGGGGGGGATGCACCCGGCCTGGACGGGGGTGCTGATCTCATATCCCTTGTTCCTTATGGCGCGCATGGTGGCCTCGGACAGGCCGAAGCTGTCAAAGGGCGCGCCCTGTGTAAATTCCATAGCAGTTTCCTCGTTTTCTATATATTCAGCCAGGATATATTATACCATATCTGTCAATATGTTCCCGTACTGCTCCAGCAGCCACCAGGTGATCCGGGCCGTCAGCCCCCACAGGGGATGCGGCAGCCCCTCATACACCGGCACCTCCATGCGCCCGGCCTGCCAGGGATATCCGGCGGAGGCCCCCACCTTGTCATAGGGAAAGTCCGCCCCGATCTCCGGCCGCAGGGGATAGCGGTAGATAGCCGGGGGATGGGCCGCCAGCCAGGACAGGGGCGCCGTGAAGGTGTCCTGCACCTCGTCGGGGCTGGGGCGCAGCACCGCCGCCGGGTCCACCCGGCCCAGCACCGGATACATCAGCCCCTCGGACCGCAGGTACAGAAAGTCCAGGTCCCCGAAAATCTCAATGGCCTCCGCCGGAAGGCCCAGCTCCTCCCGAGTCTCCCGCAGGACGCACTGCCGGGGCGTCTCCCCGGCCTCCATCCGTCCGCCGGGGAAGCACACCTCACCGGCGTGGTGGTGCAGCTTCGCCGGGCGCACCTCGTATAAAAGGCTCAGCCCCCGGGGCGTTTCCACCAGGGGCACCAGCACCGCGTATTCCCCCCGTGCCTGCTGCAGGGTGGTGCGGTGGGCCGCCATTCTGCGCCGCAGCGCCTGTTCATCCATGCTTTCTCCCCCTTTTCACCACCACTATACCACATTCCGGCCCGAAGAAAAAGCAAAATCCATAAAAACAGCCGAATTCGCAAAAAGTTCTTGCAATCGGAAAAATCCGGGGATATAATATGAAGGTTGAGAGATTTTTATACCCAAAAGAAAGGGGTTTTTCCTTTGCAGAACGAAAAACTGAGAAACGTAGCCATTATCGCCCACGTGGACCACGGCAAGACCACCCTGGTGGACCAGATGCTCAAGCAGGGCGGCGTGTACCGGGAGAACCAGGAGACGGTGGAGCGGGTCATGGACTCCAACGACCTGGAGCGGGAGCGGGGCATCACCATCCTGGCCAAGAACACCGCCATCCAGTACGGCGACACCAAGATCAACATTGTGGACACCCCGGGCCATGCCGACTTTGGTGGCGAGGTGGAGCGCATCCTGAAGATGGTCAACGGCGTGATCCTGCTGGTGGACGCCGCCGAGGGCCCCATGCCCCAGACCCGCTTCGTCCTCAGCCGGGCGTTGGAGCTGGGTCACCGGGTCATCGTGGTGGTCAACAAGATCGACCGGCCCGACCAGCGCATCCATGAGGTCATCGACGAGGTGCTGGAGCTGCTGCTGGACCTGGACGCCACCCCGGAGCAGCTGGACTCCCCCATGCTGTTCTGTTCCGCCCGCCAGGGCGTCGCGTCCTACTCCCCCGACGTGCCGGGCACGGACCTCAAGCCCCTGTTCGACACCATCCTCAGCTATATTCCCGCTCCCGAGGCGGACCTGGACCAGCCCTTCCAGATGCTGGTGTCCGCCATCGACTATAACGAGTTCGTGGGCCGCATCGCCATCGGCCGGGTGGAGCGTGGCGTCCTGAAGCAGAATCAGGAAATCGCCGTGTGCAACTATCACGACCCCGACGCCCCGGCCAAGAAGGCCAAGGCCGTGTCCATGTACGAGTTCCAGGGCCTGGGCAAGCAGCCCATCACCGAGGCCACCGCCGGCAATATCATCGCCATGTCCGGCATCGGCGACATCACCATCGGCGACACCATCTGCGCCCCGGAGTGCGTGGAGCCTCTGCCCTTTGTGAAAATTTCCGCCCCCACCATGGAGATGACCTTCTCCGTCAACGACTCTCCCTATGCCGGCCGCGAGGGCAAGTTCGTCACCTCCCGCCAGCTGCGGGACCGCCTGTTCCGGGAGACCCTGAAGGACGTGTCCCTGCGGGTGACGGAGATCGACGGCGCCACCGACGCCTTCAACGTGGCGGGCCGGGGCGAGATGAGCCTGTCCATCCTTATCGAGACCATGCGCCGGGAAGGCTATGAGTTCCAGGTGTCGCCCCCCCGGGTGCTGTACCGCACCATCGACGGCAAGAAGTGCGAGCCCATCGAGCGGCTGGTGGCCGACGTGCCCAGCGAGTCCGTGGGCGCGGTCATCGAGAAGCTGGGCTCCCGCAAGGGCGACCTGATTGAGATGACCCCCGTGGGCAGCCGCATGAAGCTGGAGTTCCTGATTCCCGCCCGGGGCCTGTTCGGCTATCGCAACGAGTTCCTGACGGATACCCGGGGCGAGGGCATCATGGCCTCCGTGTTCGACAGCTACGCCCCCTATAAGGGCGACCTGAGCCGCCGGAACACCGGCTCCCTGGTGTCCTTCGAAACCGGCGAGTCCGTCAGCTACGGACTGTTCAACGCCCAGGAGCGGGGCGCCCTGTTCATCGGCCCCGGCGTCAAGGTGTATGAGGGCATGATCGTGGGCGTGTCTCCCAAGCAGGAGGACATCACCGTCAACGTCTGCAAGAAGAAGCAGATGACCAATATGCGGGCCGCCGGGTCCGACGAGGCCCTGCGCCTGGTGCCGCCCCGGAAGCTGAGCCTGGAGCAGTGCCTGGAGTTCCTGGCCGACGACGAGCTGCTGGAGGTCACCCCCGAGAGCCTGCGCATGCGCAAGACCATTCTCAACCACGAAAAGCGCATGAAGGCCACCCACGGCGGCAAGAAAAAGTAAATAAGATATAGAATTCCCGCCCTGCTGACAGCAGGGCGGGTTTTTATGATTTGCGCATATACTGGAGGTCAGGCGGCCTGGACCTCGAACTTCAGCACGCCCTCGGCGGCGGAGATGCGGGTCATCATGGACTCCAGATCCTCCACCATGTCCCGGGTCTCGGCGGAGATGGTGACGCCGGCGCAGCCGTTGGTGGGGATGGTCTGGTTGATGGTGAGAATATTTGCGCCGGAATTGGCAAAAATAGACAGGAAGTTGGACAGCACGCCGGGGTTGTCCTTCAGCAGGGCGTAAAACGTGATGATGTGGCCGGCCTTCATATCCTGGAAGGGCTGCACGGCGTCCTTATACTTGTAAAAGGCGCTGCGGCTGATGCCCACCATCCGGGCCGCCTCGCCCACGGTGGCCGCCTCGCCCACCTGGAGCATCCGGCGGGCCTCCGCCACCTTGACGAATACCTCCGGCAGGGCCTCTGCCGATACGATGTAATACTTCTGATTGCTCATGGCCGTAAACCTCCGCTGATGTGTCCGGCGGAGACACGGCCCCGCCGTTTCTTTTGGCCATTATCATACCATGTTGTTTGACAAAACACAACTGTTTTCGTGGGAGGGAGCATACAAAAATGCAGGAAAAGCAGCGGGCTTTTTTGGTGCGGACTGCCTATTGGGCCGTGTGGGCGGTGCTGCTGTGGCTGGGGGTGCGGTATCTGCTGCGGTGGCTGCTGCCGTTTCTGCTGGCCCTGGCCCTGGCGGCTGCGGTGGAGCCGGTGATCGCTTGGTGCCGCCGCCGGATGGGCCTGAAGCGGGGGTTCACGGCGGCGGTGGTGACCATCGCCGTCACCGGGGCCATACTGGCGCTGGCGGCGGTGATCGTGTGGCAGCTGATCCGCCAGGCGGCGGAGCTGCTGGGGCAGCTCCCCGGGCTTCTGGCGGGGCTGCCGGGCATGACGGAGGACCTGCGGCAGCGGCTGGAGGGCTTCTGCGCCGCCTGTCCCCAGGGGCTGCGGAGCTGGCTGGAGGAGGTCCCCGCCCTGCTGGGGACCCTGGCGGCGGGAGTGGCCCAGCGGGCCAGCGGGGCCTGCATCACCGCGGCGGCGGCCCTGGCCGCCGCCCTGCCGGGGGTGTTCCTGTTCTGCGGCACCACGGCCCTGGCGGTGTTCTTCACCGCCGGCAGCTATCCCCGGGTGATGGCCTTTTTCCGGCGGCAGCTGGGGCACCGGCTGGACCGGGCCAGAGGGGTCAAGGCCAACCTGCTGTCCACCCTGGGGAAATGGTGCCGGGCCCAGGCGATTTTGCTGGGGGTCACCTTCTGCCAGCTGCTGGCGGGCTTCCTGCTGATGGGCCAGCGGTATGCCCTGCTGCTGGCCGCCGTTACCGCGCTGGTGGACGCCCTGCCGGTGTTCGGCACCGGCACGGTGCTGCTGCCCTGGGCGGCGGTGTGTCTGCTGGCGGGGCAGGCTCCCCGGGCGGTGGCTCTGGCGGCCCTGTATGCGGTGATCTCCGCCGTGCGCAGCCTTCTGGAGCCCAAGGTCATGGCCGCCCAGGCGGGCCTGCCTCCCCTGGCGGCTCTGGCGGCCATGTACGCCGGGTTCCGGGCCTTGGGCGTGGCGGGGATGATCCTGCTGCCTATGGCGCTGCTGTTTGTCAAGCAGCTCCACGACGAGGGGTATGTGGGCCTGTGGAAATAGCCGCAAAAAGCGAAAAAAGCTGTTTTCTTGCCGGATGATCTGTGGTATAATGGGATGTTAGTGAAGATTTTCGGTAGGAGAGAACACAGACATGAACAAGCAACGCCGCGCCGACCTGCTGCTGGTGATGACCACCTTTTTCTGGGGCGCCAGCTATTACCTGACGGATATCTGCCTGGCAGATCTGCCGCCCATGACCCTGAACGCCTTCCGCTTTATTGTGGCGTTTCTGGTGCTGGGGCTGATTTTCTGGAAGCACGTGGTCCACATCAACCGCACCACCCTATGGTACAGCCTCATCGTGGGTCTGGCCCTGGCGGGGACCTATGTGGCCTATAACTACGGCATCACCCGCACCTCCCTGTCAAACGCCGCGTTCATCTGCGCCTTGCAGGTGATCTTCGCCCCGCTGCTGGGCTTTCTGTTCTTCCGGCAGCGGCCCGGCTGGAAGCTGGGGGCGGCGTTGGTGGTGTGCACGGTGGGCATGGCCCTGCTGACCCTGAACGGGGAGCTGCGGCCCGCCTCCGGAGACCTGATCTGCCTCATCACCCCCCTGTGCTACGCCGTGGACCTGCTGATCACGGAGAAGGCCGTCCGGGATCCCCGGGTGGACCCCCTGGGCCTGGGTGTGTGCCAGCTGGCGGTGGTAGGCATCGTGACCTTAGCCCTGGCCCTGGGGTTGGGGGAACCGGTGCATCTGCCCACCTCCGGCAGGACCTGGGCGGCGGCGCTGTTTCTGGGAATTTTCTGCTCGGGGGTGGCCTTTGTCATCCAGTCCGTGCAGCAGCAGTATACCACCGCCAGTCATGTGGGCCTGATTTTCACCCTGGAGCCGGTGTTTGCCTCCATGGTGGCCTTTGTCATGACCGGGGAGGTACTGTCTCTGCGGGGCTATATCGGCGCGGCCCTGATGCTGCTGAGCCTGTTCATTATGGAGGGCGACTGGTCCTTCCTGCGCCGCAAAGAGCGTGTATAAAGGAGAACATACCGTGGATAAACGATTGGAACGCATTCTGCCCCGGGTGCAGAAGCCTGCCCGCTATGTGGGCGGGGAATACAACGCCGTGAAGAAGGACCCGGCCCGGGTGGACACCCGGATCGCCTTCTGCTTCCCGGATACATACGAGATCGGCATGTCCAACCTGGGCATGCGGATTCTCTACGGTGTGATGAACAACATGGAGGGCGTGTGGTGCCAGAGGGTGTTCGCCCCCTGGGGCGACATGGAGGAGGAGATGCGCCGGGCGGGGATGCCCCTGTTCGCCCTGGAATCCGGCCAGCCCATCACGGACTTTGACATCGTGGCCTTCTCCGTGGGCTATGAGATGGCCTTTCCCGCCATCCTGAATATGCTGGACCTGGCAAACATTCCCATTCACAGCGCGGAGCGCACGGCCCTGACCCCCCTGGTCATCGCCGGGGGCACCGCCATGTACAACGCCGAGCCCATCGCCGACTTCATCGACCTGGTAAGCCTGGGCGAGGGGGAGGATCTCACCGTGGAGCTGGTGGAGCTGCACCGCCGGGCCCGGCGGGAGGGCTGGACCAAGGAGGCGTTTCTTCGGGCCGCCGCCCAGCTGCCGGGCATCTACGTCCCCAGCCTGTACGACGTGACGTATCACGACGACGGCACCGTGGCCGCCATCACCCCCCGGGACGGGGCCCCGGCGGTGGTGACCAAGCGCATCGTCCGGGACATGGACAAGGCCTTTTTCCCCACCAAAACCATCGTCCCCTCCACGGAGATCGTCCAGGACCGGGTGATGCTGGAACTGTTCCGGGGCTGTATCCGGGGCTGCCGGTTCTGTCAGGCGGGGTATGTGTACCGGCCCGTCCGCAACCGCAGCCGGGAGCTGTGCGCCCGATACGGCGTGGAGTCCTGCAACGACTCCGGCTATCAGGAGGTGACGCTGTCCAGCCTCTCCACCAGCGACTATCCGCCGCTGACGGAGCTGTGCGACCAGCTGGAGCCCTTCTGCCAGCAGCGGCACGTGAATCTGTCCCTGCCCAGTCTGCGGGCGGATAACTTCTCCATGAGCCTGATGGAGCGCCTGGCCAAGGGCCGCAAAAGCGGCCTGACCTTCGCCCCGGAGGCCGGGACCCAGCGGCTGCGGGACGTCATCAACAAAAACGTCACCCAGGAGGACCTGCTGGCCTCCTGCCGGACGGCCTTCGCCGGGGGGTACAGCGCCGTGAAGCTGTATTTCATGCTGGGCCTGCCCACGGAGACCGACGAGGACGTGCTGGGCATCGCCGATCTGGCGGCCCGGGTGATGCACACCTGGCGGGAAAGCGCCAGCAACAAGAACCGGGGCGTCCGCATCACCGTGTCCACCTCCTGGTTCGTGCCCAAGCCCCACACGGCCTTCCAATGGGAGCCGCAGATCTCCAAGGAGGAGTATGAGCGGCGGGTGAACCTGCTGCGGGAGGCCATCAAAACAAAAACCGTCACCTATAACTGGCACGATTCAGACACCAGCTTCCTGGAGGCCGTCCTGGCCCGGGGGGACCGGCGCATGGGGAAGGTCCTGGAGACCGCCTGGCGCAAGGGGGCCAAGCTGGATGCCTGGGAGGAGTATTTCTCCCTGGACCGCTGGCTGGAGGCCTTTGACCAGTGCGGGCTGGATCCCCATTTTTACGCCAACCGCACCCGGGAAAAGGACGAGCTGATGCCCTGGGCCATGATCTCCAGCGGCGTCACGGAGAGCTATCTCTGGCGAGAGCGGGAGCGGGCCTTTGCCGGGGTCACCACTCCGGACTGCCGCACCCACTGCAACGCCTGCGGCGCCAACCGGCTGGTAGGAGGGAAATGCGATGTCTAAGCTGCGACTGCTGTTTGTGAAGGAGGGCCCGGCGGCCTATATCTCCAATCTGGACCTGCTGCGGACGGTGCAGCGGGCCTTTCCCCGGACGGAGCTGGATATCAGGCACTCCCAGGGCTTCCATCCCCATCCCATCATCTCCATCGTGCTGCCGCTGCCGGTGTGCCAGTCCAGCAACTGTGAGCTGCTGGACTTTGAGGTGACCCAGGACACCGACGGGGCGGGCCTGGCCGAAAAGCTCAACGGCGGCCTGCCGGAGGGGCTGCGGATCCTGGACTGCTATCCCGCCCTGCGGCCGGTGCGGGAGCTGGCCTATCTCTGGGCGGAGGTGGAGCTGGACTATGACCGGGGGGTGCCGGAGGGGGCCGTGCAGGCCCTGGAGGAGCTGTTCCACCGGCAGGAGCTGCTGATCGAAAAGCGCACCAAGCGCAAGCAGCTGGCCCAGGTGGACATCGCCCCCATGATCCGGGACATCGCCTTTGCCGAGGGAGAAAATGTTCTTCGGGCCGCCGTGACGGTGCAGGCCCAGAACCCGGGGCTGAACCCCCAGCTGCTGGAAAAGGCCATCGCCCGGTATCTGCCGGAGCTGACGCCGGACTTTGTCCGGGTCCGCCGCCGGGAGCTGCTGGACGCCGACGGCCAGGTGTTCCGATGATCCCATCACCCGAAGGGCGACCCCCTTCGGGTGATCTTCTTGCCCCGGCGGTGAAGGGGCCGGAGGGCGGCGTCCTATGTTTCGTATAAATGGTGTTCCCGGTAACGGCGGATTTCTTGACGAGGGGGGCGGTTTGCGTTACAATAGGGCCAGAATGCGGTATTTTGTCCTGCCATCGACCCACTTCGCCCCGGCTTTCGGGGCCGTTATGATAACATTACGCTGATATAGGGAGATCATTCCATGAACGTTTCCGAAAACACAGAGCTTTACCGGACCTATGGCGCGCATCCGGCGGGGGAGGGCTGGTCCTTCCGGGTCTATGCCCCCAGCGCCCGGGAGGCCGCCCTGGCCGGTGACTTCAACCACTGGCAGCCCGTTCCCATGGAGCGGCAGGGCAGCGACTGGGTCCTGACCGTTTCCGACGCCCGGCCCGGCGACTGCTATAAATACGTCATCACCGGGGCCGACGGCCAGGTCCGCTGGAAGGCGGACCCCTACGGCACCTATGCCCAGCTGCGGCCCGACACCGCCAGCCGCCTGTTCGACGTGTCCGGCTTCCACTGGCACGACGACGTGTGGCGGGAGCGCCGCCGGGAAACACCCCTGACCGAGGGGCCCCTGAACATCTATGAGGTCCACTGCGGCTCCTGGCAGCGGGGAGAGGACGGGGCGTTCCTGAACTATCGCCGGCTGGCGGACCGACTGGCCCCCTATGTCCGCAGCATGGGCTACAACGCCGTGGAGCTGCTGCCGGTGACGGAGTATCCCCTGGACGACTCCTGGGGCTATCAGTGCGTGGGCTATTTCGCCCCCACCAGCCGCTACGGCGACCCCCACGACTTCATGTATCTGGTGGACCGGCTGCACCGGGCGGGGCTGGCGGTGATCCTGGACTGGGTCCCCGCCCACTTCTGCAAGGACGCCCACGGCCTCATCGACTTTGACGGCACCAGCCTGTATGAATACGGCGACCCCCTGAAGCGGGAGCACGAGAGCTGGGGCACCCGGGTCTTTGACTTCGGCAAGGACGACGTGCGGTCCTTCCTGCTGTCCTCTGCCCGGTGGTGGCTGGAGGAATACCACATCGACGGCCTGCGGGTGGACGCCGTGGCGTCCATGCTGTATCTGGACTATGGCCGGACCGAGTGGCGGCCCAATGTCCACGGCGGCCACGAAAATCTGGAGGCCATCTCGTTTTTGCAGGACCTGAACCGCCTGGCGGCGGCCATGGATCCCCCGGCCCTGACGGCGGCGGAGGAGTCCACCGCCTGGCCCAAGGTCACCTGGCCCATTGAGGAGGGCGGCCTGGGCTTCGGCCTGAAGTGGAACATGGGATGGATGAACGACGTGTGCCACTATCTGAAGATGGACCCCTGGTTCCGCCAGTTCCACCACAAGGACGTGACCTTCTCCATGATGTACGCCTTCTCCGAGCGCTTCGTGCTGCCCCTGTCCCACGACGAGGTGGTGTATATGAAGGGCTCCCTCCGGGGCAAGATGCCCGGGGACGACTGGCGGCAGCTGGCAGGGGTCCGGGGCTTCACGGCCTATATGCTGGCCCACCCCGGCAAGAAGCTCACCTTTATGGGGGCGGAGCTGGGCCAGTGGCACGAGTGGGACTTCCGGGGCCAGCTGGACTGGTATCTGCTGGACCGGGACGACTGCGGCCGCACCCACGCCTGCATCCAGGCCCTGAACCGGTTTTATAAGAAGTCCCGCCCCCTGTGGGAAAACGACCAGGACTGGAACGGCTTTGAGTGGCTGGTGGCCGATGACAACCACAACAACGTGCTGGTTTTCCTGCGCCGTGACCGGAAGGGCCGGGAGCTGATCTGCGTGGTGAACTTCTCCCCGGAGGCCCATGAGGGCTATCGCTTCGGCGTCCCGGGAAAGCTGTATTACGAGGAAGTGTTCAACACCGACGACGCCGCCTGGGGCGGCTCCGGTGTGTGCAATACCGGACCCATCCCCGTGGAGGATATCCCGTCCCACGGGCGGGACAAGTCCATTGCCCTGCGGGTGCCGCCTCTGGGCGCGGTGTTTCTGCAGGGGAGGGTCCGGCGCAGAAGCAACAAGGCATAACCGACAGACTGGAGGGAACGAACAGACATGAAAAAAGAATGCGTGGCCATGCTGCTGGCCGGCGGACAGGGCAGCCGCCTGTATGTCCTCACCGGCGACATGGCAAAGCCCGCGGTGCCCTTTGGGGGCAAGTTCCGCATCATCGACTTTCCCCTGTCCAACTGCACCAATTCCGGCATCGACACCGTGGGTGTGCTGACCCAGTACCGCCCCCTGGAGCTCAACAGCTATATCGGCAGCGGCCAGCCCTGGGAGCTGGACCGGCTCAACGGCGGCGTCCATATTCTGCCGCCGTACCAGAGCGCCTCCGGCGCCTCCTGGTACAAGGGCACCGCCAACGCCATCTATCAGAACATCGGCTTTGTGGACCTGTACGACCCGGAGTATGTGGCGGTGCTGTCCGGGGACCACATCTATAAGATGGACTATTCCCGGATGCTCCAGCACCACAAGGACGCCGGGGCCGCCTGCACCATCTCCGTGATGGAGGTCCCCTGGTCTGAGGCCAGCCGCTTCGGCATCATGTCCGTGGACGAAAACGACCGGATCACCGCCTTCGCCGAAAAGCCCAAGGAGCCCCGGAGCAACCTGGCCTCCATGGGGATCTATATCTTCACCTGGCAGAAGCTGCGGGCCTATCTGCTGGCAGACGAGGCCGACCCCACCTCCGACAACGACTTCGGCAAGAACATCATCCCCGCCATGCTGGAGGCCGGAGAGGTCATGTCCGCCTATCGCTTCGAGGGCTACTGGAAGGACGTGGGCACCCTGGACTCCCTGTGGGACGCCAACATGGATATGCTGGCCCCGGGCAGCGGGCTGAACCTGCTGGACAAGAAGTGGCCCATCTATTGCCGGACCCCGTCCTGCCCGCCGGCGTTTCTGGGCCCCCACGCCGACGTGGGCAACAGCGCCGTGGCCAAGGGCTGCGGCATCCTGGGCGAGGTGAAAAACAGTGTGCTCAGCTATAACACCCAGGTGGGCCAGGGGGCCAGCGTGTCCTATTCCGTGGTCATGCCCGGGGCCGTCATCGAGGAGGGCGCGGTGGTGCAGTATGCCATCATCGGCGAGCGCTGCCGGGTGGGCCGGGGCGCTCAGGTAGGCGCGCCGCCGGAAACCGCCAAAAATCCCGCCGAGTGGGGCATCGCCGTCCTGGGGCCGGACACCGTCATCGCCCCCGGCGAGGTGGTGCCTGCCAAGGCGCTGCTGGACCGTCATCACGGGGAGGTGGAAGCATGAACGGAATGCACGGCATCATTTTCTCCTATGAAAAGAAAACCGGGCTGCGGGAGCTGATCGAGCACCGCATCCACGGTTCCATCCCCTTCGGGGGCAACTATCGGGTGGTGGACTTTATGCTCTCCAACATGGTCAATGCCGGCGTCCGGGACGTGGGCGTCATCATGCACGGCAAGTGCCAGAGTATGCTGGACCATTTGGGCACCGGCAAAAGCTGGGACCTGAGCCGCAACCACGGCGGCCTGACCCTGCTGCCTGCCTTCGCCTATGCCGAGCGGCGGGGCGATGCCGGCCGGTTCCGGGGCAAGGTGGAGGCCCTGGGCTGCGTCATGGACTATCTCAAGGACATCCGGCAGGATTATGTGGTGCTGACCGACAGCGACCTGGTGGTGAACCTGCCCCTGGACGACGTGCTGCGGGACCACATCGCCTCCGGCGCGGACATGACGGCGGTGTGCACCTCCCTGCCGGGGCCGGAAAGCGACACCTATTTTCAGCTGGATAATTCCGGGCGCATTGTGGACGTGGCCCACGACGTGTTCACCCATGAGGGCTTCCGCTGCCTGAACATCTTCGTGCTGCGCCGGGACCTGCTGATCCAGCTGGTCACCGACTGCATGGCGCACAACCAGTACAGCTTCCGCCACAACATTCTCCAGGACAGGAAGGATGCCCTTCATTTCCGGGCCTATGTCTGGGACGGCTACGCCGCCCGCATCGACACCATCGAGTCCTACTACCGCCGCAGCATGGAGCTGCTGCGGCCGGAGATCCGCATGGAGCTGTTCGCTCCCCAGCGGCCCATCTTCGCCAAGGAAAACGACTCCCCCTCGTCCTATATGGACGGCTCCTGCGTCAACTCCCTTATCGCCGACGGCTGCGACATCCAGGGCACGGTGAAAAACTGCATCCTGTTCCGGGGCGTCCGCATCGAGCCGGGGGCCGACGTGGAGGGCTGCATCCTGTTCAAGGGCACCGTGGTCCGCCGGGGCGCCGTCCTGCGGGGCGTTATCACCGACAAATACGTCACCGTGCAGGAGGGGCGCACCCTGATGGGACACGAGAACTATCCCCTGGTGGTGGCCCGGGGCGTCACGATCTGAAATATGACACACGTTCATCCGGAGGTGACCATATGAATATTCTGTATATCACCAGCGAGGCGGCCCCGTTCTGCAAAACCGGGGGCCTTGCGGACGTGCTGGGCAGTCTGCCCCCGGCGGTGGCGGCGGAGGGCGACCATACCGCCGTGCTGCTGCCGCTGTATGGCCAGATCGCCCAGCGCTGGCGGGAGAAGATGAACTTCCGCTGCTATATCTATGTGGACCTGGGCTGGCGGCACGAATACTGCGGGCTGTTCTCCCTGGAATACCGGGGCGTCACCTGGTATTTTGCGGACAACGAGCGCTATTTCCGCCGCCGGGGCCTGTACGGCGACATGGACGACGGGGAGCGCTTTGCCTTCTTCTCCAAGGCGGCGGTAGCCCTGCTGCCCCACCTGGCGGAGTATCCCAACGTGGTCCACTGCAACGACTGGCAGACGGCCCTGGTGCCGGTGTACCTGCGGGACGCCGGAAACGACCTGCCGGTGGTGTTCACCATCCACAACGTGGAGTATCAGGGCAAGTACGGCCCCGAGACCGTGGAGGACCTGTTCGGCCTGAACCGGGGCTGGTACGACGGCGGCATCCTGCGGATGGACGGGTGCGTGAACCTGATGAAGGGGGCTATGCTCACCGCCAACGCCGTTACCACCGTCAGCCCCACCTACGCCGCCCAGCTCCATGACCCGGCCTATGCCTGCGGCCTGGAGCAGGTGGTGCACCTGATCGACTATAAGCTCTCCGGCGTGCTCAACGGTCTGGACATTGAGAGCTATAACCCCGCCCACGACGGCTCCCTGCCCCGGACCTTCGACCCCGACCATATGGAGGGCAAGGCCGTGTGCAAGGCGGAGCTGCAGCGGCAGCTGGGCCTTGCCCAGGAGCCGGACACCCCGCTGATGGCCATCGTCAGCCGCCTGGTGGGCCACAAGGGCATGGACCTGGTGTGCCAGGGTCTGGAGGGCATTATGGCCACCGGCTGCCAGCTGGTGGTGCTGGGCCAGGGGGAGTCCCAGTTTGAGGACGCCTTCCGCTGGGCCCAGAACCGGTGGCCCGGCCGGGTATCGGCCCAAATCACCTATTCCGACAATCTGTCCCGCCGGATCTACGGCGCGGCGGACCTGTTCCTGATGCCCTCCCGCAGCGAGCCCTGCGGCCTGAGCCAGCTGATCGCCATGCGCTATGGCGCGGTGCCCATCGTCCGCCAGACCGGCGGCCTCAACGACACCGTCCGCTCCTGCCAGGTGGGCCAGCCCGATGGCAACGGCTATGTGTTCTCCGGCTGCACCGCCCATGACCTGTGCCAGACGGTGGGGCAGGCGGTGGGCCTGTACCGGGGGGACCGGATGGGCTTTGACACCGTCCGCCGCCGGGGCATGACCGAGGACTTCAGCTGGAACCGCAGCGCCGGGGCCTACCGGCGCATTTACCAAGATCTATCACGGAGGAACCACTAAATGACTTATACCAAAGACGCCCTGAAGGAGGCCATCCAGCAGAAGCTGCGCCTGAACTATGGCTGCACGGAAAAGCAGGCCACCGACGGGGAGATCATGAAGGCCTGCGCCCTGGCCCTGCGGGACATTATGGCCGTGCGCAGCGTGGACACCCAGGAGCGCACCCAGGAGCAGCAGGAAAAGCGGGTGCACTATATGTCCCTGGAGTTCCTGATGGGCCGCAGCCTCATGAAAAACGCATACAACCTGGGCATTCTGCCCCAGCTGACCCAGGCGGTGGAGGAGCTGGGCTTCTCCGCCCCGGATATCTTCGACATGGAGCCGGACGCGGGCCTTGGCAACGGCGGCCTGGGCCGCCTGGCCGCCTGCTATCTGGACAGCATGACCACCCTGGACATTCCCGCCACCGGCTACTCCATCTGCTATGAGCTGGGCATTTTCAAGCAGAAGATCGTGGACGGTCAGCAGGTGGAGCTGCCCGACGACTGGCTGAACCTGGGGGACGCGTGGCTGATGCCCAAGCCCCAGGAGGCCGAGGAAATTCACTTCGGCGGCCGGGTCCGCACCCGGTGGGACAACGGCCACCTGATGGTGGTCCACGAGGACTATACCCGGGTGCTGGCCATCCCCTGCGATATGCTGGTGGCGGGCTACAACACCGACCATGTGAACACCCTGCGCCTGTGGGACGCCAAGAGCCCCAAGCCCATTGATATGCAGCTGTTCAGCCAGGGGCAGTACCTGAAGGCCAACGAGGAGCGGGCCATGGCCGACTCCATCAGCACCATCCTCTATCCCGAGGACAACCACTACGAGGGCAAGTCCCTGCGGCTGAAGCAGCAGTATTTCTTCGTGTCGGCCACCCTGCAGTCCATCACCCGCCGGCACATCCAGACCTACGGCACCCTGAAGAACTTCCACGAGAAGAACGTCATCCAGATCAACGACACCCACCCGGCGCTGGTGATCCCGGAGCTGATGCGCATCCTCATCGACGACGCGGGCCTGGGCTGGGACGAGGCCTGGGACATCACCCGCCACTCCGTGGCCTATACCAACCACACCGTGCTGGCCGAGGCACTGGAGAGCTGGCCCCAGCGGCTGTTCGAGACGCTGCTGCCCCGCATCTGGCAGATCATGCAGGAGATCGCGCGGCGCTGGCAGCAGAAGGTGGACGATTTCTATCACGACCCCAAAAAGACGGAGAAAATGGCGGTCATCTGGGACGGCGTGGTGCACATGGCCAACCTCTGCATCGCCGGGGGCATGGCCGTCAACGGCGTGTCCGCCCTGCACTCCGACATTCTGCGGCGGGACGTGTTCCGGGACGCCTGCGGCATGGAGCCGGACAAGTTCAGAAACGTCACCAACGGCGTGGACCACCGCCGCTGGATCAGCCAGATCAACCCCGGCCTGGACGGCCTGATCCGGGACTGCATCGGCGATGGGTATCTCACCCACGCCGGGTGCCTGTCGGACCTGGACCGCTTCGCCGGTGACGCGGCGGTGCTCTCCCGGCTGGAGCAGATCAAGGGGGACAACAAGCAGGCCTTTGCCCGCTGGGCCAAGCGCCAGCAGGGGGTCACCCTGAACACCGACGCCATCTTCAACGTCCAGGTCAAGCGCCTGCACGAGTATAAGCGGCAGCTGCTGAACGTGCTGCACATCATCAGCCTCTATCAACAGCTCCAGGACGATCCCAACATGGACTTCCGGCCCCAGACCTTCCTGTTCGGGGCCAAGGCCGCCCCGGGCTACGCTGTGGCCAAGCGCATTATCCGCCTTATCAACTCCCTGGCCGACCAGATCAACAGTGACCCCATCTGCCGGGATAAGCTCCAGGTGGTGTTCCTGGAGAATTACCGGGTTTCCATGGCGGAGATGCTGATGCCCGCCAGCGAGGTCAGCCAGCAGATCTCCACCGCCGGCAAGGAGGCCAGCGGCACCGGCAACATGAAGTTCATGATGAACGGCGCCCTGACCCTGGGCACCCTGGACGGCGCCAACGTGGAGATGCACCAGGTGCTGGGCGACGAGAATATGTTCCTGTTCGGCCTCACCGCCGACGAGGCCGCCCGCCTGCGCCAGAGCTATGACCCCTATCTGCTGTATACCCGGGATCCGGTGCTGCACCGGGTGCTGGATCAGCTGAAAACCGGCTTCCGGGACGGCGTCAGCTATGAGGACCTGTATCAGCGGCTGCTGTACGGCGCGGACTGCCCGGCGGACCAGTATCTGCTGCTGGCGGACTTTGCGTCCTACTGCGCCGCCTCCCACCGGGTGGTGGATACCTATGCCGACCGGGAGAAGTGGAACCGCATGAGCCTGCACAACATCGCACGCAGCGGCATTTTCTCCGCCGACCGCTCCATCGCCGACTATGCCGACACCATCTGGCACGTCCCCTATAAAAAGTAACTCCCGCCCTCCCCTGCCCGGGTCCCGCGCCCGGGCGGGGGAGGCATTTTTGCCAAAAGGGGTTGACAGACGGAAGAATTTGTTTTACTCTATATCTGAATAAAATATGCTCCGGTAGGTAAGGCTACCGCGAGGGATACGGACTGCTGCCGCAGAGTGGTGGAGACACCATGAGAGGGTTTGAACAGGCGATATCGAAGCCAAGGTATCATCTAACGCAGTTTCACCGCCCCGCGATGCTAAAGCTTGTTACGGTGGCCAGGTCACGCATCCCGCGCGGCCCCTTTGCGCATCCACAATGGGCTTTCTGCCGTTGTGGATTTTTTGCTATGTATATACAGGAAAGGAGGAACCGGTCATGTTCGATCACCAGGAAGAATTGGACCAATATCTGGAAAATATTGAGGCGCTTATCAAAAATAAGCAGTACGCCCGATTGCGGGACCTGTTCCTGCCTATGGAGCCTGCGGATATCGCCCTTTTGCTGGAGGAGGCCGGCGAGGAGGAGATGCCCCTGCTGTACCGGCTGCTGCCCAAGGAGCTGGCGGCGGAGGTGTTCGTGGAGCTGGAATCCGACAGCCAGGAGATGCTCATCAACGGCTTTTCCAACACCGAGCTGAAGGAGGTGCTGGACGAGCTGTATCTGGACGATGCCGTGGACATCGTGGAGGAAATGCCCGCCAGCGTGGTGATCCGCATTCTGGACAAGGCCACGCCGGAGATGCGCAAGTCCATCAACGAAATTCTCCAGTACCCCGAGGACTCCGCCGGGTCCATTATGAACATGGAGTTCCTGTCCCTGAAAAAGGACATGACGGTGGAGGACGCCTTCAAGCGCATCCGCCGCATCGGCGGCGAGCTGGAGACCATCAACATCCTGTATGTCACCGACCCCACCCGGCATCTGCTGGGGGTACTGTCCGTCCGGGACCTGCTGCTGGCGGAGGAGGACGACCTGATCCAGGACATCATGGACCCCAACGTGGTGTCCGTGAACACCATGGACGACAAGGAGGACGTGGCCCAGGCCCTGAGCAAATACGACTTCCTGGCCATGCCCGTGGTGGACAAGGAGCAGCGCCTGGTGGGCATCGTCACCGTGGACGACGCCATGGACGTTATCGAGGAGGAGACCACGGAGGACTTCGAGAAGATGGCCGCCATGCTGCCGTCGGACAAGCCCTATCTGAAGTCCGGCATTTTCGCCACCTGGCGGGCCCGCCTGCCTTGGCTGATGGTGCTGATGCTGTCAGCCACCTTCACGGGGATGATCCTGAACCACTATGAAAGCGCCCTGGCCGCGTGCCTGGTGCTCAACTCGTATATCCCCATGCTCTCCGGCACCGGCGGCAACTCCGGCACCCAGGCCTCCGTGGCGGTGATCCGCGCTCTGAGTCTGGACGAGGTGGACTTTTCCGACATTTTCCAGGTGCTGTGGAAGGAACTGCGGGTGTCGCTGCTGTGCGGCGTGTGCCTGGCCGGGGCCAACTTCGTGAAAATGCAGCTGGTGGACCGGCTGCTGCTGGGCAACGCCGCCGTGACGCCTATGGTGTGCCTGGTGGTGTGCCTGACCATCCTGTTTGTGGTGGTGTTTGCCAAGTGCGTGGGCTGCTCCCTGCCCATCCTGGCCGAGAAGATCGGCCTGGACCCGGCGGTGATGGCCAGTCCCTTCATCTCCACCATCGTGGACGCCACCAGCCTGCTGATCTATTTCCGCTTCGCCTCCTGGTTCCTGCTGTAGCTGCATATAGAAAAAAAGACGCCGGAGTCCGGCGTCTTTTTATTTACAGCTCCCCGGCCTTATACAGCTGGGATTCGCGGCGGTAACCGGCGGCGGCTGCGGCGTTGGATGCGATCTCCTCCGGCGTCAGGGGGCGGCGGACCTTGCCGGGAGCGCCCATGACCATGGACCCGTCGGGGATCACGGCCCCCTGGGTCACTAAGGCCCCGGCGGCGATGATGCAGTCCCGGCCCACCACGGCTCCGTTGAGGACGATGGCCCCCATGCCCACCAGGGTGTTGTCCCCGATGGTGCAGCCGTGGAGAATGGCGGCGTGGCCCACGGTACAGTCCCGGCCCACTTTGGTGGGGAAGCCGGGGTCCGTGTGGAGGACGCAGTTGTCCTGGATATTGCTGCCGGGGCCGATGGTGATGGGGTCTGTCTCCGCCCGGAGCACCGCTCCGAAGTAGATCCCGGCTCCCTCCCCGATGGTGACATTGCCCCGGACGGTGGCGTTGCCCGCCACAAAGGCGGTTTCATGAATCACGGGCTTCATGGGTTTTCTCTCCTTAATGGAACAGCCAGCGGGCCACCAGGATCACCACGCAGGCCCCGCCCACGCCGATGAGGATGGCTCCCACAGAGCCGGTGGCGGCAATGCCGATGGCGCCCGCCAGCCAGTTGCCCACGGCGGAGCCCACCACGCCCAGGATCAGGTTGCGGATCAGGCCGCCGCGGCTGCCCATGAGCTTGCTGGCGATCCAGCCGATAAGAGCGCCTAAAATCAGGGAACAGATCATGCTTTTGTCTCTCTTTCTACCCGCAGGGGGTCCACAATATGAACATTCAGGTGGTTATACGGCATCTCCACGGACTTTTCGTCAAAGGCCGCCTTGATGTTCTCCAGCAGAGCGTAATAGGCCGTCCAGTAGTCGGCGGTCTTGGCCCAGCTGCGGACGATGTACTCGATGCCGCTTTCGCCGTAGGCATTGACGTATACCTCCGGGCCGGGGCTCTCCAGCAGGCCCGGGGTCCGGGCCACGGCGTCCAGCAGAGCCTGGCGCACCGTCTGCACCGGCGCGTCATAGGACGCGCTGACGCTGTGCTGGATGCGGCGGGTGCCCAGGGTGGTGTAGTTGGTGATCTTTCCGGCGGAAAGGCTGCTGTTGGGGGCGGCGATCCGCAGGCCGTCCGGCGTGTCCAGATAGGTATAGGTCAGGGTCAGCTCCTTGACGGTGCCTGCGCCGCAGGGGGTGTCCACATAGTCGCCCACGGCGAAGGGCTTGGTCACCAGCAGCACCAGGCCCCCTGCCACATTGGCCAGGACGTTCTGCACCGCCAGGGATACCGCCAGGGACAGCACCGACAATAGCGCCACCAGGGACGTGACGGGAATACCCAGCTGGTCGGCGGTAATGAGCACCGTTACCACCCACAGCACCAGCTGCACGGTCCGCACCAGGTATTTCTGCACCCGGGCATCCATATGGGTCTGGGCCAGCACCCGGCGCAGCAAAGCGGTGAGCAGCCGCACCGCCACCAGGCAGATCACCAGCGTCAGCAGTGTCCCCAGCAGCGTCCCCAGGGAGATATTCCCCAGGTGCAGGGCCGACAGGTCCAGCTTCTGATCCAATGGGTTTTCCACAGGCGGCACCTCCTTTTCGTGGCCCCTATTATACTCCCGGGCGGCGGATTTTGTCAATTCGTCAAAAAAAGACTTACCCTTTTGGAGAAAAAGTGGTATAATATGGTAAAGAACGAAAGAGAGGATGAACGGCATGTTTGCAGCGGGCGAAATGGTGGTCTATGGCGGCGAGGGCGTCTGCCGGGTGGAGGGCGTTGGGACGCCGTCTTTGCCGGGAATGGACAAGACCCGGCTGTACTATACCCTTGCGCCGCTGTACCGATCCGGCCAGGTGATGACCCCGGTGGACACCCGGGTGCTGATGCGCCCCCTGCTGACGGGGCAGGAGGTGCAGGAGCTCATCGCGCAGCTGGACCAGCTGCCGGAGGAGCAGGCCGAAAGCCACAACACCCGGGCCATCAAGGACCTGTATCACCAGGTGGTGGCCTCCTATGACTGCAAACGGCTGGCGGGCCTCATCAAGGGGGTGTGCCGCCGGCGCAGCTGGGCCATTCACCACGGGCGGAAGGTCAGCCAGATGGACGAGCGCTATCTCAGGCGGGCGGAGGACGCCCTGTACGGCGAGCTGGGGGCGGTGCTGGGCCTTCCTCGGGAGGACGTCCCGGCCTATATCCGCCAGACCTGGCCCAAGTGGCCGCTGTTTTGAATTATCCCAAAAGGACTTCGTCCCTTTTGGGATAAAAGGCTTGCAGACTGAGAAGATTTTTCGCCCAGGCACACGCCCCGGGCGAAAATGGATTGCATTTGATTTGCCGCCTGCGGGCGGCAAATTCTGCGAGACTATTCGTCGATAAAAACCATAAGGCGGAGAACCGGCTTCCGGTTCTCCGCCTGAATGGCAGGAAGATTGATGAAAAAAGCTTTTTGTCTCTTGCAAGTATAGGATACCCAAGGGATGTTACAAAAGTTCATGCATAAATATTAAAAAAGTATTAAACATTTTTTCATGCAAAAAAAGCCCGGCAGAGCGATGCTCTGCCGGGCTTTATCAGCTATGCGCCGATGGGGACGTCAATCAGTCGTTGTTGATGGCGATGACGACGCCGGAACCCACGGTACGGCCACCCTCACGGATAGCGAAACGCAGACCGTTCTCGATGGCGATGGGGGTGATCAGCTCCACGTTCATGTCGACGTTATCGCCGGGCATGCACATCTCGGTGCCCTCGGGCAGGGTGATGATGCCGGTAACGTCGGTGGTGCGGAAGTAGAACTGGGGACGATAGTTGTTGAAGAAGGGGGTGTGACGACCGCCCTCGTCCTTGGTCAGAACGTACACCTGGCCAACGAACTTGGTGTGGGGGTGAATGGAACCGGGCTTGGACAGAACCTGGCCGCGCTCGATCTCGGTCTTGGCAACGCCGCGCAGCAGGGCGCCGATGTTGTCGCCGGCCTCAGCGTAGTCCAGCAGCTTGTGGAACATTTCGATACCGGTGACGACGGTCTCGCGCTTCTCGTCGGACAGACCAACGATCTCAACCTTCTCGTTGAGCTTCAGCTGACCACGCTCCACACGGCCGGTAGCAACGGTACCACGGCCGGAGATGGTGAACACGTCCTCGACGGGCATCAGGAAGGGCATATCCTCCTTGCGGTCGGGGGTGGGGATCCACTCGTCAACGGCGTCCATCAGCTCCTTGATGCAGGCATACTCGGGAGCGTTGGGATCGGTGGACTCGGAAACCAGGGCGTTCAGGGCGGAACCGCGGATGATGGGGGTGTCGTCGCCAGGGAAGCCATAGAAGTCCAGCAGCTCGCGGACTTCCATCTCCACCAGCTCCAGCAGCTCCTCGTCGTCCACCTGGTCGCACTTGTTCAGGAACACCAGCACGGAGGGCACGTTCACCTGACGGGCCAGCAGCAGGTGCTCGCGGGTCTGGGCCATGGGGCCGTCGGAGGCGGCGATGACCAGGATAGCGCCGTCCATCTGGGCAGCACCGGTGATCATGTTCTTGATATAGTCGGCGTGGCCCGGGCAGTCCACGTGAGCATAGTGACGCTTGGCGGTCTCATACTCAACGTGAGCGGTGTTGATGGTGATACCACGCTCGCGCTCCTCGGGAGCCTTGTCGATGGAAGAGTAGTCGGTGTACTCAGCGCCGCCCTGCATCGCCAGGTACTTGGTGATGGCAGCGGTCAGAGTGGTCTTACCATGGTCGATGTGACCGATGGTGCCGATGTTAACATGGGGCTTCGTTCTCTCAAATTTCTGCTTAGCCATTTGAAAAAATCCTCCTTAACAAATTTGCATCATGGTTTTCTTGCAATGTCTTGTACTAACACTGCTATTTTACAGTATTCGATAGGGAAAAGCAATCGTTTTTTGACGATTTAGAAATTTTCCCGTCCGGTACGCTTGTTGATGAGCTTCTCCTGCAGGCCCTTGGGCAGCTCGATATAGTGACTGGGCTCCATGGTGTACTGACCACGGCCCTGGGTGCGGGAGCGCAGATCGGTGGCGTAGCCGAACATTTCCGCCAGAGGAACAAAGGCGTCGATCTGCTGGGCGCCGGCACGCATCTCGTAGCCCTGGATCTGGCCGCGGCGGGCGCTGATATCGCCGATGACGTCGCCCATATATTCCTCGGGGACGATGACGGAGACCTTCATGATGGGCTCGAGCAGCGTGGGATCGGCCTTGCGCATGGCCTCCTTGAAGGCCATGGAGCCAGCAATCTTGAACGCCATCTCGGAGGAGTCCACCTCGTGATAGGAGCCGTCGTACAGGGTGACCTTCACGTCCACCACGGGGTAACCGGCCACGGTGCCGGAGAGCATTGCGCCCTGGATACCGGCGTCGATGGCGGGGATATACTCCTTGGGGACAGCGCCGCCCACCACTTTGTTGATGAACTCGTAGCCCTTGCCGGACTCGTTGGGCTCCACATGGATCTTCACGTGACCATACTGGCCCTTACCGCCGGACTGACGGGCATACTTGGTATCCTGGTCCACTGCCTTGCGGATGGTCTCCTTGTAGGCCACCTGGGGCGCGCCCACGTTGGCCTCCACCTTGAACTCCCGCAGCAGGCGGTCCACGATGATCTCCAGATGCAGCTCGCCCATACCGGCGATGATGGTCTGACCCGTCTCCTCGTCGGTGTAGGTGCGGAAGGTGGGGTCCTCCTCGGCAAGCTTCGCCAGGGCGATGGCCATCTTTTCCTGGCCGGCCTTGGTCTTGGGCTCGATGGCCACGCGGATCACGGGCTCGGGGAACTCCATGGACTCCAGCACGATGGGGTGCTTCTCATCACAGAGGGTGTCGCCGGTGGTGGTGTTCTTCAGGCCCACCACGGCGGCGATATCGCCGGAATAGACCGTTTCCAGGTCCTCCCGGTGGTTGGCGTGCATCTGGAGCAGACGGCCCACGCGCTCGCGCTTGCCCTTGGTGGCATTGAGCACAGAGGAGCCGGTGTTCAGCGTTCCGGAATACACGCGGAAGAAGCTCAGACGGCCCACATAGGGGTCAGTCATGATCTTGAAGGCCAGAGCGGAGAACGGCTCGTCATCGGAAGCGTGACGGTCCTCCTCCTCATCGGTCTTGGGGTTGGTGCCAACGATGGCGGGAATATCGGTGGGGGCGGGCATATAGTCCACAATGGCGTCCAGCAGCTTCTGAACACCCTTGTTCCGGTAGGAGGAGCCGCAGGTGACCGGCACCATCTCCACGGCCACGGTGGCCTTGCGGATGGCGGCGCGGATCTTGTCGGTGGGGATCTCCTGACCCTCCAGATACATCTCCATGATCTCGTCGTCGAACATGGAAACGGCATCCAGCAGCTTTTCCCGGTACTCGTTGGCCAGGTCCATCATATCGGCGGGGATGGGCTCCACGCGCATATCCTTGCCCAGCTGATCGTAATAGATATCAGCGTCCATCTCCACCAGGTCGATGATGCCCTTGAAGGACTCCTCTTTCCCGATGGGCAGCTGGATGGGCACGGCGTTGCACTTGAGGCGGTCGTGGATCATGTCCAGCACGTGATAGAAATCCGCGCCCAGCATGTCCATTTTGTTGACATACACCATCCGGGGCACATGATAGTGGTCGGCCTGACGCCACACGGTTTCGGACTGGGGCTCAACGCCGCCCTTGGCGCACATCACGGTGACAGAGCCGTCCAGCACACGCAGAGAACGCTCCACCTCCACAGTGAAGTCCACGTGACCCGGGGTGTCGATGATGTTGATACGCGTCTGGGGGAACTGGTCCTTGGAGCCCTTCCAGTAACAGGTGGTAGCGGCGGAGGTGATGGTGATACCACGCTCCTGCTCCTGTTCCATCCAGTCCATGGTAGCGGTTCCCTCGTGCGTCTCGCCGATCTTGTAGTTGACGCCCGTGTAGTACAGAATACGCTCGGTCGTGGTGGTCTTGCCTGCATCAATGTGGGCCATGATGCCGATATTTCTCGTATTTTCCAGTGTAACCTTTCTCGGCATAACGTTCTCCTTTTAATCAGTTTGCGGGGCTTACCAGCGGAAGTGGGCGAAAGCCTTGTTGGACTCGGCCATCTTGTGGGTATCCTCGCGCTTCTTCACGGCGCTGCCGGTGTTGTTGGCGGCGTCCATGATCTCGCCTGCCAGGCGCTCGGCCATGGTGCGCTCACTGCGGGCGCGGGAATAGTTGGTCAGCCAGCGCAGACCCAGGGTCTGACGGCGGGCAGGACGAACCTCCATGGGGACCTGATAGGTGGCGCCGCCGACACGGCGGGCCTTGACTTCCAGGCTGGGCATGATGTTTTCCATGGCCTGGGTGAACACTTCCAGAGGCTCCTTCTCGGTCTTTTCCTTGATCAGATCAAAGGCACCGTAGACAACCTTCTGGGCAACGCCCTTCTTACCGTCCAACATGATGCTGTTGACGAGCTTCGTCACCAGCACGGAGTTGTACATAGGATCGGGCAAAATTTCTCTCTTGGGAACATTACCTCTTCTGGGCACTATGCTTCCCTCCTTCATAAAAATATGATTTCATAGGTACTCAACAGCCGGAGAGGCTGTTGTACGGCCTGCCAAAGAGGTACATACGATATATATAAACCTTTTCGGCAAAGCTCATTTCATGCGGGGATTACTTGCTCTTGGGACGCTTGGCGCCGTACTTGGAGCGCGCCTGCATACGGCCCTGAACGCCCTGGGTATCCAGAGTGCCGCGGATGATGTGGTAACGAACACCGGGCAGGTCCTTGACACGGCCGCCGCGGATCATGACCACAGAGTGCTCCTGCAGAGAATGACCGACACCGGGGATGTAGGCGGTGACCTCGTAGCCGTTGGTCAGGCGGACACGGGCGATCTTACGCAGAGCGGAGTTAGGCTTCTTGGGGGTGGCAGTTCTCACTGCGGTGCAGACGCCGCGCTTCTGAGGGGAGGACAGATCGGTCTCCTTGTTCTTCAGCGTATTCAGGCCCTTCTGCATAGCGGGGGAATTGGACTTGTAGGTAGCCTGTTTCCGGCCCTGCTTGACCAGCTGATTGAAAGTAGGCATGCAATGAACTCCTTTCTAAAGATTTGTGGGATGACTCCCTATATTTTCCACGGAACAAAGGATTTTATTCCGTTGGAAGCGGTTTTTCCTTTGCCAGCAGCGCCGCGGCGGCGGTGCCCACGTCGATGCCGCAGGCCCGGCCCAGCTGGGCCATGGTGTGCGCCCCGGACACGGGAACGCCCCGTTCCCGGCAGCGGCCCTCCAGCGGCCGGGTCAGCCGGGGATCGGCGTCGCAGGCCAGAAACACACGGCCTGCCCGGCCGGCGCTTACTGCCCGCTGCACCTGTTTCAGGCCCACCACCTTGTCTTTGGATGACAGCTCTTCCAGCACGTGGGAACCTCCTCGGCACAGTGTGTCTGCCGCATGGCAAAATTCGCGGAATCCATATCCGCGCAGTTTGAAATTATAGCACAGTCCCCCGGGATACGTCAAGAGGAATCCGGGTAAAACTTTTCATTTTCCTTTGTGCATTCGTCCATACTTTGTGCACATATTAGCAAAATTTGTGTCAAATCTGTAAATAAAGCTGGAAACCGGTACGGGGGTATGATAGAATAGAAGCACCTGTGGGGCGGAAGCTCCGGGAGAAATTAAAGGAGGTAATAGCTTGATGAAAACACCTGTTCGCACCAGACTTCTGTCTGCGCTGCTGTCACTGGTCATGCTGGTTTCCCTGCTGCCGGTGTCGGTATTCGCGGCAGAGCCTGAGGCAGGGACATGGACGAAGGTGGAGCTGGCCGATATCACGGCCGACGACACCGTCGCCATTACCATGACCAAGGGCGACAGCACCTGGGTGCTGCCCAACAACGGCGACGCCAAGGCCGCGGCCAAGGCCATCACCGGTACCGTCAGCGGCAATACGCTGACCACATCGGAGAAGGACCTGTTCGGCTGGAAGGTCGTCAAGGGCGCTGACAGCTTCCAGCTGGTCTCCGCCGCCACCGGCAAGTACCTGTATTCCACCAGCAGCAACAACGGCATCCGCCAGGGTACCGGCGAAAACCGCGACTGGGTGGTGGACACGGAGTCCGGCTATCTGAAGAACGTGGCACTGTCCCGCTATGTGGGCGTGTACAACAACCAGGATTGGCGCAGCTACACTTCTGTCCACGCCAATATCGCCGGGCAGACCCTGGGCTTCTGGAAGCTCAGCACCGTCCCCGCCCGGGAAAGCGGCATCGTCACCGATCTGACCACCCTGCAGAACGGCGACAAGGTGGTGGTGTTCAACCCCGCCAACAAGAAGGCTCTGTCCTCCGTGTACAACGGCTTCTATAACACAGGCGTGGATGTGGAGCTGACCGGAGGCAAGCTCACCGGCTACACGAATGCAGAGCTGTGGACCGTGAACCGCACCGAGAGCGGCGCCTATACCTTCTCCACCGCCGACGGCAAGAAGCTGTCCATGGACGAAAAATACTCCAGCACCCCCCTGGACAAGGCCAATGTGGATTGGGAGCTCAGCGCTGCCGCCACGGCGGACTGCTTCTACATCAAGAACGTGGGCCGCGGCAGCTATCTGGAGTGGTATGCCGAGAAGAACAACTGGAGCTCCTACGGAACCATCGGCAGCAACGAGGCTCTGTTTGCCCAGCAGCTTTATCTGGTGGCAGACACCCAGGAGCCTGGCCAGCCCGGCCAGCCGGAGGATCCCTCCGCTCCTCTGAAGAACGGCGACCAGGTGGTCATCTACAACCCCGCAAACCTGAAGGCCCTGTCCAGCGAGTACACCGGCTTCTATAACAAGGGCACCGACGTGACCCTCACCGGCGGCAAGCTGGCGGGCTTCACCGAGGCCGACATCTGGACCGTGGGCGTCAACGACGATGGCAGCTATACCTTCTCCACCGCCGAGGGCAAGAAGCTGTCCATGGACGAAAAATACTCCAGCACTCCCCTGGACAAGGCCCACACCGCCTGGACACTGGAGCAGGCTGCCACCGAGGGCTGCTACTATATCAAGAACGTGGGCCGCAGCAGCTATCTGGAGTGGTATGCCGAGAAGAACAACTGGAGTGCCTTCGGCACCATCGGCAGCAACGAAGCTCTGTTTGCCCAGGCATTCTTCAAGATTCAGAAAAGCGGCATCGTTACCTCCGTATCCGACGGCGACCAGGTGGTGGTATTCAACCCCGCCAACGGCAAGGCCCTGTCCACGGAGTACACCGGCTTCTATAACAAGGGCACCGACGTGACCCTGGCCAATGGCAAGCTCTCCGGTTATACCAAGGCCGACATCTGGACCGTGGGCGTCAACGCCGACGGCAGCTATACCTTCTCCACCGCCGACGGCAAGAAGCTGTCTATGGACGAAAAATACTCCAGCACCCCCCTGGATAAGACCCACACCGGCTGGAGCATCCTTCCCGCCGCCACGGAAAATTGCGTCTATATCCAGAACGTGGGCCGCAGCAGCTATCTGGAGTGGTATGCCGAAAAGAACAACTGGAGTGCCTTCGGCACCATCGGCAGCAACGAAGCCCTGTTTGCCCAGCAGCTCTATCTGGTAGGCGACGAGATGGACCAGCCCGCCGGCAGCCTGCCCCAGGAGGGTGCGCAGGTGGTGCTGTTCAACCAGAATGCCCAGGGCGTCCTGGCCCAGCAGAATGACAACACCGACAGCCCCGCCATCAATAGTGTCTCCGCCCAGATCACGGACGGCAAGGCCATCCCCGAAAACGGCGGCGTGGTGTTCACCGTGGAGCGCAGCGGCGAGTATTACCGCTTCCGCAACGAAACCTACGGCTATCTGTGCTCCAACGGCACCGGCAACAACGCCTTCTATTCCCAGACCGCCAGCGACGACGCCGACTGGACCGTGGAGCCCTGCAGCGGCGGCGTGGGCGGCTATCAGCTGGAAAGCCGCACCGCCAAGTTCAACGGCCGGTACAGCCAGTATCTGGAGTATTACAGCGACAGCTATAAGACCTACAGCATGTACAACGTCACCGACTACACCATCTACTCCTTCTTCTTCTATGGTGTGGCCGACAGCGTGAAGCTGGACGGCGGCGTGGTCAACGATCCCGCCGTGGTGTTCACCTCCGCCGACACCGTGAAGGCCGGTCAGGACTATACCCTGACCTTCACCGTCAACGATGTCAAGGCCGTTTCCAAGCTGGAGATCCTGGTGGACGGCAAGACCGCCGGTGTCATCACCGACTACACCGCCGACGGCAAGAACTACACCGCCAACGTCTCCGCCGCCATGCTGGCCGGTGCCGACAAGGTGACCCTCACCGTCCGCGTCACCAACGCCTCCGGTGCGTCCTATTCCGGCAGCCTGGTGCTCACCGTGGTGGACGAGCCCTCCATCGGGGCCGTGACCCCCCTGAAGGGCAGCCAGACCGGCAGCGACAAGCGGCCCGTGATCTCCGCCGAGATCATCAACGCCGGTGAGAATCCCACCCTGGAGATGACCGTCAACGGCCAGAAGGTCAACGCCGTGTACGCCGGCGGCAAGCTCACCTATACCCCCGCCGCCGACATGACCGACGGCCGCACCAATGTTACCGTCACCGTCACCCGCGCCGACGGCAAGACCGCCTCCTTCAACTGGTTCTTCACCGTGGGCCAGGCCCAGTATCAGCTGTACTTCGGCCAGCTCCACAGCCACACCCAGTATTCCGACGGCGCAGGCTCCCTGGATGCCGCCCTGGACTATGTGAAGAATCTGCCCGAAAGCGCCAATGTCCAGTTCGTGGCCTTCACCGACCACTCCAACTACTTTGACACCACCGGCGCCGCCAACCCCGAGGGCGCCCTGTACGACATGAGCCTGGCCAGCGCCTCCAGCCAGGAGACCTGGAACAGCTATCGTTCCTCCGTGGCCGCCTTCAACGAGGCCAACGCCGGTTCCCTGGTGGCTCTGGCGGGCTTCGAGATGACCTGGTCCGGCGGCCCCGGCCACATCAACACCTTCAATACTCCCGGTATCGTCTCCCGCAACAACTCCACCCTGAACAACAAGACCGACTATGCCGGTATGCGCGCCTACTATGCCCTGCTGAGCCAGCAGGAGGGCGCAGACAGCCTCAGCCAGTTCAACCACCCCGGCAACACCTTCGGCACCTTCGGTGACTTCGCCTTCTGGGATCCCGTCATCGACAGCCGTATGTACATGGTGGAGGCCGGCAACGGCGAGGGCCAGATCGGCGCCGGCGGCTATTATCCCAGCTATGAGTATTACACCATGGCGCTGGATAAGGGCTGGCACCTGGCCCCCACCAACAACCAGGATAACCACAAGGGCCGCTGGGGCAACGCCAACGACGCCCGCGACGTGATCCTCACCGACGACTTCAGCGAGGAGGGCATCTACGACGCGCTGCGCGCCATGCGTATGTACGCCACCGAGGACAAGAACCTGGAGATCGGCTACACCGTCAACGGCATGCTCCTGGGCAGCAGTCTCACCGAGGTCCCCGAGAAGCTGAACATCCACGTCACCGTCAACGACCCCGACGCCAGCGACACCATCACCAAGGTGGAGGTCATTGTCAACTCCGGCAAGACCGCCTATACCTGGGATGATCCCGCCGTCCTGGCCACCGGTGACCTCAGCGTCACCCTGGACCCCGACTACAGCTACTATTACATCCGCGTCACCCAGGGTGACGGCGACCTGGCGGTCACCGCTCCCGTGTGGGTGGGCGAGACCCTGAAGCTGGGCATCTCCGATGTGACCTGCGGCACCTCCACCCCCGTCACCGGCGAGGCCATGACCGTCACCACCACCCTGTTCAACAGCGAGAGCACCGACGCCAAGATCAAGTCCATCACCTACGCCGTGGGCAGTCAGGTCCTGGCCTCCGCCACCGACGTGGGCACCGTTCCCGCCAGCGGCACCCTAGCCCTGAGCTATGACGTCTCCTTCGATACCGCCCGTGTCTACAAGGTCACCGCCACCGTGGTGCTGGAGCAGGACGGCAAGGAGTATGTGTTCACCAAGGACATTACCCTGGACGTGCTGAATGCCGACGACCTGGTATATATCGGCATCGACGCCTCCCACTACAACGAGTATGTGGCCGGTAACTACAAGGATTCCATGGGCAACTTCGGCAACCTGGCGGGCAAGTACAACGTCCGCACCGTGGAACTGAAGACCAGCGACGAGCTCATCGCCGCCTGCTCCAATCCCAAGTTCAAGGCCCTGATCCTCACCGCCCCCTCCCGCCGCCTGGCGGACGCCCAGACCGATCCCCGGACCTACAGTGCCGCGGAGCTGGCGGCCATAACCGCCTTCAACAGCAACGGCGGCACCGTGATCCTGGCCGGCTGGAGCGACAACTACGAAAACTATGACGTGATCCAGAGCAACTCCGCCATCAAGCACATGGCCGCCACCCAGAACGAGGTGCTCCAGGCCCTGGGCTCCAGCCTGCGCATCAGCGACGACGCCACCTATGATGACGTCCGCAGCGCGGCCGACGGCGTGGACAAGTGGCGTCTGTACTTCAACACCTATGGCCAGAGCTTCCTGACCGACGGTGTCATCGTGGACGCCGAGCACCCCTATGACCGGCTGTATACCGAGGTATTCAGCCACTATGGCGGCGCCTCCGTGTATGCCGTGGACGCCGACGACAAGCCCACCTCCACCCTGCCCGCCACCGTTTCCCCGGTGGTATACACCCACAGCACCACCTATTCCGTGGACGTGGATAAGGACGGCCTGGGCGGCGCCAACGTGCCCAAGTACGCCTATGCCGAAAACGACAGCCGTCTGCTGGCCATGGCCAGCGAGCAGCTGGAGGGCAAGGGCCTGATCATCGTGTCCGGCGCGGCCTTCATGTCCAACTTCGAGGTCCAGGCCACCATCAGTGACAACGGCTCCGAGAAGAACTACTCCAACTACAAGATCTGCGAGAACCTGCTGGGCCGCATCAACCCCGTGAAGATCACCGACATTGCCACGGTCCAGGCCCAGACCGAGGCCGGTCACAAGTACACCATTGAGGGTGTCGTGACCTCCAACGCCTCCGGTTATGACAAGGCCACCGCCTTCTTCGACTGCATCTATGTTCAGGATGAGACCGGCGGCATCAACTGCTTCCCCGTGGCCGGCGACTTCAAGATCGGCGACGTGGTCCGCGTCACCGGCGTGACGGAGACCTATCAGGGCGAGAACGAACTGCAGGTTTCCTCCATTGAGAAGATCGGCGAGACCACCCCCGACACCCCCAAGGTCGTCACCTCCACCCAGATCAACGACGGCTCCGTCCTGGGCCAGCTGGTGACCCTGAAGGGCTTCGTGGTGGGCTATGAGATGGCTGACGGCCTGGTGCAGACCATCCTGGTCCGCGACAGCGAGGGCGAGATCGCCCGCGTGTTCATCGACGGCTATATCACCACCTCCTATGACGTGGCGAACCTGTCCGTGGGCTGCCAGATCTCCGCCACGGGCCTGGCCTCCTATGACAACACCTTCGTCCTGGCCGACGGCACCGAGATGGCCCCCCGCATCCGCGTCCGCGACCGCAACGACGTGGTCTGCACCGCCCATGAGCACACTTTCGGCGAATGGATCGTCACCACCCAGCCCACCTGCACCGAGCCCGGCGAAAAGACCCGCACCTGCTCCGCCTGCGGCGAAGTGGAGACCCGGGTCATCCCCGCTGCCGGTCACGACTATAAGGACGGCAAGTGCACCGTCTGCGGCGCAGCCGATCCCGGCTATCAGCCCACCCAGCCCGGCGTCAAGACCGGCGACGAGAGCAACACCACCATGTGGATCATCGTCCTGGTGTGCGCTGCCGCTCTGGCTGTGGTGCTGGTCATCGTGTCCCGCAAAAAGCGCAACAGCTAAGCGGACCACCCTATAGCAAGCCATAGCACAACAGCAAAGGCCCCCGCCGGATGGCGGGGGCCTTTGAGATTGTCAAAAAGTCTCACAGAGTTTGCCGCCTGCGGGCGGCAAATTAAATGCAATCCGTTTTTTGCGGCGGCGTGTACGTCGCAAAAAACACTTCTCAGTCTGCAAGTGTGGAATTGGTTCGCCCTCGGCGAACCAATTATGCGCGCAGCAGACTGCAAGTCTTTTGCGCAAAAAGAGCTTGCTCTTTTTGCGCAAGTATCAGAATACGCTCAGGTCCAGCCGGGCGGACAGCAGCTCCAGCGCCCGGATACCGGCCAGGCTGTTGCCCTTTTCGTCCAGGGCCGGGCCGAACAGGCCCACCCCCATGCGGCCGGGGACCACGGCCATAATGCCGCCGCCTACGCCGCTTTTGGCCGGAACCCCCACCCGGATGGCGAAGTCTCCGGACCCGTCGTACATGCCGCAGGTCATCAGGTTGGCGTTGACGAACCGGCCATAGGCCGCCGGGAACAGCCGCTGGCCGTCCGGCAGCTGGCCGTGGCAGGCCAGCACGCAGCCGATGCGGGCCAGGTCCGCCGCACTGACCCGGATGGAGCAGGCCCGGAAATAGCAGTCCAGCAGCTCCTCCACGTCCCCGTGGAGCAGGCCGTGGGCCTTCAGCAGATAGGCCAGGGCCCGGTTTTTGGAGCCGGTGGCCTTTTCGGAGTGGTAGACCTCCTCGTCCAGGTCGATCTTCTCGTTGGCGGCCAGGCGGCGGATAAAGCCCAGCAGCCGGGCAAACCGCTGGTCATAGGTCTCGCCCCCCACCAGCTGGCACATGAGGATGGCCCCGGCGTTGACCATGGGGTTCAGGTGCTTGGCCAGCAGGGCGTTGTCCGCCACGTTGATGGCGTCAAAGGGCTTGCCGGTGGCCTCCACCCCCACATGGGCCCGGACGGTCTCCCGGCCGTTGTCCTGCAGGGCCAGCAGAAGCAAAAGGGGCTTCATCACGCTCTGGATGGTGAAGCAGCGGCGGCTGTCGCCGGCCTCCACCAGGTTGCCATCCTTGTGGAACACGGCAATGCCCAGGCGGTCCGGGTCCTGCCGGGCCAACTCCGGGATATAGGAGGCCAGGGCCCCCTGCCCGGTGTACGGGCGGCACTCCTGTAGGATCTGTTGCAGCAATTCTTCCATATCGGCTCCTTCACCCGCGCGAAGGCGGGATTTTTTGATACAACAAGTAATTTTTCTGTCGGATATTACGGTCAGTAGTCGACTTTCATCAGGCACAGGCCCTCCGGCGGGGCGGTGGGGCCTGCCAGGCGGCGGTCCCGGGCCTCCAACAGGGCGGGCATATCCTCCGGCTGCCGGGTCCCCCGGCCCACCTCCAGCAGCGTGCCCACCAGGATGCGCACCATATTCTGCAAAAAGCCGGTGCCGTGGAAGGTGAACACGATGCGGTCCTTCTGCCGCACCACGGTGATGCTGTCCACCAGCCGGACGGTGGATTTTTTCATCCGGGGGTTGCCGCAGAAGCTGGCGAAGTCGTGCTCCCCCTGCAAATACGCCGCAGCCTGCTGCATCCGCTCCAGGTCCGGGTGAAAGTCCAGCAGGGTGACGTACTTCCGGTCGAACACCGGCTTCACCGGCCCGTCGAAGCACACATAGCGATAGGTTTTGCCCAGGGCCTTATATCGGGCGTGGAACCGGGGGGCGGCCTCCTTCACCTCCCGGACGGCGATGGCGTCGGGGAGATAGCGGTTCATATAGTCCCGGATCTCCTCCGGGGACAGGTCCACGTCCAGCTGGGCGTTGGCCGCCATGGCCCGGGCATGGACTCCGGCGTCGGTGCGTCCGGCGCCGATGATCTCCACGGGACTCCCCTGGAGCCGGGTCAGCACGCTCTCCAGCTTCCCCTGGATGGTGTCCCGCCCCGGCTGGCGCTCCCAGCCGAAAAAGCGGGTGCCGTCATAGGCGATGATGAATTTATAGTTGCGCAGCATATGGAATCACTCCGTCATGATCTTCAGGATCACCCGGTCCGTCTCCTTCATGCCCTGAGAGGCCAGGATGCCCACGTTGCGGATGGTCTCCTCCACGTCCCGGCCCACGATGCCGTCGCCGGGCCGGAAGCTGTTGCCCCGCAGGTACATGTTATAGCCCAGAATGCCGGTTTCCACACCCATAGCGATCTTGCTGGCGCAGCTGGCCTTGGCCCCGTCGCAGATGCACCCGGAGATCATGGCCGCGGCGTTGGTGATGGTCTGGCAGATGCCCTCATAGTCCGCGCCCCGAAGCCATGCAATGCCGCAGCCCGCCCCCACGCCGGCAGACACCGCCCCGCAGTAGGCGGACAGGCGGCCGATGCCGGTTTTCTGGTGGATGGTGATCAGGTCCGACAGGCACACGGCCCGCAGGATGGTCTCCCGGTCCCGGCCCGTCTGCACGCCGTAGCGCCACACGGGGACGGAGGCGGTGATGCCCTGGTTGCCGGAGCCGGAGCAGATGACCACCGGCATCTCGCAGCCGTTCATCCGGGCGTCGGACCCGGCGGCGGCCCAGGCCCGGGCCTCCGTCTCCACGTCGCCGCCGGACAGCAGCAGCGTGGAGCCGATGTTGGCCCCCCAGTCCCCCCGCAGGCCCTCCCGGGCGATGGCGGTGTTGCATTCGAGCTGCCGGCCCACGGATTCCTCGATGCGGGAGACGTCTACCGTCTCGGCAAAGGTCAGGATATCCCGGACGTTCAGCACGCTCTTGTCCTGCAAATTGTCCTCGGCGGAGTCGGAGTGGGGCTTTTCCAGCAGGACCTCCCCGTCCCGCTCCACATAGATGATATTGGTGTGGTTGTTGGCCACATGGACCACGGCCCGGTGCCCGTCGCCGGTCCAGCCGGTGAGCCGGATGTCCAGCATCCGGGGGGTGGGCGGGCAGTCGATGCGGATGTCCGTGCTGTCCAGGTAGTCCCCGATGGCGGGGGCGTCTGCCTCCGTCACATGGGCGATGACCTGGAGCCGGGCCTCCGGATCCCCGGCCACCATGCCCACGGCGATGGCCGCCGGAAGGCCCCGGCGGCCCCCGGTGTTGGGCACCACCACGGATTTGACATTTTTCAGGATGTTGCCGCTGACCTCCGCCAGAATGCGGCAGGGCCTCTGCCCCAGCACCTGGCGCAGACGGGCCGCGCAATAGGCCACGGCGATGGGCTCCGTGCAGCCGGTGGCCAGCTGAAGCTCCTCACGCAGGATGGTACAGAATGCCTCCTCTTTTCTCTCGTCCAACATGATCGCAATTCCCTTTCGTCCCATATATTTTCCCGGCACACGCCGGTGAATTCCCGTTTTGTCTCACGCCTGGGGCGCGTCGTCCTCGCTGTCGATCCAGTCCTGCACGTCCACCACCTGAAACTCCGTGGGAGTGCGGCGGATCACCACCCGCTCCAGGCCCGCGTTGATGATGTGGCGGCGGCACATGGGGCAGGAGGTGGCGTCCGGCAGAAGCTCCCCGGTCTGGGCGTTGCGGCCCACCAGGTACAGGGTGCCGCCCACCATGTCCCGGCGGCTGGCGGAGATGATGGCGTTGGCCTCGGCGTGGACGCTGCGGCACAGCTCGTACCGCTCCCCCCGGGGAACCTGCAGCCGCTCCCGGGTGCAGTAGCCCATGTCCACGCAGTTGCGCCGCCCCCGGGGCGCGCCGTTGTAGCCGGTGGAGATGATCTCGTCGTTTTTCACGATGATGGCCCCGTACACCCGGCGCAGACAGGTGGCCCGTTCCAGCACCGTCTGGGCGATGTTCAGATAATAGTTTTCCTTGCTGATGCGCTGCATGATGCTTCCTCCCGGTGGTTTTTCCTGTATTGTCCCCCATTATATACGATTTTGTCCGCCGGGGCAACAGAATCTTCCGAAAAAAACGTTGACGGAGGGGGCGGGCTGTGGTATCATGAACAAACTGAAAACTCTGTGAGGGAGTAGCAAGCGGACCCTTTGTCCGCAGCACGTCAACATACTGGCCGCCTGGCGGCCTGGCTTGCTTTAATTTGCGAGACTCATGTATCACTGCCGCGGGATGCATGGGACTCGTCTGTCTGTTCGCCTTCGAGCCCAGACATGGCCCCCGGCCATGTCCGGGTTTTTTCATGGAATTTTCACGAAAAAAGGAGAAACGAACATGCAGTGGAATATCCTGTTCTTTTTCAACAGCGTGCTGCTGGGGGTGGGGCTGGCTATGGACGCGTTTTCCGTGTCCCTGGCCAACGGGCTCAACGAACCCCGCATGTCCCGGCGGCGGATGCTGGGCATTGCCGGGGTGTTTGCCGCCTTCCAGGCCCTGATGCCCATGACGGGGTGGGTCTGCGTCCACACCATCGTGCAGTATTTCCGGGCCTTTGAAAAGCTGATCCCCTGGATCGCCCTGGCCCTGCTGGGCTTCATCGGCGGGAAAATGCTCATCGAGGGCATCCGGGGCGGCGGAGACGATGACGCCGCCCCCAGACTGGGCCTGGGCGCCCTGCTGGTGCAGGGGGTGGCCACGTCCATCGACGCCCTGTCCGTGGGCTTCACCATTGCCGAGTATGACTGGCTCATGGCCCTGGTCTGTTCCCTGATCATTGCGGCGGTAACGCTGTGCATCTGTCTGGGGGGCCTGGTGCTGGGGCGGAAATTCGGCATGCGCCTTGCCGGCCGGGCCCAGATCCTGGGCGGGGCCATCCTGATCTTCATCGGACTGGAAATCTTTATCAGCAGTATGCTGTAAAAACTAAGGAGGAACAACACAATGCTCGTACCCATTCTTCTGTTCGTCGTGGGTCTGGTGCTGCTGATCAAGGGCGGCGACTGGTTCGTGGACGGGGCCACGGGGCTGGCCCACCGGTTCCATGTGCCGGAAATTCTCATCGGCGCCACGGTGGTCTCCATCGGCACCACCCTGCCGGAGGTGATGGTGTCCGCCACCTCCGCCGTCAGCGGTCACGGCGAGATCGCCTACGGCAACGCCATCGGCTCGGTGATCTGCAACACCGCCCTGATCGCGGCCCTGACCATCGCCATCCGCCCCTCGGAGGCGGACCGCAGGAGCCTGCGGACCCCGGTGATCTTCTTCTTCATCGCCGCCGTGTTCTACGCCGCCATCGCCTATACCAACGGGGCCTTCACCCGGCTGGCGGGCATCGTGCTGCTGGTGATGTTCGCGGTGTACATGGTCCTCACCGTGCGCCAGAGCTTCCGGGACACCGTGCAGGCCGGCGGCGCGGACGAGGCCATTGACGGCACCCCCTCCATGGGCAAGGACATCCTGCTGCTGGTCATCGGCGCGGCCTTCATCGCCGTGGGGGCCAACCTGCTGGTGAACAACGGCACCCTCATCGCCCAGGGGTTGGGCGTGCCGGAGTCCGTCATCGCCCTGACCTTCGTGGCCCTGGGCACCTCCCTGCCGGAGCTGGTCACCGCCATTACCTCCCTGGTAAAGGGCCACAGCGCCCTGTCCCTGGGCAACATCGTGGGGGCGAACCTGTTTAACCTGGTGCTGGTCAGCGGCCTGTCCACCACCCTGTCCCCCTTCCAGGTGCCTCAGGAAAAGACCATCGCCGGGTACAACGCCTCCCTGGTGGTGGATATCCCCCTGATGATGCTGGTAATGCTGCTGCTGACGGTGCCCGCCCTGGCCAAGGGCAGGCTGTCCCGCTGGCAGGGCATCGTGCTGCTGGTGCTGTACGCCGGCTTCTGCGCGTTCCAGTTCTGTTTCTGAGTTCTGAATAAGCAAGCGCACCCCCGGCGGGATTCCGCCGGGGGTGCGTCAGTGTATCAAAATGCCTCGCAGCGTTTGCCGCCCACAGGCGGCAAATGACTTGCAAGCCTTTTATCCCAAAAGGGCTTCGCCCTTTTGGGATGTTGTTTAGCCCCACAAAGCGGACAGCATGGGAATGACCTGCTTTTTCCGGCTCATGACCCCGGGGAGAAACAGGGCGTTGTCCTTGGGCTCGGCGGAGAAGGCGTTGCGGATGGCCTCGTCGCTGCCCACATACAGCAGCTGCGTGCCCTCCAGCAGCACGTCGGTGAGCATAAGGATCACCATATTGTAGTGGTGCTCCTCCTGGAGGCGGCGCATCACATCCAGGAACTCGTCCTTGCGCTCCAGCATCTCCATGGAGTCCAGGCAGGTGACCTGGCCCACGCCCAGGTTCTGTTCGCCGATGTGGAACTCCTTGAAGTCGCTGCTCACCAGCTCCTCCACGGATTTGCCTCCGGCGGTGGAGAACAGCTGGCGGCCCAGCTCCTTTATGTTGACGCCGCCGATGCGGGCCATGCGCTCGGCCATGGCGATATCCCGCTTGGTGCAGGTAGGGGACTTGAACATAACGGTGTCGGCCAGAATGGCCGCCGCCAGCAGCCCCGCCATATTGGCCGAGGGCATGACGCCGTGTTCCTGATACATACCGGCGATGATGGTGGCGGTGCTGCCCACGGGCTCGTTGCGCACCCGGATGGGCTGGCTGGTCTGGATATCCGCCAGGCGGTGGTGGTCGATGATCTCCAGAATCTCCGCCTGATCCAGGCCGGGAACGGCCTGGGCCCGCTCGTTGTGGTCCACCAGCACCACGCGCTTGCGCCGGGGGCGCAGCAGGTGATATCGGGACAGGGTGCCCACGACTTTTTCGTTCTCGTCCAGCACCGGGTAGCAGCGGTAGCGGCTTTTCAGCACCACCTCGCGGACGTCGTCGATATAGTCCGTCAGATGGAAGCACACGATCTTTTCATTGTGGCAGGGCCGGGAGATGGGACTGGCCTGATAGATCAGCCGGGCCACCCGGCTGGCCTCATAGGGGGTGGTGATGATGCAGGTGCGCCCGGCGTTTTCCAGCAGGTCCGGGTCCACCTCCGTCTGGCACAGGATCAGGCAGCTGACGCCGATGTCCAGGGCCCGGCGGATCATATCCGGCTGGTCGCCGCAGATGACAATGTTGTCCGGGTCGCCGAACAGCAGGTTCTCGCAGCTCTGAGGCAGGGCGATGACCACGTTGCCGGACACGGTGTCGATCAGGTCGCCGCTGTCGTTGAGCAGGCGGCCCTCGATGACGCTGAGCAGGTTGAACAGGGGCACCGCCTCCACCCGGGGGTTGGCGATGGTGGTCATGCTGTAGGTGGCGATGTCGCCGGCGGACAGAGTGCCGTACAGGGTGCCGTCCTCGTTGATGACGGGGATGGCGGAGATCTTCTGTTCCCGCATGATGTGCCAGGCCCGGTCCATGGTGACTGTGGCGTTCAGGGCCGGGGGCGTATCATAGTCCAGGTCCTCCACCTGGGTGCGGACGTTCTGCACCGTCCGGGGCGGCTGGAAGCCGAAGCGGTCCAGCATCCGCTGGGTCTGGTCGCTGATGTGGTCCATATGGGCGGCCACATAGTTCCGGTCGCCCAGGGCGTTGCGCAGGGCCGCGTAGGCCATGGCGGACACGATGGAATCGGTATCGGGGTTGTGGTGGCCGATGACGTAGATCTCGTTCATAGGATTCAACTCCTTTCGGATGATTCCATTATAAAACGGCCCCAATTTGTTTGTCAATGCGGTGTTGTGCCTAAATTTGCCGAAAATAGAGCACCCTAACTGTTTATTTATCCGTGGAGCAGCATTTTCCCCGGCGGAGTCTCATGTTTCACTGGGGGAAACCGGTTATCCTTTACAGCAGGCCGAAACCGCCGCCTCCAGGGCCGTCACCAGCTGCGCCAGGGGCAGGGACGGCCGGTCCGTCCCCTCCGTCTGCTCCGGAATGCAGGGAACGTGGATGAACCCCGCCCGGACTCCCGGACCTGCATGGTGCAGTACGCAGTACAGCAGGTGGTTGCACACATATGTCCCCGCGCTGTTGGACAGCTCCGACGGCACCCCGGCCTCCTGGATGGCCCGGACCATGTCCTTCATCGGCGCCGTGGCGAAATACGCTGCCGGTCCGCCAGGGACGATGGGTGCATCTACCGGCTGCTGCCCGGCGTTGTCCGGGATCCGGGCGTCGTCCACATTGATGGCCACCCGCTCCGGCGTCACGGCGCTGCGGCCCGCCGCCTGGCCCACGCACAGCACCACGTCCGGCCGGAACGCATCCATTTCCGCCGTCACCAGCCGGGCAGAATCGCCGAACACCGTGGGCACCTCCAAAATGCGCAGCTCCGCCTCCGGGCATCGTACCCGCTTCACGGCCTCCAGGGCTGGGTTGATGCGCTCCCCGCCGAAGGGGGTGAACCCCGTCAGCAGCACCCGGGGCTTCCGAATTTCCTCCATGAAATCACTCCAAACTGTAATTTATCGACATTATTATACAATATGTATTTACGTTTGGCAAGAAAAACCGGCCTTGACAACCGGCGGCGGCCATCATAAAATAGGGGTAAGTTCCTGACGTCAAAATTACGATTGCGACGGAAGCTACGCCACAGATGACACCGCCCGGGGGAACGCCTCCCGGGTGCTGGGGCCGTGCCGCAGGGCGCGGCTCTTTTTGTTTCGGAGGAGGTGACGGCATATGGAAACAAGAGTGGCATTGATCGGCATCATCGTGGAGCAGGAATCTTCGGCGGCGGCGCTGAACGCGCTGCTGCACGAATACGGCGGCTATATCATCGGGCGCATGGGCCTGCCGTACCGGGAACGGGGCGTGAACATCATCTCGGTGGTGCTGGACGCGCCCCAGGACAAGATCGCCGCGCTGTCCGGCAAAATCGGGCGGCTGCCCGGCGTCAGCGCCAAAACACAGTATTCCAACGTCATTTCACGGGAAGGAGAAAACCAATGAAAAGATTTGTATCCCTGCTGCTGGCGGTGCTGATGACCGCCGCGCTGTTTACCGGCTGCGCCAAGCAGCCCCAGACCCCCGAGACTCCCCAGGAGGAGGCCGTCACCATCCGGGTAGGCGGCCTGAAGGGCCCCACGTCTATGGGCCTGGTGAAGCTGCTGGACGACGCCGAAAACCAGAAAACCGCCAACACCATTGACTTTCAGATGGCCGCCAGCGCCAACGAGCTGACGCCGCTGCTGCTGCAGGGGGAGCTGGACATTCTGGCGGTGCCCGCCAACCTGGGCTCCGTGCTGTATAACAAGACCCAGGGCGGCGTGAAGATGCTGGCCGTCAGCACCCTGGGCGTGCTGTATATGGTGGAAAAGGGCGGCGAGACCGTCACCGATATCAAGAGCCTGGCCGGAAAGACCATCTATGCCACCGGCAAGGGTGCCACCCCCGAGTATGCCCTGACCTATCTGCTGGCCCGGAACGGCCTGGAGCTGGGCAAGGACGTGAACGTGGAGTGGAAAAGCGAACCCACGGAGATCGTGGCCCAGATGGCGGCCCAGGACAGCGCCGTGGCCATGCTGCCCCAGCCCTTTGTGGTGGTGGCCATGGGCCAGGTGGAGGGCCTGCGGGTGGCTCTGGACCTGACGGAGCAGTGGAACGCCCTGGGCGGCGACAGCCAGCTGATTACCGCCGTGCTGCTGGTGCGCAGCGAGTTCCTGGACCAGCACCCCCAGGCGGTGGACCAGTTTATGAAGGAGTACGCCGCCTCCGCCGCCTTTGTCAATGACCAGCCTGCCGAGGCCTCCGTGCTGGTGGAGAAATACGGCATCGTCAAGGCCGCCGTGGCCGAAAAGGCCATCCCCGCCTGCAACATCGTCTGCCTGCTGGGAGACGAGATGAAAACCGCCGCCTCCGGCTATCTGCAGGTGCTGTTTGACCAGAACCCCGAGTCCGTGGGCGGCAAGCTCCCCGGGGACGACTTCTACTGGATGGGGAACTAAGCCCACCTTAAAGCTATAATCGCCCGCCGGTCTGCGGACCGGCGCGGCCATTCTTCGACACCCACCCTGTAGGGCGGGGCCCATGTGCCCCGCCGCAGGGAAACGAACAAACCCAATGGGAGGACGCCATGCAGAGACCGGCCCTTCAAAAGTGCATAGCGGTGGCCCTGGCCCTGCTGGTGTGGCAGGGGGCGGCCATGGTGGTGGGGCTGGACCTGCTGCTGCCGTCGCCGTGGCAGGTGGCCTGCCGCCTGTGGTCGGTATGGCGGGAGCCGGGCTTCTTCGCCACCGTGGCCTTCAGTCTGCTGCGCATCAGCGGGGGCTTTGCCCTGGGCCTGGTGCTGGGGGTGCTGCTGGCGGTGGCGGCGGGGCGGCTGCGGGTGCTGGAGCTTTTGCTGTGGCCCTATGTCACGGCCATCAAGTCCGTGCCGGTGGCGTCGTTCATCATCATCTGCCTGATCTGGATGAGCACCCGGCAGCTGGCGGTGTTCATCTCGTTTCTCATGGTGTTCCCGGTGATCTATTCCAACACCCTCCAGGGCATTAAAAGCGCCGACGGAGCCCTGCTGGAGATGGCCCGGGTCTATCGGGTGCCCTTCTCCCGGCGGCTGGGATATATCTACGCGCCCCAGGTGAAGCCCTTCCTGCTGTCCGGGTGCAGCGTGGCTTTAGGTATGTCGTGGAAGTCCGGCGTGGCCGCCGAGGTCATCGGCGTGGTGGGCGGCTCCATCGGCGAGCGGCTGTACGAGGCCAAGGTGTATTTCCAGATGACGGACCTGCTGGCCTGGACGGTGGTGATCGTGGTGTGCAGCGTGGGCTTTGAGAAGCTGGTGCTGTGGCTGCTGCGGCGGTGCTTCGCCGCGTGGGAGGAACGGTAAAAATGGACCTGGTGATTTCCCATGTTTACAAGGACTTCGGCCGGGGCCCGGTGCTGCGGGACGTGAGCCTGACGGTGCGGCAAGGGGAGACGGTGTGCCTGATGGGCCCCTCGGGCCTGGGCAAAACCACCCTGCTGCGGTGCGTGGCCGGGCTGGAGCGGCCGGAAAGCGGCTCCATCACCGGCGTTCCGGAAAGGCTCGGCTATGTGTTCCAGGAGGACCGGCTGTGCGGCGTTTTTTCCGCCGTGGCCAACGTCCGCCTGGCAACAGGCCGGGCCCTGCCGGAGGCGGAGATCCTCCGGCATCTGGAGGAGCTGGGCCTGGCCAGAAGCGCCCGGCGGCCGGTGTCGCAGCTGTCCGGCGGCATGCGCCGCCGGGTGGCCATCGCCCGGGCCGTGTGCGCCGGGCCGCGGCTTCTGCTGCTGGACGAGGCCTTCAAGGGCCTGGACGATCAGTGCCGCCGGGACACCGTGGCCTATATCCGCCGCCATACGCCGGGGGCGTCCCTGCTGTGCGTCACCCACGACCCGGAGGAGGCCGCCCTGCTGGGGGGCCGCTGTCTGGACCTGTCCGCCCTATGACTGCGATATGGAACCGAAAAAATGTTTCTCATTCAGAAACTTTTCGTTGACTTCCTACCAAATGTTTGGTACAATTCAGGCAGAAGCGCAAGGAGGTGGACGGCATGGGTTCCTTTTCCTACCATGTTGGTCAGCGAATCAAAAAATACCGCAAAAGCCGGGGCTATACCATCGAGCAGTTTTCGGCCATGATCAACAAAAGCAAGGCCACGGTGTCCAAGTATGAAAACGGCACCATCACCATCGACGTGGAGACCCTGTACGATGTGGCCCGGGCCCTGGACATCGACCTGAAATGCTTCATCGACTATCAGCCCCCGGTGTTCCATGCCCAGTCCGTTCTGCCCAAGAACTTCTATTTCAACCAGCCCCGGGCGTATATGTACTATTACGACGGCCGGGTGCGGCAGCTGGTGCGGTCGCTGCTGTGTTTCTCCCCCTCCGCCTCCGGCGAGGGCATCGACGTGATGATGTATGTGGGGGTGGACAATTTCCGGGAGCCGGACCGCTGCCAGCACCTGTTCACCGGCGAGATGAAGCCCTATGACACCATCACCCACATGGTGCTCACCAACCAGATCAACGAGGCGGAGAAGATGTATATCTGCATGCTCAACCCCATGCACAACCGCACCCCCGCCGTGGGCCTGCTGTCCGGCATCGGCAGCACGCCGTTTTTCGCCCCCATCGCCCTGAAGACCCTGATCTCCAAGGAGCCGCTGGAGGAAAATGACCGGTTGCTCACCAGCATCAAGCTGGACAAGGACGACTATCACCTGCTGCGGTATTACAACATGCTGGTGGTGAATCGCCCGGCCTCCCTGTTTTTGCAGTAATATAGTAAGCAAAAAGGACGGACCCCGAGGCCCGTCCTTTTTGCGCCGCTTGTCCCGGCTTGTCCCGGGCCTGTCCCGGGTTTGTTCACAGGTTTTTCATTTGCATAGCCGGGACGGGTGTGGTATACTATATAGGTATTTGTATATTCTGGTGCTCTGCACCCTCGTATAGCAGAAAGGAATCAAAAACTATGGGACTGATCCAGAAAATCTTCGGCACCTACAGCCAGCGGGAGCTGAAATCCATCTACCCCATCGCCGACAAGATCGAGGCCCTGGAGGAGGAATACCGCGCCCTCACCGACGAACAGCTTCAGGCCAAGACTCCGGAGTTCAAGCAGCGCCTGCAGCAGGGCGAGACCCTGGACGACATCCTGCCGGAGGCCTTTGCCGCCGTCCGGGAGGCGGCGGACCGGGTGCTGGGCCTGCGCCCCTATCGGGTGCAGCTCATTGGCGGCATTGTCCTGCATCAGGGCCGCATCGCCGAGATGAAAACCGGTGAGGGCAAGACCCTGGTGGCCACCCTGCCGGCCTATCTCAACGCCCTGACCGGAAACGGCGTCCATATCGTCACCGTCAACGACTATCTGGCCAAGCGCGACAGCGAGTGGATGGGCAAGGTCCACCGCTTCATGGGCCTGACCGTGGGCCTGATCGTCCACGACCTGACCAAGGAGCAGCGCCAGGCCGCCTATGCCGCTGACATTACCTACGGCACCAACAATGAGATGGGCTTTGATTACCTGCGGGACAACATGGCCATCTATAAGAACGAGCAGGTCCAGCGGGGCCACAGCTTCGCCATCGTGGACGAGGTGGACTCCATCCTCATCGACGAAGCCCGGACGCCCCTGATCATTTCCGGCATGGGGGAGAAATCCACCCAGCTGTATGACATGGCCGAGTCCTTTGCCTGCCGCCTGAAAAAATATGTAGTGACGGAGACCGACGACAAGGAGGCCGAGGACGAGACCCTGGACGCCGACTACATCGTGGACGAAAAGGCCCGCACCGCCACCCTGACGGCCCGGGGCATCGCCAAGGCCGAGGAGTTCTTCCACCTGGATAACCTCTCCGACCCGGAGAACAGCACCATCGCCCACCACATCAACCAGGCCATCAAGGCCCACGGCACCATGAAGCGGGACGTGGACTATGTGGTGAAGGACGGCGAGATCATCATTGTGGACGAGTTCACCGGCCGTCTGATGTTCGGCCGCCGGTACTCCGAGGGCCTGCACCAGGCCATCGAGGCTAAGGAGCACGTCTCCGTCCAGCGGGAGAGCAAGACCCTGGCTACCATCACGTTCCAGAACTACTTCCGCCTGTACAGCAAGCTCTCCGGCATGACCGGTACGGCCATGACCGAGGAGGAGGAGTTTGCCACCATCTATAAGCTGGACATTGTGGAGATCCCCACCAACCGTCCGGTGGTCCGTATCGACAACGAGGACGCCGTGTACAAAACCGAGCAGGGGAAGTACCGGGCCGTGATCCGCCAGGTAAAGGAATGCCACGAAAAGGGCCAGCCCGTCCTGGTGGGCACCGTGTCCATCGAGAAGAACGAGCTGCTGAGCCGGATGCTGACCAAGGAGGGCATCCGCCACAATCTGCTCAACGCCAAGAACCACGAGAAGGAGGCCGAGATCGTGGCCCAGGCGGGCCAGTTCGGGGCCGTTACCGTGGCCACCAACATGGCCGGCCGTGGTACCGATATCATACTGGGCGGCAACGCCGAGTACATGGCCACCAACGACCTGCGCAAGGCCGGTTACACCGACGAGGTCATCGCCGACGCCACCGGCTATGCCGAGACCGACAACAGTGAAATTCTGGAGGCCCGGCAGATGTTCGCCGACAAGCTCCGCCAGCACAAGGAGGAGATCTCCGGCGAGGCGGACCGGGTGCGCCAGGCCGGTGGCCTGTTCATCATCGGCACCGAGCGCCATGATTCCCGCCGGATCGATAACCAGCTCCGCGGTCGTGCCGGCCGCCAGGGCGACCCCGGCGAGACCCGGTTCTACATCTCCCTGGAGGATGACCTGATGCGCCTGTTCGGCGGCGAACGGGTCCAGGCCGCCATGGAGCGCATGAAGATCGACGAGGATATGCCCATCGAGAGCAAGATGCTCACCCGCTCCATCCAGCAGGCCCAGACCACCGTGGAGTCCCGGAACTTCCAGGCCCGAAAGTCCGTGCTGGAATACGACGACGTGATGAACAAGCAGCGGGAGATCATCTATGGCCAGCGCCGCCAGGTGCTGGAGGGCATGGACGTGAAGGACGTCATCATGAACATGATGAACACCTCCATCACCCACCTGGTGCAGAATGCCTTCAGCGGCGTCCAGCATCTGGATATGACCTCCTGCCAGGAGCTTCTGCGGCAGGTGGAGGGCGTGTACTTCCCCAAGTACGCCGTGCGCTTCTCCCAGGAGCAGCTGGACGCCATGGACGCCCAGGCCGTTACCGACGCCTTCACCCAGGCCGCCGCCGGCTACTATCAGCAGAAGGAGGACGAGTTCACCGCCCCGGTGATGCGGGAGGTGGAGCGCGTGGTCCTGCTTCGCGTGGTGGATGAATACTGGATGGAGCACATCGACGCCATGAGCGACCTGCGCCAGGGCATCCGCCTGCGGGCCTATGCCCAGACCGACCCCATCATCGCCTATAAGAAGGAATCCCTGGAGATGTTCGAGGAGATGATCGCCGCCATCCAGGACGAGACGGTCCGGCGGCTGTATTCCGTGCGGCTGAAGAAGAACGAGGAGGTCAAGCGGGAGCGGGTGGCCAACGCCACCTCCGAAAGCGTGGGCGGCGACGGCACCGTGAAAAAGCAGCCCCGGAAGGTCAAGAAGATCGGCCGCAACGAGCCCTGCCCCTGCGGCTCCGGCAAGAAGTATAAGAACTGCTGCGGCAGGAACGCGTAACGGAGGGTTTGCCCATGTCCTTTCTGGCCCATGAGGAAAACGGCCTGCTTATCAAGACCAGCACCGTCCTGTCCGACGTGCGCCACGGGTTCTCCACCCGCATCGGCGGCGTCAGCCCCGCCCCCTGGGACTCTCTGAACCTGGGCGTGGGCCGGGGGGACGACATGGACCGGGTCCGGGAAAATTACCGCCGGTTCTGCGCCGCCCTGGGGGTGGATGAGCACCGGGCGGTGCTGAGCAAGCAGGTCCATGAGAACAACGTCCGCCATGTGACGGCGGAGGACTGCGGCAAGGGCCTGTTCCGGGACCGGGACTATACCAGCGTGGACGCCATGGTCACGGACACCCCGGGGATCCCCCTGGTGGTGTTCTCCGCCGACTGCGGCATCATCCTGCTTCACGACCCGGTGCATGAGGCCGTGGGCGCGGCCCATGCCGGCTGGCGGGGCGCCGCCTGTGGCATCGCATACAAAACCGTCCGCCGGATGCAGGAGCTGTTCGGCACGGACCCAGGGGACCTGCGGGCCGCCATCGGGGCGGCCATCGGCCTCTGCTGCTTTGAAACGGACGCAGACGTGCCCCAGGCTCTGGAGGCCGCCCTGGGGGCGGAGGCGGAGCCGTATATCACCCGCCGGGGGCCCAAGTGGCACGTGGACCTGAAGGGCGTCAACGCCCGGTGGCTGGAAAAGGCCGGGGTGCGGCAAATCGACGTGTCCCCGGACTGCACCGCCTGCCATCCGGAGCTGTACTGGTCCCACCGGCGGATGGGCCAGGCCCGGGGCGCTCAGATCGCCATGATCTGCCTGTGAAATCGAGGTATCCCATGAAAAAGCGCATATTCGCGGCGCTTCTGGCCCTGTGCCTGACGGCGCTGACCGGGTGCGACTGGTCGACAGCTGACCCGGAAGACATTTTCGGCACCCTGACGGACTATTACAACGTGGAGCAGAAGAAGCAGGACGTGAAGCTCACCTCCTTCGCCCTGCCCTATCTCAAGGGGGAGACGGCGGACCCCATCACCTGCTCCGACGGGGCCATGCAGACCCTGGGGGCCCTGGTGTATGAGGGGCTGTTCGCCCTGGACGGGCAATTTGAGGCCCAGCCCGCCCTGGCGGAGTCCTATACCTACGACGCCGCCCGGTATACCTACACCATCACCCTGCGAAGCGGCGTCACCTTCAGCGACGGCAGTGCCGTTACCGCCCAGGACGTGGTGAACAGCCTGCGCCGGGCCCAGTCCTCCGCCCGCTACAGCGGGCGGCTGGCGGAGGTGTCGGACATCCGGGCCAGCGGCGGGGCAGTGCGCATCACCCTCACCGGCGACAACCGGAGCTTCGTCTCCCGGCTGGACATCCCCATTGTGAAGTCCGGCACCGAGAGCAGTACCTTCCCCACCGGCACCGGGCCCTACGCCTACAGCGGCGAGGGCGGCGCCCATCTGGCCCAAAACGCCTCCTGGTGGCAGGGGAAGTCCCTGCCCTTAGAGCGCATCGAGCTGACCGCCTGCAAGGATACGGACTCCGTGTCCTACGCCTTCTATGCCCGGGAGGTCCAGCTTCTGTTCTGCGACCTGACCGGGGCGGATGACTCCAGCGTATACGGAAGCGGCGACTATACCGACGCCGCCACCACCATTATGCAGTATCTGTGCCTGAACACCCGCCGGGCCCCCTTTGACGACCCCGCCGTCCGCCGGGCCGTGACCCTGGGTGTGGACCGGGCCAGCTGTGTCAGCGCCTATCTGCTGGGCCACGGTCTGGCGGCCCAGTTCCCGGTGTCTCCGGCCAGCGGCCTGTATCCCAAGGACCTGGAGACCGCCTATTCCCAGGATGGCTATGCCTCCGCCCTGGAGGCGGCGGGGCTGAACACCGGCAAGACCCGGAGCCTGACCCTGCTGGTGAACCAGGAGAGCAGCTTCCGGGTGTCCACCGCCCAGACCATCGCGGCGGGGCTGTCCCGGTACGATCTGCAGGTCACCGTGCGCTCACTGCCCTATGACGAGTATGTCCAGGCCCTGGAGCAGGGGGACTTCGACCTGTGCCTGTGCCAGGTGAAGCTCACCGCCGACTGGGATCTGCGTCCCCTGCTGCAAAGCTATGCCGCCATGAACTACGGCGGCTTCACAGACCCCGAGACGGACGCCCTGCTGGCGGCCCTGTGCGCCGCCGAGGCCGGGGAGCGGTCCGCCGCCATGACGGCCCTGTGCGAAAAGCTCCTGGACCAGGCCCCCATGGTGCCGGTGTGCTTCAAGAGCTATTCCGTGCTCCTGCCCGCCGGTGCGGCGTCCTCCCCCATCACCCCCACCGCCTCCAACCCGTTTTACGGCATTTCCGATTGGAAGCTCAATATGAAATAAGCCCCCCGAAAGAAGGAACACCTATGAAACAAACCCGCAATCTGGAGGACCTGCTCCGGCAGTACGATCTGCTGGCGGCCCCGGCGGCCCGGGACGCGGCCGTCACCGGTATCTGCAACGATTCCCGCCGGGCCCGGGACGGCGACCTCTTTATCTGCAAGGGCTACGGCTTCAAGCCGGAGTATCTGGCCATGGCCCGGCGGCAGGGAGCCGTCTGCGCCCTGGCGGAGACGGACTTTCCCGGGGTGGACATCCCCTGCATCCGGGTCACCGACGTCCGCAAGGCCCAGAGCCTGGCGGCCCGGTGGTTTTACGACAATCCCTCCGACAGCCTGACCCTTATCGGCGTCACCGGCACCAAGGGGAAAACCACCACCTCCTATATGATCCAGGCCGTCACCAACGCCCTGGCGGGCCGGACCATGGGCCTCAGCTCCTCCGCCGGACGCTACTGCGGAGGCCCGGACGTGGACACCCATCTGACCACGCCGGAGTCCCTGGACCTGCAGTGGCTGTTTGCCCAGGCCCGGGATCACGGCCTGCCGTATATGACCGCCGAGGTATCCAGCCAGGCGTATCAGGTGGAGCGGGTCTATGGCGAGCACTTCGACATCGGGGTGTTCCTGAACTTCAGTGAGGACCACATCTCCCCCAAGGAGCACGCCTCCATGGAGGAGTATCTGCAATGCAAGCTCCAACTGCTGGAAAACAGCGGCCGGGCCGTGATCTGCCGGGAGACGGCCCAGTTTGACCGGGTGTATGACACCGCCCGGCGGTGCTGTCGGGAGGTGATGCTGGTGGGCATGGACCGGGACGACTGCGATCTGACCGTCCGGCAGGTGGAGAAACTGACCCACGGCTTCCGCTTTTTCGTCCAGGAGCGGGGCAGTGAGGCCCTGCACCCCTATCACCTGGCCATGGACGGGGATTTCAACATCGAAAACGCCCTGGCCGCCATCGGCGTGGGGCGTATGCTGGGGGCGGAACATGAGCAGATGGCCGCGGCCCTGGACGCTCTGGAGGTCCCCGGCCGCATGAACCGGTACGAGGGCGGCGGCGTCCACGTGCTGGTGGACTGCATGCACAACCGGGCCAGCTCCCAGGCCCTGCTGACGGACCTGAAGCGGGACTATCCCGGCGCGCCCATCACCGTGGTCACCGGCATCGCCGGAGGCCGCTCCCCCCAGCGGATCCAGGGCATGGGCGAGATGTGCGGCAAATACGCCGACCGGATCTTCTTCACCACCGATAACCCGGATTTCGACGATCCCGCCGACATCGCGGGCCGTCTGGCCCATGCGGCAGCCCAGGGCGGCCCCGCCCGGGTCACCATCCAGTTAGACCGCACCCGGGCCGTGGAGCAGGCCATTCTGGAGGCCCCGGAGGGGGCGGTGATCGTCCTGGCCGGAAAGGGCAACGACGCCATCCAGCGGGTCCGGGGCGGATACGTCCACTATGACTCCGACCCGGTGGTGGCCCGGCGCGCCCTGGCCCTGCGGGAAAAGCAGCGGACATGACCCGGTGTTATAAAAATGCGCCCCACGGGGGCGCATTTTTCGAGACTGCCCAAAAAGGGCCTTGCCCTTTTTGGGCAAAAGGCTTGCAGTCTGCCGCGCGCATAATTTGTCCGCTGATGGCGGACAAATTCCACACTTGCAGACTGAGAAGTATTTTTTTCCAGGTACACGCCCCGGCAAAAAATGGATTAAATTTGATTTGCCGCCTGCGGGCGGCAAACTCTGCGAGGCTTTTTTAGGCTAAAAAATGCGCCCCACGGGGGCACATTTTTTTGTGGGCGGGGTGGTTTCCCGGGAGCCGCCTGTAGGGGCCGGGTTCTACCCGGGCTCAAAAGCACCGGGCCATTGGGCGGGGCAGAGCCCACGCCCCTACGGCAGAAAATCCTGTAGGGCAGGGCCCGTGTGCCCTGCCGCACAGGAAGCGCCATATTGGTGGGCCGCCGCCCCTACAGGCCCTCTCAGTCACCTTCGGTGACAGCTCTCCCATAGGGAGAGCCAAGTCCGGCACACCCGCACCCCAGGGACGCGGAACCTGGCGGTTCCGCATCCCTGGGGTGCGTTATCTCTTAATATTCCGGGTCCTTCAGCTCCTGCCGGATCTGGGGCAAGGCGGCTTCCTCGCCGTGCTCCTTCAGCAGCAGAAGCCACCGGTCCAGCAGGTCGCTGGTCTCCTGGTTGATGAGAATGTGGTCCTTGGACTTCTGATAGTAGTCATAGGGCGAGGCGTCGGTATACTTCTCCCCCTGGTACACCCGGCAGGCGGCGATGCGGTCGCAGAACATCTCCGCCACATACCGCTTGGGCATCTTGCACCCGCCCATGTACACACTGCCGTCGGGCCGCAGGCAATAGTCGATCCAATACTCAAAGTGGTGGCGGTTGCGGCCCTTGTGGTGCAGCCACGACAGGCTGACGCCGTTTTCCTTGCGTTCCTGGTCGTTGGGACTGCGGTACCCCTGGTAGTATTTGGCGCTGCGCCAGAACTCCGTGGGACTGTATTTGCTCAGATCATGGGTCAGTCCCTGCCACACCAGCCCCAGCCGCAGGCAGTAGTACCGCACCAGACGCCGGTGGCGGCCCACCGTGCGCAAATGCTCCCGGACGTGCATCCGCCGTCCCCCCTTTCGCTTTTCCTATGATACCACAAAAACGCCCCCGGTGCAAATGGGGTTCTTTGGCGAAATGACGAAAAAGGGGCGGATTTTTCTACGGCGAATTTTGCAATTTATTCACACACCCGTCATAGACGTATGTTATAATCATAACAATAAGAGAACCAATAACGAGGAGGCGCAGTTTTTTCATGATGATCGAAAAAAGCGGCACCATCCGGCTCAAGGACATCCATATCCCCCAGGGGGGTACGCCGGAACAGCAGGAGCTGGCCCAGGGCATGGTGCGGGTGAACCACCTGTACCGCAGCGCCCTGAAGGTTGCCGTCACCCAGCTGGAGATCCTGGACGAGGAGTTTGCCAGCCTGTATGACCATTCCCCCATCCACCACATCGAGTACCGCATCAAAACCGTGGACAGCATCGTGGAAAAGCTGAAGCGCCGGGGGTTCGAGGTCACCATCGACAACATCTATGCCCATATTCAGGACGTGGCCGGGGTGCGGGTCATCTGCAACTATCTGGACGATATCTGTTACCTGCGCAGTCTGCTGGCCCGGAACGAGAATTTCAGGATCATCCGGGAGGTCAACTATATCAAGGAGCCCAAGGAATCCGGCTATCGGAGCCTGCACCTGATCTGCGACGTGCCCATCGTCATCTCCGAGGGGACGCTGCATCTGCCGGTGGAGATCCAGCTGCGGACCATCGCCATGGATATGTGGGCCAGCCTGGAGCACGAACTGCGCTATAAGTCCCAGCGGGACTTCTCCCCCTCGGACGCCGCCCGCCTGCGGCTGTGCTCCGACGCCATCAGCGAGATCGACCGGGAGATGCAGGACATCTATCAGGGCCGCGGCCCGGAATACCACGCATAACAAAAAGGAAGCCTGACGGCTTCCTTTTTGTTATGCTCTGTCACGCTCACATCTTCTCCGGGGCGGTGCAGCCGATGAGGGTCATGGCGTTTTTCAGCACGGACCGGGCGGTATCCGCCAGCTTCAGCCGGGCCAGCAGCACAGGGCGCTCCTCGCCCTTGATGCGGCAGGCGGTATAGAACCGGTGGAAGTCGCCGGCCAGCTCCGTCAGGTAGCGGTTGATGTGGCTGGGATCATAGTCCCGGGCAGCCAGGCGCACCACCTGGCTGTAGGCGGCGATCTTCTTGATGAGGGCCTGCTCCGCCTCACCGGACAGCAGGGTAAAGTCCACCTCCGCCGTGTCGGGGACGGTGTAGCCCTCCGCCTCCAGGGCCTTCAGCAGGGTGCAGATCCGGGCGTGGGCATACTGCACATAGTACACCGGGTTCTCGCTGTCCTCCCGGACGGCCAGGCCCAGGTCGAACTCCATCTGGGTCTCGGGCTTGGCGTTGAAGAAGTAGCGGCAGGCGTCCACGGGGATCTCGTCCAGCAGGTCCGTCAGGCTGATGGCTTTGCCGGTGCGCTTGGACATACGCACCACCTCGCCGTCCCGGACCAGCTTCACCAGCTGCATCAGCACGATGTCCAGCCGGTGCTCGCCGTCCAGGCCCAGGGCGTCCATGGCGCCCTTCAGCCGGGCCACATGGCCGTGGTGATCCGCGCCCCAGACGTTGATGACCTTGTCGAAGCCCCGGACGGCGAACTTGTTCCGGTGATAGGCGATGTCGGCGGCGAAATAGGTATAGAACCCGTTGGCCCGGCGCAGTACGTCGTCCTTCAGGCCCAGCTTTTCGATGTCCGCGTCGGACTTGCCGGCCTTTTTCAGATTCTCCGCCAGGATGCGGCTGGTGTGCAGCCACAGGGCCCCGTCCTTTTCATAGGTATAGCCCAGGTCCGTCAGGGCCTGGACGGAGTCGGCCACATAGCCGCTTTCGTGGAGGCTGGACTCGAAGAACCACTGGTCATAGGTGATGCCGTAGCGGGCCAGGTCCCGCTGCATCTTGGGAATGTTGTTGTCCAGGCCGAAGCGGGCCAGGGCGTCGTGGCGGGTCTTCTGGTCGCAGTCCAGATACTTCTCGCCCTCCCGGTCATAGAAGGCCCGGGCCAGCTCCCGGATGTCGTCGCCGTGATAGCCGTCCTCGGGGAACTCCACGGCGTCCTCGCCCTTGATGATCTGCAGATACCGGGCCTCCAGACTCTTGGCAAACTTCTCGATCTGGTTGCCGGCGTCGTTGACATAGAACTCCCGCCACACGTCGGCGCCGGACTTCTGCAGCACCGAGGCCAGGGTGTCGCCCAGGACGCCGCCCCGGGCGTTGCCCATGTGCATGGGGCCGGTGGGG
>OBAE01000123.1_pt1 | contig 85407 bp, 68 predicted proteins | sample 1517641 | NCBI WGS metagenome assembly OBAE01 (sample SAMN04571701, study PRJEB22368) | human gut metagenome | biome: human gut; material: stool | host: Homo sapiens | place: Luxembourg | collected 2012-08-30 | reverse complement strand
TGCGAAATTCCTGACTGAACTTCATTTTTAAGATATTTATATGATAAAAAAGACAAATAAATAATAAAGACGAAATGAAAATACCACCTTCACGGTGGCATTTTTTATGTTCAAAACATGATATTCTATATCCGGCAAGTTATGAATTCGGACAAAACGATTGCACGATCGCCATGACGACGATCAATCCGAATACAACGAGGATGTCTAACACAACCACACCAAATATGCGCAGCGATTTTTTTTCGTGTTGGCACAGAGGCATAAGCTGTCGTACATGGAGATAGTCGAAGATCGAAGCTACGATAAAAAGCATCATAACGAGTGCAAATACACGTTCCACCCACAGTGCCGCTCCGAAGGTATTGTTTACTTTCATGGATAAGCAAAACCATGCCAGAAATATATAGGTAAGCAGTGCAACCACCATCTTCCAAGGTGTTTTGGAACGGAAACCGGGAGGGGCAAATTGCATATGGTTTGCGGAGGTACCGGGATCGTTCTGTGTTTGAGCATTTGAACGATTGGAAGATGAACCGGATAAATCTCCGGTGAAGGCTTGGTCGGCGTGTGTATAAGGAAAGACACCCCTATTTGCCAAAAACGCCTGACGTAATTCGCCGATGCTTCGATACCGTTCCGCCGGATTCATCTGCGTGCATTTGGCAGTAACAGCATCAATATATGGATTCTGGCAATGCGATGCTTCCGCCATTTCCTTCAGAAGAATCCCTATAGAATAAATATCTGTCTGCGGGGAGGATTGTCCAAATCCGTATTGTTCCGGGGCGGCATATCCCTGTGTGCCAAGCAGGATTGTATCAGAATCTTTCGCCGCTGTATGGTATTTGGCAGCATTGAAGTCGAGCAGCACAGCACGGTTATAACTGGTGATGATAACATTTGATGGTTTCACATCCCGGTGGATGATAGCCGGATTATGCTGATGTAACTGTTCGAGGATCGCACACAGGTCAAGCATGTATTGAAGCATATCGCTTGGAGCTATGTCTGCATGACTGATCTTATCCTGCAGGGATGTTCCGGAGATATATTCTTCGATGACAGTAAGCTGTCCCGCCTCTTCGTAATAGTTTATGATCCGCGGTGTACCTGCGATAGGATTGCGGTATAACTCGGCATAGACGGCGAGGTTATAGACATCAAGCACTTTTTTGATGGCAATCTTTTTTGTCTCCTGGTGCTGAACTAAGTATACATGATGCGGTTCATTTATGGCGGCTATTGGTTTATAATACGAAATAGCGAGACGCTGATCGAGATCCATATGCGTATATCCTTTCTAGAGCAGGGGTACTGATTATACTTCGTCAATCAATTATCCGGGCTGTTTGGTGCAGCTTTGGTAATCGGTAGACTGATGGATTTATTATAACAGATTGGAGGATGAAATGAAGGAGAAAAATACAAAGGAATTAAATGAAGTCTTAGGGAAGACACATCTTTCGGACTTTGAGAAATATTGCGCGGAGAATAAAGAAAGTGTAAGCGATAATTCGGAAGCATTTTCTATCTATGTGAAGAATCTGTTACAGGAAAAGAAGCTCACCCAGCAGTATGTATTCCTGCAGGCAGATATTCCGGAGCGGTATGGCTATAAGCTGTTGTCTGGGGAGAAACGTACGCGGCAGAGAGATGTGATCCTGCGAATCTGTTATGCGGCGAAATTCAGTCTGGCGGAGACGCAGCGCGCACTTAAAAAATACGAGATGCCGGAATTATATGCGAAGGTCCCGAGAGATGCACTCCTGATGATCGCGTTCAATGAGCGGCCGGGAAGTATCCTGGACGTAAATGATCTGCTTAATCAAAAAGGCTTGCAGCCGCTTCGGACAAGCGGAGTGCAGGATTAAAGGATAATTTTGCCACTGCTGCGGGGGCAACGGAACGCTTCTTAATATGAGATAATTGCAAACAGGAGGTGCCAAAGAAAAGAAACATCATACTGACAAGAAATCTACATATTGAGGAGGAAGAGAAACATGAAAACATGGAAGTTGGTATCGGGCATTTTGTCTATGATTTTATTTGTAATCGTGACATTTCAGTCATGCGCGGCAGGCGTTGCAAACTCACTGGAGGCAAATGGGGAGACGTCCGGCTCGGCAGGTGTATTCGTAGCGATTCTGATGCTTGCGGGAGGTATCGTATCCGTGGCAACGAGAAATTCGGAGAAGAAGGGCGGAAATATCGCTTTGATTGTTCTGTTCGGTCTGGCAGCACTGGTAGGATTTACCGGTTTCGGAAGCTTCTCAGATCTTGCAATCTGGTCAGGCTGGTGCCTGATCAATGCGGCTTGGGCAGTTGCGGCGATGATAAAGAGCAAATAAAAATCATTTATATATAACAGTTACGGGAGAAATGGTGTTTCAAAGCATCCGCATTTGCGGGTGCTTTTTTATAGCGTAAATGATTGGAAATGTTGGAATCCAGATTGACGATTTTTGAATAAATGTCTATACTGAAAGCAAGTTTTTTACTACAAATAATAGAAAAGAGATACGAACATGACACGACAAACAGGCAGACCGGCCGATGAGACAGGCAGGCTGGCAAAGGAAATACGGACCTATGATTTTTTGGATGCAAACCATGTATGGTATGAGCGGATTGACCACGAAGCAGCGATGACGATGGAGGTTTGCGAGGAGATTGACAAGGCGTTGGAGGCGACAATCTGCAAGAACCTGTTCCTGTGCAATCGCCAGGAGACGAACTTTTATCTGCTGATGCTGCCGGGACATAAGAAGTTCAAGACGAAGGATATCTCGAAGCAGTTAGGCGTGGCGAGACTTTCCTTCGCGAAGGATGCTTATATGGAAGAATACCTGGATATCACGCCGGGCTCCGTGAGTGTGCTTGGGCTGATAAATGATACGGAAAATCACGTACAGCTTCTGATGGATAAGGATCTGGTGCAGGATGAATATGTAGGCTGTCATCCATGTATCAATACAAGCAGTCTGCGCCTGAAGATGGACGATCTGTTACATGTGTTGCTTCCGGCGACGCACCACGAGCCGATTTTCGTGACAGTGGAGGATGAGGAAAGTCGAATCAGTTAAAAATTGTAAAATATATAGCTATTTTTGTAGATTCATGATACACTCAATTTAACTTGACAGAGGGGGTGAACGCGTGGATACGATGCAGATTGTGAATCAGCTCGATGGTTTGCATAAGAAGTACAGACAGGCGATGTATTTATTCGCAGCTCCAGTTGTATTGCTGGTGATAGCCTATATAGGGGCACCGGGAATGGGGGCGATGGCGGGCACAGTAGTTGCGGTATTGATGTTTGCGGTACCCGTTGGAACCATTTATGCATCCGGCAGGATGTCAAAGATCAACAAGGAATATCAGATGATCTACAAGAATGCATTTGTTGTTTCAATATTGAACAAGACATTCTCGGATGTTCAGGTGAACTGGGAGTGCGGATTTACGAGACAGAATGTCGAGCAGATGGGACTGTTGAAGCTTGGAAATCGTTTTGATTCCGAAGATCTGATCCACGGAGCATATGAAGGTGTCTCCTTTGATCAGGCGGATGTCACGATCAAGAATGTGACGGGAAGCGGAAAGAACCGGCATACAACGACGTATTTCAAAGGACGGGTATTCGTGTTTGATTTGCAGAAATCCGATATACGTTCTGTTGGTATCCGGTCGAAAAATTTCCAGTATTATGGAAATCTGAATGGATTTCATCACGAGAATGTGAAGCTGGAGAGCGAAGCGTTCAACCGGGAGTTCAAGGTGATGGCAGCCTATCCGGTCGATGCGTTTTATGTGCTTACTCCACAGACGATGGAATGTGTGACAGACCTGTACCGGCGTGCAGGAAATGTAGCCCTGCGGTATCTGGGTAACAAGCTATATGTGGCAGTCAATACGACAGGAAATGCATTTGATGGTGATATCAAGAAGCCATTCGTCTATGTGGATGAGATCAATAAGATTAAAAATGATTGTGCTGTGATTATGGATATCATACACCGGCTGCGGATTACAGATGCACAGTAGCATTTTTATAATCAAGCAATATAATTTCTATGAAAAAGAGAGGAGAACAATTATGGAAGCAATTATTACAGTGATTATTGTACTTTTGGTCTGTATCGTGATCTGGTACATATCAACATCGAATGGAATCAAGCGGTCACAGCTTAAGGTGGAGGAAGCAGAGTCCGGAATCGATGTGGCACTCACGAAGCGTTACGATGTGCTTACGAAGATGCTTGATGTCGTAAAGGGATATCAGGCACATGAGAAGACAGTTCTGACAGAGCTTGTCAAGCTTCGAAGCGGCATGACGATGGCAGAGAAGAATGCAGCCAATCAGAAGATGGAACAGCTTACGAAGGATATCAACATTCTCGCTGAGAATTATCCGGAGTTAAAATCCAGCAACAACTTCATGGAGCTGCAGAAGACGATTGCCGATGTGGAAGAGCATTTGCAGGCAGCCCGCAGATTGTACAATGCGAATGTCAACACGTACAATACGAAGCTTGTTGTATTCCCGAGCAGCATTGTAGCGAACAACATGCATGCGGTAAAGAAACCATTCTTCGAGGCAGAGGAAGCAAAGCGTCAGGATGTGAAGATGAGTTTCTAACAAAATAAAAATCTTAAAACAAAAATCCGGAGCGTTCATGTAAATGAATTCTCCGGATTTTTTATGGCAACGAGGAAAATGCACGCATTATGCGGTGCATTTGACAATCGTTAATCGAAACGCAGCATGTCTCTGCGGGACTGTATATGTACTAGGATGCATCTTGTATCTGACTGTCTCCAAGGCGCCCGTGTTTCTTCATCCATACAAATGCACCCACGCAGATAATAACCGAAAGCATGGATCCGGCAGGCGCCGCAAGCCCCATCGGGAACAATGTATCTGCGAAGAACTTCGAGGCCAGATACGAACCCGGTACACGCAGGCAGATGATCGCAATCATATTGTGGATGAATCCGATATAGGATTTGCCGTATGCACAGAAGTATCCGCTGAAGCAGAAATGGATACCGGCTAATGCACAGTCGACGATATAGCCACGCAGGTATTGTGAACCAAGCACGACAACCGCGGCGTCCTTCGTGAAGATGCCGACGATACCTGCGGTAATCAGTTCCCCGATGATTGCAACGATTATCCCATAGGTAAATGTAATCAGAATGGCATATTTCAGCGTCTTCGATGCACGGTCATGCTTGCCGGCACCGATATTTTGTGCGGCAAGTGCAGAGACGGTTGCAAGCATCGAAGATGGCACGATGAAGAGTGCGCTGATCACTTTTTCGACGATACCGACGGCGGCAGCATCATTTAAGCCACGGCTGTTTGCTATAACGGTGATAATGATAAATGCAATCTGGATACAGCCATCCTGAATCGCAACCGGAATACCGATCTTTAAGATCTCGCCGAGCACAGCACGACTTGGGATGAAATCCTGTTTGCAAAGTTTGATGCCAAGCTTCTGTTTCTTTGTCATGAGCAATGAGATAATAACACTTAACGTCTGGGCGAGTGTCGTGCCAAGTGCGGCTCCGGCGGCACCCAGATGGAGAACTCCCATAAATACATAGTCGAGCGCGATATTTGCTGCGCAGGCAATCGCGATAAAATACATCGGACTTTTCGAGTCACCCATACCACGGCAGATGGAAGCGATGATATTATAAGCTGTAATAAACGGAATTCCGATAAAGCAGATCGTCAGGTACCGGATCGAACCCTCGATTGCTTCGACCGGTGTCTGAATCAGTAACACGATCGGTCTTACAAGCAGCAACAGAACAATCGTCAATACGATGGAAAGTCCCATGAATAAGGTTACGGAGTTTCCGACTGTTTTTGCAATTTCATCCTTATGCCTGGCACCGACGGCACGCCCGATTATGACAGTGGATCCCATTGCCAGACCGACGATCATGACGGTCAGCATGTGCATGACCTGACTGCCGTTTGCAACGGCGGTCGTACTTTCGGTTCCGTTAAACTGTCCGATAATGAACAGATCCGCCATACCATATAATGTCTGTAAAAAATAAGAAAAAAGATATGGAAGCGCAAAATATAAAATCGTCTTGAATACGCTTCCGGTTGTCAGATTTTTTTCCATAGTAAATAAAGCCTCCTACGAAGTCTTTTTCAACCCCGCATCCTATATTAAACCTTACAACAATTGTAAGGTCAATGCCAGTTATGCATAAAATTATAAAAAAATAAGCTTTTTATACATAAAAATGTATTGTATTGCAAAAAAAACGCGTCTTTCGTTGCATTTTTTGTCGCAGGATGCTATATTAAATCGTAAATGTGAAGAAAGGAAGTAAAATATTATGAAACTTAAGAAGTTAGTAGCAATTACATTGTCTGCAGTTATGTGCATGGCAGCACTGACAGGATGTGGCGGAAAGAGCGATTCTGCAAAGAAGACAGCCAAGGTTATCGAGGTAGATCTGACCGATGAGCAGTATGCATTCGGTGTAGATAAGGATCAGCCGGATTTATTAAAGGAAGTAAATCAGTTCGTTAAAGACATGAAGTCTGATGGAACATTTGACGAGATCTGCAACCGTTATTTTGGTGATGGTACTCCGGTTCCTGTGAAGTCAGCAGCTTATGACGAGAGCAAGGATCAGTTGGTAGTAGCAACAAACGCTGCATTTGAGCCATTTGAGTATATGGATGGTGAGAACTATGTTGGTATTGATATGGAGATTGCAAAGGCACTTGCAGATAAGCTTGGTAAGGAGCTTGTAATCCAGAACATGGATTTCGATGCCGTATGTCTCTCTGTTGGCCAGCACAAGTGTGATGTTGCCATGGCAGGTCTTACAATCAAGCCGGACCGTGAAGAGTATGTAGCATTCTCTGATCCATATTACAGCGCATCACAGAAGCTTATCACATTGTCTACAGATACAGAGTTCGATGCCTGCAAGACAGCCGACGATGTAAACAAGATTCTTGAGGCAAAGGGTTCTGACTTAAAGATCGGTTTCCAGAACGGTACAACCGGTCAGTTCTACTGTGAAGGTGATGACGACTGGGGATTCCCAGGACTGAAGATGGAGTCTAAGGGTTACAAGAATGGTTCCCTTGCAGTACAGGATCTGTTAAATGGAAACATCAATTACGTAATCATCGATTCCGCTCCTGCTGAGAGCATTACATCATCTATCAATAAGATGCAGTAATTTGAGAAACGAAAGGATATTTCATGGGAGATATAGGAACTAAAATAGACAAATTCATAGAAATATTCATCAATAACCGTGGGTATGTAAAAGTATTAGAGGGCTTGAAGAATACGCTGATTATCGCTGTGATCGGTCTCGTCATCGGTGTTGTGATCGGTACTTTGATCGCGATGGTGCGTGTGATTCCGAAGTATAAGCGTCTGCCGCGTGTCTTAGATGCCATCTGCCGGTTTTACGTCGGATTGTTCCGTGGAACTCCTATGGTTGTACAGTTGTTGGTATTTTATTATGTATTGCTGCCTCTGATGGATGCACATATGACAGGCGTACAGGTATCTATTATGGTATTTGGCTTAAACAGTGGTGCATACATCTCCGAGATCATGCGAAGCGGTATCCTCTCCGTAGATCCGGGACAGATGGAAGGTGGACGTGCGATGGGTTTGAGTTTTGCTACAACTATGCGCAAGATCGTCATTCCACAGGCAGTCAAGAATATCCTGCCAACACTTGGAAATGAATTTATATCGTTGATCAAGGAAACTTCCGTAGTCAGCTTTGTCGGTGCCTCAGATCTGTATGTGGCATTCAACTTCATCGGAAGCAACAGCTACGAGTTCATGATTCCATATCTGGTTATGGCAATCATCTACATCGTGCTTGTCCTGCTGATCAGCTTTGGAATTAAAATGATGGAAAGGAGCCTGAGAAAGAGTGATAGAAGTCATTGATCTTGAAAAACATTTTGGTGACAATGAAGTCTTGAAAGGCATCAACGTCACTGTGGACAAGGGCGACATTATGGTTGTCATCGGTCCTTCCGGCTCCGGGAAGAGTACATTTTTGCGTTGCCTGAACTGTATGGAGGATCCAACAGGCGGACAGATTATCTTCAATGGTGTCGATATCGCAGACCCAAAGGTTGATATCAATATCCACCGCCGCCGTATGGGAATGGTGTTCCAGCATTTTAATCTGTACAATAACAAGACCGTCATCCAAAACATCATGCTTGCACCGGTCTATGTACAGTGCCAGGATCTGAAGAAGGCGAAACGCCACAACCGGTTCCTTCCGCTTACAAACCTGTTCCGCAAGGAGAAGCAGGAGAAAATCGAAATCACAACGACCAAGGCAAAGATTGTAGCGGAAGCGAAAGAAAAAGCAGAAGATCTGCTGAAGAGAATTGGACTGTTAGACAAGGCAGACGTATATCCGTCTACACTTTCCGGCGGACAGAAGCAGCGTGTGGCAATCGTGCGTGCACTTGCAATGAATCCGGATGTGATCCTGTTCGATGAGCCAACCTCCGCGCTTGATCCGGAGATGGTAGGCGAGGTATTGGATTTGATGAAGGCAGTCGCGAAGGAAGGCATGACGATGATCATCGTAACCCACGAGATGGGATTTGCAAAGGAAGTTGCAAATAAAGTTCTCTTTATCGATGATGGTCAGATCTTAGAGTCCGGCACACCGGAAGAGTTCTTCGGGAATCCAAAGAATCCGAGACTCAAAGAATTCCTGTCGAAGGTGTTGTCGTAAGTTAAATTGAAGTGTAAATAAAGAAGCATACAATGCACAGACATCAAAAATTAGATGCCTGTGCATTTTTTTGTTATAGTATATATGAAAGACACATGTGTCATATATGATATAGAAAATGAAATTAACGAAACTGGTTAGAAGTAGTATTATATAGATCCAGATTGATTCATGAAGATATACGATATGTATAGAACTTCTTAGCCTCAATACATTGTATATCGTATGAATCAATCTGAATCTATATATAGAATGCTAACCAGTTTCACCACGAAGTAAAGGGGAGAACAGTATGTACCAGATTCTGTTAGTGGAGGACGACAAATCCATCCGGGAAGTCATCGCAGATTACATGGACGAGAAAGGAAAAGACACGATGCGGCTGACGCTTGCTGAGGACGGAAGAGCCTGCGAGGGCGCACTCGAACGTCAGACATTTGACCTGATCCTGCTTGATGTGATGCTTCCGGATATCGATGGATTCACACTTTGCCGGACGATACGGAAAAAAGATATGGTTCCAATCGTATTCCTGACTGCGAAAGGAAGCGAGGAGGATATACTCTGGGGCTACGGACTTGGCTGCGACGATTATATCGTGAAACCATTTTCGTTGGCGACACTGTATGCGAAGATACTTGCCATCCTGCGGCGGACAAAGCAGGAGAACCAGAAAGAGACGATTACCTGTGGCGCAATCCGGATGGACAAGCAGAGCTGTCAGGTATTTGTGAAGGAACGGGAAGTACAGTTGCAGAACAAGCAGTATGAGATCCTGCGATTCCTGATGGAGCATAAAAATATCGTATGGTCGCGGGACGCTCTTCTAAACCACATTTGGGGATATGATTACATCGGCGTCGACCGTGTGGTGGATAACCAGATCAAGAAGCTGCGGAGTGCGCTTGGCGAGGAGGGAAAGCGGATTCAGACGGTGGTAGGCAGGGGATATAAAATATTGGATGCGTAGCCATGTGAAAACAGAAACATTATAGTTAGTATTTTATCTGACGTGTGTTCGGGCAAAACAGGCGCAGATAAGAAGGTGGAGGGATGCTTATGAAGTTTACAATCTTACCGGATTTTGAAGCAAATAGAAAAAGGCGTGCAATCCGCAGGCAGAAGCGTGGGCAGAGAAGAGATGCGCGGCAAAGCCGGAAGAACCACTGGTATCTGAAACGGAAGAAGTTCTGGCAGGTGTGGCTGGAGCGGTTTGTCCTTGTGCTTCTGATTCTTGGGATGGGTGGTGCATGGTATTTTCGATCTGTGATGCAGGATACAGAGGATAACGCGGAATTTGAGATGGATCAAAGTCAGGAAATTATTCAGACTTACGTCCAAAGGCGGTATGAAGAACTGATTGCGATGGGAATGAAGCCCGGAAAAGAGTTCGACGATCAGATGGGCGCGTATATGTACCGTATGATTCCGAGCAGATTGATGGGTGCGTATGGCGTATCTGCAGCGGCAGCGGCGATCTATAATGAAAATGGAGAACTCCTAACCGACAGCAATCCACGGTTTTATCTGTACTGTGACCGGTATGAGCCGGTAGGAGACGAGAAAGACCATACGATAAATCTATACCAGTCTTATTATACATGTGCACAGGAACTGTCGGATGAATTCCTTCAGGATTATAACGACTATTTTATCTATGGTGACATCGAAAATGGAGAACGAATGGAATTCGGAGATTTTTATGTAGATGAAGAGAAACGACAGTTTTATTTCAGTACCATTTCTTGTTTAGAGCAAGGGAAAGTGGTAAAAACCTATGATTTTACACCGGAGCATGTAGAGGGCATGGAAACGGTACAGGAAACCTATGACAACTGGACGAGAGAAGGAACACGCTGGTACCCGGTTCTTGGAATGCGGTCGGCGGAAATCACAGAACTTCTGCAGTTTGCATATGATGTGTATGATGATTACAAGGATGACAAACAGTTAAAAGGTGCCGGTGTGACAGCAGAACGGGGATACTTCGCAAAGACATATGCACAATATAACGTGATAGAAGTGAGCAATCTGAATAATAGCAATCCGGAATATACGGTTGTGTTCGCGTATAACTATGATTTCCTTCAGGCAAATCGTGGCTTTGTACAGAAGTTTGTAATCTGTCTGATTCTTGCAATCCTGCTCATCAGTTTCCTATGGGCTCGGTTTACCTACGTGCGGCTTAAGGCAAGGTATGAGCTTGAAGATTACCAAAGGAGTCTCACGAATGCAATGGCGCATGATCTGAAGAGTCCGCTGATGATATTATCCGGTATGGCTGAAAATCTGAAAGAAAATGTGCATACGGAAAAGCGTGAATATTATGCGGAGGAGATGCTTAAGAATATCGCGGACATGAACCGTATGATCGAGCAGTCACTTGGATTCTCGAAGCTTAGCCAGACAGGCAGGGTTGGCAGGAAGACAGAAGTTGATATGCGTGCACAGACGGATGCATTGATCGGAAAATACAAGGAGCTTGCGGAGGCACAGGGACAGCATATTTCCGTGACAGGCGAGGGGCAGATGCGCGGAAATGAGGCGATGCTCCGGCAGATGATCGACAATCTGCTGCAAAATGCCATCCTGCATGGAGAGGAAGACGGACAGATTGAAATCAACATTGGAAATGGCATATACCAGATCCGAAATACTTACACGGGAACGCTTACGACAGAGGCGGCAAGAAAGCTTTTGAGCCCTTACGTCAAGGAGGAAAACCGCAAGCGGACAGGCGGACATGGACTGGGACTTTCTATCGTGAATGAGATCGTGAAGCTGCATGGTGGAAAGCTTCATTTGAAGGTGGAAGAAGGTATGTTTCAAGTAGAAATTAAAATATGATAAATAGTATCATATGAATAGCTTTTCATATGTAAGGGAACGTGCTATAATCGGCAGTGGTTAGTAAGTACTAACTACTGCCGATTTTTTGAATTATAGAAAAGAGAAATGGAGGATAAATTTATGAGTGGTACAGGGAAAAAGACCATTGTCGAATTTCAGGATGTCGTAAAAACTTATGGAGAAGGAGAGGCATTGCAGTATGCCAACAACCATGTGAGTTTTACGATTGAGGAAGGCGAGTTTGTTGTCATCCTCGGTCAGTCCGGAGCCGGAAAGTCAACCGTATTGAATATGCTTGGCGGCATGGATCTGCCGACATCGGGTAAGGTTCTGATCGATGGCGAGGAAGTATCGGCGATGAACGATAAGCAATTGTCAGATTTCCGTGCACGCAAGATTGGATTTATCTTTCAGTTTTATAATCTGATCCCAAGCCTGACGGTACGGGAGAATGTTGCTCTTACCAAAAGCATTGTGAAAGATGCTGCGGATCCGGACGAGATGCTTGCGGCGGTTGGACTTGCCAATCATAAGGATAAATTTCCATCTCAGTTATCCGGCGGCGAACAGCAGCGTGTATCGATTGCGCGTGCGCTTTCCAAGAAGCCACGTATCATCCTTGGCGATGAGCCGACCGGTGCGCTTGATTCTGAGACGGGTGTGATCGTGTTATCGCTCTTGCAGAAGCAGAGCCGCGAGGGAAAGAATACTGTCATCTTAGTTACGCACAATGCGGATATCGCACAGTGTGCAGATAAGGTCATCCGTATGAAAAACGGAAAGATCCGTGAAGTGATTACAAACGAACACCCGCTTGCAGTTGAGGAGGTGGAGTGGTAATGCTATTTCGAAAGATGCTGCGTGAGTTCAAAGCGAACTTTGGACCATTCTTTTCTGTGTTTTTGCTCGCTGCCATTGCCATGATGTTGTTCATCACGATGGAGGGACATGTCGTATCTCAGAATGTGGCGCGAAGCAAATACCACGATGCATGTAACCTTTCCGATATCTGGATGTACGGGGAAGGCTTTACAAGTGACGATCTGAAAGCGGTAAGAAATCTGGATTTTGTGGAGCAGGCACAGCTGCGGATGCAGGTGACAGCGAGTGCACCGAAGCAGGATGGCGCACAGGTCGATCTGTTCTTAATGAAAGAAAATGAAGTGAATACACCGTATCTGATCGAGGGCGAGGATTTTAACCCGGACGATACTGATGGTGTGTGGATTGCAAATGCATTTGCGAAGAAACGTGATCTGCATGTCGGCGATGCATTTACGATCGAATATAATGGTGTGACATTTACGAAGACGATCCGTGGTCTGGTCGAGTCTGTGGAATATGAGTTCCGGCAGGCGGACGGCGATGCAGATACCTATCTGGAGAACGTCACGATGGCATATATGTCGTACGATGCATTTCCGGTTCGGGAGTATGTAACACACCTGATCAAACAGGAGAAGATTACGGCGGCAGATATCAAGAAACACGCAGATACCTATCAGGCAGTGTTCGATAAGTTAGATGAATACGGTATGAGCGTGGATGATCTGTCGCAGGATATGCTTCTGACACTGGTCGAGAAGATGAGTGATGAGAAGCTTACGAAGATGATGCCGTACACACAGATGGTCATTAAGACGACCGACGGAAAGGCACTTGCACACGAGGACGAGATTGCCGATGCAATCAATCACAGATATTCAGCAATGATTGACCGCAAATCAGTACCGGGACTGGCAAGACTTGACAGTGAGCTTGACCAGCACCAGACATTTTCGTATTCTTTTATGATTATCTTCGTTGGTATTGCAATTCTTGTTATTGCAACGTCCATGAAGCGTATGGTTGACAAGCAGCGGACGGAGATCGGAACGATGAACGCCCTTGGTATGAAGAAAGGAAAGATTCTGTTCCATTATTTAAGCTTCAGCTTATTTATTTCCCTGTTTGGTGTGATTGCCGGAATCCTTCTGGGTGTATTCTGGTCATGTCCGTGGCTGATCAGCCTGTTTGCGGAATATTATATTGTACCGGGGCTGCATTCGATCTTCCACCCGATCTATCTGGTTGTCGGAGTGGCAATCGTAGCCGCATGTGTGCTGGCAGATTTCTTAAGCTGCAAGAAGCTTCTGAAGATCCGTCCGGCAGAAGCACTTCGCCCGGCACCACTGAAGCAGGGCAAACGGTGCCTGTTCGAGAAGCTGCCGTTCTGGAACAAGCTTTCGTTCCAGGCACAGTACAACCTGCGCGATGTCTCACGTTCAAAGCTGCGTGCCTTCATGTCGATCATCGGAACTGCAGTTGGTATGCTTCTGATGTTATATGGTGTAGGCTGTAATGAGCTTGTGCCGCAGATGGAAGATATGATGTTTGGCAAATCAACCGTATCCGAATATCAGGTGAAGCTTTCTGCCGACGCATCGCTCTCCGAGGTAAATGCGATGCAGGAGGAGCTTGGTGGAGAACTGGTGATGATCGACCAGATCGAAGTATCCAAGGTGCAGAATCCAACGACGGATGAGAAGAAGAAACAGACGATCACCGTGATCGAGGGGAAAGGACTGTACAATATTCTCGACCTTGACAACCATATCACATCGATCAAGCCGGGGACTGTCAGTGTCAGCCGCAAGCTTTCTGAGACAATGAAGATTCATGTCGGCGACACGATTTACTGGCATCTGTACAGCAAAAATACATGGTATGAAGCAAAAGTTGGGGCGATCTATCGAAACTCTGATACACAGGGAATCGCGTTTTTGAAGGAAGATTTCGAGAAGACCGGAGCAGCCTATACACCGACACTGCTTATGACAGACAACAAGGATGCTGAGAGTAAGAAGACACTTTCTTATGTCAGCGGCGTGAACAGCCAGACCGAGATGAAGGAAGCGTATGAGAAGGGCATGGAGGTTATGAGTATCATGATCTTCGCCATGATCCTGTTCTCCGCCGTGCTGGTTGTAACGGTACTGTACAATTCCGGTTCGCTGTCATTTAATGAGCGTATCAAGGAATTTGCAACTCTGAAGGTACTTGGTATGCAGTCTGCGAAGATCCGCGGCATGCTTTCCAGACAGAATTTCTGGTTGTCGCTTATCGGAATCGTGCTGGGCGCACCGCTTGGAAACATGACATTAAATGCGATGATGAACAGCAACGGAGAAAACTACGATTACATGCTCAAGGTTCCCGCCTTTGATTATGTAATAGCCGGCGTCTTCGTGTTGGTAATCTCCGTTCTTGTCAGCTTCCTGTTCGCAAAGCGGATCAAGAAGCTTGACATGATCGAAGTATTAAAAGGGGTAGAGTAATCCGGCAATCTAACCTCTGCCGAAAATCGTATCCATATCCTGCTCCGGCGCCGTAAGTGGCTGGAGCTGGTAGGTATCAACTAAGAACTTGACAACGGTCTCGGACATGAATGCCGGGAGCGTCGGGCCAAGGTATATCTTTTTGACACCGAGGGAAAGCAGGGTGAGCAGGATGCAGACAGCCTTCTGTTCGTACCACGATAAGACGAGGGTAAGCGGAAGCTCGTTGATGTTGCACGAAAATGCATCTGCAAGTGCGAGGGCAACCTTGATGGCACTGTAAGAATCGTTGCATTGCCCCATGTCTAAGATACGTGGAATCCCGTCGATCTCCCCAAGGTCGATATCGTTAAAACGGTATTTACCGCAGGCGAGTGTCAGGACGAGGGAATCCATTGGTGTCTGCTTTACAAATTCCGTATAATAATTTCGTCCCGGATGGGCACCGTCACAGCCGCCGACAAGAAAGATGTGTTTGATCGCACCGCTCTTGATGGCGGCTATGATTTTGTCTGCGTGGGATAAAACTGCACCATGTGCAAAACCGGTCGTTACAATATGACCGCCGTTAATACCGCTCATGCTGTGGTCGTGCTCATAACCGCCTAAGCGTTTGGCGTGTGCAATCAATTCGCTGAAATCCTTGTGTCCGTCTTTATCTCCGGTGATGTGCTTCATTCCGGCATAACCGACAACGGATGTCGTGTAAATGCGGTCAGCGTAGCTTGGACGCGGCGGCATCAGACAGTTTGTTGTGAAAAGCACAGGGGCAGGGATATTCTCGAATTCCGTCTGTTGACTCTGCCAGCTGGTTCCGAAATTCCCGGCAAGATGCTTATATTTCGCAAGCTCCGGATAGCCATGTGCCGGAAGCATCTCGCAGTGTGTGTAGACATTGATACCGGTTCCTTCTGTCTGTGCGAGCAGTTCTGCCATATCTTTTAGGTCATGACCGGACACGACGATAAATGGTCCCTTCCGGATGTCGGTGTGTACGCGTCGCGGTTCCGGAGTGCCGAAGGATTTTGTATTTGCTGTGTCAAGCAATTCCATACATTTGAAATTAACCTGCCCAAATTCCATGATCAGGGCAATCCATTCTTCCACAGTGTGTTCCCGATTGACCTCGCATAAGCCCTTGTAAAACCATCGGTTGACGTCCTCGTTCTCATAGCTTAAGTTGCGGGCGTGATGCGCGTAGGCGGACATACCCTTCAGTCCGAAGAGCAGGGTGGAGCGAAGCGATACGATATCGTTTGCACCATCCCACAGAGAGATAACCGGAACAGGTGTGGAACCGATGCGTTCCCGCTCCGCAATGACACGATGGATAAAATCCCGGATCGCATCGTTATCAAAATTCACATTGGTCAAGGTTGTGAAAAGTCCGTCGATGATCAGACGGCAGGATTCGGACGTGAAATTCTGCTCCTTCGTAGCTGCCTCAGCCAGCTGGATCAGCTCGCATACGAGCTCGTCTTGCAGATTAGAGGTTTCTGGCTGTTTGCCGCAGACACCGGTTGTCACACAGGCTTTGTTGCCTGCGGTCTGCTGACATTGAAAACAAAACATTTCTGACATGATTGTACTCCTTTGAAAATAGATTCTTACGAAAGTATGAACCGGAGAATCTAAATTTATTCAAAAATCGGGTTGTCAAACAAAAATCCTGTGGTATAATACCCATGTATATAGGAAAAAGCGTTGACGGAAAGAGTAGTGCATGGGCACCATCCAGAGAGAACGACATAAGCTGGAAGCCGTTTATGGAAGAAATGTATGAAAACCATTCCCGAGCTGTGCGTAGAAGATGACCGGATGACCGGTTGTTGAAGCGTCACCGTAAGGCATGCGTTAAAGCCAAATGAAGTGAAACACTAAGGTGGAACCGTGTGAAAGCACCCTTAGATACAAGGTTAAGGCATTGTATCTCAAGGGTGCTTTTTGGTATTTTGCGAAACAACTTCGTAAAGTAGATTGAGACACATATGAATTGTAGTTCTTAAGCAGACCGTTGAAGCACGCTGGTACTTAATGAACGGCAAACTTGTTTGTCGTGAATTTAGTACCACTGCGTGCTGAACCGAGCGAGAGCGTGTCTGCGTAGAATACAATTCATATGTGGCTCCCATACAGTAGGGTTGTTTCGCAATAATGGAAAAAGGAGAATAAGAAATGGTAAACTTCAAAGAAGACGAGCAGTTAAAAACATTGAACCACTCCTGTGCCCATCTGATGGCGCAGGCAATCAAGCACCTGTACCCACAGGCAAAGTTCTGGGTAGGACCAGTCGTTGCAGAAGGCTTCTACTATGATGTAGACCTTGGCGATGACGTAATCCGTGACGAGGATATCGCAGCGATTGAGAAGGAAATGAAGAAGGTTGCAAAGTCCGGCAAGAAGATCATCCGTAAGGAGATTTCCAAGGAAGAGGCTCTGGAGATGTTCAAGGATGATGAGTACAAGCTGGATCTGATCTCTAAGCTGGAAGATGGAACGATTTCCTGCTATGAGCAGGGAGACTTTACAGACCTCTGCCGTGGTCCTCACGTAGATAATGTAAAGCTCTGCCGTAATTTCAAGCTGCTCCGTCACTCAGGCGCTTATTGGAAGGGTGACAGTAACAATAAGGTATTGCAGAGAATCTATGGTGTCTGCTTCCCGACAGCCGAAGAGTTAGAGGCACATCTGAAGCTTCTCGAAGAGGCAAAGGAGAGAGACCACAGAAAGATCGGTAAGGATATGCAGCTGTTCATGGTAGACGATCTTGTTGGACGTGGACTTCCAATGTTCCTTCCAAAGGGTTATACGATCTGGCAGGAGCTGGAAAACTACATCAAGGACAAGGAGCGTAAGCTTGGTTACCTGCACGTTATGACACCATGTGTTGGTACGGTGAATCTGTACAAGACATCCGGCCACTGGGATCACTACAAGGAAAATATGTTCCCTGCTATGGACGTAGAGGGTGAGTCCTTCGTCCTTCGTCCGATGAACTGCCCACATCATATGATGATTTATGCAAACCGTATGCATTCTTATAAAGACCTCCCAATCCGTATTGGTGAGATCGCACATGACTTCCGTTTCGAGGCAAGTGGTACATTGAAGGGTATCGAGCGAGGCAGACATTTCTGTCAGAACGATGCGCATTTGTTCGTGACACCGGAGCAGATCGAGGATGAGTTCTCAAAGGTTGTAGACCTGATCTTCAGCACATACAAGGATTTCGGTATCACAGATTACCGTTGCGTGCTGTCACTGCGTGACCCGGAGAACAAGGTAAAATACCACGATGATGATGAGATGTGGAACACAGCCGAGGATGCACTCCGTAAGGTATTGAATGACCTTGGCATCGAGTACACAGAGGAAATCGGTGAGGCAGCATTCTACGGACCAAAGCTTGATGTAAATGTAAAGCCGGCCGTCGGAAATGAATATACACTTTCTACCTGCCAGCTTGACTTCTGTCTGCCTGCGAAGTTCCAGCTTACTTATATTGACAAAGATGGCGAGAAGAAGACACCGGTTGTATTGCACAGAGCAATCCTCGGTTCTCTGGATCGTTTCATGGCATACATTCTGGAGGAGACAAAGGGTAACCTTCCAACATGGTTAGCACCGGTTCAGGTAAAGGTTATGCCGGTTAAGACAGACAACGAAGAGCTGATGGCATATGCACACAAGGTTGTGGATGCGCTGGATGCGAAGAATGTCCGTGTAGAATTAGACGACAGAGCAGAGAAGCTTGGCTACCGTATGCGTGAAGGTCAGGTGGAGAAGGTTCCATATCTTCTGGTTCTTGGATTCAATGAGGTAGAGAATAACACGGTATCTTACAGACTGCATGGTCAGGCAGATACAACTGTTGTTGGTCTGGATGAATTTGTTACGAAGATTGAGGAAGAGATCAAGACAAAGGCGAAAAACAGATAATCAATGAGGAAACATCGAGTGCTTAGAGTGATCGGTTGCGTCGTTGGCGCAATCGTGATCATTCTGCTATATGAAATGATTGGAATATTTGCTGCATACAAGAAGCAGCCGGAGCTCTCGGAAGAGACGAAGCAGGGCCTGCATCCCGAAGAAATCTATACAGATGCAACAGTTGAAGAACGCGCCTGTATCATTGAAGAAAATGGAGATGCGTTATTGCAGCGTGTCCGCCTGATCGAACAGGCGAAGGAAGATATCGTCTTATCTACGTTTGCATTTCACGATGATGACAGCGGACAGATTATGATGGGCGCTTTGCTTCGGGCAGCGGAGCGGAATGTGCACATCCGTATCTTAGTAGATGGATTCGAGAGCTGGACGGCGATGGAAGGAAATGCATATTTCTATGCGATGTCATCCCATCCGAATATCGAGATCAAGGTGTATAACCGCGCGAATCCGTTAAAACCTTGGGATATGATGGGGCGGATGCATGACAAATATCTGATCGCAGATGGGAAAACATACATCCTTGGCGGACGAAACACGTACAATTATTTCCTTGGTGAATTCCCGGGACATAAGAATTACGACCGAGATGTGCTGGTCGTCTGTGAGAATCCGCAGGCAGATAGTTCCGTGAACCAGTTGCTTGTTTATTTTGAGACGATCTGGAGTCAGAAGGATTGTAAATATTTCCATGACAAAGAGAAACTTGCCGACCGGAAATCCGTCAAGCAGGCGAAGGAAGATGTGCAGACGGCATTTGCCACTTATTACGATGCACAAAAAGATACAATCACAGACACGGACTTTGAGAAGGATACGGTTGTAACTGACAAGATCATGTTGATCTCGAATCCAATCCATACCGGGGCGAAGGAGCCGACAGCATGGTATGAGATGGGCGTCCTGATGAAGCAGGCGAAGAAGCGTGTAAAGATACACACACCGTACATCATCTGCAATGACATGATGTATGACACATGGTCGGATGTTGCCGCAAATGTACCGGAATTTACGGTTATGACAAACTCTGTCGCGAATAACGGCAACCCGTTTGGTTCCGCAGATTACCAGAAAAACCGGGACAGGATCAGTAGTACCGGTGTTACAATCTGGGAGTATGAAGGAGGATATTCGTATCATGGAAAGAGCATTTTGATCGACGATGATATATCCATCATCGGTTCGTTCAATATGGATATGCGCAGTGTCTATCTGGACACAGAACTGATGCTCGTAATTCGAAGCAAGGAGATCAACGCCCAGTTGGAATCAGCCATGATGAAATATGAACAGGGCGCACGACAGGTGCTTGCTGACGGACAGTATGCGAATCCATATCATGTGGAGCCAATTGCACTCACACCGAAACGCCGCCGTAGAGTATTTGTTGTACGGTATCTGCTTGGATGGCTGCGGTTTTTGTTTTAGGGATATAATTAGATAAGATATAAAAAAGAAAGGTTTATCCGAGGAAAATCGGATAGACCTTTTTTGTATGGTAAAGCATAGAGAAACAATAAGAAAATGCAAAGTAAGGCGTGAGTTATAGAATATAACTTGCGTCTTTTTCCTTTATTCAAAGATTCCATGATATTCTAAAAATTCATTATTTAATTCTTAAGGAGGAAATTGCATATGCAATATGGATACATCCGGGTATCGGCAACGGATCAGAATTTGAACAGGCAGTTGATTGCGTTAAAGAACGCAGGCGTGGAAACAAAGCGGATATTTGTAGACAAATTATCGGGGAAAGATTTTAATCGTCCCAATTATAAAAGGTTAATAAAGCGATTAAAGCGCGGCGATCTGTTGTACATAGTAAGCATTGACCGGTTGGGACGGAATTACACGGAAATTCAGGAACAATGGAGAATGCTGATTCATGATAAACAGGTGGATATCTGCGTGCTGGATATGCCGCTCTTAGATACGCGAAACAAGAAAGACCTGATGGGAACATTTGTTGCAGAGTTGGTATTGCAGATACTTTCATTTGTTGCGGAAAATGAGAGAGCGAATATACGGAAAAGGCAGGCGGAAGGGATTGCGGCAGCAAAAGTGCGGGGCGTGCAGTTTGGCAGACCTAAAATCGTACTTCCGGATGATTTTGTGGATATTGTATATGCATGGAAACGACGGGAATTGATGTTGGATGATATCCTACAAAGGTATCATATCAGCAGGACAACGTTCTATCGGCGGGCGAAGGAGTATATGGAGACAAAATAAAAGTGCCATAAAGTATACTTAATGGCACTAAAAATTACAATTGTATTCTAGCATATGCATCTATATTTATCAACATAATTAGGCAATTTATGACAAGAATTTGATAAATCAAAATGCATAATGTATCAATTTTTCCAGATTCAAAAATACCAAAAAGTATACATTATGAAAAAAGGGTGATGAACATGGCGGAAAATGTTTTAAGAATCGAGGCGAAAAGATATAGAGAGGACTCGGTCGTGATGTCTGCGAGAATCCCGAAGGATATGTTACAGGATATTGATTTTGTAGCAAAGGAGTCCGGCAGAACACGAAATGAGATTGTAACTATGTTTTTAGACTTTGCATTAAAAAATACGGAGATTATAGATAAACAATAAAGGGGAGGTAATTTATTATGTCAAAATTCGCGATAGCGTGTCCGAACTGTGGGAAATTCGCAGAGGCAAGTACAGGATTTTTGGCAAGAAAGAAGATCGACTGTTCCTGCGGATACACAATTGATGTTCGCACAGACAAGATGACATCAAGAAAATGTCCACATTGTGGAAATCAGGTTGTGTTTGATCAATCAAAGGGCGAGAGTGCAGTTTGTCCGGTATGTAGAGAGAAAATCAATACGATTTCAGATAAGGTAGAGGAATTCTCCTGTGCGCAATGTGGTATCCGTTTGATGACGGCAAGAAATGCATCGACCTATGTCTGCCCGGTTTGTGATTATGAGAATAACGTGCAGGAGCGCGTGATGGCGGAGAAAATCAAGACAGATGGACTGGCAAGCATCATAAAATACGAGGGTGATAATAACACATTTATCTGGAAACATCCAATCGAAGATTTTAATTTCGGTTCCCAGTTGATCGTACATGAGAGTCAGGAGGCAATCTTCTTCAAGGATGGACAGGCTCTCGATCTGTTCGGACCCGGACGTTATACGTTGGAGACACAGCAGCTTCCACTTTTGGAGAAAGTGTATTCGTTACCGACTGACACACAGGGAACATTTCATTCCGAGGTTTATTTCATCAACAAGACCGTTCAGATGTCTATCAAATGGGGAACCCCGGATAAGGTTCGGTTCATTGATCCGTTAACGGGAACGCCGCTTGCACTTGGTGCTTCTGGTGAGATGAATATTCAGGTGTCAAACTCCAGAAAATTATTGTTGAAATTAGTAGGTACTATGAAAGGCATTTCGTGGGAAGAAGGACCGGGATTTACGAAGTCCCTGCAGGCGTCCTTCCGTCCGCTGATTGCAAATGCGGTCAAGACCAATCTTTCTTCTGTTATTAAGAACGAAGCGATTGATATTCTGGAAATCGATGAGAAGCTGGATTTGATATCGGATAATCTGCGAGAAAAAATCCTTCCGGGATTCGAGGAATATGGTTTGACGATACCGCAGTTTTATGTGACCAGTGTTGTTCTGCCGGAGGACGATCCGAATTTCAAACGTATTCGGGAATTACATACAATTACACTTCAGACACGGGTAATTCAGGCAGAAGCAACTGTGAAAACTGCGCAGGCACAGAGCGAAACACAGTATCGGACTGCGCAGGAGCAGAGCAAAGCCGCAATCGAGGCAGCAAGGCGAGAAGCAGAATTACAGCGTCAGACAACAGAGACAGAAATTGCAAAAAGAGAGGCAGAACGCCGCGTAATCGAAGCGCAGGCAGAAGCACAGGCACAACGGATGGCAGGATTGACAGAAGCAGAGATCATGAAGGCAAAGGGTTATTCACAGAAGGATGTACTTCAGGCAGATGTTCAGAAAGCATATGCCGAAGGCATCGGCAACATGGGACCGGCTATTTCTGCCGGCGGAGGAAGTGGCGTGTTGGGAGACATGCTTGGTTTAGGTGTTGGTATGGCTGCGGCAAGTGCGATTGCTCCACAGATTGGAGGGATGATGCAGGGCTTTGCAAATCCATCTATGATGCAGGGAGGTGTAACCAATCAGACGACGACACAGGCAGATGCTGATAATCAGGCAGCTTTCTTGTCAAGAAATACGTGGGATTGTACATGCGGACAGACAGGGAATACAGGAAACTTCTGCAGCAACTGTGGGTCGAAGAAACCGCAGGCAGAACAATCGGACACATGGGATTGTGAATGTGGGCAGACAGGAAATGCAGGTAAATTCTGTAGTAATTGTGGAGCAAAAAAACCGGAAGCAGAAACAAGCTGGGATTGCACATGTGGACAGACAGGAAATACAGGTAACTTCTGTAATAACTGTGGAAAGAAGCGGGGTGAATAGGTATGAACAAAAAAGATCAGAGAGGATACATTGTCCTTGGAATTATATTTGCAGTATTTACTGTAGTTGCATTTGCAGTACCTTTTTCGAAGAAGGCAGGATTCTGGCTTGGGTATGTATTTGGAATAATAGCGATTGCGTTCCAATTATATATTTTCAAAATTTCTTTTGCACAGGGAGAGGATGTAAAGAGTAAGTTTTACGGATTCCCGATCGCACGTATTGGCGTGATTTATCTGGGTGCACAAATGTTATTCAGCATACTGGAGATGGCAACAGCGAAAATCCTTTTACCGTGGGTGGCAGTCCTTGTGAATATAGTCGTATTGGCGTTTGCTCTCGTTGGATGCATCGCTGCAGATATCATGCGGGATGAAATCGTGCGACAGGATGTAAAGCTGGAAAAAGATGTAACCAATATGCGCAGACTCCAATCGTTGTCTGCATCTCTGGTAGGACTCTGTCAGGATGAAAATGCAAAGAAAACACTGCAGGATATAGCAGATGAATTCAAGTACAGTGATCCGGTATCATCCGAACAGACAAAGGAAATGGAAGAGGATATGAAGATGCAGTTAGAGGAACTGCAAAACGCAGTATTGGAAGGGGATGTAAGCAATGTTCTAATGCTATGTGTAAACCTGAAAAATCGCCTGAATGAGAGAAATCAAATGTGTGCGATGAGTAAGTGATTGAAAAAAATGAGAAAAATTTAAGAATGGGAGAACAATGAATTATGGCACAGATGATAACATTTAAATGCAAAATATGTGGAGGTAATCTTACTGTTTCACCGGGTGAGTATATAGCTGAATGCGAATATTGTGGAACAACAATGACTATTCCGAATATTGACTCTGAAAGAAAAGCACGTATGTTTGATCGTGCAAATCAATATAGAATTAATTGTGAATTTGATAAGGCGTATGAGGCGTTTAAGATTATTGCGGATGAGGATGAAACAGAGGCTGAAGCATATTGGGGAATGGTTCTATCAGAGTATGGAATTGAATATGTAGAGGATCCAGAAACACATAGGAGAAAACCAACATGTCATAGGGCGCATTTAGAGTCCATAAAAAAATGCGTTAATTTTCAAATGGCCTGTAAATATGCGGAAAAAGAAAATGTAGTCTGGTATCAAGAAGAAGCAGAGATAATAGATAATATTTCTAAAAGAATAGCAGGTATCGGAGCAAAGGAAGAACCATACGATATTTTTATATGTTATAAAGAGACAGATGATATTACAAATGAACGAACAGAAGATAGTGTATTGGCTCAATCAATTTATGATGAATTAGTAAAAAGAAACTATCGAGTATTTTTTTCAAGGATATCGTTAGAAGAAAAGCTGGGTAAAGATTATGAGCCATATATTTATTCTGCATTGGTGAGTGCACCAGTTATGATAGTTGTGACTACTAGCAATGAACATTGTCAGGCTGTTTGGGTAAAAAATGAGTGGTCAAGGTATATTGGATTTATGCATGAGGATGATTCAAAAACTATAATTCCGGTCTACAAGAAAATGTCGCCATATGATTTACCAGAAGAATTATCAAGATTTCAGGCTCAGGACATGGACAAAATTGGAGCCATTCAGGATTTGGTGCATGCAGTAGAGAAGCTGCTGGGAAATGCAAAAAATAATGATTCAGAATCTGTAAAAAATCTTAGAAATGAAATAGAAACACGAAATAGGAAAATAAAGAAAATCATTGTAATTGGTACAATTGTAATCATGTTAGGTGCTCTTGCTATTGGAATAATTTGGAAAGTTAGAAATAAAAAAATAAATTCAACTACAGACAGCCAGTATGTCATGACTGAACAAGATGAAATAGAGCAGTTTTATTCAGGAATGCAGGAAGCTTATAAAAATGGAGATTATAACGATGCTGTTTCACAGTGGCTTGAAGCAACGGTTGTTTTGAATGAATATGGGGGAGTTCAGGGAAAGGTGTATAAGGAGACTAAAGAAATTAAGGAAACAGAAGTGAGATTGTTTGATGAATACATGAAGGAACAGAAAGAAGAATATATGAGTAGAAATAGCGATGAGTATTATTACTTTAATTTATATGATGTTTTATATTGTCTATCATACCACAAGCATGTGTTAGACGAATCAGAAATTTTTAATGGTGATGAAAATGAGAAAAATTTCTATATTAAGATTTTGAAAAAAGCGGCTCAAGAGGAAATTGAAGGTTACAAATATGATTCGCAACAAAGGCAACCATACCAGGATATATATGACTATTTAGACAAAATGTAATCGATAAAATCATTTCTTTGCGGAGGGGAAAAACATGGCAAATTATTGTAATTATGAAGTAAAAGTAATTGGAAGTGAAAAGGCATGTTTAATGGTGTTTGAATCAATGCCATATATGGATTATAAACAGATAGAGACTAAGAATCAGAAGAATGAATTAACAGAGCTTATGTTCGCGGGTAACTGTAAGTGGTCCGTTAATTTCGAAGTGACAGATGTATTGCCAAAGGTGGATGTTGATTCTTTTGATAAAAAATCAATTCAGGAAAAAGCATCTGATTATTACCAATATTCATTAGGAGCAAAGTCCGAAGCATTTGAATGCGAAATATTGGTACATTATTGGTCTGAGGAATCTGGATTTGATCAGTTTGATCATTATAAAAACGGAGAAATTATAAAAAAGAGAAAAATAAAATTCAACTATAAAAAACAAAATCGATTTGACTGGAACAAGACGGAATTCGTCGGACACGAAGGAGAATATGATGAGTCTGTAGATGGTGAGGAACAAGATGAAAAATATGTAAAATTTATAACGGATACTATTAATAAATTGGCTGGAAAGGTAGATGTTTCAATTGATACAGAAAGAGAGAAGAATGTGAGCACAGACATAGGAAAAGTAAAAAATGCTATGTATCAATGGACATTTGCACAAGGAAATACAGTGAACTTGAATGAATGGACGATAGGAATTCCAGATGGATTTATGAAAATAAATTCAGAAGAGATGATACCTACAACACGCAAAAAAAGACCATTTGAATTGGTACCTATCAAAGACAAAGAAAATCCTGAATGTGCGACGGTGCGTATTTTGCCAGGTCTTATGAAAAGCGTAGGAAATTTAGGAGTTTCAGATATGTACCATCCGCTTGCAAAATTGGGTATTGCAGCAATTGTAGCGTCTAATGGTGCTAAAGACTATTTGAAATCTATGGGTGTTGCTTCAAGAGTATTTTATACAGCTTGGGATAATTCTTATGCATATATACTTGTTCAAGATGCGTTATTTGATACAGTTGATTATCATTGCACGGTATTGGCAAATGGAAAGATCCAAATCTTGGGCGTGAGGACAGGCGTTAGCGATGTAGATGATTTTGATGAAGATAGAAAAAAACAGTTAGAGCAGTCAATTATTGAATGGTTACATACAATGCAATCTAATAAATGTTCAGTGACTGTTCCAACAGTAAAATTTGAAGATGATGATTGTTTTGATGAGGTTATGAAAGGGAAAAGCCTGAAAAAATTTGAAACTGCTGTACAACAAGCGCATGAGGAATATCGTGTAGCAATGTTAGGAAAAATGCATGTTGTAAAGTATGAGTTTGAAAGTGGGGTTGGAGTCGGAAAACAAAATGTAAAAGAAACGACAAAAGAAGTTCTATTGGAAGGAATGAAGGTACGGGAGTTTTATGCAGAAAAGGCAAATGATTTCGTGCAAAGAATACAGCAAGCGGAGATAACGGGGGATACTTTTATAAAAATTCTAAAAAAATTGTTGGAATTAAAGAAGGATGATGAGCTAGCAAAAGTAACAATCGATAATCGTGTGGTTAAGGTGGATGTTTCAGACAGAGTAAAAGAAATAGAAAAAGAATGGGAGAAGATACTTCGTTCTGAGGAAGAGAAAAAGACAAGGGAACTTCAAAAAAAGAGAGAAATAGAGGAAGCGAAAAGAAAAATTGCTTTGGAAAAAGAAGCAGCTGAAAAGAAAGCCAGAATGGAAAAAGAAGTAGCCGCGTGGACGGAAGAGGTTGAGAAAATAAAGCAAGATCGCGAAGCAGATCGTATAGAGAAAATAGCATCATATGAAGATGTGGCCAAAATTAGAAAGCAACATGCAGAGGAAGTTCGAACAACACAACTGGATAGCACAAACGACATGATTCAAGTTTTGAAGAACCGGTTATCTTTGGATACTACAGAACTTGGACAATTGGGAGTGTTAAAGTTTCACAGAAGAAAAGAATTGCAAAATTCTATTGAACAATTGACAAGAGAATTGCAGGAAAAAGAACATGTCCTTATAACAATTGAAAAGGAATATGAAAAGGAAATAAAAAATGCTGATGAAGAATACACCCGGAAAGTAAATGGCCTTTCTGCATATTTGGATGAAAAGTATCAAGTGCCGGAAAGCCCAATAGTGGTTGAAGAAAGAAGGCAAAGAGAAGAAGAAAAAGAGGAAAAAGAACGAAAAATAAAAGAGGATCCAAATTACGAAAAAAAGTTAGAGATAATAGAACTTTTGGAGAGAGGCGAACCGATGATGTGTACTGAAGTGGCCAAAGAACTTGATATCTCTATAAATAAAGCAGTTGCTCTCATGTCGCAGCTTGCTGGTCCGGCGGATCTGGAAAAACGAGAACCGGGAAAGATATATCCGCTCATTCGTTTTGCAGATGGAAAGAGGATTAAATTTAAGATTAATCCGGAGTGGGATTCAGAGTTATAAATATAGCGTAGGATGAGGGAGGCGAAAAGCAATGAAATGTCCAAGATGTGGCGGAAAAATGGATAGTGGAATTTGTGAGGAATGTGGGTTCCCCATTACTCGTATTTGGAAACATGAAAATTATTATATGCTTTTACTTAGTGAAATAGAACTGAAAGGGAGAGATTTATTATGAAAATTAGAACAGATTTTGTGACAAATTCAAGTAGTAGTTCTTTTGTTGTTGAAATTTCTTTTACTTTGAAGGATGGTAGGGTGTTGAGGCGTTGTGAAGTAGGAGGGGAGGATGGAAGAGATTTATATGTGTGTGCGAGTCCAAGACAACTTGGTCTCTGTAAGAATGTTGAGGAAATGATTACGCTGTTAAATGATAGCGTAAAAGTCGAGGAGCGCTTTGATGACTGTAATAGAAAGAAATTTGTTGATACAAATTTTATACAGCAACTTGAGTCAATAAAAGAAATGAGCGAAATTGAAAAAATTACAATTTCGGGAAATGAACTAAATTATGAAGAGTATGAGAGAATTTATAGATATAATCTTGATACAGAAGAGTATACCTGCGAAATTTTTGGAGAGGAATTTGAAAGTGAAGGATCAGGAGGAAATTTGGAATTTTGTGACGGATTTTTGGCAACACGTCAGGATGGATATGATGATGGGGAGTTTTTGCGTGTTGAAGATTTACCAATAATTGTTCCGTTGGAAGAAAGTAGTGATAAAGAACAGGTAAGTTTATTGGAAAATGTCAGAGAAGGTGAAAAACTTATTCTGAAAAATGAATTTACAGATGATTTATTTGACCCTGTAAAAATAGGCGTTTTTAATAAAAAAAATCAGCTGCTAGGGTATCTTTGCGAATTGGACTATTCGTTAATAGCAATAGCAAGAGCATTAGAAGATGTTGATGCTTGTGTCGATTCTGTCGCACCATTATCTGGTAGAAAGAAAAATGAAGAATATTCTTTAATGGATGTGAGAATTACATCAAAGGAAGGAAATAACCCATTTGCAGAAGGTTATAAAATAAAATTTGATGTAAGTGAATTATCTGAAGATGAGAAAAAGTTATTTAATGAAATGATAGAGCACTGGAGAAATCAGTATGACAAAGAAGAAGTAACTATGAGCTGGATTTTTAAAATAAATCCACCAGAGTACTTTGTGACTTGTGATGAATTTGATGAAAAAACAGCAGAAGAAACAAAAAGATTTTTACAAGAAGCAGGTAGCAGAAGTAGCTTAAAAAAGTTACATGCTACATTTTGGGGAAATCTGAATTTTGAAAAAAGAAAATTTCGGCAGTATAACTATCGGCTGGATAGAGGATTCTTAGAATGTGAAAAAACAATAGAAGAAAAGAAAGACGAAGGCATTACTAATCAGTCATCTTCGTTGGAAGAAAAAATAGAAAAAGCAGTCAAGAAAGTGAGCAACTTGAAAAAAATGTCTAATACCATGTTTTATGATAGTTGGCATAGTGTGAATATGGATTTTCAAAAAGGAAAGATTGTTGAATTTGGTAATTATAGACAAGGAAAAAATGGAGTAGTTAAACCTTTACAATGGGTTGTTTTGGAGCGAAAGGGGAATGGTGCAAAACTTCTTTCATTAAAAGGAATTGAAACTTTGCCATACAATGTCAAAGATGGAAAAACAAGCTGGGAGAAATGCTTTCTTCGTTCGTGGTTGAACACAGAATTTTATAATGCTGCATTTTCTTCTGAAGAGGCAGAAAGCATTATTTTATCGGATGTGGTTGCGGTTAGGCACCCCCAATATTTAACTGCACCAGGAAATGATACGAAAGATAAAATTTTTCTTTTAAATTATCAGGAGGCTGAGAACGTTGGGAAAAGGTGGAAAAAAACATATTTAACGGAATGGGCAGTTCAAAATGATGACTTGTTTAAAAAAAATTATGGCATAAATAATTATGCACTGTGGTGGTTGAGAACTCCGGCTAGTGCAACGAAAAGAAGTTGTGTGATGGGAAAATATATTTCTGGGACAGATGTTCGAGATGTTGATGGTATGGCGGTTAGGCCTGCGATTTGGATAAATCTTAATTCAGAATATTTTGGTGGATCATTTGAGGTAATGGTAAAGGATGCTGAGAAAGAATTGTCTGTTGATGAGGCAATTGAAAAAATAAAAGAAAAATACAATACGAAAACAAAACCGACATCTACAATAGAATTTGATATTCAAAATGTAGAATACACTAAGCAATTAAATGAATTAAAAAAGAAATGTGAAAATGAATTAGAAATTACGTACAGAAATTATTTAATTCAAATGGGAGTTTTAGGAGACAAGGTAAAAATAATTGATACATACGATCCGTCAGAAATGATCAAGACCTTAAAAGAAAAATATAATAACAGTGAATTAAAACCGAAAACATTTGTTGAGTTGATGGATAAAAATCCGGAATTCCGCGAAGAATTAAATACTTTACGTTCTGTATCTCAAAAAAAGTATGGAGATACAGCTGTTGACTATTTGAAAAAACAGGGGATAATTGCAACTTCGGAGGAAATAGCAGCTATCAGACAAGAAAAAATTAAAAAAATAGTGGCGGAAACAGCAGAACGGAAAGCAGAAATAAGAAGAAAGGAACGATTAAGGAAAGTTGATAGGATACAAATACAAGATGCAAAATTGCAAAATAAAGTAGATAAATTAATTTATGACCTGAATGGATTATATCCTGAGCATAAAGTATTTTCTTTGGATAGTTTGGACGGTACTCTGCGGGAGAATTTATCAAAGTATGCAAAACAAATAGGATATTTATCTGCTGACGATATGCTTTTGGCATATGATTTTGTGAAGATTGATGCTGATGAGGTTAAAGAAATCCGCCCTAATGTATTACATAAACCGGGGAATGAACCAGAAATAATCAAGGGTAAGGTGCAAAGTGTATTAAGACGATTAGAAGAATATTATCCGGATAAAAAAATAGAGAGGAGTATTCAGTTGGATCATAAAAAGCTAAGCCAAAGTATCACTGGGGTATATCTTTGGCTTGGATATAACAATCAAGGGGAATTTCTGAAAGCTTACGGATATGAAAGTAATATAAAATATAATGAAAATGGGTATGGTGGAGGAAGAAAATCTTCGACAAATGTAGAAGAGATTATTATGGAATTAAGGAAAAGAAGTGGAGGAAATCCATATTCTGGATTTAGGGAATTAAAAGAGAAGAATCCGGATCTGGCAGGAAAGTTAAAAACTATATCTAACAAAGCAAATAGTTTGTTAGGAATGCCATTAGTAAAGTATCTAAAGCAAGAGGGAATTGTGCGTGATTAATCGTATGGAGTTTTGGCAAAGAGAGAGGTAAATGTGTGAAATATATAATCAGGGATAAAAAATATCGTTTTAAATCAGCGTTTGATATGGAAACAGGTGCATATGTAAGAACCGGTATTTTAGATGAAAATGGGGAGGATACAGGGGTAGATCCTTTTATGGCGTCTTTTCCGCATCTTATTGATGTGGGTGTAATGGGACATTGCACTCATGGAAAAACAGGTTTGTGTGCAAGAGCAGGTATAGGCTGTTATCAGAATGGTTTGTATATCAATCAACCCAATATGAGTGTAGAAGATTTCCGATGGATTTCGGAACAGTGTAAGGGTAGATGTAATCAATTAGCACTTGGGGGACGTGGGGATCCAGACCAACATGAACAATTTGAAGAACTACTAATGATTAGTAGAGAAAATATGTTAGTTCCTAATTTTACAACTTCTGGTTATGGAATGACAACACAGATTGCGTCCTTGTGTAAAAAGTATTGTGGCGCGGTTGCTGTTAGTTGGTATAGGAATGAGTATACAATAGAGGCAATAAATATGTTGTTGGAAGCGGGCGTTAAGACAAACATACATTATGTGTTGGGAAATAATAGTATCAATGAGGCAATTGAGCGGTTATCGACTGATGATTTCCCGAAAGGCATTAATGCAGTTATATTTCTTTTACATAAGCCTGCAGGGCAGGGAACGAAAGATAACATGTTGGCTGTTGAGGATCCGCGCGTAAAGCGTTTTTTTGAGCAGATTGAAAAAAAACACCCGTTTAAGGTAGGAATGGATAGCTGCAATGTGCCGGGAGCAATTAATTGTTGTAATAAAATCATTCCGGAATCGTTAGACACATGTGAGGGAGGCCGATATAGCTGCTATATTGGTGCAGATATGATTATGGTTCCGTGTAGCTTTGATCAAAAGAAAATATATGGGGTGTCTCTAAGAAAAATGGATATAACGGATGCTTGGAATAGCATACAATTCAAAAACTTTAGAGACAAAATGGAAAATGCTTGTCCGGATTGCAATAAAAAAGCGTTGTGCATGGGAGGATGTCCTCTTATGCCGGAAATTGTTTTTTGCAACAGAAAGGAAAGAAAATTGTATAAAGGAGAAGACTATGAAAATTAGAACAGATTTTGTAACTAATTCAAGTAGTAGCAGTTTTAGTGTTATGCAGATGTTGGGGAAGTAGATATGACTACTAAAAAAATTAGAAATTATAAAAGGTATTATTTGCAATAAAGGGATATTAGATTTGGTTGGAGCATGGAGTGATTGGCATATAGAATTATGATTTTTCATAAGGAAAGATGAGGAATGGAAGATGCAGGAAAATTATGAGTTAGTACAACGAGGTTTTCGAAAACTGGTAGTTACGTTTTCTGGTTATATTGGAAGGGAATTCAGTAAAAAATATAAAAATGCATGGTGGGATGAGGTGTTAGATGCATTATCAGACCAGTATGATTTGCCAAGTGATGGTGAATATGGATATCTGATAGATTCATTAGATATCGCAAATTGTATTCGATTATTAGATCGCAGGTGGAAAGAAGTTTTTCAAGATGAGTTACCTTTGAACTGTCGTACATGGGCAAAAGAGCTCATGTGGGTTAGAAATAAAGTCGCTCATATTGGACAGCAGGATTTGGATCAGCCCATAGCAGAACGTGCACTTGATACGATGCGTTTACTATGTAAAGAATTGGATTCAGATGATGCGGCAGAAATTGAAAAAATATATGAAGAGGTTAGAGAAAGAGCAAATGATTATCAACCGGTGACGTGTATTTTTGAGGGAGTCGAGCAACCGGCTTCAGAATCTAATCGCGGTGAATTGAAGAAAGATAGTCTGCTTCAGCTTGTCGGAACGGACGCGGTTCAGAAAACGACGTTGACAAGGAAGGTAACATATGGCGGGAAAACAGTTATTTACCCGGTGTATCGGATTCGATTAGACTATCTTTTTTATAATGATCAGAATGATAGAATAGCAACCTGGATTACCCGATATCAGTCTGAAAATGGCGAAGATGCTTTGCGTAAGCTAGGGAGAGAAGAATACAATAATGTTATTGAAACATTTATATATGAAAGCAACCCGGATGCAATATCAAAAACACAAAAAAATATTTTGGTGGTCGGGCAACGTGAGCCGGGAGTTACTTTATCAGATGGGCGTATTGTGGATGGAAACCGAAGATACACTTGTTTGCGAAGAATTCAACGTGAGAAAATAGAACCTGTTTATTTTGAAACAGTAATTATGGATATGGATATCCGGGAAGACAAGAAACAGATAAAATTATTGGAACTTGCAATACAGCATGGAGAAGAAAAAAAGGTAGACTATGATTTGATTGATTATGCGATTGGTACATATAGGGATATTGTGCAGACAAAGCTGCTTACATTGGACGAGTATGCAACAGGGACAAATGAAAAACCGGCAGATGTAAAAAATCGAATTGAAATTGCAGAAATTATTAGTGAGTTCCTCAAGTATATAAAGCTTCCGGAGCAATATCACATTGCGAGGGAATATCAGGTTTATAGTTTGTTTCAGGAGATGATGGCTCCACTTAAAAAGTTGAATGAATCAGAAAAGGCGCAACTAAAGAAAATAATATTTAATAATGCTATGATGAAAGTTATACCTGACCAGAGAAAATTTATACGAGATATTAAAGGACTGGTTAAAAATGGCACCTATGAATCATATTTTGAAGAACAAATGAATTGGATTAATGTGATTCGGGACAAGTTTGATATGTGCGAAGTTCATTCTAAAAGTGATATAGACAAGTTTGCAGAAGAAAATGCGAAGTTTGCAGAGGAATTGGAAATATCAATGGAAAGAGCTCTGCAAAAATCCCGGTCAATAATATTAAAAAATAAACCAGTAGAAAATGTGTCAAAAAGTATTACTCTTTTAACAGAGGTGGATTCCAGACTGTTTGGAAGGTTGGAAGAGGAAGAGAAAAAGCAACTAAAAGACGAATTGGATGAACTTGCAAGAATTGTAGATGTGTTTCGGGAAAAACTTGTGAGGTAAGTGTTATGAATATAAAAATATTATCAATTGATGAAATAGGTTTGTCAAATCGTTCTGTGAATGCGCTACATAGGGTGGAAATATATACAGTTGGGGAGATGATAGAATTAAACGAAGAATTTTTGCATAAGATTAGAAATATTGGAGAAAAATCAATTGAAGAAATTTGTAAGAAAATACAGGAATATAAAATATTGGAAACAAATTCGAATATTGAAGTTCCGGAAGATTTTGATGAATGGATTTTGGTTGAATCCAACCAGCAATTTGTAATAACGTGGTTAAGAGATAATAAGATAAAAATCGACGAATTAGAATTATTATCGGTACGGGCATATAATTTGCTGATATTTTCAGGGTATGAGTATTTGTATCAGGTGGCTTTTCTTACAGAAAAAGATTTGATGCAGATTGCCAGAATGGATGACTCGTCTGCATCAGAAATTGTTCGGTATGTATCAAGATATATTGCGGAACATCAAGAACAAATTACCGCATTAATTGTTCAGATGCAGTCTGCGGCGACATCATTAAATCAGGTGTCAATTTTTGATATACTTTATAAAATTGAATATCATGATGTAATATTGGACTTTGTGAAATTGCATGATATTTTGCTTGATGGAATGAATATTTCCAATCGTGCAAAAAATAGCTTGAGTATAAGAGGGTATTATTATCTTAGCGATATAGTATTTATGACATATACGCAGCTGAAAAATATACCATCTATGGGAGCTGGAACGGCAAAAGAAGTTATAGATAAAATAAATGAATATCTAAGTAAATATGAAGCAAGAATTTTGGCATTCGTTAGTGGTGATGTATCTGGGTTATGGGATGATACAGAAATACAACAGAGGATTTGGAATCAGTTTCGTGATATTGGATTTCAAGGACTTAGTCTGAATGAAATAGTAGAACGGATGAAGCTTCCGGAACAAGTGACGATAGAGCGAATAAAGAAAAATATAGGTCAGCTGATTGTTGATAAAAAATTAGAATATGTAGATTATCGATGTTACCGTGTGTATGCGCGGTTTGCGGATTATTTGGAGCAATGTGATGTTATTGATGAAAGATCAAAAAATATTTTAAGAAAACGATTGCAATCTATGACATTAGAAGAGATTGGACAAGAAGAAGGGATAACCAGAGAACGGGTACGTCAAATCCTGAAGAAAGGGATTGCCCAAATTAAAAAAATATATAAGTCAAGGGAAGGTATCAATTTATTTGATGAGGATTATTATCGATATTTGTATGAAAATTATGATTTTGATAAAAAGGATGGAACGGAATGGCTTGGAATTCCCGTATACGTATGGAAATATCTTGAGTTAAATGATGTAAAACAGGGAAAGAAAGAGTTGCAGTCGGCGTGGGAAGATCAACAGGGACTTGATCTTGGAATGCGTTTGAAAATAAAAAACTATCTTAATAGAAATAAACTTTTTGTGGATGGTAGATGGATTGAAAAGGAGCGTGCGGAATTAGAAAAGGTTGTTATTAGAAAATTTTGTCAGGAAGATGTATCGTTTGGGAAGTTTTGCCAGATATATAATCAGTTTTTGACACAGGAAGAAATACCATATGATGAAGATATCTATTATACAGAGACAGTGTATCGGACAAGAAAAAATCGTATTCGTGATTTAAGATACTTGCTTTGGAAACAGCACGAACAAATAAGATATTATGATATTGATGGACGTGATTATGATGAACTTTTGGATACATTAAATCTGGATGCTTATGAGAATATTGAATTGTCGACAGAAAAATTCATGAGAGATTATCCGGAAATTATGAAGAAATATGATATCCGCGATAAGTATGAATTACATAATTTATTAAGAAAAATTATACCGGAAGGGAGTTATCATGAGTTTTTCTGTGAACGTACGCCCAATATTAGATTTGGACACATTGATCGTGATGCCGCAGTATTTGACATTTTGATTGATAATGCACCAATAGGTCAGGATGCTTTAGCGAATCTAATAAGTGAGGAATATGGATATGATGCGGATGTAGTAATAGCTAATTATTTGAAGTCAGTTTCTGAGTATTATCATCAAGGTATATATTCGATTGACCAGAAATTAATGTCTGAAGAAAACCGAAAATTATTACAAGAAGCACTTACAGATGATTTCTATTTTATGGATGAGATTCGACAGATTTATGACAGGTTAATTCCAGGGGCAGATAGAGAAGAGATTAATCCATATAATTTGAAGGTGATGGGATTCCATGTTTATTCAAGATATGCAATTCAAAACCATCCGTCTGTTGATGCATATTTTGATGACTTATTAACGAGGGAAGATATTATAGATATTACAGCGTATAAAAAAAGATATGCATATGTGCAGATGTTTTCGCAGAAGTTGATGGAATTAAAACGAGATTTAACAGTAATTGAATTTGAAAAAAATCAGATTATTAATTTTAGGAAATTGGAGCAATCAGGTGTTACGAAAAATATGATTCAGGAATTTTGTGATAATGTTTATAACTTTGTTACAGATGGGACATATTTTAGTATTCAATCCTTGATACAGGATGGCTTTCAGTCTGACTTGTATGAACTGGGATTTTCTGATTGGTTTTATGCGAATTTGTTAATATCTGATGAACGTTTTTCATCTGCTATGATGTTTGGCAATTTGATTTTTTATAAGGGAAAAGCGTCAATAACGATTAAGATGTTTGAAAAAGATATTATTTGTAAGTATCAAAGTATGGATACATATGATCTTGTGGATGAACTTACCGATCGGTATGGATGTAAGGTTCCAGATAAATATGATGTTATCTATAAAGTTCAGGATACAGAGGTGTATTATGATAAAATCTTAGATCGTCTGTATGCCAACATGAATGTATATGATGAAGAATGCGAGAGAGGAGGGTTTTAATTATAATGGTGCAGGCAATAAAACAGTTTCTTGATGAAGTAGAAAAACTTCATGAAAGAAATGAACTATCCAAGAAAGTAGAATCAACATATTTTGAACCAGGAATGATGGAGTACCTGGAACAATCAGAAGGTATATATGAAGAGGGTACAGGGAATGTTATTCTTCGTTTTGAAGTTATGGGAACACGTTATGATGGTCGGACAGAGCAGATTGAAAAGTTAAAACCGGGGGACTTGATACAAATAGTCAGAGAAAAAGAAAATCCTTACAACTCTAATAATTTTACTTTGCTGACAAAACGGGGACAAAATGTGGGGAATATGCCGGCTAATTTATGTAACGCGATTGCACCATTGTATGATGAAGGAAATTTAAAAATCATGGATGCCTCTGTAAGCTATGTGGAACCTATTTCCAAGAGAAATCGTCATGCCAAGCAAGCTATCTTATTTGTGGAATTAAAGGCAAAACTGAATTCCGCCCTGAATTCCGCCCCATGCTAGCAAATCTTTTTATTTTATGATATGCTATCATTATCAAAATGAAAGGGCGGACGTAGTGTGGGATATATCTTAAAATTATTCGATACAGATCTTTTGAAGTTTGATGTGATTGAGAACTTGGCAGATCCTGTACTTAAGATAACATGGATGGATGAATCGCGGAAGGCACTGTTTCCACTTGGAATGGAAGTGTCAGACGACGGAATTGCAAGTTTTATTCGGCATCGTTGTATACCGAAGAACCGGGCATATGTGAATGCGTTTCTGGCAAAAAATGGACTTAGTGCAAATCGCCCTATGGATGTGATTACGGTATGTAAAGGCCTTTCTCTGAATGATTCGTATTGGATTACAGAAGAGGATTCGGTGCAGAGTTTTGCATCCAGCAACTTGTACGAGAATCGTTTCAGTCGTTTGCTTGCATGGACGGCATTTACCGGATATGGCAGTAGTGTGCGGGCAGCGTTTTTATCTTCACCGGAATTTACGACGAATGGTATGCTGCCGAAATGCTGGCGCAGAATGGAGAATAAAATATATCTCTATAAAGGAGCGACTTCCGGTGCAGCCAATACTGGAATGGAACCGTATTCCGAATTGTATGCGTATGAGATTGGTGCGCATGCCGGATTTTCGGTAATCCCTTATAAAATAAGCGTATGGAAGGGAAATGTATGCTCTGTATGTGAGCTTTTTACAAGCAAAGATCTGGCATATGTTCCGGTTGGGTATATTATAAAAAAAGGTGGCATGGACGCTGTCCGTAAGTTTTATGGAACATTAGGTGCAGAATTTGTGGATGCGTTGGATGAGATGTTGGTATTTGATGCGATTGTCTGCAATACAGATCGCCATTTCGGAAACTTTGGCGTGCTTGTGGACAGTCACACAAATCAGATTGCAGCACCGGCGCCATTGTTTGATCATGGCAATGCACTTTTTAATTTGGCGGGTGAAGAAAACTGGGAGAATGAGAACGTATTGCAGGCGTATATAGACACGTTATTTCCTTGCGTCTATGATGATTTTATGGAGGAAGCGAAGCGTGTGTTGAAACCATCAATTCGGGAAAAGGTAAAAAAGCTTTTAACATTCGAAGTGAAAAAGATGGGAAGAACGAATTATGACAGTAAAAAATTGAAGCTTATGACAAAGATTATTCAGAAGCGCGCAAGAGCACTTTTGGAATCATAATGAAAAATGACTCTCTGGAATCATAAATGATTTCAGAGAGTTTTTTATAACATGAACAACCTATAAAATCGACACATTCCCCTATAAAAATCCCCTATTATCCGATATAATAATATGTGAAAATAATAGTAGTTAATTGTGTGATACAGGAAACATGTTTATACGTGTGAAGTCACCGGGCGGTGTCCGGTGACTTTCCTGTAAATGAGCAAAAACGCGAAGGAGAATAATCTATGATTCGAATGGAGATTGCGTTGATTTTGATTCTGGCGTTTGTGGCAGGAATCTATTTCTCGGCGCGGCGGAGACAGACTGCGTTACATAAGACATTTTCGGTACTTTTGATCGTGGTGATTGTGCATCTGATGTTCGATGCGGCGACGATCTATACGGTAAACCATCTTGCTCAGGTACCGCTTGTGTTGAACGATGTTTTGCACCGGCTGTTTGTCGGTACGATGGCGTTGGTGTTGTTCTTTTTTTATCAGTACATCGCGATACTGGTGGAGGAAGAGACCGGAAAGAAGCGGACACTGGATCTGCCGGCACGGATATTTCTGGTAATTTCGGAAGTCGGAGCAATGACGCTCCCCATAGCGTATATTGAGACATCCGATGGAAATTATTCAGCGGGACTTTATGCATATGTAAGCTATGCCAGTGTGGCGGTGTATCTTATACTTTGTTCATGGCTGCTGCTTGCGAACTGGAAGAGGATGAACAACAAGAAGAAATTTGCCATCGGAATGGCACTGATCTTTGAGTTCACAATCTGCTTTCTGCAGGGATTGCACCACACGTGGCTAATCAGTGGAATGGGAATCACGCTTATGACGCTTGCGTTTTATCTAACCTTGGAGAATCCGGATGCGTTGCGTGCGGAGCTTACGGAACAGAAGATGTCGATGCTCTATCTGAAAAGTCAGGTCAATCCGCATTTCTTATATAATACACTTGATACGATCCGGATTCAGGCAGAGTTAGACGGGGATAAGAAGGTTGCGAAGCTTCTGATGCGGCTCGTGGATTTCTTCCGGCTGAGTGTCAAGGTCGACCGTTCCATGGTCACGCTTGATGATGAGCTGGAGCTTGTGGAAGCATATATGGAGCTGATGTGCTACCGGTATCCGGAGCTCTTCTGCGATTATGATATTGATCCGGACTTAGGGGCAGTGCAGGTACCGAACTTTATCTTACAGCCGCTGGTGGAGAACAGTCTGCTGCATGGAATGAAGAACCGCGGATACCGGGGCGAAATCGAGATATCCGTAAAACGCGCAGGCGCGGATATGGAGATCTGCATCAAAGACAGTGGCAGCGGATTTGAAGAGGGTATGAAAGCGCAGATTGACAAGATGTTACTGCACTACAACAAGCAGGAGGCGAAGCTGGATGGAAACAGTATCGGGATTCTGAATGTGCAGAAGCGGGTCAAATATCTGTGTGGCAGAAAATATGGACTATCCTATGAGGAAAACAGCGCGGGAGGTGTGACAGCGCGGTTGTTATTGCCGGTTAGTAAGGAGGAAGCATCATGAGGAAATTACGCGTCGTATTAGTCGATGACGAGATTATGATACGTGAGGGATTCAAGAAATTATTTGACTGGGGCGCACATGACTGTGAAGTCGTGGGTGAGGCGGCGGATGGTGTCGAGGCGCTTGGGGTAATCGACAGTCTGGTGCCGGATATCGTGATCATGGATATCAATATCCCGATTATGAACGGCCTGAAGGTCATCCAGACCAGCCGCCTGAAATACCCGGATATGGCATTTATCGTTGTATCGGGATACGATGATTTTTCTTATTGCAGGGAAGCATTGCGGTTGCAGATTACGGACTACATCCTGAAACCGGTCGACTATGAGGAGTTCGGGAACACGATCGATCATTTGAAGATATCGATATTCGAGAAGCAGACGAAGGATGTGACACCCGGCAGTGAAGCGTCAACGATTGTTGGAATTGTACGGTATATGCAGGAGCATCTGGCAGAAGAAATCAGCTTGAATGTTCTCGCGGAAACATTTCATCTGAGCGCACAGTATATCAGCCAGCTCTTCAAGAATGAAATCGGTGTGAATTTCCTTGCTTATCTGACGACAATCCGTATGGAGTGTGCGAAGAAGCTGCTCGTCTCGACACAGTTATCCATTGCGGAGATTTCTGAGCGGTGCGGCTATGCCGATTACCGGGTGTTTACCAAGGTATTCAAGAAGACGGAGGGCAGTACACCGTCGCAGTATCGCAGAGATTTTTTGTAGGAGCTTCAGTATAAGATTCAGTATGGGACCGATAAGTTATAAGGCGTGGATGAAAGGTGCACTTTCTTATAACTTACCAGTTCACGATAAAATAAGATTGACAAATGGGTGCAGATAAAAGACAATTGATATAAAGATAGGAAATGCATATCGATAGGGAGTCTGATATATGGATTTAACAAAAAAATGGCATCGGAGTGAATTTGTCAGTCATGAGATGCTGGAGGTACATCGTGGAATCGAATGTGAACTGGATTTCTATTCAGCAATTGCAAATGGCGAAATAGAATTAGTTCAGGAAAATTGTAACGAACAGGCATTTACAAACCCGGAGGGCATGGGCGTGTTGTCTACGGATGCGCTTCGCAATATCCGATATCATTATGTTGTAACCGTAGCGCTTATTACACGTTTTTGTGTGCACGAAGGGCTGGAACAGGAAAAAGCATATAATTTAAGTGATTTCTATATTTTGGAGATGGATAAATGCAAGACAATCGAACAGATATCGAAGCTGCATGATGTGATGTGTCTGGATTTTTGTAAACATATGCATGAAATAAAAAACAGTCAGGTACTTTCCAAGCAGGTGGTTTTATGTCTGGATTATATTTACAGTCATACTCATTACCGGATTACAATTCGTGAAGTGGCTGAATATCTCAGATTATCTGAAAGCTATCTTTCAAGATTGTTTAAAAAAGAAATGGGAATCTCGTTCAGTCAGTATATTTTGAACCTGAAAATTGACAAGGCAAAGAATCTGCTTCGTTTTTCGGAATATTCAATTGGAGAAATAACCTATTATCTTGGTTTTTCAAATGAGAGCCATTTTATTCAGACATTTCAAAAACGGGTTGGAGAGACGCCGAACCGCTATCGTAGGAGGTGTTTCCGCACGGAGTGGGAATTAAAACAGAATTAGTAAAAATGTACAAATAATTCAGAAAGAATAAATGAATAACAGACAAAATCAATAAGATGTCATGAATATAACACTTATGACATTATTTAAACATAATCTTCCTTTGCTTTTGAGTATGATTAACATATCAAAAAATGAAGGGAGATTTTTTTATGAGAAAGCTGAGAAAAGCAATTCCTCTTGCACTGGCAATGAGTGTAGCTCTTACGATGACTCCAATTCGGGCATCAGCGGAAGAACCGACTCAGGTACAGGCAGAACAAAGTGATCTTGTAGAAGAAAACGAAAGTCTGAGTGATGAAGCAGACAAAGACAATGAAGGGTACAAACTGGTATTTGAGGATGATTTTAACGGCGATCAATTGGATCGTAAGGTTTGGAATGTCGAAAAGCATGAGAAAGGCTGGGTAAACGGGGAGCTTCAGGAGTATGTAGATTCTGATGAAAACATCAAGGTACAAGATGGTTATCTGAATATCATTCCTGTTGAAAAAGTTGAGACAACATCTACAACTGATGGACAGAATTTGTTGTCAAACGCTGATTTCAGTTCCGGTATGGACGATTGGACTGAAACAATTGCAAACTGGGGAAGTAATGGTTTTGACGCATCTGCGCAGAGCTCTGTTGCTGATGGGGCTATTACTTATACGATTACCAATCCTGGTAATGACTTATGGCATGTACAACTTAAACAAACTGTTAAGTTGGCAGCAAAAAAGCATTACACATTAAGCTACAAAGTAAAATCGGATGTTGCTCGTACAATTGAAACGGGTGTGCAGGGTGATGAAGAAAATAATTATATCTCATATGGAGCAAAAACACAATCATTGCAAGCGGGAAAAGAAGAATCAGTATCTATCGATGTATATGCAGAAGAGGGATATGATACAGCAACTTTATATTTCTCTTTAGGGCGTAAGACTGGAGATACATCGATTCCAGATGCATCTGTAGTAACAATTTCCGATATTAGTTTGGTGGAAACAACTGCAAACATGCTTCCGGCAAATGCATTTGGTGACAATGCAACTGCTGGAACAAAGGTCAAGAAATCTTATACATCTGGTCGTATCTCTACACAGAACTTAAAGACATTTACCTATGGTAGGTTTGAAGTAAGGGCAAAGGTTCCAAATGGACAGGGATACCTTCCGGCATTCTGGTTAATGGCTAACGATGAGAATGTATATGGTCAGTGGCCAAGATGCGGTGAGATTGATTGTATGGAAGTTATGGGGCAGGATACAAATAAGTTGTACGGAACCATACATTACGGAAATCCACATGCAGAAAGTCAGGGAACCTATACAATCAAAGATGGTGAGAAGTCGTTCTCCGATGATTTCCACACATTTACATGTGATTGGGAACCAGGCAAGATTACATGGTATGTAGATGGAATAAAGTATCATGAGGAAAGCAACTGGCATTCCACAACAGAAGGACAGGGAACACTTACATATCCAGCACCTTTCGATCAACCTTTTTACATTATTTTGAACCTCGCAGTTGGTGGTTCATGGGTAGGAAATCCAAACGAGGAAACAAGTTTTGTTAACAATCCGTTTGTTGTTGATTATGTAAGAGTCTATCAGAAAGATTCTTATGATGAGAATGTAACACGTCCAGAAGTTAAGTTTGAGCCTACAAACGAGCCAGACGAAAGCGGAAACTATATTAAGAACAGCACATTTGCAGAGGCAGAGGATTTGACAGATGATACAAATTGGAAATTCATAACTGCTTTGGATGGTGCTGCAACAGCAGAAATCAAAGATAACTCTATGGTTATCAAGACAGAAAAAGCAGGTACTGTTGATTACAGTGTACAGTTAGTACAGGCAAATGTTCCTTTTGAAAAGGGTGCAACTTATGAAGTAAGTTTTGATGCACAAGCATCTGAGAATCGTAAGATGAATGTAGATGTTAAGGCTCCAGACCGTGGATACCAGTCATATATGAAAACCCTGGTTCCAGAGCTTACAACGGAGATGAAGCACTTCAGCACACAGTTCGTAATGAAGGCAGATTCCGATGTGAATGGACGTTTAGAGTTTAATATGGGTAATGCAGGTTCAGGCGATATCGTTCTTAAGAACGTAGTTGTTAGGAAGACTGCGGAGCCAGATCCGAATGCAAAGGAAGAAAAGACAATTCTTGCAAATGGAAGCTGTATCTATAATGGATCTTTCCAGGAAGGTAAAAACCATCTTGGATATTGGGATATAACACCAGAAGGTGCAGATATTAAGGTAATAGGTCTTTCAGATGGAAGAAGATTGGTCACAGAAGGAAAAAGTGTAACAATCAGTCAGTCAGATCTTGCATTTAAGGAAGGAACAGCATATGCATTGAGCTTTGATGCGTATGCGCAAAATGGAGCAACTGTCGTTGCAACTGTTGGCGGAAACACATATAAAGTAAATGTTGAAGCAGGAAATGAAAAGAAAGATTATGTTGTAAAGATTCCTGCAACAGCAAAGTTTACAGACAAGACAGTTTCATTGAAAATCGAAGGTGCAATCTCTCTCGATAATGTAAAAATGGTAGAAGATGCAAAGATTAAGAACGGATCATTCAATGATAGTCTTTCAGGATATGAAGTATATGTAGACAGCGCAGCAAAAGCAACTGTTGTTGTTGACAGTTTAAAAGAAAATAATGCATTGGATGTGACTGTAGATGATACAGGTGCGGATGACTGGAGAATACAGATTAAACAGAACAATGTATTGCTGGAAAAAGGAAAGAAGTATAAATTATCATATGAGGCTAAGTCAACCATTGATAGAAAAATCAGAGTTGTAATGCAGGGTGGAGAGGCTCTTGGATGGCCGGTATACTCTGAGCACAGCGATGATCAAGATGCAAATGATGGAATTGTAACACTTACAAGTGAATATCAGAAGTTTACTGAAGAATTTATAATGACAGAAGAGACAGACGCACAGGCATTCCTCAGCATCTGTTTGGGAAATGTAGGTGGTCAGATTACTGATCAGCACAGAATTGTAATTGACAATATTTCTTTGGTTGAGGCAGAGAATCCGACACCGGAGAATCCGACACCAGAGAATCCGACACCGGAGAATCCGACACCACAAAACCCAATTGTGAAGCCTGTAACAGTATCTTATTCTACACATATACAGAGTTATGGATGGAATAAAAGTGCAGCGAAGAATGGAGCAGTGGCAGGAACAACAGGAAAGGCAAAGAGATTAGAAGCGATTAAAATTTCTGTAGAGGGAAATGAAGATCTTGGTATTCAGTATACAACACACTGCCAAGGATATGGTTGGTTAAACTGGTCATCAAATGGTGAAATCAGCGGAACAACAGGTGAAGCGAAGAGACTCGAGGCAATCAAGATTCAGTTGACAGGTGCAGACAGGGATAAATACGATGTATATTACCGCGTTCATGCACAGGGCTATGGCTGGATGAATTGGGCAAAAAATGGTGAGGCTGCCGGTACAGCAGGACTCGCGAAGAGACTTGAAGCAATCCAGGTAGTAGTTGTTAAGAAGGGTGAAAGCGTACCAGACAAGTTCGAAGGTGTAACAGCATCAGAAAAGAAAGCTTATATGGCAAGTGCAGCTGCAACAGCTGCAACAGTTGAAGGCTCAGATCGGGCACATGTTCAGTATCGTTCACATCTTCAGACATATGGATGGCAGAACTGGAAGAATGACGGAGATATTTCCGGAACAACAGGTAAAGCAAAGCGATTAGAGTCTTTGAAACTTGAACTTAAAAACAAGGATTATACAGGCGGTATCTGTTACAATGCACATGTGCAGACAATCGGATGGCAGGCCGATCCAAATAAATCTGCAACATGGAAGAAAGATGGTGAGTTTTGCGGGACAACAGGAAATGCAAAGAGATTAGAGGCAATTCAGATTGAGCTTTATGGTGAGATGGCAGAGCATTATGATATTTATTATCGTGTGCATTCACAGACGTACGGCTGGATGAAGTGGGCCAAAAATGGAGAGATGACTGGCACAACTGGTCAGCATAAAAGAATCGAAGGAATTCAGGTTGTGCTTGTGAAAAAAGGAGAACAGGCACCTTCGGATAATTACAAGGGAGCTGTTACAAATACAACAAAAACATTTCTCTCAAAATAGAAACTATCGATAGTCAAAATGGCGTTATTCATTACTTTGGATAACGTCATTTTTTAGTGCGTCTTGCGGCGCACGTTTCTGGATGGAACCTGGTTATGAAAAGAAATAAAATTGTAACAGTATTGATGCAGAAATGATGCATGCCGGATGTATGATGCAGGTTATAAAAAGAAAATCGGAAAATATCTGAAGAATTGACACATTTAGATAGAAAAAAAGCCTATTTTCTTTTTATATCAATCGTTATAATACAACCGAAAGAAGGAAAGAACTATGAGAAAGGAAGCATGGATTTTATGTACGGCAATGGTAGTGGCTTTGGCGGGATGCAGCAATGTGAGTGATAATAATACGACCGATATCATCCGGGTGAGCAGCGAGACGGTGACTACAACGGAAGCAGCAACCGAGGCAGTGACAACGACAGAAAATGAAACTACGACCGAATCTGTTACGGAGAGCAATACCCCAGACAGCACATTACAGTCAGAAGGTTCGAATACAGGGAAGACGGAACCCGCTGCGACAGAAGCTAAGACGACGGAATCCCAGTTACAGGAAGGCGAACCATCCGATGATTCGTGGAAGGAAGAGTTCGAGAAGACGCTGTATGAGGAGTATGGTGTGGTGCCGGATCATTACGAATATATCGGAAATGATGTCTATCAGGTCTATGTGAAAATCGACGGGAAAATCGTGCCATATGTGGCAGTGAATTGGAAGACGGGAGATTTCCACGGATAGAAGAAAGGATAAAGACGGTGAAAGAAAATGGGCGATGCAAACAAAATCACAGGATATGGAGAACATAGAGAATTATATCGGATTTCAACAGATGAAATCCTGTATTTTGAGGCGGTAGGAGAGAAAGTGTTTGCCTATACGGAACAGGAAATTTATGAGATAAAGAATCGCCTTTACCAGATTGAAGAGAAGGTAAATGCGTATGATTTTACCCGGGCATCCAAATCCATGCTTGTAAATACAGACAGAATCTCAAGTATTGCTTCGATTTCAGGAAGCCGCGGGAAGATTATGATGGATAACGGAGAGGCCGTTATTGCAAGCCGCATGTACTACAAACCATTGCTTTCATCCATGAAATGGAAGAAAATCAGTTAATTTTTTTGTGTTTTTTTCTGACAGAAAATATGCTATGATGAAATGCGAATTGGCATAAAGGTTAGAAAAAGGAGACACAAAATGAGCAAGAAATTACTTTTGATCAACGACATGGCTGGCTATGGAAAGGTTGCGTTATCCGCGATGATTCCGGTGCTTTCCCATATGAAATACGAGGTATTTAACCTGCCGACGGCAATCGTATCGAACACACTTGATTACGGTAAGTTCGACATCCTGGATACAACCGATTACATGAAAAATGCAATCGCTGTCTGGGAACAGCTGGGCTTTGAATTTGATGCAATCTCAACCGGATTTATCGTGTCGAAGGAGCAGACCGAGCTTGTGACCGAGTTCTGTAAGGCACGGGCGGAAAAAGGTGTGACGATCTTTACAGATCCGATTATGGGAGATGAGGGAAAGCTCTATAACGGAATCACAGAGGAGACGATTGATTTGATGCGTGAGCTGATTTCGGCTGCGGACTATATCGTACCGAACTATACCGAGGCGGCATATCTGACCGAGCTTCCATATAAGGAAGATGGCGTGACAGAGGAAGAGTATCATACGATGATCGACAAGCTTCGTGCATTCGGTGCGAAATCGATTGTGATCACAAGTGCGAAGATCGCGGGCACAGATTGCAGATCGGTTGTCGGATACGACCACAAGAAGGAAGAATATTTTAAGGTTGATTTCGAAGAAATTCCGGTACATTTCCCGGGAACGGGAGATATTTTCTCCGCCGTATTTATCGGAAAGCTTATGAGTGGCAAGGATCTGCAGACGGCAACCGCAGAGGCGATGGATGCCGTGAAGAGCATGATCGGCAAAAATGCAGATAACGTGGATAAATATAAGGGAATTCCGCTGGAAACCTGTATGGAGGTGCTTGACTGATGGCAAGACCGAAGATCCGGATTACACTGATCGACCAGAAGGGCGAAAAGGGCTGTCACAGAGGACATAAGATCGGTGATTCTTATGATTTTGATACGGAGCGTGGAAAGCTCTGCCCGATGGCGATGCATGTCGCATTTCCATATGTGGATATACTCCGGTATGGCGGTGAGATACCGGGACAGGAGAAGGGCACCGCTGTTTTCGCATGCCCGGATGTCGATACGCTGAATGTCTTTAAAATTGAGCGGATAGACGGCTGAATGTACGAAAAGAAAAACAATAAAAATGATAGGGATTATTGATTTTATTTGAAACATTTTGTATAATACAGTCAGAGTTTATATTACATCTAATATAAAACATAATATAAATAATTTGAAAGGAGAAACTATTATGTTACAGAACCAGGAATGGGAATCATTCACAGGTAGACTCTGGAAGGAAGAGTGCAACGTAAGAGACTTCATCCAGAACAACTACACACCTTATGATGGAGACGAGAGCTTCCTTGCAGGACCAACAGATGCTACGAACAAGCTCTGGGATAAGCTTCAGGCTCTTCAGAAGGCAGAGAGAGACAACGGTGGTGTATTGAAGGAGGACGCAGATGTTGTATCCAGCATTACAGCATATGGTCCTGGTTACATTGATCCAGAGACAAAGGATCTTGAGCAGATCGTAGGTCTTCAGACAGACGAGCCACTTAAGAGAGCATTTATGCCTTATGGTGGTATCAAGATGGCTGAGGAAGCACTCGAGATGTACGGATACAAGCCAAACGAGAACTTCCACAAGATCTTTACAGATTATCACAAGACACACAATCAGGCAGTATTTGATGCTTATACACCAGAGATGATGGCAGCTCGTCATACACATATCGTAACAGGTTTGCCAGATACTTATGGTCGTGGTCGTATCGTTGGTGATTACAGAAGAGTCGCTCTTTACGGTATTGATCAGCTGATCGCTTGGAAGCAGGAAGATAAGGCTAACTGCGGCGATGGTAATATGTATGATGATATTATCCGTCAGAGAGAAGAGTTGACAGAGCAGATCAGACGTCTTCAGGAGATGAAGGTTATGGCTCAGTCATACGGCTATGATATTTCTAAGCCAGCTTCAAGCGCGAAGGAAGCTGTTCAGTGGTTATACTTCGGATACCTTGCAGCTATCAAGACACAGAATGGTGCTGCTATGTCCGTAGGACGTGTATCTACATTCCTTGATATCTATATCGAGAGAGATATTAAGGCTGGTAAGCTTACAGAGGCTCAGGCTCAGGAGCTTATCGATCACTTCACAATGAAGCTTCGTATGGTTAAGTTCGCAAGAATTAAGTCATACAACGAGCTGTTCTCAGGTGACCCTGTATGGGCTACACTTGAAGTCGGTGGTATTGGTATGGACGGACGTTCAATGGTTACAAAGAACGACTACAGATTCCTTCATACTCTTGAGGATATGGGACCTGCTCCAGAGCCAAACCTTACAGTACTTTACTCTTCAGCATTGCCTAACAACTTCAAGACATATGCTGCTAAGATTTCTGTAAGAACAAGCTCAATCCAGTACGAGAACGATGATGTAATGAAGCCAATCTGGGGCGATGATTACTCAATCTGCTGTTGTGTATCTGCTACACAGACAGGTAAGGAAATGCAGTTCTTCGGAGCTCGTGCAAACCTTGCTAAGTGTCTCCTGTACGCTATCAACGGTGGTAAGGATGAGAAGTTCCTTGACAAGAAGACAGGCAAGCCAATGCAGGTAGGTCCTGACTACGCTCCTATTACTTCTGAGTACCTTGACTATGATGAAGTACTTGCTAAGTACAAGCAGATGCTTGACTGGTTAGCAGGACTTTATGTAAATATCCTGAACCTGATTCAGTACATGCATGACAAGTACTACTATGAATCAGCAGAGATGGCATTGATCGATACAGATGTACGTCGTACATTTGCTACAGGTATTGCCGGATTCTCACACGTTATCGATTCCCTTTCAGCTATCAAGTATGCTAAGGTTAAGGTTATCCGTAACGCAGAGACAGGACTTGCAGAAGACTTCGAGATCGAAGGCGAGTTCCCTAAGTATGGTAATGATGATGACAGAGCAGATAATATCGGTGTATGGCTGCTTCATGAGTTCCTTACAGACATCAAGAAGAGACACACATACCGTAATTCAGAGCCTACAACATCTATCCTTACAATCACATCTAACGTAGTATATGGTAAGTTCACAGGTAACCTTCCAGATGGTAGACGTGCTTGGACACCATTTGCTCCAGGTGCTAACCCAAGCTACGGTGCTGAGACATCAGGACTTCTTGCATCTCTGAACTCAGTTGCTAAGATTCCTTATGAGTGGTCTTTGGATGGTATCTCAAATACTCAGACAATGAACCCATCTGCACTTGGTCATGATGAGGCTGAGAGAGCTGAGAAGCTTGTAAGCGCTATGGATGGTTACTTCGATCAGGGCGCTCACCACTTGAACGTAAACGTATTCGGTAAGGATAAGCTTCTGGATGCTATGGAGAACCCAGATAAGCCAGAGTACGCTAACTTCACAATCCGTGTATCTGGATACGCTGTTAAGTTTATCTCTCTTACACGTGAGCAGCAGCTCGATGTTATCAACAGAACATTCCATGACTCACTTTAATTAGAAGTTTGTCAAAAATGTTTTTGATAGATAAGTAATTCACTGGAGTCCCGGAGATACTATCTCCGGGACTTTTTATAAAAATAAAATTGTTAGAGGTGGAACATGCCGGAGAAGAAACAGATTTTAGGTTATATTCATTCAACAGAAAGCTTTGGAGCCGTAGATGGACCAGGTATCCGATTTGTAGTATTTTTGCAAGGCTGTAAGATGCGTTGTAAATACTGTCATAACCCGGAGACGTGGAATCTGGTAACCGATTACACAAAGCTCTATGCTGACACAACGGATGATAAAGAACGAGAAGAACTCGAAAAGAAAATTGAAGAGAACACAAAACTGCTGCTAGATAAAGGCGTCAAGGTTGAAGCGAGAACTCCGGAAGATCTGCTCAAGCAGGCACTTCGTTATAAGCCTTATTGGAAGGGCGACGGAGGAATAACCGTCAGTGGAGGTGAAGCGCTTCTGCAGATGGACTTTTTGATTGAATTCTTCAAGCTTGCAAAAGCACAGGGGATTCACACAACGATTGATACAGCGGGCAATCCATTTACAAGAGAGGAGCCTTTCTTCTCGAAGTTCAATGAACTGATGGCACTCACTGATTTGTTCCTGCTTGATATCAAGCAGATTGAGGACGACAAACACCGGGAGCTGACAGGGTTCTCGAATAAGAATATATTAGACCTGGCACAGTATCTCTCCGATCAGGGAAAGCATATGTGGATTCGACATGTCCTTGTGCCGGGCATAACAACCGACGAAGCAGATCTGAAGAAGACGGCTGAGTTTATCAGGACTTTGAAGACGGTTGACCGGGTGGAGGTATTGCCATACCATAAGCTTGGAATTCAGGAGTGGGAGCGCCTTGGAATCCCTTATAAGCTGGAAGGAATCGATCCTCCAACGGACGAACAGCAAAAAATTGCAAGAGAGATTCTGGATGCAAAGTAAGAGTTGCACATGAGAGTCGCAAAAACAATATAAGAAAACAAATGAGACTGCGCAATATTCAGGAATATGAGTATTGCGTAGTTTTTTTGATATAGTTGATATAGGAAAAGATTATAACAAACAATCATTTTTATGTATGGCTGTCTGTATTGACATAACAGAGGAAGCACGTTATAATCTGAAACCATGAAAGGGAAATAAATAGTTTATCAGATAGGAAAAGTAGGGTATAAAACCTGCGAGGGAAAGGAAGTGCGTCTATGGCAATCATCCAGATACAAGATGTATCCAAAAAATTTCAGACAAAAGACGGCGAGATTGACGCGTTGAAGCATGTGACGCTCGACATCGAAGCCGGAGACATATATGGTATCATCGGTATGTCCGGTGCAGGAAAGAGTACACTCGTACGATGCATCAACCATATCGAAGTTCCGACTGAGGGAACGGTGATCGTGCAGGATAAGGATCTGAGCAAGCTTTCCGAGAAAGAGCTTCGCAAGCAGCGGGAACATATCGGCATGATCTTCCAGCATTTCAATCTGCTGATGCAGAAGTCCGTATTGGAGAATGTATGCTTCCCATTGTTTATTCAGGGGAAGTCGAAGGCTGAGGCAAAGAAGAAAGCTTATGAGCTTCTGGATATCGTAGGTCTGAAGGATCGTGCGAAAGCGTATCCATCTCAGTTATCCGGCGGACAGAAACAGCGTGTGGCAATCGCAAGAGCTTTAGCTTCCGATCCGCAGATTCTTCTGTGTGATGAGGCAACGAGTGCGTTAGACCCACAGACAACTTCTTCGATTCTCGCTTTGCTGCAGGATATCAATAAACGGTTTGGTATCACAATCGTCGTGATCACACACCAGATGGCAGTAGTCCGGGAAATCTGTAACCGGGTAGCAATTATGAAGGATGGACAGGTGGTCGAGAACGGAAGTACTGTGGAAATCTTCAATCATCCAAAGTCAGAGGTGGCAAGAGAACTGCTCAGAAAGGACGATGGTGGAGATACCACCGGTGACGATCAGCAGACAGCAAGTCAGATTCAGGACGGAACGAAGATACGAATCGTATTTACAGAGAACTCCGCATTTGAACCGGTCATTGCAAATATGATACTGACATTTAAGGAGCCAATCAACATCCTGAAAGCTGCAACCAAGAATGTTGGCGGCGTGGCAAAGGGAGAGATGATATTGGAGATTCCGAATGGTTCCACGAATGTGAAAGCGATGGAACAGTATCTGATTGATCGGGGACTTGAGATAGAAGAGTTGTCGGAGACAAAGACAGGAGGTGCGTTCTAATGTGGACAGAACAGGTTCGTTCCATGATTGGAACAGGTATTCTTGAGACGTTATACATGACAGTTGTTTCAACTGTATTTGGATATTTATTTGGACTGCCGATGGGAATTCTCCTTTGTATCACAGATAAAGAGGGATTGAAGCCAAACAAGGTGGTATATAAGATTCTGGATGTGATTGCGAATATTGTACGAAGCATACCGTTTTTGATCTTATTGATTCTGTTGATTCCATTTACAAGACTGTTGCTTGGAAAAAGCTATGGTTCTACCGCAACGATCGTCCCACTGACGGCAGCGGCGATTCCGTTTATCGCAAGAATGGTAGAGTCTTCGTTGAAGGAAGTCGATTACGGAGTCATCGAAGCAGCAAAGGCAATGGGCGCAAGCAACAGCAGAATCATCTTCAGGGTATTGCTTGTTGAAGCAAGAACTTCCCTGATCACAGGCGCAACGATTGCAATCGGAACGATCCTTGGATATTCCGCAATGGCAGGTGCAGTCGGCGGTGGCGGACTTGGAGATATCGCAGTCCGTTACGGATATTACCGGTATCAGACAGATATTATGCTTGTTACGGTGGCGTTACTGATTGTGATCGTACAGGTATTCCAATCGGTCGGCATGTTCGTTGCAAACCGTCTGGATCGCAGAAAATAATGTGCAATATATGCGGGTATCGGAATGTGCACACCGGAACCTGCTTATATATAAAGTAATGGATCATTGGATAAAAGTTTTCAATGATTACAAAAACAGGAAAGAGAGGACATGAATTATGAAGAAATCAATTAAGAAATTACTCGCACTGACACTGACAGGTGCATTTTTGGTAGGAGCACTCACAGGCTGCGGAAAGAGCGGCGAGGACGATAAGACAATCACAGTTGCAGCATCTGCAACACCACACGCTGAGATTCTGGAGTATGCAAAGGATAAGCTTAAGGAGCAGGGCTATGATCTGCAGGTGACTGTCTTTGATGACTATGTAAAGCCAAACGAAGTCGTAGAAAGCGGAGACTTCGATGCCAACTACTTCCAGCATGTACCATATCTGGAAAGCTTCAATGAGGAGAAGGGCACACACCTTGCTGTTGCAGGTAAGATCCACTATGAGCCATTCGGTATCTATCCGGGAACAAAGAAGAGCTTGGATGAGATCGCAGACGGCGATTCTATCGCAGTACCAAACGATACAACAAACGAGGCAAGAGCATTGCTTCTTCTGCAGGATAATGGCATCATCAAATTGAAGGATGGCGCTGGTATTAATGCAACTGTTAATGATATCGCTGAGAATCCTCACAATGTAAAGATCGTTGAGCTTGAGGCTGCACAGGTAGCCAGAGTCGTTGATGAGACAGCATTTGTCGTATTGAATGGTAACTATGCACTTGCTGCTGGTTTCTCTGTAGGAAAGGATGCACTTGCTTACGAGAAGAGCGATTCTGAAGCTGCTAAGACATATGTAAATGTAATCGCAGTGAAGGAAGGCAACGAGAACAGCGCAAAGATCAAAGCATTGGTAGATGTATTGAAGTCTGATGATGTGAAGAAGTACATCAACGATACATACGATGGAGCAGTTCTTCCTTACGAAGAGTAATCGGATAGAATACAAATCAAAACAACATATAAACCACATACAGACGCTCTTCGATGGGATATATTTCCTGTGGCAGAGCGTTTTGTCATTGGCGGGCGTAAAAAGAGCATATGAACACATGAAAATTGCTAAAAACATAAAAATCCAAAGTAAATATCCTGAATATAGAGAAAAAATATAGAGAATTATCTATTTAACTCTTGTTTTTTTAGAGAAATGTCTATAAAATAGAAAACAGACGGTTTAAATGCATAATTTATACGATGCAAATAAATGTGAAAGGTATAAGGTAGCTGAAATGAAGAAATACAAGGATATGAGTAAAGACGAGTTATTGACATTAAAAGCCGCTCTTATGGAGGAATACAAGGAAGAGCAGGCAAAGGGCCTCAGCCTCAATATGGCAAGAGGAAAGCCTGGATTCTCCCAGCTGGCACTTTCCATGCAGATGTTAGATGAGATTAATAGCAAATCTGATATGCGTACCTTGCTTGGAAATGATACAAGAAACTATGGAGATCTGGATGGTATCGGAGAGTGTCGTCAGCTTATGGCAGACATGATGGAAGTAAAGAAGGAGAATATCATTGTATATGGTAACTCCAGTCTGAACGTTATGTACGATACAGTTTCCCGTTCGATGACACACGGTGTCAATGGTTCGACTCCTTGGTGCAAGCTGGATAAGGTCAAGTTCCTCTGCCCGGTACCTGGATATGACAGACATTTTAAGATCACAGAGTTCTTCGGTATTGAGATGATCAACATCCCAATGAATTCCGATGGACCGGATATGGATCTGGTTGAGAAATACGTAAATAATGATGCCGCAGTGAAGGGTATCTGGTGCGTGCCGAAATATTCAAACCCAACCGGAATCGTATATTCCGATGAGGTGGTAAGAAGATTTGCAGCATTAAAGCCGGCAGCGGAAGACTTCCGTATCTTCTGGGATAATGCATATTGCATCCATCATCTGTATAAGGATCAGCAGGCAGAAATTCCGAATATCTTAGAGGAGTGTGAGAAGGCTGGGAATCCGGACATGGCATATATGTTTGCTTCGACATCGAAGATCACATTCCCTGGTTCTGGTGTTTCTGCAATCGCAACTTCTACAACAAATGTAGAGTTTATCAAGCAGCAGTTGACAGTACAGACAATCGGTCATGACAAGATCAATCAGCTCCGTCATACAAGATTCTTCAAGAATATTGATGGACTGAAGGCACATATGGAGAAGCATGCGGATATCTTACGTCCGAAGTTCGAGGCAGTTTTAAATGCATTTGATCAGGAGCTTACAGGACTGGAGATCGGTTCGTGGGTAAAGCCGCTCGGTGGATATTTCATTTCCTTTGATGCACTCGAGGGCTGTGCGAAGAAGATCGTAGCAATGTGTAAGGATGCAGGTGTGGTACTGACAGGCGCCGGTGCAACCTATCCGTATGGCAAAGATCCAAAAGACAGCAATATCCGTATTGCTCCATCGTTCCCATCTGTGGAAGAGATGGAAGCAGCATCGAAGATTTTCGTGCTTTGCGTGAAGCTTGCAAGTATCGATAAGTATCTGGAAGCATAAGCTTGCCAGGGCAATTATAGATAGAGTATTCAAATCCCGGTGTGAAAGCACCGGGATTTTTTGCAAAATGCTGGAATGAAATAATTTGATAACTGACATACTAATTTCAGAATGCGGAATCCGAAATACGAGAATAATCAGACATTTGATATATCAGAAATGCCAGAAGCAATTCTCGTATTTTTGATTCGTGAATAAATGGAGGAATTCGTATGAAGGATCGAATCGAGACATTGAAGGGATATTTGAAGCGGCTTGGAAATGGAGAACCGCTGGAAACAGTAAGAAAAGATTTTGTGGAAGTATTTAAGGATGTTGATCCTGCGGAGATCATGAAGGCAGAACAGGAGATGTTTGCGGAGGGAACACCGCTTTCTGATGTGCAGAAGCTGTGTGATGTGCATGCCGCACTTTTCCATGGAAAGACACGGGAGGAACAGATTGCGAATGCAGAAAGGGCAGTGCATGCGTCGGTGTTACGGGAGGAACGGGAGTCAAAGACGCGGGAGCTGGCACAGACCAAAGGACATCCGCTGTGGCTGTTTGCAAATGAGAATGGTGCTCTTGCTATGCTGTTAGAGCAGGCAGAGGAGAAAATCAAAGATGGCAGTGCGAATAAGAAGACGTTGGAATCGTTGCGTGGCATCTCCATTCACTATGCGAAGAAGGGAGATCTTCTGTATCCGGTTTTGAATGTACGGTATGGGATATCCGGACCGGCAAGTGTGATGTGGACGGTTGATGATGAGATCCGGGATGAAATCTCATTTCTTGCGAAGATGAATGATAAGGAACCTGAATGGCAGGAGCGGTTCGCAACGGTGGTAGCACGGGCACAGGAGATGGTCTACAAAGAGGCAAATATTTTGTTTCCGAACTGTGCGGCGAATTTCACGGAGAAAGAGTGGATCGGCATCTACCATGACCAGAAGGATTATGCGGTTTGTTTCGGCGTGGAGCCGGAGATCTGGCAGAAGGCAGAGGATAACCAATATGTGCCGGAGACGTCGCTCACAGAGACGGAAATCCGTATGCCGGGCGGGCATCTGACGATTGCGCAGTTGATCGCACTTCTGAATACGATTCCGATGGAAATCACATTTGTGGATGTGGACAATATCAATCGATTCTTCAATGAAGGACCGAAGGATTTTAAACGTCCGGGGATGGCAATCGACCGGGAAGTATTTTCCTGTCACCCACCGAAGATTGAAGCGACCGTGCGAAGAATTATTGGAGAGTTCCGTGCAGGGGCATTGGACGAGGTTCCAATCTGGATGGACAAAAATGGAAAATGCATGCTTGTCAGATACATGGCGGTACGGGATAAAGAGGGGAAGTATCTCGGTACGCTGGAGCTAGTGCAGGATATGGGATTTGCAAAGGAACATTTTCAGCCGGAAAAGCGCCAGGAGGAGATATGGTAAGCGGAGAAATGGCTTGTATATGCGGCACGTAAATGATAAAATCTGATGTATATGCCAGAAATAAATGTACGACTTAAAATAGGAGAAATCAGATGAAAATTACAATCATTGCAGTGTCCGTATCTGCACTTTCACAGATCCAGATATTTCAAAAAGAATATGCAAAAAAATACCCGGAGGATGCAATTGATTTTGCAGTCTTTTATGTGGCAGGAATGGAAAACAAATATCTGATGCATCCGGAGATTCTGGAGAATGCAGTCCGTGAGGCGGATGTTGCAATCATTGACCTGATGGGCGTTTCAGAGGCGTTGCGGGAGATTGTCAGACGCGGTTTAGAGGAGTGCCGGGGACAACGGATTGTGATTGGTAACGAATTGCGTGAATATCTGCGCCTCGGAACATTTTCCATGGAAGCAATGGGTAAAATGATGAAGTCCTCCCAGAAGAAACCGCAGACAGGAGATGTGTCAGAGGAGGAAGCTAAGCAAGCGGATACGAAGGAAAACAAAAAACCGACAGCCAGTGCGTTAGAGAAGATGCGCCGGATACGAAGAATGGCGATGATCCTTGGCAATGTCCTTCCATTTGGCATGACAAAGGATATGAAGCAGGTGTTTTTGCTGATGGACTATTGGCAGCAGGCAACCTACACGGATATAGAATCATTCTTCTATCTGATTTTACGAAGATATTGCGGCAGGAGCTTTCTGCCGAAGGAAAAGCCTTGTACGATGCGGTACGGAATCTATCTGAAAGATCCGTTTTCACTTGCATGCGAAGATACGCTCGAGAAATATTGGAAGAAAAATCCGTATGACAAAGGCAGGGATACGATAGCATTTTTGTTTTACGGACATGCATATCCGAACGATTATCTGCCAATCGTGCGTATCATTTGTGAAAAATTAAGAGAAAAATATAACATACTTCCGATTGCATTCTCACAAAATGAGGATCGTGATCAGGAGAAATTAAAGAGTTATCTCTGCCAGAAGAAGTACCCGGTATCCGCGGTGATCAATACGATGCCATTCCGGCTTGGGGCAGGTCCGATGGGCGGAAATGCAGACGGTGCAGTGCAGATTCTGAAGGAACTGCAGGTGCCGTATATCAAGCCATTCTGCCTGACGAAAATCACAGAGCAAAGATGGCAGGAAGCATCCGCGGTCAATCCGGGCGAGTTCCTGATCAGTATGTTGCTGCCGGAATTAGATGGGGGAATCCTCACGTTTCCGGTTGGCGTGATGGGTGATGCGACGGTATCCGAATTGCAGCCAATCACAGAACGGATTGATACACTTGTGGCACGGCTGGAAGGATATCTGAGGTTACAGAAGCTGGCCAATCAGGATAAGAAGCTGGCGTTCGTGTTCTACAATTACCCGCCGGGCGAAAGCAATGTTGCATCTGCGGCATTTCTTGATACCTTTGCGTCTGCGGCAGAAGCGTTGAAGCAGTTAAAACAGGCGGGATATCAGGTGGAAGCCCTGACGGCTGAACAGCTTCGGGAAGCGTTCGTGATGGATGGAAACTGCAATGTGCCACAGTGGAGTGACGAGGCCGAGGCTGCGATTACATACAGGCTGGATGGTGAGGACTATCCAGTGAAGGGGATTCGATGTGGAAATGTATTTCTTGGGTTACAGCCGTTGCGGCAGGACGGAGACAGTAAAGCGGATATCATCGAGAACTACCATGACCGGAATCAGGAACCACCGAAGGCATATCAGGCATTTTACCATTATATAGGGGAAGAATTTGGCGCGGATGTAGTGATTCATTTCGGTACACACGGGACTTTGGAATTCCTGCCGGGTAAGGACAATGGCATGATGGGACAATGCTGGCCGGACCGTTTGATCGGGACAGCTCCGCATTTTTATTATTACTATATCGGGAATCCTTCGGAAGCGATGATAGCCAAGCGGAGAACGCATGCTACGATTATCAGTTATCAGGCACCTGCTTTGAAAAAAAGCGGAATATATGGTGAATTGCAGGAATTAAAAGAGACGATTGCTGAGTATAGGGAGAGTATGCAGAGTGCACCGGAACGCTGCGATGATCTGATGAACCAGATTGACCATCTGGCAGAGACATGTGGATGTACAGGGGATCTTGAGCAGATTGAGGAATATTTGTATGAATATGAAAATAGTCTGATCACGGATGGCTTGCATGTGATGAATGCGGAGGAGGCACAGGGACTTTTACATGCCTTAGATGGGGAATATGTCCCTGTTGGAACTGCGGGAGACGTGGTGAAAAATCCGGATATCCTTCCATCCGGGCGGAATCTTGTGCAGTTTGATCCGCGGTTGGTTCCGACGAAGACGGCGTATGAGCGGGGCGCGAAGGCCGCACAGCTTGCCGTGGAACAATATAAAAAGCAGACAGGCAGCTATCCAGATACGACAGCCGTGATTCTCTGGGGATTGGAGACATCCAGAAGTCAGGGCGAGACAGTCGGGCAGATCTTATATTATCTGGGACTCCGTCTAAGGACGGACCGTGCGAGCTTTGATGACCGTCTGGAGATTATTCCGCGGGAGGAGCTTGGAAGACCGCGTATGGATGTGGTGATCCATATGTGCGGATTCTTCCGGGATATGTATCCGAATCTGGTAGATAACCTGAATGAAATGCTACAACAGATTCTTGCGTTGGATGAGACGGACGAGGAAAATTATTTTGCGGCAAATACAAGAAAATTGGCACAGATATTGATGAAAGAGCAGGGAATGGACGAGACACGGGCATGGGAGATGGCGTCCTGCCGGATCTTCGGCCCGAAGGAGGGAGAATATGCGACGCGTCTTACGGATGTTGTGAAAAAAGGAAGCTGGAAAGCAGCGGAGGAGCTTGGAACAGGCTTTACAGCGGATCTTTCGTATGCGTATTCGTACCGGCACAGAGGCGAGGCAGCAGCCAGCGTACTGAAACATCAATATGAAAATGTAGACTACATCTCGCAGATACGGAACAACGTGGAATATGAACTCACCGATCTCGATCATTATTATGAGTTTTATGGTGGACTTTCCAAGGCGGTGGAAAACCAGAAGGGCGAAAAGCCGGTGATGCTTGTCGCAGATACCGTCGGGGAAGATGTCAAGGTGCAGGATATCCATGAGGCGTTGAACCGGGGAATCCGGACACGTCTGTTGAATCCAGCATGGATCGAGGGTATGATGCGGCATACCTATCATGGCGTGCAGCAGATTGAAAAGCGGTTTGAAAATGTGATGGGATTTGCGGCATCGACGGATGCAGTGGACAGCCAGACATTTTCGGAGATGACGCGTTGTTATGTGGCGGATGAAGAACTGCGCAGGCAGATGACTAAGAGTAACAAATGGGCGTATATGAAGATGATGGAACGCCTTATGGAAGCAAATCATCGAGGGTATTATCAGGCAACCGAGGAAGAGTTAGAATCGATCCGGGAGGCTTATATCGAGGCAGAAGGAGAGGCAGAGGAGTAAGATGCAAAGGAAAAAGATAGACAATGTATATCCGTTCACGGCGATTGTCGGTCAGGAGAAGATGAAGGAAGCAATCGTGCTGAATCTCATTAATCCCGCACTTGGCGGTGTTTTGATCCGGGGACAGAAGGGAACTGCCAAGACGACTGTCGTCCGTGCAATCCCGAACCTCATGCATAAACTGAAAATTGTGGAGATTCCAGCAAATGCAACGGAGGATCGTGTTGCAGGAACGATCAATATTGAGGCGGCGTTGAAGGACGGAGAGAAGAAATTTGAGCCGGGACTTCTGAAGGAAGCAGATGGAAATATCCTGTATGTTGATGAGGTAAATCTGCTCGATGACCATATCGTGGATCTGCTGTTGGATGCAGCGGCAACGGGCAGAAATACAGTGGAGCGGGAAGGAATCTCTTGTACGCATGCGTCAAAGTTCATATTGATCGGTTCGATGAATCCAGAGGAGGGAAATCTTCGACCACAGCTGCTTGACCGGTTTGGAATGGTTGTGGATGTGACAGCAGAGGAGGATGTAGACAAGCGAATCCGGATTGTCAAAAACCGCCTTGCCTATGAACAGGATGCATCGGTATTTTGTAAGAGATTCGAGGAACGTCAGGCGCGTCTGCGCACGAAGATCGACAGAGCCAGAGCACTTTTGCCGGAGGTGACAATGAGCCGGGAACTTCTGCGTCTGTCCGCAGAGATCTGTATTGCTTATGGTACAGACGGACACCGCGCAGATATCGGAATCGTGAAAACAGCAAAGACAATCGCAGCGTATGAAGGAAGAAAACGGGTCAAAAAGGAAGATATCTCCAGAGCGGCACAGTATGTACTGCCGCACCGTATGCATAAAAATCCGTTGGATAACGGGCAGATGAATCCGGAGATGATGGAACAGATATTGTCCCGAAAAGGAGAAAAACGTGAATCGGAGACATCCGGGGAGGGAGACTAGACTCTGCGAAGCAGAAAAATGTGGATATGCAGGAGGAAATATTTCTCCCGGTTGAGCAAAGTGGAAGGGAACGCTCGATTATAGAAGTACTAGATGAGATGATGGCATCTCTGGAGCTTCCGTTTTCGCAGAAACGTGCGGCACAATTAAAGATAAAAAAAGGAAAGCACAGTGGATCTGTGGTGCCATCCGAAGCAGAAAGGAAAATGTGCGGCCTTTCGGATGTTGATATCCCGGCGACGATCCGGACAGCCGTGGAACGTGGAAGCCACATGGAGAAAGACGGACTTCAGGGACAGATCATGCCAGAAGATCTGCGTATGAAACGATATCGCAACAAGAAGCACAGTACCGTACTTTTTGTTGTGGATGCCAGCCGGTCGCAGGGTGCGAACAAACGCCTTGCATTTGCAAAAAGCGCAGTGATGGCAATGCTTGAAAAAGCCTATTGTGACCGCGACCGGGTGGGACTAATCTTATTTGGAGATAAGCATGCCACGGTGAAGCTGCCATTTACAAAGAGCGTGGATGTCGCGGCAGAGAACATGCGGGAGCTGAAAGCAAAGGGCAATACACCACTTGCGATGGGGCTGCGTTTGGCAGAACAGGTACAGTTGACGGATCGCCGCAAATATCCGGAGGATATCCATCTCACTGTGCTGATCACAGATGGCAAGTCCAATTATGATACAGAACATGGGAATCCGGTAAAGCTGGTGTATCAGGCAGCGGAGGATTTGAGGAAAAATGAGTTGCCGCTTCTGGTGATTGATACCGAAAACAGTATATTCGGAATGGGAATCGGAGCGAGAATCGCAGAGCTTGCAGATGGTGCATATGTGAAATGTGCAGAGTAACCGGACGGAGCCAGACGATAAGAAAGTTGAAAAAGAAATGAACAAGATCGAAGAATATTACAATAAATTCAATGAGGAAAAAAGACTAAATTCCAGACACGGGCAGATTGAGTATCGTATCACGATGAAGTATATTCATGATTATCTGAATGTGCGGATGCAGGAATTGAAGGTTACGAACCGGGAAGATATTAAGATTCTCGACATTGGTGCCGGAACCGGACGTTACAGCGTGGCACTCTGTGAGGAAGGCTATGATGTGACGGCTGTGGAGCTGGTGAAGCATAACTTAGGCATATTGAAGCAGAAAAACAGTAACGTGCATGCGATGCAGGGAAATGCGCTGCATCTGAAGAAATTGGAAGATAACACCTATGATCTGACGCTCCTTTTCGGACCGATGTATCATCTGATGACGAAGGAGGAGAAGATTCAGGCGCTCTCCGAAGCGAAACGCGTGACGAAACCGGGCGGGATTATATTGGTTGCCTATGTGATGAATGAGTATGCCGTGGTTGTATATGGTATTCAGGAAAATCACATTGAAGAAAGTGTGAAGAATGGAACACTGGATGCGTCATATCATACGGTACCTGCGGCGGATAGTCTGTATGCATTCGAACGGATTGAGGACATTGACGGCTACAACGAAGCGGTTGGATTGAAGCGGGAGAAGATACTGTCACCGGATGGACCAGCCAATTATATCCGTCCGTTTGTGAATCAGTTAAGTGAGGAGAGCTACGAGCTTTTCGTGGCGTATCAGTTGAAGGTGTGTGAACGACCGGATCTGATCGGGGCAGGGGCACATACGGTGGATATACTGAGGAAGTAGAGGAGAAGAAAGAATGGAACAAGGAAGCTTGCCGGAGCGCTATCTGTCGCGTTCGGTGATTAAACATATACGAAGATTGAATCCGAAGCTTTCGGTATCGGCAGCAGTCGGAAATGATTATGCGAATTTGCACGGAAGCGTAAGTGCAGATGGCATCGGCGATACGCCGTGGATTGCATGGGTGAAAGCGATGAATAATTTTGCGTGCTCCGGCGGACAGATCGAGGGTGCTCGTCTTACGATGCTTCTGCCGGGGAATGTAAAGGAATCGTGGATCAAGGGCTATATGGCGGATTTCAATTCTTATGCAGAAGCAAAGGGCATACAGATCTTAGGTGGTCACACACAGGTGTCTGAAGTGTTTGCGCGGGCGCAGTTTGTCGTGACGATGCTTGGAACAGCAGGCGATTACTGTGCAAATAAAAAGAAGATCAAGCCGGGCTACGATATCGTAATGGTCGGACAGGCAGGCTTGATGGGTGCGGATATAATACTGAAGGAAAAGCGGGAAGAACTGCATACGCGGTTCCCGGATTTCTATCTGGATATGGCAAGCGTCAAGGAAGATGCGTATAGCATTGTGGACGTGGCACGGAGGATTGCGGATTCCGGCATGGATATCTGCTATATGCACGATGGCTCATCCGGTGGTGTCTATGGTGCCCTGTGGCAGATGGGCGTCTGGATGGATAAGGGCTTTGAGGTACAGCATGTGGATATACCAATCCGGCAGGAGACAATCGAAATCTGCGAGTTCTTCAATATCAATCCGTATCTGCTTGATGCAACCGGCTGCCTGTTTGTAGTCGTGGAAGATGGAGAGAAGCTGGTGGAATATCTGGCAGAGCAGGAAACGGAAGCCGCCGTGATCGGTGTTGTGACAGAGAAAAAAGAGAAGCTGATCGTGGTAAATGAACTGGAGCACCGGTGCCTGTCTCCGGTGAATGGGGATGAAATACATAAGGTGCTGTAAATGAGAACAGGTGAACTTACAAATGAGCAACCAAAGAGGAAAACAATTAAATAAATATGTACCGGACTATGTGTTATATGATCTGGAGACAACCGGAATCTCTGCAAACTACGATGAGGTAATTGAAATCTCAGCCGTGAAGGTGCGCGGCGGTAAAATCATCGATGAATTCAGCACACTTGTTAATCCGGGACGAACAATTCCGTATGGTGCGAGTGCGGTCAATCACATCTATGATGAGATGGTGTCAGATGCACCGGAGTTTGAAGAAGTGTTACCGTTGTTCCTTGCATTTATCGGAAACGATATTCTGGTTGGACATAATATTGCCTCGTTTGATATGAAGTTTCTGTATCGTGACTTCGAGAAATATATGGGATTGATACTTCCAAATGATTTCGTGGATACATTGCGCCTTGCAAAAATCGTATTCCCAGATTGGAAGCATCGGAGACTGGGTGATCTTGCGAACTATTATGGCATCTCTACGGTGGGCGCACACCGCGCATTGACAGACTGTAAGATGAACCAGAAGGTATTTGAATTACTTGGAAAAGAATTGTCCGGGGAAGGGACGGCGGATGTGCGGCAGAATGTCAAGACCTGTCCGAAATGTGGAATGACGATGGTAAAACGAAAAGGAAAATTCGGCGAGTTCTGGGGCTGTAAGGGATTTCCGGATTGCCGGTATACGGAGAATGTCAAATGAAATAGTTTACTTTAAAAGTTGAAATAAATACTGGAAATAAGGAGAAAAAATGGGTATATCAAGAGTAAGAATTGAAAATTTCAAAACAATAGATAGAATGAAAATAGATTTTAGCGATATTGGAATAAGCTGTTTGCTAGGTAAAAATGGTGTTGGAAAGACTACAATTATAGAAGCAATTGCATATTTGTATAAAATGGCTGACTGTCCATATGAAATAAATAAAGTAATGGATAAAAAGAATCCATATGTTCAAAGAACAATGATTGAAGTGGTTTTTGATTTTAAAAAATTAAATAAAAAAAATAGTAACAAATATATAGAGGATAATTTATCAAATTATAGAAAGTATATAAAAGATGACAAACTTCCATTAAGGTTGATTCAGCATAAAAAAGGTTTGATAGAGTGGTATCCCATAAATGATGTTTATAAGGTTAGAAAACTTTTGCGTATTTTTCCAATTTATTTTGTGGACACAAGAAATATTTCATTGTATAAATGGTCTAAATTATGGGAGATTGCGTGTGATATAGCAATTAGTGGTATTGATAATAATTCAGAAGCTGTAAAAAGTAATTTGACAGATACATTTTCAGAAATTTATGGTGAAAAATATACAAAAGTATATAATATATTACAAAATATATTTGATGAAGAAAAAATAACAATAAATGTTAAAGATTATAAAAGTAGATTTAAAAATGCTGTTATCGCAAATTTAGGAGGAGAAAAATTTAAAGTGAATGAAGAAAATATTAGCTATTATTCAGCTGGTATGAATTCTTTAAAATATATAACCTTATTATTGAAATTAGTCAATCGATTATCGGATACCGCATGGAAGGATATTTCGGTTTTCTTAGATGAGCCAGAAATAAGTCTCCATCCGCAATTTATTGAAGAATTGGCGGACATTATGACGGTGTATGGAAAAAAATGCGCAATGATTGTTTCAACACATTCGACTCATTTGGTAAGTTCATTAATAAGAAACTATGCGAATATTTCCTTTTATCAAGTATATAGTAATAATGGATATGCAAAAATAAAGAAAATGACAGATTTTTTCGATGAAAAAAATAAGTATTTGATAGGTGATGAAGAGGCTACAACTTATTTTTCAGATGCTATAGTATTTGTAGAAGGACAAACGGAGATTCAAGTTTTAAGGAATAAAAATATTGTTGAGTTATTTCCAATATTAAAAAAAATAACAATATATAATACAAAATCAAATGACAGCGCAACACGATTGATAATCCCTGAGAGAGGGAGATCCATTCCATTTTTAAATATTGTAGATATGGATAAAATACTTACATATTCTGATGCAGATAATAAATTTGATACAAGTAATGGAAATATTACTGTTAATCCTTTAGGGAATAAACAAATTGAGGAATATGAGAAGTTTTTGTATTATAGTAATAGAAAAAAGTTAACATATGTGCAAAGGAAAGTGATAAACACATATTTTCAGGATAAATATATTTCAGATTCTCACAAACTCGTTATAGTTGGAAATAAATATAATACGTTGATATCATCTGTAAAAAAATATTGTAAACAATATAGTTGCCTACCATTGAGAACGACTATAGAAGGCGCAATAATATGTTCTCAAAGTCTGAATATTTTTTTTGAATGGCTAAAGAAATCATATATGAAAGATCAGTATGTACAACTAATGAAAGATATATCTAAGTATGATAAAAAAAATCAGGAAGCTATTATTCGATGTATATTTCATGGAAAACTTGATAATTTATTTAATTATAAAAGGAAAGATGGAAACCAAGTTGATCCTCAAATATGTAAAATAATTGATACTTATACTAAAGGAAGAAAAGTTGATGGATGGGTATTATCATTTTTTAATTGGTATTTTATAAATTATGATACAGGTAGTGAAATAAAGAACAGAAAAAATTTTTCTGTTACCTTCCCAGAATTAAATGAGATTTTACAATATCTGACAAATATGCTATAATTTACTAGCAGTGAGTAGTGATAATCCATTATAGTAAAAATTAAGATGGACCTCGTGAAATTTAAATTATTATTTGACAAATAATAATTAATTAAAGAATCCGAGGAAAAGTAGTTTCAAATAGTATTTTACCACTTTTATCCCCAATTTTTCCGGAAAATTTGGGAATAAAAACGCAAGCGTAAAATGAGAGGTACTCAATTGCAAAAGCTTCTATTATTAGAAGCTTTTTTTATGGAGAATAGTATGAAGAAAATATGGAAAATAGAATCAGTTTCACATATGTGTGAGAGTCTTGGTTATAAAGAAGAAGAACTTATTAATATTCTAGATGAAAAAGATAAATATTACAAAAATATTGTGAAAATTCCGAAAAAAATGGGATATAGAGAAATTTGTATGATAGATAAATCATGTTCGTTATATGAATTGCAAAAAAGTCTTAAAATCAATTTCCTGGATAATATTAAGATCTCAGATATAGCCTATGGATTTAAAAAAAATTATGATTATTTTGATTTTTTAGAAACTCATAGAAATTTTTATGGAAATGCAAATTATTTACGAATAGATATATCTAATTTTTTTGGATCAATAAGTGAACAAATGATAATTGATACTTTTGAATATTATGTGGATAGTGTCGAAAAAGAAAAGATCTTAAAATGCTTACTAGATGTAATGTTATATAATGGAGTGCTGATTCAAGGTACACCGATTGCGCCGGTAGTATCTAATATTATATTTCGCTCTGTTGACATTAGAATACAAAGATATTGCGATAAACAAAGAGTAATGTATAGTAGATATGTGGATGATTTAATGTTTTCGTCAGAAGAGCGTGGTAAGCTATTTAATAAAGATTTTTGTAAGACGATAGAAAGAATTTTGCAGAGCGAAGGGTTCAAAATTAATTATAGTAAATTAAGGCGAGCTCAAAATAGTATCTCAATTAATGGATTTTGTGTTGATGAAAATGTTAGATTATCTCGCAAGAAGTTGGCACCTATTAGCAGAATTTTATATTATATGGAAAGACATAGATACGTAAGATCTAAGAACTGGATTTTAGATTATAATGATTTTATGGAAAAGTACATAAAAGAGAAGAATGTTAAAATTGAGGAAGAATATGAATTAATTAATTTATTGGCGGGGTATAGAGCATTTTTAATTAATACGTTAAAACATTCAGAAGATGAACATTTTGTTAGACGAACTAAAGGTATAATTAAAAGAATTGAAAAACAAATTGATAATATAGAGCAACTAAAATAAGATATGTGATAAAACATTATTTGGTAATGAGTTTACAAGGAAACAACAGGTTGCTTTTATCGTAAGCGATTGTCTGTTAAGATAGCATCATGGAGGTGAACGTGATGGAAACGAAAAATGTGATTTTGGAACTTCGTACGAAGCGGGGATTATCGCAGGATGAATTGGCCGAGAAAATCATGGTGACAAGACAGGCAGTATCGCGCTGGGAGAATGGTGAGACAGTGCCGAATACGGATACATTAAAACTGTTGTCGAAAGTATTTGATGTATCGATCAATACGCTGCTTGGACAACCGAGAAGATTGATCTGTCAGTGCTGTGGCATGCCGCTCGAAGATGAGATCATCGGGCATGACCGGGATGGGGAAATGAATGAATCGTATTGCAAATGGTGTTATGCAGATGGCATGTATACATACAGCAATATGGATGACCTGATCAATGTTGCAGTCAAGCACATGGTGACGGATGAATTCCCGGAGGAACAGGCACGTGCCTATATGAAAGACCTGCTTCCGAAGCTGGATTATTGGAAGCGGTACGATGAACTGAGCGATGGTGGACAGTTCGATGAATTCAAACATCAGTTGATAAAAGAGATCAATGATCTTCACATCGAAGGATTACCGAAGGTGGAGAAGCTGAATGCACTTGTCGGTCAGTATGTGAATCTGGCGTATCCACTTCCAAGTGGCGAGACAGTAAAATTCTTAGACGACAAGAAAACGTATCTTGGTAATCAGTTGGAATGTGAGTTCGGCGGAGACCGGTATTTCGGTGTGCTCGCAGGCATGGATTTTATTTTGGTGAGTACCTATGATTCGAGTGGTGAAAATCCGGAGCTGGTCGTATATAAGAAACGATAATGATGAATAGAAGTGTTTGTAAAGAGCCGAGTGATTGGCTCTTTTTTTGTCGTTTTAACAACTTAAAGTAAATAAAAATTGATAAAAATATTATATTTGTTTAATATTATTGACATAAGGAGTTGATGATATGCCGAAAAAATCAATTGTATTATTACCGGAAACAGAAAATATATTAGAACAAATGGGGCTGCAGATAAAATATGCAAGATTAAGAAGAAAAAATTCAGCGGAGTTGGTTGCAGAACTCGCTGGAATTAGTAGAGCAACGTTGGTTTCTATCGAGAAAGGAGCACCATCCGTTGCAATCGGCTATTATGCAGCAGTATTGCATGCACTTAATTATATGGATAAAGATTTGCTGCTGATTGTAAAAGATGATGAACTGGGACGTAAATTGCAGGATTTGGATCTGCCTGTCAGAAAGCGTGTAACAAGGAAGGGATAATTTTATGAAAAAGAAGTTACTTGAGATAGTTGCTGAAATAGTTATAGAGAATTTGGAAAAGAAGTTTAAGAAAACAAAAAAATTAAATGGTGAACAAAACAATAAAACAATAAAACGAAAGTATTTGGGGAAAATTTATGCTGATTTAATTACTATAATTCAACAATATCCAGAAGAGGCACCTTGTGATGTGCTTCAGGGTATCGATTATGGTCCAAGATACTCTTTAGAAAATTTTGACATTGTTTCAAAAAGCTTAGATTATCAGATTGAAGATTATGTACAAAGTTTGAAACGTGAATATGCTGATAAAAATGATATAAATGAACAAATAAACAATAGAAATTATGCAAAGAATAAATTGGCAATCATACAAAAAAATTACGATAAATCAAAGCTTGAATTTGATGAGTTTATGCAGGAAAATATAAGTATGCTAGATTTATATGCAGGACGAGAAGTATTGAATAATTTAGAGGAGTTTAAGGTTGTTATCTATAATGTATTTATATCAGGATTTAGTGCATATCATGAGCAAGATATATCTTTAGGCAATACTATTAAAATAGTTAAAATGAATTTAATAAATAGCATGAGGAATGATTTAGGGATAGCATAGTGTCAGGGCAGTTATAAGTGGAAAGATTTATAGCTGCTCTTTTTATATGTTTTGTCGAATGAAACTATGTCTATACTATCTTTACACAAATCAAAACTTTATATAATATAAAGTAATGATTAGTTTTAATAAGACTTAAAATATTATATTCTAGGAGTGATGAAGATGAGTACATTTATAAAAAAGTGTAGAGAAGAAGCGGGGCTTACACAGGCTCAACTGGCGGAAAAGATGGATGTATCTGTTGTGGCAGTACAAAACTGGGAAAGGGGGAAAACAAAGGTTAATCTTGACAGATATATGGATCTGGCAGCAGTTTTTAATGTTCCGGTAGATCGGTTGATAAAGGAGGTGCTTATAGAACAAGACAAAGCTTGTAAGGATAGATGGCCGGATTTTTTGTTTGACAAAGAAACAAATGATATCGTAAATACTTTGCATCTAAATCTTGCACAACAAAATTTATTTGGTCTTCTTTATATCTATGGAGCAGAATATTTGGAGAAAACACGAATTGATGTGGATGACTTTAAAGAGGATTTAAAGCGTATACCATATGGATTTATAGATAAGGTTGGAAGTATCCAGTTTATGAATCAAGCTGAGGGATTACATAAGGTTATTAAATATGTGAGAACCGATTTTTTGATGAAAGTGCTCAGACAGAATCCGGAGGCGGAGTTCAATATAAGGAAACTTTCCAAAAATCTTATATGTGAATTCATTGATTGTGGATATAAGCGTGCAGATATGTCATCAGAATTTGAAGAAGGATATGAAGGAGAGGAGCAGTTATATTTTCATATTTGCATGTGTAAGGCGGAAAAATTGTTACCTGTATTGGAAGAACAAGGTTCTGTTCATTTAACAGAAGGTTGGTGGTCACGACCTGTAAGGGATGATATTCCGGAAAAATTATTGAGTGAATATCTGAAGTATTGTAAATATAATCCTGAGTTGTTCAAAGAAGGATACTATAAGAAGGAGTATAACGCTATGCGCATGATAACAGGACTTGAAGCAGTGACAGATTATAAAAATGTGGCATCTGGGGGTGAGGAAGAAAAGTGGATGTGGAGTATCAATGAGAAAGGAAGAAGATTATTAAAATGGTTTAGGGAGTAACGAAATTCGTTACAATCTGTGATTATGAGAAAAGGGGAATTTTATGGAAAAAAAAGAAAAATATGATGCAGAATATATTAGTTATATTGAGTCGGGGGAGTCAGCGGCTGTATTTGTGGCAAGAGATATCGTTAGGTCAATTAATACGACTGGGAAGTGGATTGATATTGTAGATCTTAAGGAACGCAGAAAATATGAGGGAAGATGGGACTTTGATTATTTTATAATTGAGTTATTTCCAAGGAAAAGGTCTCCCAAATATCCAGCAGGGATGGACGATGAAGGTAAAAAATATATAACATGGCAAACTGCTCATATTGACATATCAGAACAAAGAGCAGAAGGATACAAAGGTACAAGATTTAAGATATGCCCGAAACTTGTAAATCGAAATAAAGGTAAGAATAAGAAACCAAAGTGGGACTATGATATTTTGTCAATCACACGCTTATGAGTTGATAATGTTTTTCTAAAAAATGTGTTTGTGAAGAGCCGAGTGATCGGCTCTTCTTTGCATTTCGTCTGAAAAAGATAGAATTACGATACAATCCGGTGTATAATTTAAAGATACATAAAATGCAGGAATATGTATGGATATGATGCGGGGTAAAAGGCAGATTTCCATGCATCCGATATCAGAGAAGCGAATGTAGAAACAGGGAGGGATTTACAGATGAAGAAGAAATTACTGACTGTAATGATGGCTGTGATGATGGCGTTTTCATTATCCGGCTGTGGCAATGACGTCATCGTGGATGTCGTGACGAACGATGTAGAAAGTGGAAGCAATCAGACAGATGTTTCTAACTTAGGAACGTCGCAGGGAGAGCAGACAGCATCGGCAGAAGTGGCAGAGACCAATCCGGCAGGACTTAAGACGATCCCGTTAGAGGATGTCAAGATCGGTGTGTTGTATATCGGCAGTGCATCAGATACATCGGGATATACGTATGCACACGAGCTTGGAATTCAGGGTATGATTTCAAATCTCGGACTTAAGGAAGATCAGGTTGTACGCAAGGAATCGATAGATGATGGCGATGATGTAGCAATCAAAAAAGCGTTGGATGAATGTATGGACGAAGGTTGCAACATTGTATTTACAACGAGCTGGGGTTACATGGAAGAGACCGCGGCATATGCGGAGAAATATCCGGATGTTTATTTTGCACACGGAACCGGATATATGAGCAATGGAAGCAATTTTACGAATTATTTCGGAAGAATCTATCAGGCGAGATATCTGTCCGGTCTGGTAGCGGGCATGAAGACAAAAAGTAATTTGATCGGGTATGTATCTGCGATGGGCAGCGACAACAGTGAGTGTACCGGTGGTATTGATGCATTTGCAATGGGTGTCGAGGAAGTCAATCCGGATGCGAAGGTGCTGGTGGCAGTGACGAACTCCTGGTTTTCTCCGGATGACGAGCAGGCGGCTTCCGATGCATTGATTGACAAGGGCTGCGATGTGCTGGCACAGCATGTAGATACGACAGCTCCCCAGACTGCATCCGAGGAAAACGGAACATGGGCGATTGGATATAATTCCGATATGAGTAAAGAGACACCGGATGCAACGCTGACATCGGTTATCTGGAACTGGAGTGCGTATTACACCTCCTATGTAAATAGTATCGTCAATGCGACATATGATGGTTCGAATTATTATGGCGGTATGGATGAAAGTCTGGTCGGACTGACAGGATTATCTTCTCTGTGCGAGGATGGAACACAGGAGAAAGTAAATGAGATGCAGCAGAAGATTTTGTCCGGCGAATTCGGCGTGTTTGACGGAGAAATCCTTACCAACGATGGAACTGTAATCGGAGAAGAGGGAAAGATATTGGATGATGCGACGATTACCGGTAAGATCAACTGGTATTATCACAATGTGGAAGTCGTAGACTGGAAGTAGGGGGGATAGCCGTGAAAATATTTCGCAATTTGAAGCTGCAGTACAAGATGCTTATACTGGCTATCATTCCGGTACTCGTCATGGGTATTGTAGCGATTCTCATTAGTAATACAGTCGTGAAAAATAAACTGCTGGACGATGCGAAGCAGAAACTGAAAGCGACATCGAATGCCGTGCTTGCGGCGTATGATCAGAATGCCGGAGATTATTTTGTAAATGCGACCGGGGATGTGTGGAAGGGTGCTTACAACGTATCGCTGTCTACACCTTTTATCGATGATATTGCTGCAAAAACCGGGATTGAGGTTACATTCTTTTACAACGACACGCGACTTGTGACATCGTTAAAGGATGCGGACGGGAAGCGGATCCTTGGTTCCAAGGCAGGCGATTTCCTTGTGGAAAATGTTCTGCAGGATGGTAATGAGGTGTTTACCAATCGTGTGCTGGTAGATGGTACTTTCTATTTTGGATATTATGTACCGGTGCACCAGAATAACAGTGATGAGATCATTGGTATGGTTTTCGCCGGAATGCCGGTCAAGGAGATATATGCGAGCCTGAATCTGATTACCATGATTTTTACAGTAGCAATCCTTGTTATACTGGTAATCGCGGTCATCGGATGTCTGCTTGTTTCCAGAGGAATCGCAAAGAGTATCCGGAACAGTATGGACGTGGTAAAACAGATTTCGGAAGGCAATCTCAATGTTGAGATCGAGCAGAGTATGTTGGATAGAAAAGATGAGGCGGGAGCTTTGTCATGTAATACGCAGACACTTATCGATAGCTTATCTGCGATGATTGGCAAGATCAGCAACAATACCATGACCCTGAATGTATCTTCAGAGGAGATGAATGCGGCTGCCGGACAGGCAGGCAATGCGGTTGGAAATATCAACGATGATCTGCACAATATGCTGACCGGAGCTGTCGAGCAGACCGGCAATGCACAGAATATCAAGAACAGCATTCACAATATGAATATCCATCTCGAAAAGACACTCGGGGAAGTGGATCACCTTTCCGATGAGACAAAAGCGATGCTTGACGCCAGAAATGACGTGGATAAATCGTTGAACCAGCTCGATGCTTCGAACCAGGATGTTATGACCGAGGTTGAGAACATCCAGAAGCAGACGCAGCAGAATAATGAATCCGTGGAAAAAATCGTTGCCGCAGTTAGTTACATCTCCGATATTGCAGATCAGACAAACCTTTTATCTCTGAATGCATCGATTGAAGCAGCCAGGGCAGGTGAAACCGGTAAAGGCTTTGCCGTAGTCGCAGAAGAGATTGGCAAGCTGGCAAACCAGAGTAATGAAGCATCGACAGAAATATCCGAGCTGGTGAATCTGTTAAGCTATAATTCCAGCCAGACAATGGATATTATGGACAGCGTACAGGATGCTATGAATGATCAGACGAAGAAGCTGGTTGAAACTGCCAATATATTCAAGCAGTTACAGGAGCATGTATCTCATGTTGCAGATGGTGTGGATGTCATTCGTGATGCAACTGTACAGTTAGGCAAAGAAACCGATGAGATCGGAAAAGATATCAAGAACTTAAGCGATATCGCACAGAGAAATGAGGATACGGTTAAGGGAACGATTTCCTTTAGTGATGAGGTGCTTGGCACTGTAAACAGTGTGACCGAGATGTCGACGGAAGTCAGCTCATCCGCCAATGATATGGCAGGCGTGGTGTCACATTTCCGTATGTAAGAAGTAAGAATATAAATAGAAAAAGAATGTAGAAGCGTTGGTTCGGAAACGAACCGGCGCTTTTTTGCGCAATAAGCCGTCATGCAGAAATTTGACTTAGATTTTACATGGTTTCCACAGAAATATGATAGTAGAGTGGCAAATTTCAATTTTATAATAGAGCAGAAATTAGAGAAAGCAATATATTCAAAGTGAGGAAAAGAATATGCCATCTACATATGCACATTATCGGATGGGACAGGAAGTAATCAAACAGGTTTCTGCCCCTGCCCGCGACATCATTATGAAACATTACGTGGAACGGAAGCCACGGGCGATTCGGAACAGCTTCAAGCGTCTGGGTGTCACTTTGAAAAATGTGAGAAACGAGAAGAAAACACACAGATCGTAACATTTCCTTTTGCAATCATATTTGGCAGGTTAGCCAATTGTTATAAAACAGAACGACTCATCACGATCTGCATTGGCGCATACCTTGGCATTGCCATATTCGCTATCTTCCTGAAGGAGCAGTGGCAGTTCTGGATTCTGGCGATTCTGGTTGGCATGTTCCAGGGTGGAATTCAGGAGTTATCCCGGTCGTATTTCGCCAAGATTATCCCACCGGAAAAATCCGGCGAATATTTCGGCTTGATGGACATATGCGGAAAAGGCGCATCCTTCCTTGGCACAACCGTAATCAGCCTGATCTCGCAGGTGACCGGCAAGGTAAATATCGGTGTTGGTGCGATATCCGTGTTTTTGTGCTTGGAATGATCGTGTTCCGGATGGCAACCGCGGAGGAAAAGGGAGAAGGAAAGAAAGTGAGGATGAGATTGGGGAAGGTAGGGTGTCTTGAGGGGGAGAGGAAGAGAATATTTTGTAGGGATGGTTAGAGAGTCGAGAGATCGGCTCTTTTTATTTTTAAACAAAAATATAGATTTTAATCGCGAGTCCTGTTTTATGTCAATATGGTGTGCTTAAATTGAAGTGGTAGTTAAATGAAATGTAATGTATATGAGGAATAGAATAAGGAGGTGTAAAATAGATATGTGCTGAAAACTGACTTAAGGTTGTAAGCGATGATGTAAATATTTATGTTTGTGAATGCTTTTGTGGTATAATTCTTAAAAGAGAGGTTGGTGTTAATGGTAATATTAATTAGTTTAGTTGTGATGGGGATATACTTTTTATTGTTATCCGCAGTTTTATTATTTAATAAATATGGGAGTAGGGAGACTGTAGAAAAATTCAACTATATTCAAAATTCAACATTGTACTGTATGCTTATGTATGTAAGTTTGATTGTTTATTTTATTCTAATATTATTTATTGAATTAAATCCATTATTAAATGTATTAACTCTATCAGCAATAATCTGGATTATTGATAAAATAGCAAAACGAGGTTTGGATGAGAAATATATTGATTTATTCATAAGAAAAAAATTAATTGGAGTTGCTTTAGTGACGATTGCTTTATTATTTTTCTTTTTATCTGTAGTAGATAAAAATGTGGAGTATAAAAATAATATGTATGTGGCAATCTCAATAATTGTTGGATATGTGGTATCGTTGGATGGGCTTCTCAAAAAAAATAGTTATAGTGAATTAAAAATAATCGTAGATAATGAAATAAAATATTTAAGAAAAATAAAAGTATCAATGATAGTATCATTTATAATGATAATTGTAATTACTTTTATGGCTGTTATATTACCTAATATGTTTGGTGAGAAAATGCAATTGGCTCTATATATGGGCATGGCAATAGGGTCAATTCTTTTTGTGGTTATTACGTTGATTGTAATATTAAACAAAAAGACTAATAAATATTTTATGAAAATCTTTTTTTAGAGATATTTATAAGAAGAGGCGGAGTTACTAAAGTAGTTGATAAAGTTCCCAGAAAACTTTGCGAAACAGGAAAGTTTAGGGAAAAAACAAGGAGAACCAAAACCATGATTAAAATACTTTTCATCTGCCACGGCACTCCAGTTTTACTATAATGCAGGGTTTGGCAAAGTGGGGCAGAGTACGGCATATTATGTCGGAAAACCGCATAATTACTACGGTTTAGACTACTAAGGGTTGAACCGAAGAGTGAATAAAGGCAAACAAACAGCCACTTTTCGTTAGTAGTAATCTACTACGAATGGTGGCTTTTTTTATGCATAAAACAATAAAAATAGTATTAAATAGTATTAAATAGTAATAATTAGTAATTTTTAGTGGTTAAACTTGTTAAAACACAAATAATAGTATTGAGAAAAATATGAGAATATGATAAAATGGTAGTGCTGTTTGAAAGGAGAAATGTCTTGTGAATAAGAATGAACGCTGGGTTTCTATGGAAGAGATTTGTAATCATCTCGGTGCGAGCAGAGACACTGTGAAAAAGATGGTTAAAATGCAAAATATGCCTGCATATAAGTTTGATAGAAAATGGAAATTTAAGATTAGTGAAGTTGATGAATGGATGCACAGGCAGAATTGTATAACAAGCGAAGAAAGAGAGGCAGATAATGATGTTAAAGACAATTGATTTGTTTGCTGGGGCGGGTGGCTTGAGTCTGGGGTTTAAGATGACAGGACAATTCGAATTGGTTGCAGCTGCCGAAATAAATGCAAATGCAAAGGCAACATATAAGAAGAACTTAGTTGGAAATAATGATGGTTTTACATTTATTGACAATGTGGTAGGGTATGATTTTGCACAACTTAGTGAAAAAGTTGGAGGCATTGATATTGTTATTGGTGGACCACCGTGTCAAGGATTTTCAAATGCAAATAGACAAAAGAATCATTTGATTAGTATGAATAATGGATTGGTTAAAGAATACTTTAGAGCCATTAAGGAAATAAAACCGAAAGCGTTTGTGATGGAGAATGTAAGCATGTTACGTTCAGATACACATAGGTTTTATGAATCTACAAAGGACAATCAAGAGATAGAAGCGTTAATCGCAGCAGGGTTTGATATACCAAAGAGAGAAGATATATTATATGTGGCAAACTGCCAATATGAAAATATTGATTTTTCATTAATTGATGAAATGGATTTTGCAAGATTTACAATTCCGAAAGATTTGTTGCAACTACTTAGTGTGTTGGGAAAAAATATAGGTAATAAGAAAAGATTTCCTACATATTTGGAAAAGCATTCAGCAGAGATAATAAGACGCATTGATGATACATTAAATACAGAGGAAATTGATGAAACAATCACAGCGCGTTTGACAATAATAAAAGATTCAATTTCTGAGGTGTCTTTACCAAATAATAAAGAAGAAAGTGATTATGAAGATAAGCTGAATGAATTAATGCTCCGGGTGTCAGAACAGGAAGAAGTGATTAGGTATATTGTTTCATTACAAAAGATGATTGAAACAATGGAGGAAATTAGTTCTAATGGATTGATAGGACAGTATTCGGTGGATGATACAGGTTGCTTAGTATATAGAGTTAATTCATATTCGGTTAATGACTATGTGAATGCCATTTTAGGAGGCGAATATATTCAAGAAGGAGATACTGTAAATGCAGAGTGGTTTGGTGTTCCGCAGGAACGCAGACGGCATATAGTTATAGGAATTAGAAGAGATTTGTATGGAGATGTGGAGTTGGAGTTACCTAAGGCTCCTGATAATTTAGTGGTGCCAACCGTTGGACAGGCAATCATGGATTTGGCAACTTATGAAGTTGGGTATGATAAAGAATTTGAAGAAGTAGCATACACAGGCGAAGAAGTGCTGAGTGATTATGCAAAGCAGATGCGTGAAGGAAGTGTTTCTGTAAAGAATCATATTACAACACAAACAACGGAAACAGCATTAGAGAGATTTAAACAAATCCAACCCGGAAAAAATTTTCATAGTTTATCAAAGGAAATGAAATCGACATATTCAAAGCCGGAGAGAACGCAGAATACAATCTATTTAAGATTAGAACCGGATGCACCATCTGGAACCGTAGTGAATGTGAGAAAATCGATGTGGATTCATCCTACGTTAGACAGAGCAGTTACAGTAAGAGAGGCTGCAAGGTTACAGTCATTTCCAGATAGTTTTGAATTTGTGGGAACAAAAGATTCTCAGTTTCAGCAAGTCGGCAACGCTGTGCCACCGTTACTTGCAAAAGGGATTGCAGAAAAAATATTACAATGCATATCAAAACAGAAATGAGGATTGAGCATTTGTGAAATGCATATAGCATTTTGCAAATGCTTTTTGAATTTGGGAAAATATTTTTTTAATTAAACAAATGTAATGTTTATTCGAATGGAGATGTTCTTGTAAGAAATATAAAAATAAAACAAAAATATTACGTAGCATTTGACAAATGCTACGTAATATGATATTTTTTATTTAAAAGATGCGGAGATTATATTTCAAATATTGGTTACATATGAAAGGAATAGTGTGCATGGCGGCAAAAAAAGGCTTGGAAAATGAGACAAAGCGAGACAAATTTGTAAGATTAGCTGTAGCAAGAACAAATAAGATTATTGATATGATTCAGCTATTAGGTAATTGTAGTAATACAAGTCAGTATGAATACTCACAGAAGGATGTTGATAAAATCTTTAAGGCTATTCAGGTTGAACTTGACGAGGCAAGAAAAAGATTTAGTAAGCAGGATAGTGACAAGGGGAGCAAGTTTACTCTCGACTAAGGAGGAAAATTATGTTTGCATGGAAAAACAATTATAGATGGATTTTTTCTGAACTTGGAGCTGCAGATAAGGTTGGTGTTAATGATGCTGGTATTGGAATATTTAAGAGGCAACCTTATAAAGGATTGGCAAAAGAAATAAATCAGAATATTACTGATGCAAAAGATGATACTCTACCAGATGATGTACCAGTACGAGCAAGATTCGAGTTGATTTATGTAGATAGAGATGATATTCCGGACTATCAAAGATTGAACGAAGTAATTCATAAGTGTTATGAATATTATCATGATGGTGATGATGGGGCTAAACTAAAAGTAATCTGTGATGCCTCAGAAAGATATTTGGCACATGAAGGAAAAGTTCCTGTATTAAAGATTAGTGATTACAATACATATGGACTTCGTGGGGTACATGAAGAAAAGGGGAGTAACTGGACGGGACTTGTTAGAGAAAGAAGTGCAACAAATAAATCAAATGGTTCAAGTGGAGCCTTTGGCGTTGGTAAATTTGCACCCTATAATTTCTCAGCGCTTCGTACGGTTTTGTATTCTACTAAGACGAGAGATGGAGAAACAGCATTTCAGGGGAAGGCTATATTAACAACATTTAGCGAGTATGACACAGACAAGCAGAAAAATATCGTAAAACAAAATATTGGGTTGTTTGCTGATACGAACAGCGATAACTTTGATGCGGTATTTTCTGTTGATGATATTGCACCTGTTTTTAGACGAGATGTTGTTGGTACTGATTTGTTTGTACTTGGATTTGAAAAAGAGGAGGATTGGCTTGAACAGTCTGCTATTAGTGTAATAGAGTACTTTTTCTATTCAATTTATCGCGGCAAATTGGAAGTTGAGATAGTTGAAGGAGATAAGATTGTTGAAATCAATAAAAGCAATCTCGGAGATATGATTGCTTATTATGAAGAATACTGTAAAGAACACATGAGTGATGATACATCATTTAGGTTTACGGCTCCCTCGTATTGGGCGATGCTTACAAATCCGAATTGTAAATCAATACTAGGAAAAAAGTTTGAATACAATGGTCACAGTATGGGGGAATATGAACTTTATTTATTAGTAGGGGATGAATGTCCAGAAAGAAAGGTTTTGGAAATGCGTCAGGCAGGTATGAAGATTCGTGAGGATACCAACTTTAGAATACAGACTAATTTTACCGCTGTGTTTATTGCAACAGGTGCCAATGCGATTTCAGAAGAGCCGAAGGATAATATTAGCAGTTTTTTGAGAAAATGTGAAAATCAAGCACATGATGATTGGGCAGCGGATGAGTATAAGGAGGAAAAAGAAAAAGCGAGAGGTATTATTAATAAGATTCACTCATTGATTCTAGAAGCGGTTAAAGCTGAGATGCCGGATATGGGTGATAAATCAATAGACGCTTTTGGATTAAGCGAATTCCTTCGCAATGAAGATGAAGATGATGAAAAGAAAGAAGAAAAAGCCTTTGGAAATTTTAAACCTTTGGATTTTGAACTTAAGACGGTCAAAACAGGAAAGAGAAGAAAACAAGCTGATATTAGTATGAAAAAGAATGGTGGTTCAAAGAAACGCAAACCTAAAACGCCTGGACCGGGTCCAGATCCAATACCGCCAAAGCATAAAAAACCTGATAATCATCGTGGGACTGGCTTAAATAAAGTATCGGAGGTATATATTTCGAATATAAAAACTCCTTATGATACAGAGGCCGGGGAATATCAGATTTCTTTTGTGGTTGACGAAACGGTAGAGAATTTGATGATTGCTGTAAAAATTTCGAGCGATGATAATAATTTGGCACGTGCGGAGATATCAAAGGCTACTCAAAACGGCAAGACACTTACTATTAAAAATGGAATGGTGGAACTTGGCGCGGCTAGTGAAGGTGATAAAGTTGTATTGCGTATGAAGATTGCTGAACGAGTACGAAAGACTTTGGAGGTGAGAGGATATGCTAAACATTAATATTAATTACCCATACCCAGTAATAAGGCCATATGTGGAAGATTATATTGATACAGTTTTTGTGGGCGATTTGACGGTAACGCCTGAGAGTGATGGTTATTATATTCATCCGAGGTTTTCTATAGCTAATAAAGAAATTCAGAGACTAATCGATGAAGGCAAACTGACATACGCAGTTGAAATTGAATGTGTATCAACGTGGCTACGAAGATTGGTAAGAATAACTAATAATGACTCGCTGAAGATTGAGCCTACTTGTATTCATGAGACAGTTGAATTAACCCCATGTATCATTGCAATGGAAAAGATTACAGATTTTACTAACTCGGATTTTGCTGAAGAGTATTGCTCGATTAAGTATACCATTAACGTTGGCGAGGTTGTCGGTATTGGACAAAAAAGAACATTTGATGCATTTTACCAGAATGATATTATTAAAAATGGTTCTTCAATTGTTCATTTTGAAGGAAGTGATACATTAAAAGAGTTAAGTTGCGATTTTACTGGTAATCTTATCAATATTACTTTGCCAACAGAGCAGTTTGAAGACTACAAAAACTGTGGTTATAACAAGAATAAATACAAAATGCTTAATGCGATATTGTCAATTCCTGTTGTAGTAGAAGCGATTGGTATTATATCTAATGACGAGAAGAATCCTGATGAAAAAAGCGGTCTTGAAGGAAAATCATGGTATAAAACCATTGTGGCAAATTTAAAACGCTATGCTGAAAATAATGATAATAAGTACCAAAAATTATTAGATAAGCCATTTACTGCGGCTGAGATTCTTCTAGGCAATAATTCTGCATCAGCATTGTCCTATCTGAATGAATTAGATTAAGGAGGAAAGCATGAAAGTATACTTTTTAAAGCAAAAAGCATTAGATACACTTGAAAAAGATATTGCAGAAAATATTGAAAAATATCAAGGAACAGAGCAGTGGGTGGAGAGTTATTTTATTAGCAAGGATATGCCCAACTATTACTTTGATACTGAAATCGAAGTGCCGGATTATCAGTTAATCATTGGTGGACCTGAAACGGATTTTCAAAATGCAAAAATATTATACGAGGCATTTTCGCAGAGTATTAATCCTGTTCAAGCGAGTGATTTAAGATTGTGGGCTTATCTGGCACATATTCAACATTGGGATTACATGAATACTCGATGGAAAATAGATGCTCCTGACGAAGAGGATGAAGAAGCGGATGATGCACAGGGGGAAGAACAAGGTGAGGAAAAGAAAACGAGCGCAAATAAAATTTTGGATAGAATAGGGTATAGATATTTCTTTAAGGCTTCTCGCGGAAAAGCATTTGTAAGACAAGGTATTTCAAGACTTTTTTGGAGTGCATATTTAACATATGATGCTGATAATGAGAATCCGTACGAATATACAGAGTATTTCTTTAGTAAACAGGATATTTTTACTTCTATAACCGAACGTTCGTATGCTAGAAATAAAATATTAGTGTTGGCTGTATTAAAAGAACTCAAAGCACATCCAGAACTTGGAAGAACAGAAATAAGACTTTTTTTAGCTAAGTTAAATCAAGCGGGAGCTATAAAGGTCTTAGATTTTCTTGATAAAGGTCAGGCTGAAGAACTTTGTGCCGAAGTAATGACAGAAGTGATTAATGTAAAAATGCTCCAAGAGGGTAGTAGATTTAAAGCCTTTGATAATCTAACTGGTAAAAAATATGGGCCTAATCTTTCTATCATTGATGGTAAAGTGATTGCTGTAGGAAAAATTATTAATACAAAACCACAGAATTTGATAGGTAAGAAGGAAGGAACTCAGTTTGTTATAGCAGGAAGAAAGTATGTAATCAAAGATATACAGTAAAAAGTTGTTGTAAGGAGTAACCGAAAGGTTGCTCCTTATTTTTATGCTCAAAAATCGGAAAAATTCAATTTTGGCTACATCCCTGTCAGAAAGATAAATATTTTTCGGACAAACCGATGACTTTTCTCTTTTAGGAAGTAGGAAGGGAAAAGTTTATAAAAACTTTTGAGATTTCTGGAAAAACAACATATCAACTGTCTTTTAGAAATTGGAAGAGGAGTGACATTAAAATTTTCGCGGAAAATCGGAAAAATGTCCTTTTCGGCTACATAGCAGACAGAAAGATAAAAAACTTTTATTAAAAAGGGGAAAAATACCTCTTTTGCTTACATAGAGGTCAGAAGGAAAAGTTTTTGAAAATAATTCCGTTCAAATTCCAACTTGCTGACCAAAGGATAGTGAAGAAGTAATGACGAGAAAAATTTTTTCAAAATTCATCGTCAAATCGTCTCAGATTTCTCTGTTAGGTAGTAGAAGGGAAGAAAAGTTAAAAATTCTCTCGTTCAAATCTTACCTTTCTGTAATTGGGAGAATTGTAGGGAAGAGATTGTAACTTTTCCTGTCAGTAGAAAGAAAGTAAAAAATCTTTCGCCCAAATCACAAAAACGTGTCCATAGGAATGTGAAAGGAGTTGATGTTTATGTCCTATGACGGATTGCCGCCGGAGTTAAAGGAAGAAACCACATTCTGAACGTGGATTGGTAAATCCTTTAGAGGATAAGGATTTAAAGGAGGCTTTACAGAATTATCCACAATATGGAGTAGAGGCAATAGAACAAATTATTTCAAAGAAATTTGAACAAATTGTTTTTACGAAATAAAATCCTTAGTAGTAGGAATTTCCCTTTTACTACTATTTCTACTACTAACAGGTAGTCACAACTTGCTCAATTATGCTATAATTTGCCTATCTAACAACCAAACAACAATTTAACCATAACCCCGGAATATCTCGCAAAACTGGGCAGTTCCGGGCAAAAAGGAGCAAAGAATTACTATGATAAAAGTACTATTCATCTGCCACGGCAACATACTAACCTTGATTAAAAATACTTGAGTTTACAGTGTTTTGGGGA
>OBAE01000116.1_pt1 | contig 87556 bp, 76 predicted proteins | sample 1517641 | NCBI WGS metagenome assembly OBAE01 (sample SAMN04571701, study PRJEB22368) | human gut metagenome | biome: human gut; material: stool | host: Homo sapiens | place: Luxembourg | collected 2012-08-30 | reverse complement strand
GCTGCGGTCGGGACGGCTCTGTCGGTCCTGACGGGGTTTGTCAGCCTTGGGCGCCGCCGGTTTAGCGGGGACGGCGGGCTTGGGCTCCGCCTTGGGGGCGGCAGGGGTCTCGGGGATGATCTTCACCTCGGCGGGGGCGGCAACGTCTGCTTCCTCGGGACCATAGGTGATACGGATACGGGCGGGGGTGGCGCCGATGCCCAGGAAGCCGGTCTTGGCACGCTCCAGAATGGAGACAGACACGTCATCGCGGTCCATGCCCAGCTGCTCAAGGCCTTTACGCAGCGCCTCGTCCTCAGTCTTGCCCGTTACGTCGATATAACTCATAGACAAAACTCCTTATTCGTCGTAGTGTTCCTCGCGGTAGGCGCGGCCCCGTGCGTAGGGACGATTGCCCACCTTGCCGGCTTCCGTGGTGCTCTCGCCGGTCTTTTTCTTTTTGGGTTGGGGCTGGGGCTTCTTGCCTCCCTTGGACTGGGCCTGCTGCTCCAGCTGACGGTTGTAATTCTCGCGGGCAGCCTGCATTTTAGCGTAGCGGGCCTCGCGCTTCTGGCGCTCCTTGTCGGTCTCCTCGCGGTCCAGCACCTTAGAGAAGTGCTTGTTCAGCACCTGCTCCTGAATGTAGGAGAAGGCGGCGTTGGCGATCCAGTAGACGCACAGGGCGGCGGGGAGGATGTAGCCCATCCACACCGTCATCAGGGGCATCATGTAGAGCATCGCCTTGGAGGAGCCGTTCATGTTGCTGTTGCCGTTGGTCTTCATGGAGATGCGGGTCAACAGGAACTGCAGCGCGGCGGAGATCAGCGGCATGAGCATGATGCCGATGACGGGCCAGCCGCCGGAGGGGAACTGGCTGAACAGATCCTTGGGCACGGCGGACAGATCCATGCTGAGGAAATTGTAGTTCAGGTCGATGAGGCCGTCGAATTTACCCTCGAAGCTGGACCAGTTATCGTGGATGAACTTGGCCAGATAGATCTGGTCATAAGCAGAGGCCTGACCACTGGCGCCGGACACATATCCCAGGGACACCGCCAGCTCGGTGATCTTAGCGATGACCTCGTTGGACAGGGACATGAAGTAGCGCAGAGGTGTGCGGATGATGTAGTACAGGGCGATCAGGATGGGGAAGGGCAGGAAGGACCACAGGCACCCGGACATGGGGTTGACACCCTCGCGGGCATAGAGGTCCGCGATCTCCTGTTGCTGCCTCTCCTTGTTATTGGCGTATTTCTTCTGGATCTCCTGCACCTTGCTGTTCATGCGGCCCATGCGGAGCATACTCTTCTTGCTCTTGAGCTGGAAGGGAAGCAGTACCAGCTTGACGATCAGGGTGAAGAGGATCAGAGCGACGCCATAGGAGCCCGTCCAGGTATAGAACAGGCGGGTGAGCCACGCGAACGGCACACAGATGTAGTAGCCGAGTTGTGCGAACATAGGCTTTTATTCCTCCGTAGTTTTTTGAGGGGGTTGGTTCAGGGCACCGGATCATACCAGCCGCCCTTGTGATGGTGGAAGGGATGGCACCGCATAAGACGCTTGAAGGCCAGCCAGCCGCCCTTGGCCGCACCGTATTTCTCGACCGCCTCAAGGGCGTACTGCGAGCAGGTGGGGATATAGCGGCAGCGGGGCGGGAACAGGGGCGAGACGGCCCGGCGATAAAAGCGGATGGCGGAGAGAAGAAGTCTTTTCATACATCCTCCCGCAGCAATCCCAACTCTGCAAGGCAGCGGAGGTATTGCTTTTCCAGCTTATGATAGGGCAGCTCGGCGGCACGGACACGGCCCACCATGATAATATCCCAGCCGGGGAGCATATCGGCCCTGTGCAGGCGATAGAGCTCACGAAACCGGCGGCGGACACGGTTGCGGACCACGGCGTGGCCCAGCTTGGTGGAGACGGTGACGCCCAGGCGGCTCATGCCCTGTCTGTTCTTCAGGCAGTAGACCACCACGCCGCCGGAGACGGCAGACCGGCCCCTGCGGTAAATGCGGCGGAAGTCGCTGTTTTGCTTCACCGTTACTCTTGCGTCCATGTGTTCCCTCGCTATACTGGTTTTGCCTCGCCAGATACACCGATAGGGACGGGGATCTCGATCCTCCGTCCCTCAGGGCTTATCTGTATGTGCGATGCACCTTCCGTGACCTCAATGGGTCAGACGGGCACGACCCTTGGCACGACGACGGGCCAGAACCTTGCGGCCGTTGCGGGTGGCCATTCTCTTGCGGAAGCCGTGCTCCTTGGAGCGCTGACGCTTCTTGGGCTGATAGGTACGGAACATTGCATGACACCTCCATTTTTAAGATTATCCGGCGGGACAACAAGGCCCCGCGCTTACTCGACAGCGGTGAGATATTCACCGCCGCAGTAAACATTTCCACGCCTGTTGCACATCTGCGTGCAACCACGCGGAGTATATTATACAGATACAGGGGGGCACTGTCAACAAAAATTTACCCACAAGCGCCCGTTTTTGCGGGAAAAACAGGGAAAAAGCCGGCAGTTTATATTTAGAATAGGTGTAGACTTCCGGCGTGTTTTCTGCTATAATGTAGTGGGATATTTTGCGGCGGTATACCCCCCGCCATTTTACTGCGGAGGAAAACAGACAGCCTCCGCCGAAAGGGGAGCTTTTGCTTGAATTCCATGAAAGACCTGTGGGACAGCGTGCTCAAGCGGCTGAGCCATGAGCTGTCCGAGACCACCATCAACACCTGGTTCGACGAGGTAACGGTGGTAACGATGGAGGACTCGGCCTTCGTGCTCCATTGCAGCAATACCTTTAAAAAAAGCACCATCGAGGCCAGATTCCTGCCCCATATCAAGGCGGCGCTGCGGGACCTGTTCTCCACGGACCTGGAGGTAAAAATTCTGGACGATCAGCAGCTGGCGGCTTACCACGGTGTGGCACCGGACAGGCCGGGCGATCTGTCAGAGTCGGAGGCCTTCACCTTTGAGACGTATGTGGTGGGACCCCAGAACAAGCTGGCCTTTGCCGCCGCCAAGGCGGTGACCGAGAAGCCCGGAGAGAACTACAATCCGCTGTTTATCTACGGTGACAGCGGACTGGGCAAGACGCACCTGCTGTACGCTATCGCCAACGCCCTGCGTAAAAAGCGGCCGGAGGCACGGATCGTCTATGTGAAGGGCGATGACTTCACCAATGAGCTGATCGCCTCCATCCGGGAGAACCGCAATGCGGAGTTTCGGGAAAAGTACCGGCAGACGGATATCCTGCTGATGGACGATATCCAATTCATCGCCGGCAAGATACAGACCCAGGAGGAGTTCTTTCATACCTTCAACACCCTGTATGAGTCCGGCCGGCAGATCGTGCTGACATCGGACCGTCCCCCAAAAGAGATCACTCAGCTGGAGGACCGGCTGCGGACCCGGTTCGAGTGGGGCCTGATGGTGGATGTGGCGCCGCCGGACTTTGAAACACGGTTCGCCATCGTGCAGAATAAGGCTGCCATGCTGGGCGTGAAGCTGCCCAACGAGGTGACGGACTACATCGCGGAGAATATCACTTCCAACGTGCGTCAGATCGAGGGCACGCTGAATAAGATACTGGCCTATCGGGACCTGCTGGACGACCAGGTCAACGAAGAGACCGTCAGCCGGGCCATCCGTGATATGCTGAAGAAGAGCAACGACTTTGCCCCCACCCCTGCCATTATCGTGGGATACATATGCAGCTACTTCCACGTGGACGAGGAGACGCTGCGGGGACAGAGCCGCAGCCGAGATGTGGTGGCCGCGCGGCAGATCGCCATGTACCTCATCCGCCGTATGACCTCCATGAGCCTGAACGACATCGGCAAGGAGTTCGGCGACAGGGACCACTCCACTATTCTTCACTCTTTGGACAAGGTGGAGAGCACGATGCGCTCCGACCCCGCCTTTGCTGAAAAGGTGAAGGAGATCACCACCAACATCAACAGCAAAAAGTGAGAAATCGCAGGTGCTGGCGAGACAGAGCGAAAGGGGAGGGTTTTCCCCATTTCCTGTGTAATCCACGTGGAAAATCTGTGTAACATCCGCATCACACATGAAGCTGTGGGAAACCCGGCGTATTTTCCATAACGGTATGTCTATAAAAAAGCCGATAACAGCGCGGGATAAACATGGATGTCCACATAAAATTTCCCTACTAATAAGACTACTGAAATAAAAGATTAGTTTATGATTTGATTTAGAAAAATAGAACCGCTTTTTTGCATAGGGCTGATCTTTCAGACAGCGCAGGCGGCAATGACTTTCGGAAAGCGAGGAACGACGGATATGGTGAGATTTTCCTGTGAAAAGGCACTGGTACAACAGGCGGTGGCCGCGGTGTCCCGGGCGGTGGCGGCTAAAAGTTCCATCCCGGCGCTGGAGGGTATCCTGCTGGAGTGCGGCGAGGGACTGCGGCTGTCCGGCTATAATATGCAGACCGGCATACGCACCACGGTAGAGGCCGCAGTGTCCGAGGCAGGGCACATCGTGCTGAACGCCAGACTGTTCGGCGAGATGATCCGCCGCCTGCCGGATGATATGGTGACCTTTGAGGCAGACGACAAGCTCAACGTGAAGCTGAACTGCGGCGATGCCAGCTTCGAGCTTCCCGGCCTCAGCGCCGACGACTATCCGGAGCTGCCGGAGGTGGACGACCAGTTCTCCGTCACACTGGAGCAGCGGACGCTGAAGGCTATGATCAACCAGACCAGCTTTGCTGTTTCCGTCAACGAGGCCCGTCCCATCCACACCGGCGCCCTGTTTGAGATCAGCGACAAGGGACTGACCATGGTGGCGGTGGACGGCTTCCGTCTGGCGCTGCGCCGCGAGCCGCTGGAGCACATCGACGGCGGGGCCTTCAAGTTCGTGGCCCCCGGCGCCGCCCTGAACGAAGTGGAGAAAATATGCGCCGACACCGACGACATGGTGACGGTGACCCAGGGCAAGCGCCATCTGATGTTCGAGGCCGGGGCTACCCAGCTGATATGCCGCCGGTTGGAGGGTGAATTCCTGGACTACAAGAATGCCATACCTACCACCAACCCCATCTGCATCGAGGTGGACAACAAGACGATGATCGAAAGCCTGGACCGCGTCAGCGTGGTCATCAGCGAGAAGCTGAAAAGTCCGGTACGCTGCCTGTTCAGCCAGGACCGGGTGTATATGTCCGCCCGGACCGGAAACGGCGAAGCCCGGGATATCTGCCCCGTCCGCGGTGACGGACAGGAGCTGGAGATCGGCTTCAACAATCGCTATCTCATGGACGCCCTGCGCTATGCTCCGGCGGACACGGTGAAAATGCAGCTGAACACCGGTATTTCGCCCTGTATTATCACGCCCGTAGATGACAGTGACAACTTTCTTTATATGGTGCTGCCGGTGCGCCTGAAGGCGCAATAAAGGCACATCTCTTGTGCCCTGCCATCGTTACACCTCCTCGACATACACCCGGTACGCCGTCGTTGGTTTGCCATCGGCAGAACGCAGGAGCTGCACCTTTATCGAACTGTGTGCGCGCTTTTTATTGAAGAAAAAAACGGCATATTATATCTATGAACGAGGTTCATTATTATGGAGACTATCACCATCACAACGGAATATATCAAATTGCAGGATCTGCTGAAGTTTGCCGCGGCGGTAGAGACCGGAGGTGAGGCCAAACTCGTCATCCAGGAGGGTGACGTGGCGGTAAATGGCGAGGTGTGCACCATGCGTGGCAAGAAGATCCGGCCCGGCGACGTGGTGGCCTTCAACGGGCAAACGCTGACGGTGACGTATGAGAGTTGACGCCCTGCACCTGCAGGGCTGGCGGAACTACGGCACGCAGGCGCTGACGTTCGACCCCAGCTGCAACGTTATTTACGGAGAGAACGCCCAAGGAAAAACAAATCTGCTGGAGGCCATCGTATATCTTAGCTGTGGAAAAAGTCCCCGCGCCCACGGAGATAAGGAGCTGATCGGCTTTGATATGCAGGAGGCCGCGCTGTTGGGAGATATCTTTTCCCGACAGCGGGAGTTTGTGACGGACATACGCCTCTTCCGCGGAAAGCGTCGGAAAATGACCGTTAACGGTGTGCCGGCCAAAAACAGCGCCGCCCTGTCCGACGTGCTGCATACGGTGTTTTTTGCGCCGGAGGATCTGTTTTTGATCCGGGCCGGTGCGGCGGAACGGCGGCGGTTCATGGACCTGTCGCTGTGCCAGCTGCGGCCACGGTACGCCGAGGCGCTGAGCCAGTACAGCCGGCTGTATGAGCACAAGACCCGCATCCTGCGGGACAGCGAGGACAAGCCAGAGCTTTTGGAGCTGCTGCCGGAATTCAACGAAGGCCTGTGCCGCAGCGGCGCAGTGCTGGTAGGCTATCGGGCGCGGTTCTGTGCGGCGCTGGCGGAATATGCCCGGCAGGCACACTATGAGTGCAGCGGCGAGAGGGAGGAACTGACCCTGACGTACCAGACCGTCAGGACCGTCGCCGACCCGCTGGGCAGTCAGGCAGATATCTACGCGGCGCTGGCGGCACATATGGAGAGCCATCAGGCGGCGGAGCGTGCGTCGAAGCTATGTCTCTCCGGCGCCCACAAGGACGATATCGAGGTGCTGGTCAACGGGCGCAGCGCGCGGCAGTTCTGCTCGCAGGGGCAGGTACGGACGGCGGCACTGAGCCTGAAGCTGGCGGAGCGCGAGATACACAAAAACGCCATGGGGGAATATCCGGTAATGCTGCTGGACGATGTGCTCAGCGAGCTGGACCCCCGGCGGCAGGAATACGTACTGAATCGCATCAGCGGCGGGCAGGTGTTTATCACCTGCTGCGAAAACGACCGGCTGGACACGCTGCTCAGCGGCAGGGTGTTCCATGTGCGGGGCGGGGAGGTACTGTGATGGCGTATCTGCACATCGGTATGAACGTGATGGTGGAGGATAGGCGGGTCATCGGTATCTTTGACCTGGATAACACCTCTACCTCAAAAAAAACGAGAGAGTTTTTACAGGGAGCCGAGCAGGAGGGCGTGGTACAGAGTGCCTGCGAGGACATACCGCGGTCCTTCGTGGTGTGTGACCATCCCTATCACCGGCAGATCGTGTATCTGTCGCAGATCAATTCCCGGACGCTGGGCAAGCGGGTCCAAGGAAAAGGAGAGTAGTACATGGCAGAACTGGAAAAGACCGTGGTGGATACGGAATACAACGCATCAGAAATACAGGTACTGGAGGGGCTGGAGGCTGTGCGGAAGCGGCCGGGTATGTATATCGGCTCCACCAGCGCCAGCGGTCTGCACCACCTGGTATATGAGATCGTGGACAACGCCATCGACGAGGCGCTGGCCGGCTACTGCACGGACATTACCGTGACCATCAACGAGGGTGACACCATCACCGTCACCGATAATGGCCGTGGTATTCCCGTGGATATCCAGGCCCAGACGGGCCGGCCCGCCCTGGAGGTGGTGTTCACCGTGCTGCACGCCGGCGGCAAGTTCGGCGGCGGAGGCTATAAGGTCTCCGGCGGCCTGCACGGCGTGGGCGCGTCCGTGGTGAACGCTCTGAGCGAGTGGCTGACGGTGCAGGTACACAAGGACGGCAAAATCTATGAGATGAAATTCTCCCGGGGCAATATCACCCAGGAGATGAAGGTCATCGGCGAGACGGACCATACCGGTACCACCGTGACCTTTAAGCCGGACCCGGAGATGTTCGACACGTTGGAGTACGACTATGAGACGCTGCACACCCGTATGCGGGAGCAGGCGTTCCTGAACGCTGGTCTGCGGATCACTATCAGCGACGCCCGGCCGGGCAGAGAGAAGTCCGAGGCCATGTGCTATGAGGGCGGCATCCGGGAGTTCGTTACCTACATCAACCGGAACAAGACCCCGCTCCACGAGGAGGTCATCTATCTCTCCGGCGCCAAGGGCGACAGCACGGCGGAGATCGCCATCCAGTATAACGACGGCTACAACGAGACGCTGGTGTCCTTCGCCAACGATATCCATACGCCGGAAGGCGGTATGCACGAGACGGGCTTCAAGGCGGCCCTGACCCGCGTACTGAATGCCTACGGCCTGAAATACGGCATGATCAAGGAGGGCGACAAGGTCTCCGGCGAGGACGTGCGCGAGGGCATCACCGCCGTCATCTCCGTGAAGCTGACGGAGGCTCAGTTCGAGGGCCAGACCAAGGCCAAGCTGGGCAACGCCCACATCCGAACGCTGGTGGACGGCATCGTCAGCGACCAGCTGGCGGTGTATCTGGAGGAGCATCCCGTAGTGGCCCGCACCATTCTGGACAAGGCTATGACCGCCAACCGCGCCCGGGAGGCGGCGCGGAAGGCGCGGGAGTCCATCCGGCGCAAGACGGTGCTGGGCGGCGCGGCCATGCCGGACAAGCTGCGGGACTGCAACGAGAACAACCCCGAGCTGACAGAGCTGTACATCGTGGAGGGCGACTCCGCAGGCGGCTCCGCCGGGACGGGACAGCCGGTTCCAGGCCATCCTGCCGCTGTGGGGCAAGATGCTCAACGTGGAGAAGGCCCGGGTGGACAAGGTCTACGGCAACGACAAGCTCCAGCCCGTCATCATCGCGCTGGGCGCCGGTATCGGCGAGGAGTTCGACGAGAACAAGCTGCGCTATCACAAGATCATCATCATGGCCGATGCCGATGTGGACGGCGCCCATATCCGCACCCTGCTGCTGACCTTCTTCTTCCGGTATATGCGGCCCCTCATCGAGGAGGGCTACGTCTACTCCGCCGTGCCGCCGCTTTATAAGCTGACCCGGGGCAAGACCTCCCGTGTGGCATATTCCGACGAGGAGCGTGATCGTATCTCCGCCGAGATGCGGGGCGGCAACCCCAACGTAGTCATCAACATCAGCCGGTTCAAGGGTCTTGGCGAGATGGATGCCCACGAGCTGTGGGAGACGACCATGGATCCCACCACCCGCACCCTGCGGCGCATCACGCTGGACGACGCGGTGAAGGCGGACGCTACGTTCACCGTCCTCATGGGCGAGAAGGTGGAGCCCCGCAAGGAGTTTATCGAGCAGCGCGCCAAGTACGCGGTAAATCTGGATTATTAAGGAGGTCGTGTCAGTATGAGCAAAAAGCCCCAATACGACCCGGAAGAAATACGTTTTCCCGACCAGCATATCGTAGAGTCCCCGCTGGTGCCGGAGATGGAGAACTCCTATATCGAGTATGCCATGTCCGTCATCGTGGGCCGCGCCCTGCCTGACGTGCGGGACGGCCTGAAGCCCGTGCACCGGCGTATCCTGTACGCCATGTACGAGGATAACCTGACCAGCGACAAGCCCTTCAAGAAATCCGCCACCTGCGTGGGCGATGTGCTGGGCCGGTATCACCCCCACGGCGACGCCTCCGTGTACGACGCGCTAGTGCGTCTGGCGCAGGATTTCTCCATGCGCTATATGCTGGTGGACGGCCACGGCAACTTCGGCTCCGTGGATGGCGACCCCCCGGCCGCCTACCGATACACCGAAGCCCGTCTCAGCAAGATCTCCAACGAGATGCTCCGCGACATCGAAAAGGACACGGTGGACTGGGACCCCAACTTCGATGAGAGCCGCAAGGAGCCCCGTGTGCTGCCCTGCCGGTTCCCCAATCTGCTGGTGAACGGCTCCAGCGGTATCGCCGTGGGCATGGCCACCAACATCCCGCCCCACAACCTGCGGGAGGTCATCGGCGCGTGCATCTGCGTGCTGGATAACCCGGACGCCACCCTCAGCGACCTGATGGAGCATGTGAAGGGACCCGACTTCCCTACCCGCGGCATCATCATGGGCCGCAGCGGCATCCGCGCCGCCTACGCCACGGGCCGGGGCAGGCTCATGGTCCGTGCCCGGCATGAGTTTGAGGAGTTCAACAACGGCCGCACCCGTATCATCATCACGGAGCTGCCCTATCAGGTGAACAAGCGGATGCTCATCAAGGCCATCGCCGACCAGGTGGAGGACAAGCGGCTGGAGGGTATCTCCGACATCCGGGACGAGTCCGACCGCAACGGTATGCGAATGGTCATCGAGCTGAAGCGCGATGCCAATCCCCAAGTGGTGCTGAACCGTCTGTTTGCCCAGACCCAGCTCCAGACCACCTTTGCCATCAATATGCTGGCGCTTGTGGAAAACCAGCGGCAGCCGAAAATACTGTCCCTGCGGCACATCATCGACGAGTACCTGAAATTCCAGGAGGAGATTATCATCCGCCGGACCCGCTTCGACCTGAAAAAGGCCCAGGAGCGCGCCCACCTGCTGGAGGGCCTGCTGATCGCCCAGGACAACATCGATGAGGTCATCAAGATCATCCGCAGCAGCTACGACAACGCCAAGGAGAACCTGATGCAGCGCTTCGGGCTGGACGACGTGCAGGCCCAGGCCATTCTGGATATGCGTCTGAAGGCGCTGCAGGGTCTTGACCGGGAGAAGCTCCAGGCGGAGTATAAGGAACTGGAGGAGAAGATCGCCTACTTCCTGCGTATCCTCAGCGACGAGGGGCTGGTGAAGTCCATCCTCAAGGAGGAGCTGACCGCCATTGCCGACAAGTTCGGCGACGACCGCAAGACCGAGATCCAGGACGTGGAGGACGAGCTGGACATCGAGGACCTGATCGAGGAGGAGCAGTGCGTTTTCACCCTGACGGAGAACGGCTACATCAAGCGTACGCCGGTCAGCGAATACGCCGCTCAGAGTAAGGGCGGCATGGGCAAGAAGGGCATCACCACCCGTGAGGAGGACACGGTGGTGGACGTGTTCACCGCGTCTACGCACGACTATATTCTGTTCTTTACCGACACCGGCAAGGTCTACCGCAAGAAGGGCTATCAGATCCCCGAGAGCGGCAAGGCCGCCAAGGGTGTGAATATCGTCAACATCATTCAGGTGGAGACGGGCGAGCGCGTACAGGCCATGCTCCACTTCCGCGAGACGGGAGACGAGGAGCTGTACCTGTTCATGACCACCCGGAACGGCACGGTGAAGCGTCTGGAGGTCAGCGCTCTGAAGAACCTGCGGAACAACGGCATCCGCGCCCTGACGCTGGACGAGGGCGACCAGCTGATCTCCGTGACGGAGACGCGGGGGCATGACCGTATGCTTATCGCCACCCACGACGGTCAGGCGGTGTGCTTCGACGAGACGGATGTGCGCGCCATGGGACGTACCGCCGTGGGCGTCCGGGGCATTCGCCTGCGGGAGGGCGACTATGTCATTGGCGCCGCCCGCGCCGACGCGGGCAAGACCGTGCTGTCCATCACCGAGAACGGCTACGGCAAGCGGACGCCTATTGAGGAGTACCGCATTACCAACCGCGGCGGCATGGGTATCCGCAACTATATGGTCACGGACAAGACCGGCCCGGTGGTGGGCATGAAGGTGGTGGATGGCACGGAGGACCTGCTGCTGGTAACGGCGGCGGGCATCCTGATCCGCACACCTGTGGAAAATATCCGTGTGGCGGGACGTGCCACCCAGGGCGTCATCGTCATGCGCTTCAAGGAGGAGGGCGACCGGGTCATCTCTCTGGCCCTGGCCGATCCTGAGGAGAAGGAGCAGCCCGCGTCGGAGGAGGCCCCGCTGTGAACGGCTCCGGGCTGGACATCATCGCGCGGATAGAGACGCCCTTTGCGGAGAAGTTCGGCGTGCCGCGGCAGAGCGGCATTGCCGACAGCCCCGGACGCATCGTGTTCGAAAAGCCCTTCCGGGACGTGGATGCGGTGCGGGGCCTGGAGGGCTTTTCACACATCTGGCTCATCTGGCAGTTTGACCGGGCGCAGCGGCAGGGCTGGTCGCCCACGGTGCGCCCGCCCCGGCTGGGCGGCAACGAGCGCGTGGGCGTGTTCGCCACACGTTCGCCCTTCCGGCCCAACGGGCTGGGGCTGTCCGCCGTGGAGCTGGAGCGTGTGGCCTTGGACGAGCCGGAGGGTCCGGTGCTGTATGTCCGCGGCGCGGATATGGTCAGCGGAACGCCCATCGTAGACATCAAACCCTATCTGGCCTACGCGGACAGCTATCCCGACGCCGCCGGCGGCTTTACCGGCGGCGATGCCGGCGCGGTGCTGACGGTGGACTTTCCCCCGGAGCTGCTGGCGCAATTTGACAGCGGACAGCGCCATGGGCTGCTGAGCGCCTTGGCCGCCGACCCGCGGCCCCGGTATCAGGACGACCCCGACCGCGTGTACGGCATGGCTTACGCAGGAAAGAACGTGCGCTTTACCGTGCAGGACGGAACGGTGCGGGTCGTTGGGGTGGAGTGAAGGAAGGATATATGAGAACCGTTACGATCTACACCGATGGGGCCTGCAGCGGCAACCCGGGTCCGGGCGGCTGGGGGGCGATACTCAGCTATAAGGGTGCGGAGAAGGAACTCTCCGGCGGCGCGGCCCGGACCACCAACAACCGCATGGAGCTGACCGCCGTCATCGAGGCGCTGCGGCTTTTGAAGGAGCCGTGCGTGGTGGAGCTGTACAGCGACAGCAAGTACGTCATCGACGCGCTGGAAAAGGGCTGGGCCAGAAGCTGGCAGCAGCGGGGCTGGGTGAAAAGTGACAAAAAGCCGGCGCTGAACCCGGACCTGTGGGAGCAGCTGCTGGCGCTGACCGATATCCACGAGGTGCGCTGCCACTGGGTGAAGGGCCACGCGGAGAACGAAAAAAACAACCGCTGCGACCAGATGGCTGTGGCCGAGAGCAGAAAGTTTCAGTGAAACGCGCTGTCTGCTGTGGAAAAAACGCGGCGTAAAAGGCAGAATTCACAAATTGTTCATGGCCGCTTCAAGATTCGGCCAAAATTAGAGGGTATTATAGCATCATCCAAAGGAACAACACTTCCTGATGTGATTTTCTCTCTCTCCTAACACAAACACACGGAAACACCCCGGCCATTGGGCCGGGGTGTTTCTGCTTTTTTTTCGCTTTCGGCAACGTATGTTTGCTTGCTTTTTGGTTTACGCAGCGTTTGCCTGGTTGTCCTCTGCATGTGCTGCTTATGTGCTCTTTTTTATACTTTTGAGGCAGTCATGGTGTGCCTTTGTGTTCCGGAAGGCTCCAAAGCCCTGTATTCTCAAAAGACGGAGAGAAAAAAGGCGCACAAAAGGAAACGGGGCTCAGTTATAATAATCGGTCTCGTCGGTCAGCGCCATGGGCAGGCCGTTGTGGTAGACCGGCAGGGTCTGAAATTTGAAGCGGCTGGCCCGGTGCAGGGCGTCGATGCGCTCCTTGATGGCCGGGTCCACCACGCCGCGGCGGACGTACTCGTTCACCGCGCGGTAGGGGAAGCCCAGATTGTCCTCGTCGGTCAGGCCGGTGAGGCCATCGGACGGCGGCTTGATGAGGAACTTCTCCGGCAGGCCAAGCTGACGGCCCAGGGCGACGACCTCCTCGGTGGTGTACATCCCCAGGGGGGAGAAGGCGCCGGCGCTGTCGCCGTAGATGGTGCAGTAGCCTACCCAATCCTCGCTGAGGTTGCTGGTGTTGATGACGATACCGCCCTCTACGGACTGGGCCACGGCGTACAGGGTGGCCATGCGGACGCGGCTGGGCAGATTGACCTTTGTCTGGCGGCTGGGGGTCAGGCCCGCCTTCTCCATCTCGTTCAGCACGCCCTGAACAGCGTCGTGGATGTTGATGGTGGTGTGGGGCAGGTCCAGGTGCTCCACCAGTGCCTGGGAGTAGTCGATGTCCGGCTGGACGCCGTCGGGCATGAGGACGCCGAGGACGTTTTCGCGGCCATAGGCGGCCACGGCCAGGGCGGCCACGGTGGAGCTGTCCTTGCCGCCGGAGATGCCGATGACGGCGGTCTTGCCGTGGCAGGCATTCATCTGCTCGGCCATCCACTCCAGCAGGCCGGCCAGCTGTATCTGGGGGTTGAATTCCATGTGCGATACCTCCCGTTCCGAAGTTTTGATGTCCTATTGTACCGCGTCGGGGAGGATTTTGCAAGGGCTATCCCAGCAGGGCCGCTGCATCCTCCGGCGTCAGGCCGGGCTGGAGCGCCAGGGTGACGCCATAGCCGATGAGCCGGCCCAGCTCACGGACGCGGCGGTCGATGTCCTGGGGTGTGACAAACAACCCGGAGGGCGGGGCGTCCTCGTCGCCGCAGAGGGCCGCGCCATCGATGACCGTGGGGACGCCCAGGGCGATGACCGGCACGCCAAGCGTCCGGGCGTTGACCGCCTTGCGGTGATTGCCTACGCCGCTGCCGGGGATCAGGCCCGTGTCCCCCAGCTGCACGGTGGCACACAGCCGGTGACGGCTGCGGGCGGCCAGCGCGTCGATGGCGATGACCACCGAGGGGTGCAGGCGGTCCGCCGCGCCGCGGATCAGCTCCAGCGTCTCCACCCCCGTGCGGGCCAGCACGCCGGTGGCCAGGGCCGCCACCGGCGTCAGCGCGCCGAACTGCCGGGGCATGGAACGGACCATGTGCCGCGTGACCAGCAGGTGCTCCAGCGCCGCCGCCCCCACGGCGTCGGGGGTCATGGCGTCGTTGCCCAGGCCCACCACCAGGGCGGGACCGTCCGATGGCGGCGGCAGCAGGGCGCGGAGCTCGCGGCACAGACAGAGGGCGGCCCGGCCGGTCAGCGCCTCCTGACGGGACAGGGCGGGGCGCAGGTCGATGGTGATATAGCGGCCCTCGGGCTTGCCGATGGCCCGGGCGCCTGCCGGGGTACGGACATGGATGCGGGTGACGGGACAGCCGCACAGCAGGCATTCGGACTTGGTGACGCCGGTGCCGGGGGCAAACATATCCCGGCCGGTGGGCAGCGCCTCCGCTGTTTCCACGGCCAGATCGGTACGCGAGAGGTTCATAGTAGTGGTCAACGCTCCCTTCTGAACACAAAATATTGTGGCTTTTGGGTAGCATGGCCGGTGAAATCGCTTTTATACAAAAACTGCCGCGGAAATTGCAAAAAAGTCTTGCATTTTTCAGGCAAAGATGCTAAAATATCATCCTGCGTGGAAGTGTATATTTTCGCTGCACAAAAAATTCAAGTCGGGGAGGTGTTTGGTTTGCCGAATATCAAGTCTGCTAAGAAGCGTGTTCTGGTGGCAGAGACGAGAAATGCTCGCAACAAAGCCAATAAGTCCGCACTGAAGACTGCTATCAAGAAGTTCGAGGCTGCTGCCGTTGAAGGCAATCGCACCGAGGCCGAGGGCACTTACAAGGTGGCGGTCAAGGCGATCGACAAGGCTGCTGCAAAGGGTCTGCTGCACAAGAACAACGCGGCCCACAAGAAGAGCGCGCTGACGCTGAAGCTGAACAACATTGGCTAATGACCAAACGCAACGGACATCCGCAAGGGTGTCCGTTTTGGTTTGTATGGGAAAAGGGACGGCGGCGCCGTCCCTTTTTTCATATCCCCTTATACTTGCGGCGCGTGGCCATTCCGCCGCGGATGTGCCGCTGGGAACGGTTTTCGTCCAGTATGGCCTTTACCTGCGTGTACAGCGCCCGGTCGCACAGGGCCAGACGCTCGGACAGGTCCTTGTGTACGGTGGATTTGCTGACGCCGAACTTCTTGGCGGCGGCGCGGACGGTGGTCCGGTTCTCTATCATGTACAGGGCCAGCTCTTTGGCCCGCTGCTCCAGATCGTCTCGCATAACGCAACACTCCCATGCCGTTGTGCTCTATCTATATGGCGGAACGTGGGCGGATATGACAAAGGGAACGGACCGCACATCCTTAACGGACACTTAGCGGGCGGCGGGAGTATAATTTGGCATCATCCGAAGATGAAATGAGGCGAGTCTATGGATATTTGGAAGGAATTGCGGGACGAGGGCGTGGACAGCGGCCTGCTGGACGAGGTACGCCGCTTCCGGGAGGCCCACCCCCTGACGCCGGAGGCGCAGGAGCGCGTGCCCGTGCCGAAGTATCTCTACTACGGCAGGGAGGTATGGGAGAGCGCGGCGGCGGCACTGCTGTGCGGCGAGCACCTGCTGCTGGCGGGGCCGAAGGCCACCGGCAAGAACGTGCTGGCGGAGGACCTGGCGGCGCTGTTCGGACGGCCGGTGTGGGACGTGTCCATGTATGTGAACGTGGACGCGGCGGCCCTGATCGGCGCGGACACGCTGAAGGACGGGCAGGTGGTGTTCCGGGAGGGACCGGTGTGCGCCTGCGCGCGGCTGGGCGGCTTCGGCGTGCTGGACGAGGTGAATATGGCGAAGAACGAGGCGCTGGCCGTGCTGCACGCCACGCTGGACCACCGGCGCGTCATCGATGTGCCGGGGTATGAGCGCATACAGCTGGACGACGCGGCGCGGTTCATCGGCACCATGAACTACGGCTACGCCGGCACCCGTGAGCTGAACGAGGCGCTGGTGAGCCGGTTCGTGGTGGTGGATATGCCGGTGATCTCCGACGAGAATTTGCAGAAGCTGCTGCGGCGTAGCTTCCCCACCCTGAAGCGGGAGTGGGCCGAGCAGCTGACGGCGCTGTTCCGGGACCTGCGGACCAAGTGCGACAGCGGTGAGATATCCACCAAGGCGCTGGACCTGCGGGGACTGCTGGCGGCCCTGCACCTGATCGAGAAGGGGATACCTTCCGGGCAGGCGCTGGACCTGGGCATCATCAACAAGGCCTTTGAGCCCTTTGAGCGCCAGCTGGTGGCGGACGCGGTGTGGGCGCGCCTGCCCAGGGACGCCACCCGGGACAAGCTGTTCGACTGATATGGACAGACAGGACAGAGAGACGCGCCGGGCGGAAAATCAGGTGTGGAACGGCTGGGGGGACTATGCCCGCAAGCCGGAGCTGCTGACCTTCGACCGGGCGGGGGATGCCGAGCTGTACGGCAATACGGTGCTGGGCCTGGCCTGCCGGTATTACGACTTTGACCGGTTCCGGCCGCTGCTGAACGAGTTTCACCGGTCGGCGCAGGAGACACTGTACACGGACGTGTTCTTCCTGGTGCTGGAGGGGGCGGTGTTCGCCCGCGGCGCGGCGGAACGGCCGCTGCTGCCGGCGCTGCGGCGGGACTATGCCCGTCGGCTGCTGGCGCAGACGCCGATGGCCGAGGGCATGAACGGGGACGCCGTGCGCCGGGCCTGGGCCTGCCGCGTGCTGGAACAGCCGGAGGACCCGGCCCTGTCGCCGTTGCTGGACGACATAGCCGCGCCGGGGGACAGCACGGAGGTGCAGCTGATCCAGCGGACGGAGCGCGTGCTGTACACCTGGTTCCGCCGCGCCCGCCGGGCCGCCGACGACCGCCAGTGGGCGGCGTGGGTAGGCCGAAAGCGGGACAAAAGCGGCGGCGTGCACTTTGTGCGGCCCAACGCCCTGCGGGCGCTGTCACATGACGCGCCCGGCGGCAGCGGCGGCTTGCAGAAGCAGACGCTGTTCAGCTTTTTGCAGGGCCGGACGCCGGAGCCGATCCTGCGGCGGTATGTGGAGGACTGCTTCGGCGCGTCCATGCTGACGCCGGGGCAGCTCAGCGAGGCGGAGCGCACCCTGTGCACCGGCGTGCACAAGAACTGCCGGCTGCACTTTACCCGCGGCGAACCGGTGGGCCGCGCGCCCGCGCCGGAGGCGGCCTGGGACGCGGCCCACTTCCGGCAGCAGCGGGAGAAGAACCGGGCGTATTACCGGGAGCATCTGGTGGAAAACAAGCTGGCCATCGCACAGCTGACGCAGAAGCTGCAGAACACGCTGCTGCTGCGGGCGGAGGACGAGGGCGGTACGGGCCGCGCCGGGAGGCTGCGGCCGGAGCTGGCCTGGCGCGCCGGGGCGCTGGGGGACGAGAGGGTGTTCTCCCGCCGGTCGCCGCAGGAGCCGGGAGAGCTGTCCGTGGACCTGCTGCTGGACGGCTCGGCCTCGCAGAACCGGCAGCAGGAGAAGCTGGCCACCCAGGCGTATCTCATCGCGGAGAGCCTGAGCCGGTGCCGCATCCCCGTGCGGGTGACGGCGTTCTGCTCCGTCAGCGGCTGCACGGTGCTGCGGGTGCTGCGGGACTATGACCATCCGGAGCAGAACGAGGGGGTATTCGACTATGTGGCCGCGGGGTGGAACCGGGACGGGCTGGCCCTGCGGGCCATGGGCTGGCTGCTGCGGCAGCGGCGCAGCGAGCAGTCGCTGCTGCTGGTGCTCTCGGACGCCAGCCCCAACGACGACCAGCGGATACCCAACGGCCTGGGCGGGTGGGCCTACACCGGGAAGCGCGGCGTGGACGACACGGCGGCGGAGGCCGCGGCCCTGCGGCTGCGGGGCGTGCTGCCGGTGTGTCTGTTCACCGGAAGCGACCGGGAGGTGCCGGACGCCCGGCGCATCTACGGACAGGCCATGGAGCGCCTGCCGGCCATCGGGTGGCTGGCAGATGCGGTGACGCGGCTGATCCGGGGCCAGCTGCGGCGGGGATAGGACGGTATTCGACACATTGCGACAGGAAGCGACGGGATACGTCTGTGTGCGACGTCAAAAGACGAAAATCGACGTGAATGGCCGCCATACGACGTGCAAGGGCAGAATGCGACACAAAATGACAGAAAGAGACACACCGAAGGGTGTGTCTCTTTCGCTGCTCAATACCAGGTGATGCCCTCCAGATCCTGTATCTGCACCCGCAGGTCCTCCAGCAGTGTCTCCGCGGCGGCGGAGAGGGCGCGGCCCTTGGGTGTGACCAGGTAGAAGGTGCGCTCCGCCGGCGGGTGGGCCAGGCGCAGCACCTGCACGTTGCTGAACATCCGCAGATAGGGCTCGGTCGCGCCGGCGGGGATGATGCTCCAGCGCTTGCCGCAGGCGGGCAGGGTCTCGGCCAGCTGGGGCATGTCGGTGTACAGCAGGGGGCGGGCATCCACGCCGTACCAGTAGTCGTGCCATTGCAGTATCTCCGGCTGGCCGTAGATGAGTATCTCGTCCTGCACGTGCAGGGTGGTGGCCTCTACCGGTTCCGTCAGTGCCACCGTTTTGGGCACCACCAGGAAGAAGCCCTCGCGGAACAGGGGTTTGGCTTCGATCTGCAGATCGTAGTGCAATGCGCCGTCCACGATGGCCATGTCCGCGTCGCCCCGGGCCACGGCGGACACCGCCTGGTCCGTCCGCATGGACTCCACCCACAGGTTCACCGGCAGCTCACGCTCCAGAAACCGCTGGTACACCGGGGGCAGGATGTACTGGTTGGCGGTGTAGGCGGCGATGACGTGGAGAAACTCACGCTTTTCCGCGGCGGCGAAGGTCTGCGTCTCCGAGAGCAGGTTCTGCCACCGGCGGGCCAGAGGCAGGAAGTGCTGGCCCGCATCCGTCAGGGTGATGCGGCGCTGGCCCTTGCCACGGTGGAACAGGGGCGCGCCCACCTGGTCCTCCAGCGACTTCAGCCGGGCGGACAGGGACGGCTGGGTGATGTACAGCGCCTCGGCAGCGGCGGTCATGGTGCCGTGGTCCAGCACGGCGAAAAAGGTCTCGATATCCTGGTTGGTCATAGGCGGCTCTCCAATTATAGTTTATGCCTATATTATACCGTAGAATAATCAATTTTACAAGCACCAACCTTTGTGGTATGATTTGGCCACAATACAGAAAGGAGTTGTTCCCTATGACAAACACGAAAACCAAGACTTCCCCGGCAAAGGCGATCGCCGCCGTTGTGATCGCGGTTATTCTGGCGTTCACGCTGGTGTGCCTGCTGACGGGGAACATCAACCCCGTGTGCCGTGTCACCGCCATGCTGATGCCGGTGTGGCTGGCCGCCGAGCTGCGCCTGCTGTGCACGCTGCTGTAACGGGGCACCGGCTGATTTTGCTGTTTTCTTCCCTTTTCTCTTTCTTATTTGCGAAAAACGCGGACGCAGGTGCGTCCGCGTTTTTCATCGTCCGGACGCGTAAAGACGGCGCAAAGAATACTACGAGCTCCGAACTATTTTTCCGAAAAAACCCTGTATTTGTAACGCTTTCGTGAATTCTGCGCCGTCCCGCTTGCAAGTCGGCGGCGGGGATGGTACACTTACACATTATTACAGTTTTACCCTGGGTGCGTGGGCGCTGCAGGCGGAAGAAGGAGGGACGGGTATGGCCGGCTTCAGCGTGAAAAAACCGCTGACGATCTTTGTGACGGTGCTGGGCATTATCGTGCTGGGCGTGGTGGCGTATCTGAAAATGACACCGGATCTGCTGCCCAACATGGACTTTCCCTATGTCATCATCGTCACTTCTGATCCCGGCGCCAGCCCGGAGTCCATTGAGCAGTCCATCACCAGGCCGGTGGAGCAGTCCATGGCTACGCTGGATAAGATCAAGACCGTCACCTCCACCAGCCAGGACAGCGTATCCATGGTCACGCTGGAGTTTGAGGACGGCGCCAATATGGATACCATCAGTGTGGACATCCAGCAGAAGATCTCCGTATTGCAGGGCAGTTGGGACGACACCGTCTCCGCCCCCTATGTGCTGAAGATCAATCCCTCCATGCTGCCGGTGATGGTGGCCGCCGTGACCCGGGAGGACATGGACGTGTACGCGCTCAGCGATTTCGTCACCGGAGAGCTGTCCCCCAAGCTGGAGGGCGTGTCCGGCGTGGCCAGCATTTCGGTCAGCGGCGCCGTGACCCGGGAGGCCCATGTGATCCTGGACGAGGCCAAGCTGGACGCCCTGTCGGAGAAGCTGGCGGATGCGGTGCGTACCGAACTGAACAAGAGTAAGCTGGATCTGCAGAAGGCCAAGGACCAGGTGGAAAAGGGGCAGGCACAGCTGGATGAGGCCAAGGAGGCCATTGCCGCCGGCGCGGCGGCCAAGGCGGGCGCGGCGGTGGATAAGCTGTACGAATATCTGAAGGAGGCCCGGGGCCAGATCCCGGGGCCAGACCCGGATCCGGATCCCGGTGAGCCGCCCATCACCGTGCCCGGGCATAAGGAGCTGGAGCAGCTGAAAAAGACGCTGGAACGGCTGAACGCGACGCTGGATAAGCTGATGCAGGATCTGGAAAGCGGCGAGCTGAAGCGGGAGGTCACCAGTGAGGTCTATGACCTGACGCTCTCCCTGATCGACGGCATTACCCAGCTGACGGAGGCGCAGATACAGCTGGATGAGGCCATGACCCAGATCGAGGCCGGCATGGACCAGATCAACGAGGCGTACAAGTCCATCGCCGACCAGACGGACGTGGGCGGGATGCTGTCCATCTCCGCCGTCAGCCAGCTGCTGACGGCACAGAATTTCGCCATGCCTGCCGGGTACATTGAGGACGACAGCGGCGTGAAATACATGGTATCCGTGGGCGAGAACGTGTCCTCCCGCCAGGAGCTGGAGGATATGGTGCTGCTGGACCTGGGCATGGACGGCATCGAGCCGGTGACACTGGGCGACATCGCCACCGTGGTGGTCACGGACAACGCCGGGGAGCTGTACACCAAGGTCAACGGCGACAACGGCATTCTCATCACCTTTACCAAGCAGTCCAACTACGCCACGGCGGAGGTGTCCAATAACATCAGCGCACGGTTCGAGGAGCTGGAGGGCCAGTACGAGGGATTGTCCTTCGCGCCGCTGATGGACCAGGGCGACTATATCTACCTGATCGTGGAGACCATCACCTCGTCGCTGCTGTGGGGCGCGCTGTTCTCCGTGGTCATTCTGTACCTGTTCCTGCGGGATTGGCGGCCAACGGTCATCACGCTGGTATCTATCCCCGTCAGCGTGATCTTTGCCATCGTACTTATGTACTTCACCGGCGTGACCATCAACATGATCTCCCTGAGCGGTCTGGCCGTGGCGGTGGGTATGCTGGTGGATAACTCCGTGGTGGTCATTGAGAATATCTACCGCCTGCGGGCCAAGGGCGCCACCATCATTCAGGCGGCGGTGTCCGGCGCGGGCCAGGTGCTGGGTGCGGTGACGGCCTCTACCCTGACCACCGTGTGCGTGTTCGCGCCCATCGTGTTCGTAGAGGGCCTGACCCGCCAGCTGTTCACCGATCTGGCGCTGACCATCACCTACTCGCTGCTGGCCAGCCTGCTGGTGGCGCTGACACTGGTGCCGGCGATGGCCAGCGGTATGCTGCGCCGGCCCATGGTGCAGAAGCCGGGCCTGCTGGACAAGGTCTATCCCGCCTATCGGAAGGCCATCGCTTTTTCGCTGGACCACAAGGCCGGCGTGCTGCTGCTGTCGCTGGTGCTGCTGGTGACCAGTGCCGGCGCGTGCCTGCGCCGCGGCTTTACCTTTATGCCGGAGATGGATATGAACAACCTGTCCCTGACCATCACCATGCCGGAGGACACCTCCCGCGAGGAGGCGGTACGGCTGGCCGACGAGGTGCTGGAGCGGGTGATGACTGTGGACGACGTGCAGGACGCCGGCTTTATGATGGGCGGCGGCACCATGGGCGGCCTGAACATGGGCGGTGCCATGGGCGGCGCCTCCGGCGGCAGCTATGACGTGGAGGGCTACATCACCATGCCGGAGGGGACCTTCGGCTCTGTGGCGGGGAAGGAGATCGAGACGCTGTGTGCCGACCTGCCCTGTGAGGTGACGGCCAGCGGCGTGATGAGCGGTATGATGAGCTATATGACCGGCAGCGGCGTGTCGCTACAGGTGTTCGGCAGCGATATGGCGGACCTGCAGAGCAGTGCCCGGACCATCGCCCGGCGGCTGGAGCAGGTGGAGGGCGTCGGTGAGGTCAGTGACGGGCTGGACGCCTCGGCCCCGGCATTGCAGGTGACCATCGACCGGAAGGCGGCGGCGGAGAAGGGTCTGACCGTGGCCCAGGTGTATATGCAGATCGCCGCGGCGCTGCAGAGCAGCGCCAGCGTCTCTGATGTGACGCTGGATAGCGAGGATATGGACCTGACCGTGGACGCGGCGGAGGGCAGCGTCCTCAAGCGGGAGAACCTGCTGGAGCTGGAGTTGTCGGGGGAGAGCAGCGCGTCCTCCGCCATGACCGGGAGCACCTCGGGCATGACCGGCAGCAGCGCCGCGGGGCAGCTGACCGGGGACAGCGAGGAGGACAAGACCTTCAAGCTGGGCGATGTGGCCACCGTGACGGAGACGGTGTCCATGAACACCATCTCCCGTGACCAGCAGCGCCGGTGCGTTACCGTGACCGCCGCCATCGCCGATGGCTACAACGTCACCCACGTGACCTCCGCGGCGCAGCAGGCCGTCAGCGGTCTGACGCTGCCGGAGGGCGTCACCGCGGAATTCAACGGAGAGAACGAGCAGATCATGGAGGCCATGAGCCAGCTGCTGCTGATGCTGCTGCTGGGCGTGGTGCTGGTGTACTTCATCATGGTGGCACAGTTCCAGTCGCTGAAGTCCCCGTTCATCGTCATGTTTACCATCCCGCTGGCCTTTACCGGCGGCTTCCTGGCCCTGCTGATCGCGGGGATCGAGGTATCTGTCATCAGCCTGATCGGCTTTGTGATGCTGGTGGGCATCATCGTCAACAACGGTATCGTGCTGGTGGATTACATCAACCAGCAGCGGCTGTCCGGCATGGAGCGCCGGGAGGCGATCATCGACGCGGGCGTGACCCGCCTGCGGCCGATCCTGATGACCAGTCTGACCACGATTTTGGGTCTGATCGTCACCGCCACGGCGAAAAACGCCGGCACGGCGCTGATGCAGCCCATCGCCGTGGTCTGTATCGGCGGACTGCTGTACGCCACGCTGATGACGCTGTTCGTGGTGCCCTGTATGTACGACATGATGAACAAGAAGGACATGCAGAAGGTGGACGAGAGCGAATTGCAGATCGTGGATATGTGAGCAAAAAAAGAAAGCCCCGCGGGGCTTTCTTTTTTGCGCTTAATAGGCCAGCTTCTCGGCCAGATAGGCCTTCAGCTCACTGATGGGGATACGCACCTGCTCCATGGTGTCGCGCTCGCGGACGGTGACGCAGTTGTCGCCGGCGTGCTCGGCATCGCCCACGGTGTCGAAGTCCACGGTGATGCAGAAGGGCGTGCCCACCTCGTCCTCGCGGCGGTAGCGCTTGCCGATGGAGCCGGTCTCGTCGAAGTCCAGCATCCACTCCTTGGACAGGTCCTCGTAGATCTTGCGGGCGGGCTCGGAGAGCTTCTTGCTCAGGGGCAGGATGGCGGCCTTGTAGGGGGCCAGGGCCGGGTGCAGGTGCAGCACCACGCGGACGTCGTTCTTCTCCGCGTCCACGACTTCCTCGTCGTAGGCGTCCACCAGCACGGCCAGGACGCTGCGCTCCACGCCCAGAGAGGGCTCGACCACATAGGGGATGTAGCGCTCGTTGGTCTCGGGGTCGAAGTAGGTCAGGTCCTTGCCGGACACGGTCTGGTGCTGGGTCAGGTCGTAGTCGGTACGGTCGGCCACGCCCCACAGCTCGCCCCAGCCGAAGGGGAACAGGAACTCGAAGTCCGTGGTGGCCTTGGAGTAGAAGCACAGCTCCTCGGGGTCGTGGTCACGCAGACGCAGGTTCTCGTCCTTCAATCCGATGCCCAGCAGCCAGTTGTGGCAGAAGGTGCGCCAGTAGTTGAACCACTCCAGGTCGGTGCCGGGCTTGCAGAAGAACTCCAGCTCCATCTGCTCGAACTCGCGGACGCGGAAGATGAAGTTGCCCGGGGTGATCTCGTTGCGGAAGGACTTGCCGATCTGGCAGACGCCGAAGGGCAGCTTGCGGCGGGTGGTGCGCTGGGTGTTCACAAAGTTGGTGAAGATGCCCTGGGCCGTCTCAGGACGGAGATAGACGGTGTTCTTGGCGTCCTCGGTGACGCCCTGGAACGTCTTGAACATCAGGTTGAACTGGCGGATATCGGTGAAGTTGTGCTTGCCGCAGGAGGGGCAGGGGAGGTTGTGCTCCTCCACAAAGTCCTTCATCTCCTGCTGGGAGAAGGCGTCGATGGGCTTGCTGAGCTCAAAGCCGTTCTCGTGGCACCAGTCCTCGATGAGCTTGTCGGCGCGGAAGCGCTCCTTGCACTCCTTGCAGTCCATCAGGGGATCGGAGAAGCCGGCCAGATGGCCGCTGGCCACCCAGGTCTGGGGGTTCATGAGGATGGCGGCGTCCTGCCCCACGTTGTAGGGGTTCTCCTGGACAAATTTCTTCCACCAGGCCTTCTTGATGTTGTTCTTCAGCTCCACGCCCAGGGGGCCGTAGTCCCAGGTGTTGGCCAGGCCGCCGTAGATCTCGCTGCCGGCGAAGATGATGCCGCGGTTTTTGCAGAGGGCGACGATCTTGTCCATCGTTTTTTCGGTGTTTTTCATGGTGAGGTTCCTCCTATATGAAGTGTTTTGGCAACAAAAAAACGCCCTGAGCCGGTAAGGCTCAGGGCGAACTAAACATAGTCCGTGGTTCCACCTGAATTTGGATACTTCCACACTCTTCTGCCGGTAACGGGGCTTCCGGCGGGCATTTCCTCCCGCGGCTCAGGGCCGCCACGCCCATCATCGCCTGTATCAGGAAAAGAATAGCACGTTTCGGGGTGGTTGTCAAGCACGCAAAGCAAAAACCGCCGCAGCTGCGGCGGTTTTCGGCTGTTTTCGGTTACTTTCCGGCGGCCATGACCTTTCCGGCGGCATCCACCACCAGACGGTCGGTCTTTGCGCCGGCGGCGCTCTTGCTGAAGCTCACCGTCCACGCGCCGGAGGTGACGTCATAGGTGGCGTACACCTGATCGTACGCGCCGGTGTACTGGGCCTTGGCCGCGTCGATGGCGGCCTGCTGGCTGACGCTCTTGCGGCCGATCTGGGCGGTACCCAGAATGGACAGCAGCGCATCGCGGTTGGCGTTCCACACCTCGGTGGTCATGGTCTCGGAGGGGGAAGCCACATAGCTGCCCGGTACGTCCTCAAAAAAGATGTCCGCCATGACCATGGTGCCCTTTTCCGTGTTCTCCTCCGTGTGCTGCCAGACCTTCATGCCGTTGGCAAGGGTGATCTCCTCACTGGTGACGCCGGTGCCGCAGATGCCGTAGCCGCCCGTCCAGCACAGCAGCGTGTAGCTGACAGTGGGGTCATCGGTCTTGTAGAAGCGGATGCCCTCGGTCTTGTCGGTGCCGTTATCAGACACCTGCTCCCAGCTCCAGCCCTCAGGCAGGTCCAGCGCCATGTCCACATAGCCGTGGGTGAACTCGGCGGTGATGACGGTGGGCTGGGGGTCCGGCGCGGGATCGGGGTCGGGCTTGTCGTCGTTGTTCTTTTTGCCGCAGGCCATCAGCGACAGGGCGCAGGCCAGGGCCAGGATAAATGCCAAAAACTTCTTCATGGGGGTCGTGCCTCCTTTTCTGTCTCTATTTGTTTGTGTATATACACCGCCCGGGGGCGGGGAGGGCGATGGGACCGCCCTCTATCCACTAAGACGGAGCGCGGCGGGGTTTAGTTCCGCTTTTCTTATTCGCGGCCCTCGGGCAGCTGGGCGATGACGGTCTTGTACAGATGGCGGAAGAAGAACAGCGTCAGCGTCAGGGAGAATACCTCCGCGATGGGGTAGCTCCACCATACCAGGTCGCTGTTGCCCACGGAGGCGCCGTACCGGGCCAGCACGTAGGCGATGGGGATCAGGAACACCAGCTGGCGGACGATGGAGGTGATCATGGAGTACAGGGATCTGCCCAGCGCCTGGAAGGAGGCGCCCAGGGCGATGCACGCGCCGGCCATGCAGAAGCTGATGGAGATGATCCGCAGGGCGGGTATGCCCACGGAGAGCATGGTGTCGGTGGCGTCAAATATCTTCAGCAGAGGGCCGGGGATGACCCAGAAGAGGACGGTGCCGAAGACCATGATGATGGAGGCGTACAGCGCGCCGCGCTTGATGGTCTCCACCATGCGCTTGCGGTTCCGGGCGCCGTAATTATAGGCGACGATGGGCACCACGCCGTTGTTCATACCGAAGACGGGCATGAAGATAAAGGAGTTCAGCTTGAAGTACGCGCCGAAGGCGGTGGCCGCCGTCTCGTGGGCGGCATGGTAAGTGATGAGTATCTTGTTCATCAGGAATGTCATCACCGAACCGATGGCGATCATAATGACGCTGGGCAGGCCGATGGCATAGATCTCGCCGATGAGCCGGAAGTCCGGGCGGAAGCCCTTGATGGACAGGGTGATGTCGGTATTCTTCTTGTGGTTGAAGTATATGGCCAGGGCGCAGCCGCAGAACTGGCCGATGATGGTGGCCACGGCAGCGCCGGTAACGCCCATGTTCAGGGTAAAGATGAAGATGGGGTCCAGAATGATGTTGATGATGGCGCCCAGACCCTGGGTGTACATGCTGAGGATAGACCGCCCCGTGCCCTGGAGCAGCCGTTCGTACATGATCTGGCAGAACATACCCAGCGAGCCGATGGTCACCACCCGCAGGTAGTCGTTGCCCATGCGGATGATGTTCTCTATCTGGGTCTGGGAACGGAAGAACAGGTCGGAGCAGGTGGCACCCAAAAGGGCGGAGATGACGAAGCCCACCAGCGCCAGCAGTATGCCGTGGTTGGCGACCTTGTCGGCGCGTTCACGCTGTCCGGCACCCAGTGCCCGGCCCATCAGGGCGTTGACGCCTACGGCGGTGCCGGTGGCCAGACCGATCATCAGGTTCTGGGCGGGGAAGGCCAGCGAAACGGCGGTGAGCGCCTGCTCGCTGACACGGCTGACGAACACGCTGTCCACGATATTGTACAGCGCCTGCACCAGCATGGACGCGATGATGGGCAGGGACATATTCCAGATCAGCTTGGAAATGGGCATGACGCCCAGCTTGTTTTCTTCGGGCAAGGTATCACTCTTTTCTGTGCGAAATATTCAGTGTCTCTTATTGTATCATGTATATCCATAAAAGGAAATCCCCGAAATGCGCTTTTTCTGCACATTTCGGGGGTGCTTTTTGTTGAAATAACGCAAAATTATTTCGCGCAGCGAAGCAGTTTACCGGCGGGAGAAAAAGGCCCGGATCTCCTCCGCCGTGCAGGCGGCGCTGCCCTGGGCGAAGCCGTCGCGGCCGCCGCCGCGGCCATGCAGCGTCTCGTTCATGTCCTTCACCAGCGGCCGGATATCCTGTCCGGCATGGATGAGCGCGTACCGGTACGTGCCGTCTGTTCCGGAGAACACGGCGCAGCGGCCGCCGCACGTCTGGGCCACGGCGTCGCACAGACGGCGGACACCGTCGCCCTCCAGCGGTTCGGTGATGAGCACGGTGTCGCCCTTGCCGGCGTATTCCGCCGCCGTGTGGGCGAAGACCTGCGCTTCCAATCCGGCGGCGCGTTCCCTGGCGGCCAGCAGCTCGGACTGCATCCGCTCCACGGCGGCAAAGGACGCCTCCGGCTTTACCGACAGCGATTGCCCGATCTGGCGGGATTGTTCCCAGCAGGCGGAGAGATGGTCCAGCGCCCGCTGGCCGCACAGCAGCTCCAGCCGCACGCCGTCCCGGAATTTCTGCCAGCCCACGAACTTCACCAGGCCCACCTGGCCGCTGGCGGCCACATGGGTGCCGCAGCAGGCGCACAGGTCCGCGCCGGGAAACTCCGTAAGGCGCACAGGCCCCTCCAGGGCTTTTTTGCTGCGGTAGGGCAGGGCGGCCAGCTCCTCCGGGGAGGGATACCAGATGTGGATGGGGTGGTTTTCCCAGATGTACCGGTTGGCGCGGCGTTCGATGTCCTGCACCTGCTCCCAGCTGATGTCGGCGTTGTAGTCGATGGTCACGGTATCCGCGCCCAGGTGGAAGCCCACGTTGTCGCAGTGGAAGGCGCTGCACAGCATACCGGAGACGATGTGCTCACCGGAGTGCTGCTGCATATGGTCGAAGCGGCGCGCCCAGTCGATGCGGCCGCTGACCTCCGCGCCCACAGGCAGCTCATGGTCGCACAGGTGGGTGACGATGCCGTCCTTCTCGTGTACGTCCAGCACGCGGGCATCCCCCAGCGTGCCGTGGTCGGCGGGCTGTCCGCCGCCCTCGGGATAGAAGGCCGTGCGGTCCAGCACCACCGCAAAGCCGCCCTTCACAGCCCCGCAGGACTCCACCACGGCGGTGAAGTCCTGCAGAAAGGCGTTTTCGTAGTAGAGCTTGACGGTGGCCATCAGTCGTCCTTCTCCACCTCGCCCACGATGGCGATGTGCAGCTCATCCAGCTGCTTCTGCTCCACGGTGGACGGCGCGCCCATCATGATGTCCTGGGCGTTCTTGTTCATGGGGAAGGGGATGATCTCGCGGATGGAGCTTTCGCCGGCCAGCAGCATGACCATGCGGTCCACGCCCGGGGCGATGCCCGCGTGGGGAGGCGCACCGTAGCAGAAGGCGTTGTACATGGCGGGGAACTTCTTTTTCACGTCCTCCTCGCCCAGGCGCACCAGCTCGAAGGCCTTGATCATGATCTCGGGGTCGTGGTTACGGACGGCGCCGGAGGACAGCTCCACGCCGTTGCACACCAGGTCGTACTGGTTGGCGTAGATGTCCAGCGGGTCGATCTCGCCGCGCTCGGCCTTCAGCAGCACCTCCATGCCGCCGTTGGGCATGGAGAACGGGTTGTGGCAGAACTCCAGCTCGCCGGACTCGTCGCCGATCTCGTACATGGGGAAGTCCACGATCCAGCAGAACTCATAGCGCTCCTTGTCGAAGTGGTTTTCGCAGGCGGCGCCGAAGGTCTTGATAAGCACGCCCACGGACTTGGTGGCGTATTGGCCTGCGGTTGCCAGCACCAGGGTGCCCGGCTTCAGGTCGATGATCTTGCCCAGCTCGGCCTCCACCGGGGCGACGAACTTGGCGATGCCGCCGGCCAGCTGGCCGTTTTCGTCCACCTTGAACCAGTAGGCCTTGCTGCCGGACTGGACCTCGCAGTCGGTCAGCAGCTTCTCCACCTGCTTGCGGGTCAGGGCGCAGTCGCTGATGGGCACCATCTTTACGGTCTGGCCCTTGAAGGCCTCGAACTCGCTGGCGACGAACAACTCGCTGACGTTTTTGCAGGTCAGGTCGATACGCAGGTCGGGCTTATCGGAGCCGTACGTCTCCATGGCGGTGTTGTAGGGGATGCGGCGGAAGGGGGCAGAGGAGGCCACGTTGTAGGTGCCGAACTTGGCGAAGATGGGGGGCAGCACGTCCTCCAGCACGGCGAAAATGTCGTCCTGGGTGGCGAAGGCCATCTCCATATCCAGCTGATAGAACTCGCCGGGGCTGCGGTCGCCGCGGGCGTCCTCGTCGCGGAAGCAGGGGGCGATCTGGAAATAGCGGTCGAAGCCGGAGGTCATCAGCAGCTGCTTGAACTGCTGGGGCGCCTGGGGCAGGGCGTAGAACTTGCCGGGGTGCTTGCGGGCGGGCACCAGATAGTCGCGGGCGCCCTCGGGGGAGCTGGCGGTCAGGATGGGGGTGGTGATCTCCAGGAAGCCGTGCTCCATCATGGCGGCGCGCAGGGCGGCCACCACCTGGCAGCGCAGGATGATGTTCTGCTTGACCGCCGGGTTCCGCAGGTCCAGATAGCGGTACTTCAGCCGCTGGGTCTCGTCGGCCTCGCGGCTGCGGTTGATCTCGAAGGGCAGGGCGTTATAGCGGCAGCGGCCCAGCACCTCGATCTTGGTGGGGACCACCTCGATCTCGCCGGTGGGCAGCTTGGGGTTCTTGCTGGCGCGCTCGCGGACGGTGCCCTCCACGCTGATGGTGGACTCCTTGTTCAGGCCCTTGATGATCTTCAGGTCGGCCTCGTCCTCCACCACCACCTGGGTGGTGCCGTAGAAGTCACGCAGCACCACGAAGGCCAGGCTGCCGCCTACCTCGCGGACATTCTCCATCCAGCCCACGATCTTCACGGACTTGCCCACATCGGCCAGCCGCAGCGCATTGCAGGTATGTGTACGCATCTGCATCATTGTTGTTTTCCTCCCATTTGTGATTGTGTTTTGTATAACCTTATTGAATTATTACGGATCGTTTATCAAAAACGCCGCCCCCTACACCCGTCTGCCGGAAATGCTTTGCGCCGTAGGGTAAGGCGCTTACTTCTCCACGATGACCCTGCCCTTGTTCCTCTCGGCCAGGCCGTCCCGTATCCGCGCCAGAGTAGCGCCGAAGTTTAGGGTGGTTTGCTCGCCGTTGGTCATATCCTTGCAGGCGATGACGTTATTTTTCACCTCGTCCTCGCCCAGGAACACCACATAGGGCACGCCGGTCTTGTCGGCGTAGTTCATCTTGGCCTTGAACTTTTTTTGCTCGGTGTACAGCTGGGTCCGCACGCCGGCGTCCCGCAGCTTTGTGGCCAGTGTGACGGCGGCGGACAGGTCCTCGGTCATGGGCAGGATCAGCACATCCGCCGGAGCGGTGGGCAGATCGCCGTTGAGCATTCCCTGCTCGCCCAGCACGTAGAACAGCCGGGTCAGGCCGATGGAGATGCCCACGCCGGGCAGCTGCTTGTCGGTGTAGTATTCCGCCAGGTTGTCATACCGGCCGCCGGAGCAGACGGAGCCGATCTCCGGGTGGTCCAGCAGCGCCGTCTCGTACACGGTGCCGGTGTAGTAATCCAGGCCCCGGGCAATGGTCAGGTCCACGGCAAAGTTCTCCTCCGGCACGCCGAAGGCGGACAGGTATTTCACCACGGTTTTCAGCTGGTCCAGGCCCTCGTCAAACGTCTCGTTCCGGCCGGCGTAGCCCTCCAGGGCGGAGAGTACCTGATCGTTGCTGCCGGTGATGGCGATGAATTTCAGGATCTCATCGGCGCTTTCGGCGGACACGCCCACCTCGTCGGTCAGCAGGGTACGGACCTTCTCTGCGCCGATCTTGTCCAGCTTGTCCACGGTACGCATGATGTCGCCGGCCTTGTCGGTCAGGCCCAGCATGGCATAAAAGCCGTTGAGGATCTTGCGGTTGTTCACCCGGATGCAGAAGCGCCTGAGCCCCAGCTCACTGAACGCACGGTAGATGATGGCGGGCATCTCGGCCTCGTTGGTGATGTCCAGCTTGCCGTCGCCGATCACGTCGATATCCGCCTGATAGAACTCACGGAAGCGGCCGCGCTGGGCGCGCTCGCCCCGGTAGACCTTGCCGATCTGGTAGCGGCGGAAGGGGAAGGACAGGTCGTTGTAGTGCAGGGCCACGTACTTGGCCAGCGGCACCGTCAGGTCGAACCGCAGGGCCAGGTCGGCGTCGCCCTTGTTGAAGCGGTAGATCTGCTTCTCCGTTTCGCCGCCGCCCTTGGCCAGCAGCACCTCCGCCGCCTCGATCACCGGGGTGTCCAGCGGGGTGAAGCCGTACAGGGAATAGGTGCGGCGCAGGATGTCCATCATGCGCTCCATCTGCTGCTGCGGCTTGGGCAGCAGCTCCATAAAGCCGGACAGGGTCCGGGGGGTCATCTCAGCCATTTTCCGTCTCTCCTTTATCTTCGGTGGTTTCGTTTTGTTCGTCTGTCTCCGGCAGCTCCTCCGCGCCGGACGTTAGCGTGTGGGCGGCGGCCTCGCGGGCGGCCTCGGCCTCCGCCTCGTGCTTCAGCTCCCAGGCGACCTCACGGTAGATGTCATCCAGGGCCCGGCCCTTCTTCACGCCGATGCGCTGGCCGATGACACCGCCGACTATGGCCAGCGCCAGGCCCGCATACCACAGACCCGGTACAATGACAGGCAGCAGCAGGCCCGCCAGCGCACCGAACCAGACGCCCAGCTCCTCGCAGTGGCCCCGGACGGCGTGGTAGGCACCTTTTTTCTCCCGGAGGTGCGTCATTCGCTTCAGCTGCGCCAGGCACATACCGACCCGCAGCAGCGCCAGCGCCGTAAGCGGGATGAAGATGTCCCGCACGTGGTTGTTGATGAAGTCCAAAACAGCCTGCATAGCGTTCTCCTTTGTGTTTGTGTCGGCGGCGCGGACGAAAAAACGCTCCCGTCCCTGTATTGGGACGAGAGCGTAAAACACTTCGTGGTGCCACCCAAATTCGGCCTTGCGGCCCTTTTTGCTCCTGTTACGGGGAGCGCGCCGTGGATGTTTCCATCCCCGCTAACTCGCTGTCTTCACCTGTGCCTTGCCGCGGTGCACTTTCAGCCGATGGCGCACCTCTCTTGCAGCGGCGGTGTACAGGCTACTCCTGCGAGGTCTGCACGGTTATCCCTTATTGTATGCGATTTGCCGATGGTTGTCAAGCCGTAAAGGGCTTGTTCTTGGGGTTGACGATGTCACGCCAGTCCAGGTCGCCCCGGTCCAGACCCAGCACCAGCATCTCGGCGGTGGCCAGGTTGCTGGCAAAGGGCACGTTGTTCTGGTCGCACAGGCGGGAAATATACGTGATGTCTGCGTCCGGCGTTTTCTGGTTGGGGTCACCGAAGCACAGCACCATATCGATCTCATTATAGGCGATGCGGGCGGCGATCTGCTGTCCGCCGCCGTGGGCGAAGGACAGGAAGCGGTGTATGGTCAGCCCGGTAGCGTCGGCGATCTGCTGGCCGGTGCGGGCGGTGGCGCAGAGGGTGTGCTTGGCCAGGATGCCGCAGTAGGCGGTGCAGAACTGGACCATCAGCTCTTTCCGGTTGTCGTGTGCCATCAATGCAATATTCATGGAGGGCTCCTTTCCTTATATCTTCATCAGCGGGGTTTTCTGCCCCATGATGCGTTTCGCAATGTTTTCATAGGCCCGGGCGGCGTAGTAGTTCTGCTCCCGCAGCACCAGTCCGCGGTTCAGGCAGTAGGGGACGTCCGGGTCCTCCGGTATCACGCCCAGCAGCGGCAGGCCCGCCGCGTCGATGGCGTCGTCGATGGTGGTGTGCAGCTGACGCAGCACCTTTTTGGACACGCGCCCCACCACCAGATGCACCGTCCCGCTGGGAAAGGCGGACAGCTCTGCGGCGGTGCGCTGGGCGTCCCGCATGGCGGACACGTCCGTGGTGGTGATGACGATCACCTGGTCGGCCATGCACGCTGCCATCTGGAAGCCCTGGCCCAGTCCGGCGGGCGCGTCGATCAGGCACCAGTCGTAGCTTTCCCGTATCTCACGCGCCAGCGCCTGCAGCTTCGGAACCGACAGGGACAGCGGGCGGTCGGCCATGGGCGCGGTCAGCAGGGAGAGGGAGGGGTATCGCTCATGGGGCACCGCCGCCTCATGCAGGGTGCAGCGGCCCTCCAGCACATCGGAGAAGTCCATCAGCGCCCGGTCGCTGAGCCCCAGCGCCAGATCCAGGTTCCGCAGGGTGATGTCACAGTCCAGGCACAGCACCCGCTGCCCCATGTGGGCCAGCGACAGCGCCACGTTGGCGGTGAAGGTGGTCTTGCCGGTGCCGCCCTTGCCGGACGCCACGGCGATGATCTTGCCCATGGACTTCCTCCTTTCGTGGGCCGCTTATACCAGCGGCGCTTTTTTGATCCGGGCAAAGGCCCGGGGAAATTGCTTCGGTGTGTGCTGTGTTTTTTCGATGGATACGATGCGGTGCACCACGTCCGTCTCCGGCACGGTGTAGTCCGTGACGCCGGAGAGCTGTCCGCCCAGCTGGGCGATGGCGCTGCGGGCCTGCCGTATCTCCTCGTCGGTGGAGACGGATTTCATGGCGGCGAACTGTCCGCCTACCTTTACCAGCGGCAGCGTCAGCTCGCACAGTACGTTCAGCTGAGCCACGGCACGGGAGGCCGCCAGATCGAACTGCTCCCGGTGCTGCGCGGCGAATTCCTCCGCCCGGGCGTGGACGCAGGTCACATTTTTCAACTCCAGGTCTGTCTGGACCTCCTTCAGGAAGTCCACCCGCTTGCCCAGACTGTCCAGCAGCGTGAAGCGGGCGTCCGGCGTCAAGATCGCCAGCACCATGCCGGGAAAGCCTGCGCCGGTGCCTACGTCGATGACGCGCTTGCCGGACAGGTCCAGCTGCGCCGCCAGCGCCGCGCAGTCCAGCAGGTGCAGGGTGGCAACGTCCCGGGGCGCGGTGATGGCCGTGAGGTTCATCACCTTGTTTTTTTCCAGCAGCAGTTCGGCGTAGCGCGCCAGCTTGTCCGCGGCGGCGGGGTCCAGGTCCAGGGCCGTCAGGCCGGCGGTCAGGATATCCCTCATTTCTGCTGCTCTTTCAGCAGGTCGCGGATCTCGGTGAGCAGCTCCTCGCTGGTGGGAGCCGGTTCTTCCGCCTCCTGCGGCTCCTCGTCCTTTTTGCCCAGCTTGTGCAGCTGGTTGATGGTCTTGACCATCAGGAAGATGACGAAGGCCACCAGAACAAAGTCAATGACCGTGCTCAGAAACGTGCCGATGCCCAGGGTAACGGCCTCGGTGACCACCTGGCCTGCCTCGTCCAGCACCTCAGGCTTCAGCACGATATTCAGCTGTCCCAGATCCACGCCGCCGATGAGCAGGCCGATCAGGGGCATGAACACATCGTTCACCAGAGAGGTGGTGATCTTACCGAACGCGGTACCGATGATCACGCCGACGGCCATGTCCATTACGTTGCCGCGCATGGCGAATTCCTTGAATTCCGCAAAAAACTTCTTCATGTGTAAAAGCTCCTATACTAAAAGTATAATTACGGATAACTATTACGATACGCTATCAGTGCAGCGGTACCAGGCGCTCCTTGCCGCCCATGTAGGGCTGCAGCGCCTTGGGTACCAGCACGGAGCCGTCCGCCTGCAGGTTGTTCTCCAGCAGGGCGATGAGCATACGGGGCGGGGCCACCACGGTGTTGTTCAGGGTGTGGGGCAGGTACAGTTTGCCGTCCTCGCCGCGGACGCGGATCTTCAGGCGGCGGGCCTGGGCGTCGCCCAGATTGGAGCAGGAGCACACCTCGAAGTACTTTTGCTGCCGGGGGGACCAGGCCTCGATGTCGCAGGACTTGCACTTCAGGTCCGCCAGGTCGCCGGAGCAGCACTCCAGCTGCCGCACAGGGATATCCAGGCTGCGGAACAGCTCCACGGACCAGCGCCACATCTTCTCGTACCAGGCCTTGGAGTCCTCGGGCTTGCAGACCACGATCATCTCCTGCTTTTCAAACTGGTGGATGCGGTACACGCCACGCTCCTCGATGCCGTGGGCGCCCTTTTCCTTGCGGAAGCAGGGGGAGTAGGAGGTCAGCGTCTGGGGCAGCTTGTCCTCCGGCAGGATCTGGTCGATGAACTTGCCGATCATGGAGTGCTCGCTGGTGCCGATCAGGTACAGGTCCTCGCCCTCGATCTTGTACATCATGGCGTCCATGTCCGTCTGGCTCATCACGCCCTCCACCACGTTGCCGTGGATCATAAACGGCGGGATGCAGTAGGTGAAGCCCTTGTCGATCATAAAGTCACGGCCATAGGCGGTGACGGCGGAATGCAGCCGTGCGATGTCGCCCATCAGGTAATAGAAGCCGTTGCCGGATACACGGGCGGCAGCGTCCATATCCACGCCGTCAAAGCGCTCCATGATCTCCGTGTGGTAGGGGATGGGGAAGTCTGGGGTCTTGGGCTCGCCGAAGCGCTCCACCTCTACGTTGCAGCTGTCGTCCGGACCGATGGGCACGGACTCGTCGATCATCTGGGGGATGACCAGCAGCAGCTTGTTCATAGCCGCCTCGGCGTTGGCCTTCTTCTCCTCCAGACGGGTCATGCGCTCGGCGTTGGCCTTTACGGCGGCGTTGTTGGCGTCGATCTCCGCCTGAAGGGCGGCCTTCTCCGCCTCGTCGGCGCACTTCTTCAGCTTGCCGAACAGGGGGCCGTTGGCCTTGGAAATCTTGTTGCGCTCGGCCTTCAGGGCCTCGCCCTCGTTGATGGCCTCGCGGCGCTCGCTGTCCAGGGCGATGACCTCGTCCACCAGGGGCAGCTTGGCGTTCTGGAACTTCTTGCGGATATTCTCCTTTACCAGGTCCGGGTTCTCCCGGATAAACTTGATGTCAAGCATATTCTATACCTCTATTCGATGATGTTTCACGTGAAACGCTTATCGCTTTCCCAGCTTCTCCAGAGCCTCCAGCAGGGCGTTCAGGTCCTCGGTGCCGTAGTATTCCAGCTCGATGCGCCCCTTCTTTTTGCCGTTGACGATGCGGCAGGGGCGGCCCAGCTTTTCGCCCAGCTCACGGGCGGCCTCCTCAACATAATTGACGGAAAGCGCGTCCTTTTGGGGCTTTTCTTTTTTCTCGGCGGTGAGTTTTTTCACCAGCAGTTCCGTCTGGCGGACGGAGAGGGCGTCCTTGACCACGGTCTCCGCGGCGGACTGCTGCTGTTTGCTGCCCAGCGTCAACAGGGCGCGGGCGTGTCCGGCGGACAGCCGTCCGTCCTCCACCATGGCCCGCACCGGATCGGTCAGCCCCAGCAGGCGCAGGGCGTTGGCCACGGTGGGGCGGGACTTTCCCACCCGCTGCGCGCACTCGTCCTGGGTCATGCCGTATTGCTCCGTCAGCACCCGGTAGCCCTCGGCCTCCTCAATGGGGTTCAGGTCCTCTCGCTGGAGGTTTTCGATCATGGCCAGCTCCATGGCCTTGCGGTCGTCGGCCTCGATGACCACCACAGGCACCTGTGTCAGTCCGGCCATCCGCGCCGCCCGCCACCGCCGTTCACCGGCGATGATCTGATAGTAGCCGGATTGCAGCTTCCGCACGGTCAGCGGCTGGATGATGCCGTGTATCCGGATGGAGTCCGCCAGGTCACTGAGGGCCTCCGGCTCAAAGCTCTTTCTGGGCTGGGTGGAGCAGCTCTCCACCTGGCTGATGGGCAGCAGCAGGGAGGAGGCGCGCTCGTCCTTGGCGGCGATGACGTCGTCACCAAGCAGTGCGCTCAGTCCCTTGCCCAGACCTTTTGTGTTCGCCATACCGCGTCTCCTTTCAGCAGTTGTTCTTCCGCAAAAATTCCGCCGCCAGCGCCGTGTATGCGTCCGCGCCCCGGCAGGTCTTGTCATAGGCGGTGATGGGCTTGCCGTGGCTGGGCGCCTCGCTGAGCCGCACGTTCCGCGGAATCACGGTGCTGTACACCTTCCCGGCAAAAAACCGCTTCAGCTCCTGGGCCACCTGAATGGACAGGTTGGTGCGGCCATCGAACATGGTCAGCAGCACGCCCTCGATGTCCAGCCCGGGGTTCATGCTGCGCCGCACGATACGCACGGTGTTCATCAGGTCGCTGAGTCCCTCCAGCGCGTAATACTCGCCCTGCACCGGGACCAGCAGACTGTTGGCGGCGCACAGTGCGTTCAGCGTCAGCAGCTCCAGCGAGGGCGGACAGTCGATGAAAATGAAATCATAGCTGTCCGCTACCTGCCGCAGCGCAGCCTTCAGCAGGAACTGCCGGTCCTCCATGTTGATCATCTCCACGCCGGCGCCGGCCAGCGCCTTACTGCTTGGCAGCACGTCGCCATAGGGCGTGGTCACGATCAGCTGGGCCGTCTCTGCGCCGTTGATGAGCGCATCGTAGACGCCGTTGCTGGTGGTCTTGTCCACGCCCATGCCGCTGGTGGCGTTGGCCTGGGGGTCAAAATCGCACAGCAGCACCCGCTTGTCAGCGGCTTTTACGGCAGCGGCCAGGTTTACGCAGGTGGTGGTCTTGCCCACGCCGCCCTTCTGATTTACGATCGCAATGATTTTCGCCACAGCAAATTCCTCTTTCTGTCTGAGTTCATTATGATAGTATATACCACCTGCATGGAGGGTTTCAAGAGGGAAAATGCAAATTTTCACCCTTTTGTTTCACGTGAAACATAAAGGGACAAAAACAGGGCGGCTGTTTCACGTGAAACAGCCGCCCCATTCCTCATATCAGTATCACGCCGTTCAGCGGCGGCAATGTCAGGTGTGCTTTCCCGTCGATGACCAGAAATCGCTGCCCAGTCACCGCGTCCTGCGCGGTGGGCGCGTCCCAGGCCAGCGTCAGGTCTGCCGGCGCGTCCCCGGCGTTCAGCGCCGTTACCGTGCGCTCGCCTCCGCGCTCACGCTCGATGGCCAGAGCGCCGCCTCGGGCCAGCAGATAGCGCAGGGCGCCCGAGCGCAGGCTCTCCCGCGTTCGCCGCAGCTGTCCCAGAGTGCGGAAGAAGCCCGTCAGCGCCGCGTCCTCGCTGCCCCAGGGGAAGGCGCCCCGGTTCAGCGGATCCTCGAAGCCCTGCACGCCGGCCTCATCGCCGTAGAAGAGGGTGGGAGAGCCGGGGAAGCTGTAGAGCAGCATTCCCGCCAGACGGAGCTTTGCCAGGCCCCGGGCCAGCTCAGTGGGGGAGAGGCGGTACGCCGCACGCTCCGCCTTGGTTTTCGGTGTGCCCTCCGCGCCCAGCAGCGTCAGAATGCGCGCTGTGTCGTGGGTACCCAGGAAGTTCATGGCGCCATAGAAGGCGAAGGGCGGATAGTTCTCGCGGATCGTCTCCATGCTGTCGCGGAAGACCGCGGCGTCGCCGCCGGCCAGCCAGTTCAGCAGGGCCGTGCGGAAGGGGTAGTTCATCAGGCCGTGGACCTGGCGGCCCAGCAGGTATCTGCGCCGTTGGGAGTAGGCGATCTTGTTGCTGCCGTCCTCCCAGACCTCGCCCAGCAGGTAAGCTCCGGGCTTTTCCGCGTCGATGGCCGAGCGGATGCCCTCAATAAAGTCGCCGGGCAGCTCGTCGGCCACATCCAGCCGCCAGCCGTCCGCGCCGCAGCGCAGCCAATGCCGGACCACGCTGTCCTGATCGCCGAAGATGAAGTCACGGTAAGCCGGCTGCGCCTCATTGACGGCGGGCAGGGTCTTCACGCCCCACCAGGCGTCGTAGTCCGATGGCCACGGGTGGAAGCAGTACCAGTTGTAATACTCTGAATTCTGGCTCTGGGCCGCCCCCGGCTCCGGATAGTAGCCCTCGGCGTTGAAGTACCGGCTGTTGCTGCCGGTATGGTTGAACACGCCGTCCAGTATCACACGCATCCCACGCTGATGGGCGGCGGTGCACAGGGCGCGGAAGTCAGCCTCTGTGCCCAGCAGCGGGTCGATGGCCCGATAGTCGCCGGTGTCGTAGCGGTGGTTGCTGGCGGCCTCAAAAATGGGGTTCAGATACAGTGTCGTCACACCCAGGCCCGCCAGATAGTCCAGCTTCTCCGTGATGCCCTGCAGCGAGCCGCCGAAGAAGTCGCGGTTGGTGATCTGCCCGTGCTCGTCCGGAAGGAACACCGGCTGCTCGTTCCAGCCGCGGTGCAGCCACCGGTGCCCGGGCATATGGCTCACGTCCGGCATGGATACACGGCGGAACCGATCCGGGAAGATCTGGTACGTCACGCCGCGCCCGAACCAGTCCGGGGCGGGGGAGGGCTCGTATACCGTCAGCTGCCAGCGTGCCGCCTTCTCCGGCGCGTCCTGCACGCCATTTTTGCCGTACCACACGCAGCGCCCGTCCACGTCCGTCAGGCGGAAGCAGTACCAGCACAGCTCACCGCCAGCCGGCGCGGTGTATGTGCCGGCGAAGCCGCCCTCCGCCGGCGGCAGGGCGCACGTGTCCTCCGTGCCTGCGAACTCCCGGAGCACCAGCAGCTCGCAGCCGTAGTAGGTGTCGTCCGCCAGCGCAAAGCGCACTTCGGCGCCGCAGGGGACGGCGCCGAAGGGGTCTTTATAATGTTTGTCTCTCGAATTGAAATAGGGTCCCATGTGTGCCTCTTGTCTCTATAGCAGATTTACCGCATCAGCGCGTCCTCGCCGGCGGCGGTGGCGCCGGTGCCGTCCCGGGTGAACCAGGCGTTGATGATGTCCACGGCCGCATTGGCCAGCAGACTGCCGCTGCCGCCCTTCTCTACCACGATGGCGATGGCGATCTCCGGATCGTCATAGGGGGCGTAGGCCACAAAGGTGCCGTTGGCGATATCCGTACCCACCTGGGCCGAGCCGGTCTTGGCGCCGGCCTCCACCACACAGCGGGAAAAGGCGCTCCGCAGGGAGTCGTAGGTCAGATCGTGCATACCCTTGGTCACCGCCGCCATGGTGCTGTCCGAGATGTTCAGGTCGTTCAGCGGCCCTTTGCCATATACGCCGACAACTCGTGAATTATCATAAGATTTTACGTTTTTCAGAAGATGTGCCTCATAGTGCTCGCCGCCGGATACCAGCGTAGCCACATAGTTGGCCAGCTGCAGGGGGGTGAACAGGTTGTAGGACTGGCCGATGGCCGCCGTGATGGTCTGGCCGTCGGTCCACTCCCGGTCGTGGGCCTCCGCCCACTCCGGGGAGGCCAGCACGCCGCTGACGTCACCGATCTCAATGCCCGTGGACTGCCCCAGGCCGAAGGCTGTGGCGTACTCGTCCAGCTTCTTGATGCCTGTCAGCCGGCCCACCTCGTAGTAGAAGTAGTTGCAGGAGTCCACGATGGCCTGACTGACGTTGATGCGCCCGTGGGTGGTGTGGGCCTGCCGCCAGATCCAGCACATGGGCTGCGGGTCCACATAGTAGGTGTAGATACCCTTGTCTTCGATAATGGTGCTGGGGGTGATGATGCCCTCCTCCAGCGCCGCCACGGACGTGCACAGCTTGAAGGTGGAGCCGGGGGCGTACACGCCCTGGGTGGCCCGGTTAAACATGGGCAGGCGTTCGTCCTTCACCAGCTCATCATAGTCCTGGTTGAACGTCTCCAGATCGTAGGTGGGGTAGCTGGCCATGGCCAGTACCTCGCCGGTGCCGACCTGAATGACCGCCGCCGCGCCGCCGCGCTCGTTGCTGTCCTTGTCGATCATGCCCTGAATGGTACTGGCCAGCGTGTCCTCCACCACCTGCTGCAGGTCGATGTCGATGGTCAGCGCCACGGTGCCGCCGGGCTGAGGCTCCCGGGTGTACAGCTCGCCGGTGATCTTGCCGTTCTCGTCGGTGGTGATGAGCCGCTTGCCGTCCTTGCCGTGGAGATATTCCTCAAAGGCCTTCTCCACGCCGTCCTTGCCCACCAGGTCATTCATATTGTAGCCCTTGTCGGCGTAGCCCACATAGCCGGTGCTCTCGTCGCTGCGCCACTCCTCCTGCCATATGGCGCCCACGGTGCCCAGAATGTGCGCCGCCAGCTTGGTGTTGTACACCCGCGCCGCCGCTGTCTTGATGGTCACGCCCCGGTACTTTCCGTCGGTGATGCGGCCCAGCAGCTCCGTGGATACATCCTCGGCAAAGGTGTAGCTGCTGCGCCCGTCCAGTTCATACCGCACGCCCACGATCAGACGCGCCTGCGCGTCGGTATAGCTGTCGTCGACCTTGTAGAGCTTCCGCATGGCGGCCAGCACTTCCGCGCTGCCGCCGTCCGTGGGCAGCTTGTTGTCGTCCAGATACTCCCGGAAGCTCTTGGTCAGGCTTTTGCTGGTCAGCTGGGGAGAGGACCCTGTGGTCATGGGCAGGGTGTCGTTCCATGTGACGCCCTGCTCCTGACACAGCTGTATCAGCTGCCAGATGGCGTCGTTCAGCGCGGCCTCGTCCTTGCCGAAGCTGCTCTTGTCTACCACCAGCGTATAGGCCAGCCGGTTGCTCACCAGCACCTTGCCATTCCGGTCGGTGATGATGCCCCGGGAGGCGGTCACCGTTTCGCTGGCGGTGTTGCTGGTGATGGATCTGGCCCGATTTTCGCTGCCGTGCACCACCTGTGCGTCATACAGCACCGCAAAAAACAGCACCAGAAACGCACAGAAAAACCCCAGCAGCACATATACCCGCCGCCGGGAGGGGTGAGGATTTTTCATCATAGCTTGGTTCTCCTATGGTCATTCGCTCAGTGTCCGCCGCTGTGCCCACCGGAACAGCGGGTGCGCTGCCGCCGCGAAGGGCAGCGATACCAAAAGCTCCCTGCCCAGCAGCAGGCCCGCCGCGGTCAGCCCCGCGCCGCTGTGTCCCGCCAGCACCGCCATGTGCAGCAGCCCGCAGAGCAGCATACATACGCCTGTCACCACCAGCGAGCACACCACGCCCGCCATGATGACCTGCCCGCTCAGCAGCCACGCTGCCGCCGCGCCAAGCAGGAACGCCAGCGCGTAAAAGCACGGCAGGCCCGCCACCGGCGAGAGAAGGTCGCACGCCAGCCCGAAAAATACCGCATATAGCAGCGCCTGCTCGTTGCGCTCCAGCGTGGCCGGTATCACCGCGATGGCCGGCAGCAGGAAGGGGTGCACGCCCCATACCCGCACGTATACCAGCACCAGCCCCTGCAGCAGTGCCAGCGCCAGCGCGCACAGACAGTACAATATCCACTTCAGCAGTATCGCCCGCCGTGTCATAGCCGTCCTCCGTCATTGGATCACGTCAAAATCCGTGATGATAAACATCTCCTGTATCGCCGCCACATCGCACTTGGGCGAGAGCACCGCGTACCGCGCCAGCCCGCCGTCATCCGTCTGCACGGACTCCACCGTACCGATCACCAGACCGGCGGGATAGTAGCCGCCCAGTCCGGACGTGACGATCACATCGCCCTTGATCAGGTTCGCGCTGTCGCTGAGGTATTGCAGCCGCAGCCGGCCCTCGGACATCAGGGCCAGGTCGCCGCCAGCCACCGCCGTCTCGCCGGTGCGGAATACCCGCGCGCCGAACTGGGAGTCCGTGTCCAGCACCGTGGACAGCCGGCACCAGTTCAGGCCCACGTCTGTGACCACACCCACCAGGTTCCCGGCGCTGTCCACCGCGCAGTCGCCTATGGCCACGCCGTGCTGACTGCCCCGGTCCAGCACCAGCGTGCTGGCCCAGTTGGACACGTCGCGCTGGGTGACGCGGGCCGCCTCGAACACCAGGTCGCTGCGCTGCTGCCGCAGGCCCAGCAGCTGGCGCAGCTCTTTATTCTCGGTCGCCGCCGGCTCCATCTGCCGCAGCTGCTCCTCCAGCTCCGCGATCTGCTGCCGCAGCTCGTCGTTCTCCTGCTGCAGGGTCTCCACGTCCTCAAACCGCTGGCTAATGCCGCCGACCCAGCCCGCCACGGCGGAACCCGCCGCCCGGAAGGGCGAGGCGATCACGCCCAGGGCGTTGTGCAGCAGCCCCGTTCCGGAGCTCAGGGCCGACACCACGCACAGCACCACCGCGATGGTGGCCGCCGCGGCCAGCAGCCATATTCCCGTTTTCGTAAAAAATCGCTTCATGTGTCGTTTGTTCCTCTCTGAAGTCTCCCCCGGCAGGGGAGGCGGCAGCGCACCCTCTCAGAGGGAGCGAAAGGGGCATTATCCCAGCAGCTGTATCCCGAATTCGCCCAGCATCTCCGCCAGCAGCACCACCGGCAGCCCCATCACGTTGAAAAAGTCGCCGTCGATGCGCTCCACCAGCAGCGCGCCCTGTCCCTGTACGCCGTAGGCCCCGGCCTTGTCCATGGGCTCGCCCCCGGCGATATAGGCCTTCAGCTCCCGCTGTGTGGCCGGACGGAAATACACGTCCGTGTGCTGGGCGCGGGTCAGGGCTTTCTCCCCCTGCCGCACCGTCACACCGGTACAGACGGTGTGGCGCCGACCCTGCAGGGCCGTCAGCATTTGCAGGGCCTCCGCCTCGTCGGCGGGCTTGCCCAGCTTCTTGTCGTCCAGAAACACCATCGTATCCGCCGTGATGACGATCTCGTCCGCGTCGGACGCCACCGCCTGGGATTTCTCCCGGGAGATGTAGCACACCGTCTCCTCCGGCGTCAGCCCGGCGGGGAAGTATTCCTCCACCTCCGGCACCCGGACGGTAAAGTCGGTGATGCCCATCCGACGCAAAAGCTCCTGCCGCCGGGGGGACCCGGAGGCCAGCACGATCTTTGCCATATACGTCACCTGCCTGTGGAGCCGAAGCCGCCGGCGCCCCGGTCCGTCTCGTCCAGGTCCTCCGCCACCGTCACCGTGGGCTGCACCACCGGCACCACCATCAGCTGGGCGATCCGGTCCCCGGGCTGCACCGTGTACGGTTCGCTTCCCAGGTTTACCAGCCCCACGCCGATCTCGCCCCGGTAGTCGCTGTCGATGACGCCCACACCGTTGGAAAGGCACACGCCCTTCTTGATGCCCAGCCCGCTGCGGGCGAACACCAGCGCCGCGTAGTCCGCCGACGGCAGGGCGATGGCGATGCCCGTGGGCACCAGCCGCCGTTCCCCGGCTGCCAGCGTCACCGCCTCGTCGATGCAGGCACACAGGTCCATGCAGGCCGCGCCGGCGGTGGCAAAGCGGGGGAGGGGTATCTCCGTCCCGATCTTGGGGGACAGAGCTTTGATCTTCAGCTCCATAGTAACACCTTTTTCTCCTGAAATTGAATACGGTTTGTAAATTATAACGAGTGTTATACCATTTGTTTTACTCTACGCCCCGGTAGAACAGCCCGCGTGTGCTGTTGTCACCGGCGGTGACGGTCCCGGCCCTGTGGGCGCGGAGAAGCGCCGCGCACTCCGCCGCCGTCTCTGTGGTAAACCGCAGGCGTCCGTACCGCAGGCCGCACCGGAACACCTCCGGCTTGTCCGCCAGCACCAGTGTCTTTCCGTTCTCGATCTCGCACCGGCACCCGTAGGCGCACAGCACCGGGAACTGCTCGCCCCGCCGGTCGGTCAGCACGCTGCCCGCCCCATGGGCGCAGCCCACGCTGTTCTTCGTCACGCAGTTTTCGGTGATCATCAGCGGCAGGCGGCCATAGACAAGGGCCTCGCAGTCGATATATTTGCCGAGATCCCGCACCTGCTGCCACCGCAGCTCGAAGCTGGCCGTCACGGACGATAGCTTCTGCTCCTGCCAGAAGCGCACCGCCCGGCTGTTGTACACGTTCAGGCCGAAGTCGCCGCGGAGCGTTTTGCCCAGTCCCTTCACGATGGCCAGATGGCCCAGGTTGCCAATGGCCGCGGAGGCGACCTCCGGGTGCCGCTGCAGAATATCCCGGAACACCGGTTCGTCCGCCGTGCGGAATATCCGGGGCAGCACCGCGCAGAACTCCGCCTGCCCGATATAGGGCATCAGGTCCATCTTATCCAGCAGCTCCGCCGGGATATACACGATGGCGGGGCGTTCCGCCAGCAGCTCGGCCGTCAGCTGATCGGGCCTGCTGATGGACACGGTAAAGTCCAGCTCCGCCGCGCCCGCCGGGGCCTCCGGCAGGGGAGAGGCGGGCAGCTCACGGCGCTTCGGAGTGTCCATCCGCCGATCCGCCAGCTCGTCCAGCAGCTCCCGCCGCAACGCGTTCACCGCGCTGGCGGACACCATCAGCCCCTCGTCCAGCTCTATTTCGATCTGATCCGCCGCGAACACCGTGCCGCCGGTCTTGGTCAGCCGCTGCCGCAGTTCCTCCGCCGTCACCGCCCGGTTCCGGGCTTCCTCCGGCGCATCGCCCGTGGCTAAGGCTATGGTCACGCCGTTCCGGACGGCGCACGCGCCGCTCAGCCGCACCGGTTCGCCCCGGCGCACCGTCAGATGCAGGTTCACCGGTATTTTCCGGTTCTCTTTTCCGTTTTCATAGGTCTCACGGGCCGCGGCGAACAGCGCCTTCGGCTCCGGTACGTTCTCCGGCCGGGTGCCGAACATGGCCTTGCCCTTTTTACCAAGCCAGTAGCCGTCGGTGAAGCCGCTGCGGGAGAAGGCTTGCTCCAGCGCCCGGGACTCCTCCGCCGTGGGCAGCCGCCTTTCGTCCAGCAGGCGGCGGTAGATGCCCGTTACCACGGCCACGTATTCCGGCCGCTTCAGCCGTCCCTCCAGCTTCAGGCAGGCCACGCCCATGTCCTCCATGTCCCGCAAATAGGCCGATAGGTTGGCGTCCTTCAGGCTCAGGGGATGCGCGTCCCGGCAGGGGCCGTTCACGCCGTAGGGCAGACGGCAGGGCTGGGCGCAGGCGCCCCGGTTGCCGCTGCGCTGTCCCAGCACGGCGCTCATCTCGCACTGGCCGGAGTAGCACATACACAGCGCCCCGTGGCCGAACACCTCGATCTCCGCGCCGCAGCCGGCGCAGATCTCCCGTACCTCGTCCCGGTCCAGCTCCCGGGCCAGCACCACGCGCTCCATGCCCAACGCCGCGGCCGCATTGGCGCCGCCCAGCGTGAACAGGCTCATCTGCGTGCTGGCGTGAAGAGGCAGGTCCGGAACGATCTCCTTTGCCAGGGTCAGCAGGCCCCAGTCCTGCACCAGCACCGCGTCCACGCCCATGGCGCTGGCCTTCCGCAGCGCCGCGGCCGCCCCGGGCAGCTCCCGGTCGGTCAGCAGGGTGTTCAGGGTCAAAAAGACCCGCACGCCCCGCAGATGGCAATACCGCACCGCCGACGCGAATTCCTCGTCGGTAAAGTTTTTCGCGCTCCGCCGCGCGTTGAACGCACCGAGGCCCATATACACCGCGTCCGCGCCGTTCTGCACCGCGGCGGTCAGTGCCTCATATCCCCCCGCGGGGGCCAAAAGCTCCATCATCACCGGCGGTTGTTCTGGTTCTGGGCGTTCTGCAGCTTCCGGCGCAGCTCGGCGGCCTCGTTCTTGGCGCGGCTGGCCTCGTCCAGATAGGTCTTCACCTGCCGGCGCAGATTTTCCGCGCCCTCCTGCGCCTTGGTGAGCTGGTCCGCCAGATTGACCGCCGCCAGCACCGCCGCCGCGTCACGGCTCATGTGGGCGCTGTCCATCAGCTTCTGCATCTCCGCATCCACCATGTTGCCGATCTTCTCCATGTAGGCGGCATCCTCCTCCGCTACGAGGATGTACTCCGTGCCGCAGATAGACATCGTTACCCGGTTCGCCATGCCAAAACCCTCCTTAATTCATTTCGTTGGGTATATATACTTATACAAATAGCATTATACCACAAAACCCGCCGGAGAAAAGTCTATTTTGGCGAAAAGCGGAAATTTGTAAAAAGTTGTCCCGCCCCGCTTTACGCCGACCCCTTTTTCGTGTAGAATGGAGAGCACGAATGAGAGGGGAGGTCATCGCCATGGACGGCTATATACTTCGGAACAGGCAGGAGCAGCTGACGCTGCCCGCCGATGCGGCCGACAAGCTGCTGCAAAGCGGTCAGGGCGACGCCGCCCTGCTGTATCTGGCCCTGCGCCGCTTCGGCCGGGGCGTCACACCGGAGGAGCTGGAAAAGGTCCTGCCCATCAGCCGCCTGCGGATCGACGCGGCGGAGAAGGTCCTTCAGGACCTGGACCTGCTGCCTCGACCGGCCCGCCAGGCACCGCCCGATCCGGCGGACGAACGCCCGGTCTACACCGCCCAGGACATCGCCGGACTGCTGACGGACAACGAGGGCTTCCGCCTGCTGGTGCCCCAGACGGAGCAGCAGCTGGGCAAGAAGCTCCGCACCGCCGACTTGCAGATATTGGCCGGTCTTTACGATGACCTGGGTATGCCCGCCGACGTGATCTATCTCCTGGTGTGCCACTGTGTCGAACGGGCCCGCAGCCAGTGGGGCGAGGGCAGACGACCAACCATGCGCCAAGTCGAAAAAGAGGGCTATCGCTGGGCGCAGCTTGGCATATTTGACCAGAATTCTGCCGCGGTATACCTGAAAAAATGGGCAGAGCGCAACAGGAAGTACACTTCCTATTTGTCGAATTTACGAATTCTTAACAGGCCGCCGGTGGAGGCCGAACGCCGCTACATCGACCAGTGGATGGACATGGGCTTCCCGCCGGAGACGGTGGCTCTGGCCTATGAGCGCACGGTGTTCTACAAGAAGGACCTGAACTGGCGCTATCTTAACGGCATCCTGCGCCGCTGGCACGACGCCGGCTGGCATACGCCCCACCAGGTGGAGCAGGGCGAGGCCGCCGGCAAGCGGCCCGCTGCCGCCGGTAAGTCCGCCGCCCCCGCCGGGGACAAGGACGCCTGGATGCGCCGCTATATCAAGAGGTGAGAGTATGTCATACGACGGTATCATCATGCAGCGGGCCATTGCCCGCTTTGACCAGGCCCGCCAGCGCCGGGAGGCCGAGCTGGACCAGCGCCGCCGGGAGGTCTTTGCCCGCCAGCCCCGCCTGCGGGACATCGACCGCACCCTCCGCACCACCATGAGCCGTATCGTGGCCGCCGCCGCCAAAAAGGGCGAGGACCCGCTGCCCGCCCTGCGGGTCCTGCGGGACGAAAATCTCTCCCTGCAGCGCGAGCGCGCCGCCCTGCTGGAGGACATGGGCTATCCCGCCGACTATCTGGAGGACAAGCCTGCCTGCTCCCTCTGCGGCGACACCGGCTATACCCGGTCCGGCGTCTGCGCCTGCCTGAAGCAGTACTACGCCCGCGAACAGCTGGCGGAGCTCTCCCGGCTCCTGCCGCTGGGCGAGGCCCGGTTCGACACCTTCCGCTTCGACCTGTACGACAGCACCGTGTGGGACAGCTACGGCGTTTCACCCCGGGCCAACATGGAGCGCAACTTCGACGTCTGCCGGGACTTTGCCCGCCAGTTCTCCCGGGGCAGCGGCAGCCTGCTGCTCTCCGGCGGCACCGGCCTGGGCAAGACGTTCCTCTCCGCCTGCATCGCCCGGGAGGTCAGCGACGCCGGCTTCTCCGTGGTCTACGACACCGCGATCAGCGTTTTCTCCCGCTATGAGGACGCCAAATTCCGCCCCAACGAGGTCAGCGATGCCGACGTCCGCCGCTGTGAGAGCTGCGACCTGCTGATCCTGGACGACCTGGGCACCGAGATGACCACCGCCTTTGTCCAGAGCGCCCTCTATCAGATCGTCAACGGCCGTATGCTCTCCGGCAGGTCCACCATCATCAGCACCAACCTGGCCCCGGAGGAGCTGGGCCATCGCTACGGCGCGCCCATCCTCTCCCGTATCGAGGGTGCCTACCAGATCCTGCCCTTCTTCGGCGAGGATATCCGCACAAAGCAGTGACCGCCGCACCCGTCCCGACAGGGGCGGGTGCATTTTTTTATTTCCCGACGGTCTTCGCCCGCTTTCGACAGGCCTCCCGCCGTACAATAGGCGAAAAAAGGAGGCGACCGCCATGAAAAAAGACCAGAAGACCGATTTCCTCTCTGCCCGTGTGCGATACATACCCATCAACGATATCCGTCCCAATCCCCAGCAGCCCCGCCGCCGGTTCGACTCGGAGAGTTTGCAGGAGCTGGCGGCCAGCATCGCCGCCTACGGCATTCTGCAGCCGCTCACCGTCCGGCAGCAGGGCGCAGTCTACGAGCTGGTGGCCGGCGAGCGCCGCTGGCGGGCGGCGCGGATCGCCGGGCTGCGGCAGGTGCCCTGTCTGCTGGCCCGGGTGGATGAGGAGGACGCCGCCCTGCTGGCCCTGATCGAGAACCTCCAGCGCCGCGACCTGGACTACATGGAGGAGGCGGCCGCCATCGCCCGCCTGCTCCGCCGCTACGGCCTCAGTCAGCAGCAGGCGGCGGAAAGGCTGGGCCGCAGCCAGTCCGCCGTGGCCAACAAGCTGCGCCTGCTCCGGCTGGAGGAGCCGGTGGCGGAGGCTCTGCACCACTACGGCCTGACCGAGCGCCACGCCCGTGCCCTCCTGCGTCTGGAGGACCCGGAGCAGCGCCTTGCCGCCGTCGAGCATATCGGCAAAAACCAGCTGAACGTCGCCGATGCCGAAGGTTACATAGACCGTCTGGTCGCGCAAAACCAGACAACGCAGCCCCGCCGCCGCAGCGCGTATATCATCAAAGACGTCCGGCTGTTCCTCAACAGCGTGGACCGGGGCGTCCGGCTCATGCAGACCGCCGGCGTCGGCGCCAAAGTCTCCCGCCGGGACACGGAGGACGCCATCTGCCTCACCGTCACCATTCCCCGTGCAAAGCCGCAGAAAGATGTGTCGTAACGCTTTTGTAACCCATTCCTTGACAAACCGTGATACAATGCAGTAACGGCACGGCATTTTGCCGGTATTGCCCAAACCTGATGATACAAAGGAGGGGACACCATGAGCGACGAGTTGAATATGTCCTCTGTTACCGCCGATCCCGCGCCGGAGACGGCCGGCAAGCGCGCGGCCCCGGAAGAAAAGCCTCCCAAGACCCCCGGCAAAAGAGCCGGACTGATCATCGGCATCGCCGCGGCGGTGCTGGTGCTGGCCTACGCGGGCTGCTGTGTGGCCGCCAACGCGCTGTATTCCCACACGGCGTTTCCCAACACCTCCGTGCTGGGCATGGATGTGTCCGGCCTGTCGGCGCAGGAGGCCGAGCAGCGCTGGACGGAGCAGGGGAGTGCCTTGCTGGACGGCATGACCATCCGCCTGACCCGTGACGGGCAGGAGATCGGTAGCACCACCCTTTCCGACCTGGGCGTCACCGTTCTGCCCGTCTATGTCTCCAAGGCTGCCGGCTGCGACGTGCAGGACCGGGGCTGGAGCAGCGATGTGACCGCGTTCCTCCGCGGCGGCTGGCGCTTTATCGAGAGCTGGTTCAGGGCCGTGGATGTCACGCCCCAGCTGGACGTGGACGAGGCGAAGCTTACCGCCGCCTGTGAACAGCTGTCCGACACCGTGGGCTGCACCGTAACGGACGGCGGCTACCGGCTGGCGGAGGGTGAGGGTCTGTACATCACCAAGCCGCAGGACGGCGAGAAGCTGGACGCGGCGGCGCTGCGCGCCGAGTTGGCGCAGCGCTTCGAGAGCCGCGACCTGTCCGCGGCAGCCCGGTCCGTGGAATGTGTGTTCGCGGCCCACACCGCCGCGCCCATGGACGTGCAGGCGCTCCACGACGAGATCGCCGGCACCATGGCCGCCGCCATCTGCGACAAATCCACCGGCAAGCCCACCCAGTCCCGCGTGGGCGTACAGTTCGATGTGGAGACGGTGCAAAAGCAACTGGACGCCGCCCAGCCGGGCGAGGAATTCCTGGCCGACGCCCAGGTGCAGTTCCCGCCCGCCGCCACCGAGGAGTTGGAGCAGGCCATGTTCCGGGACGTGATCGGCACCTGCACCACCACCTGCGCCGGCCCCTGGGGCCGCCGCCAGAACATCAAGCTGGCCTCTGCCGCCATCAATGGCCGCATCTATAACCCCGGTGAGGAGTTCTGGTACAACGCCACCGTGGGCCAGCGCACCGAGGCCCGGGGCTTCCAGCCCGCCGCCGCCTACTCCGGCGGCAAGACCGTTACCTCCATCGGCGGCGGTATCTGCCAGGTGTCCTCCACGCTGTACTATTCCGCCCTCATGGCGGACCTGCAGATCGTCCTGCGCTACGCCCATATGTTCGACCCCGGCTATATGCCCGTCACGGGCTGTGATGCCACGGTCAGCTGGGGCGGCCCGGACTTTGCCTTCCGCAACAGCACCAACTACCCCATCAAGATCACCACCAGCTACAACGACGAGACCAACCAGCTGACCATCACTCTGCTGGGCACCAAGACCGACGACCACTATGTGGAGATGACCAACCAGTTCCTCTCCTACTCCGAGCGCAAGACGGTCTATCAGGAGTCCGAGTCCGTGGCCCCCGGCACCACCGAGGTGGAGCAGTACGGCCACAACGGCTACGCCGTCCAGACCTACCGCAACGTCTACGCCGGCGACGGTACGCTCCTCCGCAGCACCAAGGAGGCGTACAGCGACTATGACCGGGCCGACAAGATCATCTTGGTCGCCCCCGGCGAGCTGCCGCAGTAAATAAAGAAACAGCCCCCTGCCGGGGGCTGTTTTCTGCTTTCGCTGTGTCTTCGCCGGGAGCAGACAGAGAAAAAGACCGGCGAAAGCCGGTCTTTTCTTTCTGCGTATCATTCTCTCCGCAGGGCTTCGATGGGGTTCAGCTTCGATGCCTTCATGGCCGGCACCAGGCCGAACACCACGCCGATGACCATGGAGAAGGCCACGGCGATGATGCACGCCGGTACGCTGATGGCCACCGGTGTCCCCATGATGTGGGACATCATCTCCGCCAGGCCGATGCCCGTAGCCACGCCCAGTATGCCGCCCATGCTGGTCAGCACCGCCGCCTCCGTCAGGAATTGCCAGAGGATGCGGCTCTGCTGCGCGCCGATGGCGATCTTCAATCCGATCTCGCGGGTGCGCTCGGTGACGGACACCAGCATGATGTTCATCACGCCGATGCCGCCCACCACCAGCGAGATGGCCGCGATCCAGATCAGCTGCTTGTTGGTGCTCTCCGACAGGCTCTGCAGATCGCTGGCCTGCTGCAGAAGGTCCTTGGACTCGTACTTGTACTTCGTGGTCCGGATGGCGTTCTCATTCAGGTACTTGGCCACATTGTCGCCGGCGGCGGTCATGTCGTTGGTGCTGGTGGCCCGCACCGCCGCGTACTGGGGTTCATCATACCGGTACGGCACCGACCAGCACACGTCCGGGATGAAAATGGTTCCCGCTGTGCTGCCGGCGTACATCTGATAATCCTTAAAGTTGTTGATCACCGGTCCGCTGCTGGACCGGGAGGACACCACACCCACCACGGTGAACGGCATCCCGTTGATCTCGATGGTGCCGCCGATGGGGTTCTCGCCCTGGAACAGCGACTTTGCCGACTTCGCGTCGATCAGCGCCACATTCCGCCGGTTCTCATAGTCCGCCGCCGTGAAGGAGCGTCCGTAGTTCACCGCGTAGTCCACGGCCGTCAGATAGTGGTCGTCCACGCCGTACAGCGACCCGCTGAACGCCGTATTGCCCACGTATACGTTGTCGCACCAATCCCGGGAGTAGTACATACTCACCAGCGACACGCTGCCCAGCTTCTCCATCTCATCCCGCATCTCCCGGGTCACTGGGTCGATACCCTCCGGCAGCGCCGAGTAGTTCAGGTCGAAATAGTTTTGGCTGTCCGTGGCGCCGATGGTCACCCGCACCACGTTGTTGCCCGCGCCGATCAGGTTCTGCTTGATCTGCTCGTTGGTGCCCTGAATGGTGGACACGATGGTGATGATCGCGGCGATACCGATAATAATGCCCAGCATGGTCAGAAACGACCGCAGCTTGTGGCTCCACACGCCCTGAAAGGCGAGATTTATATTTTCCAACATATGGTTATCCCGCCTCCTTTATATGCCGTAGTTGTACAGCTGGTCGGTCGTGGCCTCCTGGGTGTGGGCACCCTCCACCACGTCGCGCCCATAGGGGAACGCCACGTAGTCGTCCACGGTCAGCCCGCCCCGTATCTGGGTGTAGCTGCCCCACAGATCCCGGCCGGTCTGCACCCACCGCTGCTCCAGTCTGCCGTCCTCGCCCCGGGCCATCACATAGCTCTTGCCGTTGTCGGTCCGGATGAACATGCTCTGCAAATACAGTGAGCTGCCGCTTTCTTCCGCGCTGGTGTCCTTCTGGTACTGTATATCCACATAGTCATTAGGCTGCAAATTCGCGTCCTCGGTGACAAACACCTTGAAGGGGTAGTAGGACACGTTACTGTTGCCGTCGCCCCAGTTGTTGCCGTTGCTGGTGGGATAGTCGTCGATGGACACGATGGTGCCCTCGCAGGCCGCTCCGGTCATCCAGCTGCTGATGGATACGCTGTCGCCCACCTGCACGCTGCCCAGATCCATCTCGCTGAGGGTGCCGGTGACGTAATATCCGCCGCCGCCGGACAGCTCCACCACGGCCTCGCTGTTGTTATAGGCCGCGTCCGGGTCCCGCACGGCCTTCACCGTGCCGTCGAACTCCGCGTACACGTTGCCGTCGCCCAGCTCCGCCAGCTTCTTGTCCAGCTTCAGCTTCGCCACCTTCAGGTTGACCTCCTGCTCCTTTACCGCCTGAGCCTTCTCCAGAATGGCCTTGTTGATCTCCAACTGGGTCATGGAGGACTCCAGCAGCTCCTGAATTTGGGCAATCTTCCGCTGCAGCTTCTTGTATTCCTCGGTATTATAGGTTCGGCCCGGGTCAACGTAATCGGCCAGATCACAGACCTGGAAAGAAAAACTCACCGTCCCAGCCACAGGTGTCGTAGGTGTTTCGGTCTGGCCCGTGCCCTGGTTTTTGTTGGCGGTGGTCGTGACCTCGCTGCCGCCGCTGGTGGCATCCGGCGTGAAGGTCTTTGTCAGCGCCAGACCCAGACTGCTGGGAATGCCGCCCTTCTTGTCGTTTTCCCGCGTGACCAGCACAATATACGTCGTGATCTCCGGCGTATTGCTGGTGGGGTCTGCTCGGCCAAACTCTTGCAGTATGCCGTTCAGTGTAGCGTCGTTCAGCTTGGTACCCGACAGGATCTGGTAGTATAGCGGATGGTCCTTGTCATAGCCAGTGCTGCCCTCCACTCCGATTTTGCCGGGTTCTGTTATTTTAGCATTCGGATCATAGCCCTCGTGGTTGTTGATCTCGTCGATCTCCGCTTGCAGCTCATCCTGGAGCTTCTTCAGCTCCGCCTCCAGCGTCTCCTTGTTCTTCGCCTTCTTCAGCAGCTCCAGCTCGTTTTTCATGACCTCCAGATTCTCCGTCTGCCGGTCATAGTCGATCTTGGCGCGCTCCACGGTGGCCTGTGTCAGGGTGGAGTCATAGCTCACCAGCACCGTGCCCTTCTTGACGCTGTCGCCCTCCTTGACCCACACCTTCTTCACCGTCTGGCTCTGGGAGATGTAGATCTTCTGCAATTTGTCCGTGGTCACCATGCCGCTGGTGTTGGAGGTGTCCCCCCAGTAGTCGGTCATGGCGCACTCGTTGACGGCGTATACGTTCACGTCGCCCCGCTGGGCGTTCCGGGCGATGGTCAGTCCGCCCCACACCGCGCCGCACACGCCCACCACGCAGGCGGCGGCGATAATGCCCTTTTTCAGCTTCTTGCTCATGCGGGGCTTCTCACCGTCGGGGCGCTTTTCGCCGATATGCAGCTTTTCCCGCAGCGTCAGCTTCTCACTCATAGTCGTCACCTCCCGACAGTACGCCGTCCCGTATGGTCATGACCTTGGCGGCGTGGTTGGCGATGGAATGGTCGTGGGTGATCATGATGATGGTGGAGCCGCCGTCATGCAGCTGCTGAAACAGCTCCATCACCGCCGCGCCGCTGGCACTGTCCAGCGCGCCGGTGGGCTCGTCGGCCAGCAGCAGCTTCGGATTGCCCACGATGGCCCGTGCGATGGCCACCCGCTGGCACTGTCCGCCGGACAGCTGGTCCGGCCGGTGGTCCACCCGGTCGGAAAGCCCCACTGTCTCCAGCGCGGCCCGGGCCCGTTCCAGCCGTTCCGCCTTCTTCACCCCGCCGTACAGCAGGGGCAGCGCCACGTTCTCCACTGCCGTCAGCTTCGGCAGCAGGTTGAAGCTCTGGAACACGAAGCCCAGCTCCTTGTTCCGCACCTCCGCCAGCTGCTTGTTGTTGCAGGTGGTCACGTCCCGCCCGCCCAGCAGATAGCTGCCGCTGGTGGGCACGTCCAGACACCCGATCAAATTCATCAGCGTGGTCTTGCCGCTGCCGGAGGGACCCATGATAGCCAGGTATTCCCCCTCCTCCACGTCAAGGTTCACGTTTTTCAGGATATGTGCCACGGACTTTCCCATGGGATAGTCCTTGCATATATCGCGCATTTCCAAAATCATGCTCAGCCCTCCATCGGCGGAATGACCGCCGGCGCGGAGGCGGCCTCGCCGCCGGGAATCACGGCTGCGGTGCTGCCGTCGTCCGTGACGGTGTCGTTCTCAGCGGGCATATCGCCGCCGTCCATGCCGTCCATGGGCACGTTTTCGTCGATTTTTTCACCGCCGCCCTCGGGGTATACCTCGCCGCCGCTGGCGCTGGGGTCAAAGGTGGCGTCGTCATAGGTGATGCACGTCATGCCCGCCTTCAGGCTGTCGTCGGGATAGGCGATGTAGTCCTCCGCCGTCAGGCCGTCCGTCACGGGATAGGTGTCCGTCTCCGTGTTGTACTCGCCCAGGGTGATGCTCCGCTTCTCCAGCTTGCCCTTGCTGTTCTGAGCCCACACCCAGGGCTTGCCCTCGGCGTCGTTGATGAAGTAGCTGGGCAGGTTGATCAGGCTTTCGTCCTGGGTGTCCTCCTGACCGTAGTCCGGCTCTATGTACACGTGCTGGCCCATCAGCAGGCCCTCGCCGTCGCCCTCCAGCGTCACATAGAAGGGGTACTTGCTGGACATGGCCGTGTCGCTGTCGCCGTAGTCGCTGCGGCTCTGCTGGGCGTTGTTCCAGTCGATGGAGCTGATGCTGCCCTTCCACGTCTGGTCGCTGACCCGGGAACGGATGACAACCGCCGTGCCCTCGGTCAGCACGCTGGCGTTGTTTTCATTCACATAGCCCTTGATGCGGAAGCCGCCCGTCTCCACGATGGTCATGAACGGCAGGGCGTTGCCGGAGTTGTCCGTGCCGCCGTCCGGGTTCAGGGACTGCACCTCGCCGTCCACCGGGGACTTGACGGTGCTGTCGGCGGTGTTGGCCTTCAGCTTCTCAATGTCCTTTTTCTTGGTGGCGATGTTAGCCTTCGTCTCCAGCACCTTTACGTTCTGCTCCCGCAGATCCAGGGCGTACTGCCGCTTGGTGGCGTCGTCATAGGTGCTGTCCATCAGCTTCTGTATACGCTCCAGCTCCGCCTGCTGGTCCTCCAGCGTGGCGTTCAGCTGCTCCAGCTCCAGCTGGGCCATCTCCAGGTCGGTGCGGATCTGGCTGAGGTCATAGGTCAGCAGCACGTCGCCCTTTTTCACGCTGTCGCCCACCTTCACCTTGATGGTGTCGATGGTCATGGCGTCGTTTTTCTTGATGGTCGTCTCGCCCAGCGGGCTGACGATGCCCGCGAACCGGTCCGCCAGACCCACGGACCCCAGCCCGCAGATCATGGACACCGACTGCACGGAGGCCTCGCCCTCCGCTGCGCCGCAGCCGGACACACAGCCCAGCAGCATCACCAGCGCCAGTACAAAAGCCGCTTTTTTCATGTCGTGTTCTCCTTTTTCCTTCCCGCGCGCCCGCGGGATGATTTGCCTATTTACTTAGACGGCAGAAATTGTCATTCCGTTCCGCCGCTGCCCCCGACAATATCATATCATGCGCCTGGCCCTCAAAATGTGAACAAATCGTGAACACACGCTTAAGACCTTACTAAGGTTCCGTATCAAAACGGTGGCAAAACGCCCCGCGGAATATTGACAGCGTGCGGGGGAGTGTCCTATTATTATGGTGTGCCGTGTCCATCCCGGACATCTTACCGGTGTACGGGCGCCTTTCGGCGGACACGGCCCGCGTACGATACCACCGGCAGGAGGTTTTGCCATGAACAAAAAACGTATCCGCCAGATGGACCTGGCCCTGCGCCGCCGCCTTTCCGACCGTCCCGCCGCGGACTATTTTGCCCCCGGGGACGCCCTGCTCCGCGCCCTCGAGACCGAGGGCTATATGCAGCGCTTTGCCGGGCTGTTCAGCGGCGCGCGCCTCCGCTGCGCCGACGTGCTGGCCCTCTGCCGCCCGGAGCTGGAGACGCTGTGCCCCGGCGAACCGTCCGAGGGCTGGCTGGCCTATGCCTACGACTATGCCCGCCGCCTGCTCTACCCGGAAAAGACCGATGCGGAGCTCTTCGCCCCCGGTGCGGTGTTCCTGCTGTCGGTGCTGCAGGTGCTGTTTGCCGCCGAGGCGGAGCTGCTGCCCCACGACCCGGCTTGGACCTTCGATTTCCTGACCGATGATGAGCTGGCCGGCAGTCCCTGTGCCCCGTCTTATCAGCGCTTCCTGCGCCTGTGGAGGCGGGAGTTCGTCTATGAGCTGATGCGTTTGGGCCTGGAGGTCACGCCCTACCGCACCCTTGAGCATATCGCCGGTGTCCACCACCTCGCCGTCACCGCCGCCCGCGCCCTGCGGAAAAGCGGCGTGGCCGTGGACGTGGCCCTGGTCTCCGGCGCCGCCGCCGGCCACGATCTGGGCAAGTTCGGCTGCCGCCCCGGCGAGCGCGTGCCCTACCTGCACTATTTCTACACCGACCAGTGGTTCCGCCGCCGCCGGATGACCGATATCGGCCACGTGGCCGCCAACCACTCCGTCTGGGACCTGGAGCCCGACTACCTCTCCGTGGAGGCGCTGCTGCTGATCTACGCCGACTTCCGCGTCAAGCAGCTCCACGATGCGCAGGGCCGGGAGATCACGCGTATCTCCACCCTGGCTCAGGCCTTTCAGGTGATCCTGGATAAGCTGGATGACGTGGACGGCGAGAAGCAGAAGCGCTATACCCGGGTCTACGCCCGGCTGGAGGACTTTGAGCAGTTCATGGTCAGCTGCGGCGTGGATGTCACCATGTCCGGCGGCGATACGCCCCCGCTGCCGGAGAAGCACACCGCCCTTATGACCGACGACGAGGCCCTCTGCGCCCTGACGCTCCGCTGCGTGGGCCACAATATGGAGCTGATGCATCGCCTCACCGATCAGCGCAGCTTCGCCCGTCTGCTGGAGGAGGCCCGCGGCGAGACGGATTGGCGCCGTCTCCGCGCTTATCTGGCGGTGATGGAGTCCTACTCCCTCTATCTGCATATCCCACAGAAGGTCCAGACCCTGACGTTCCTCTACGAGCTGCTGATGCACCGCGAGGGCGATATCCGCCGTCAGGCGGCGGCACTGCTGGGCGAGATCATCGCTGGCTTCCACGCCGGCTACGCCAAGGAGCGCCCCGCCGACATCCGCCCGGACCCCCGGGCCATCACCGACGTGGACCAGTGGAGGCTCTATCTGGACAAGATACTGTATCCCGACCATAAGCTCATGCCCCAGCACCGCCGCTGGATCGGCTATACCCTGAAATTCGCCGTCGGCTCCCTGCTGAGCCACTGCCCCGGCCGGGAGGAGCGCTTCCTGGCCCCGGTGTTCGCCTACTACCGCAGGCCGGAGGATCTGGACGACTACACCGCCTTCCAGCTGCTGGATACCGCCGCCGCCCTGCCGGATACGGCCTATACGGCCAGCCGCGCCCGGCAGATGACGGCCTTTGCTGCCGCCCTGTCCCTGCGTAAGGACCTGACCATCCGCATGGCCGCCGTGCTGCTGCTGGACCGTCTCGCCCGCCTGTACCCGGAGGACGGCCGCGCGCTGGAGGCCGTGACCGCCGTCCCCGACGGCGACAGCGGCACCCTGCGCTATCTCAAGCAGGATGTGCTCTCTCAGGGCGCGCCCCTTCTTCTGCCGGAGGACGTGGTCTCCGAGATCTTCCTGGACAACCTGAAGACCGCCACCCCCTGGATCACCAAGCAGGGCAACCTGCGCCTGCTGACGGACTTTGCCCGCAGCGGCAAAAGCCCCGCCCTCCATATCGCCACCCACCTGTCCAATCTCATCAAGGTCAGCGACCGCGTCACCGTCCGCCACAGCGCCGGCAACGCCCTGCTGGCCCTGGCGCCCCGCCTGACGGCCGACCAGCGCAACGAGGTGGCGGTGGAGCTGTGCCGCGGCCTGGAGCTGGGCCAGCAGGAGTTCACCAAGTATATCCCCGACTACCTGGGCCGTTTTGCCCTGTGGCTGCCCCCGGCGGAGCTGGATGAGGTGCTGGACGACCTTCGCGTGAACCTCAGCTCCTCCGACAGCCGCGTTACCGCCTCCGTGCTGGATACCGTGGGTGTCATCTATGAGGCGTACGATGCCTATCGCTCCCGCTTCCCGGAGACGGACGACGCCTACCGCCGCCGCCGTGAACGGCTGCTGGGCCTGCTGATGCGGGGCCTCAGCGGCATTGACGGCGCCACCCGGCAGGAGGCCCTGTTCGTGTTGGGCCGCCGGGTCTTCGGCTCCGGAGAGCTGGGCCGCCACGAAAAGCGCCGCGCCTTTATGCTCACCCAGCGCAAGCTGCTCTCCGCCCAGGACGAATTCCCCGGCGAGGGCCTGACGTTCTACTACCGGGCCGCCATGCTGGGCAAGCTCTACCGCTTCATCACCGAGGAGCGCCTGTTCCACAAGGGCTTTGACTTCGGCGCGCCCCGCCCCGTGGCCTTCTTCCCCGGTACCTTCGACCCCTTCACCCTGTCCCACAAGGGCATCGTCCGGGCCATCCGCGACCAGGGCTTCGAGGTCCTGCTGGCCATTGACGAGTTCTCCTGGTCCAAAAAGACCCAGCCCTACCGCCTGCGCCGGCGCATCGCCGCCATGGCCGTGGCCGACGTGTTCCACGTCAGCATTTTCCCGGAGGACTTCCCGGTGAACATCGCCAACCCGGAGAACCTCCACGAGCTGCGCGCCGCCTTCCCGGGCCGCAGCGTGTCCATCGTGGTGGGCAGCGACGTGGTGCTCCACGCCTCGTCCTACAAAAAGTCCGTCACGCCGGACTCCATCCACACCTTCGACCACGTGGTCTTCCGCCGCACCGAGCCGGATGCCGAGCCGGCGGATTACAGCTGCATCACCGGCAAGGTGCTGGAGCTGACGCTCCCGCCCCAGCTGGAGGAGATCAGCTCCACCCGCATCCGCGAGGCGGTGGATGCCAACCGCGACATCTCCAACCTCATCGATCCCACGGTGCAGGAGTTCATCTATCGCCGCGGCCTGTACCTCCGCGAGCCCCAGGACAAGCCCGTTCTCCGCACCGAGGACCTGAGCTTCCTGCCCGCCTCGCCGGAGACGGCAGAGAAATTCCTCCGCACCATGCTCTCCGTGCCCACCGCCGCGGCGCTGCGGACGCAGATCGAGAGCCGCGGCGACGACGTGATGGTCTGCCGGGACACCGACGGCACCATTCTGGGCGCGGCCAGCTACGCCTGCCTGGACTCCGCCCGCCTCTTCGCCCGCCTGGGCGACCCGGCCCTCTCCGGTCTGGTCCGCCAGAACGCCGGCGGCCGCACCCTGCTCATCAGCGGGCTGTTCGTGCCCCGGGGCGAGCGACAGAGCGACCTCTGCCAGCTGCTCATCACCGAGGTGCTGACCCTGGCTCTCAGCCGTGAGTTCACCTATGCCCTCTACCTTCCCCTGGAGGGCGCCGTCTCCGGCTACGGCCGCCAGCTGCTGACGCTTCAGGGCTTCGTCCCGGCTGGTGACAGCACGGATGCCCTGGCCGTGGATATGCGCTGCCCCATCGTCCTCAGCCGCAACGTGGACACCGCGGTGAAGGCGCCCTTCAGCTCCTCGCCCCGGGTGCTTGCCGCCATCGCCGCCGCCCACCGCCGCCTGCAGGCGGCGCTGACAAAGCTGCAGCCCGGATCTCTGGTGCTCAGCCTGTCCGCCGGCGTCATCTACCACCGGCTGCTCCAGCGTATCACCGGCCGCAACGGCGTCCCTGCGGAGCCCACCACGCCCCGCGTCCTCGGCCCGGATATCTGCGTCCCCTACGGCAAGATCCTCCGCGGCGTGGCCGTGCCCAACACCGTCACCAAGACCCTGCGTACCGACAAGGTCTACGAGCCGGACCTCAGCACCTATTCCATCGAGGCCTACCCCGACTACTCGCCCCTGCCCGACCAGGTCCGCACCATCCACGCCTTCGCCCGCCCCGTCATTCTCGTGGACGATATGCTCCACGACGGCAAGCGCATCCGCCGCCTGGCCCCGCTGCTCGCCGAGACGAACACCCCCGTGGACCAGGTGCTGGTGGGCTACCTCACCGGCATGGGCCGCGACCTCATGGAGCAGCTGGGCTACGACGTGGACGCCATCTACTACCTGCCCAACCTGCGCCTGCGCTTCGTCGAGTCCACGCTCTATCCCTTCATCGGCGGCGATACGGTGGTCCGCCGCAGCGAGGCCCTGCCCGGCGGCCTTCAGCCCGCCGTCAACCGCATCCTGCCCTACGCCGCCCCCGAGTACACCGGCATGGACGACGAGACCGCCTGGGAGCTCTCCCTCTGCTGCCTCGAAAACGCCCGCGACATTCTTCTGGCCCTCGAGACCGAGTTCCGTTCCCTCTACGCCCGCAACCTCACCCTCAGCCGTCTCGGCGAAGCGGTCATCCTGCCCCTCTGTCCCGACAAGGGCGGCTGCATGACCTACGACCTCTCCCGCGCCGCCAGCACGTATCTTGAGGGAGATATAGAGCTCCTGAAACGTATGCGCCCCAGGTAAAAGCGCGCCTTTTGCGCCCTGCCATCGCCGAGTCGGCTTGCTGTACACAAAGTACAGCAGCGTCGCCTCGTCATCGGCAGGACGCAAAATCCATCGCTTTTACGGGCATGACGTGTGCCGTCCCGCTATCGCAGGACGCAAAATCCGGCACATTCTCTATTCCTCAAGGGGGGGCCTGCGCCTCCGCGCCTCGTCTTGACACAAAATCTGGACCCTTATCAAGACTATGCGGCGCCGCCTCGTCATCGGCAGGACGCAAGATCCGGCACATTCTCTGCTCCTCAGGGGGCCTGCCGTGGCGTGAAATTTGCGCGTCAGCACCCCGCCGGAGGCAAAAAGATAGAAACAGGAGAAGCTACTATGATCGATCTCAACGATACCAACCTGCCGCGCATCCCGTCTAAGTGCCGCGTCACCCTGCTGGCTCTGGGCGATGTGGGCAGCACGCTGCTGACGGGCCTGCGGCTCATGGGCGGCGACGTGATAGGCTCCGTCGGCATCTGCGACGTGCGCCCCGGCGTCTCCGAGCGCTGGGAGTTCGAGCTGAACCAGATACAGTCCCCGGACGGTGCGGCGCTGCCCCCGGTGGACATCATCGCGCCGGAGCAGCTGTTCGACGGCGACGTGTTCCTGTTCTGCGCCTCCCGGATGATCCCGGATACCTCCGTTACGGCGGGGGATGTCCGCATGGCCCAGTACGGCCTGAACCGGGAGCTGGTGTCCATCTACGCCCGCATGGCCCGGGACAGGCGGTACAGGGGCCTGTTCTGCGTGGTCAGCGATCCGGTGGACCCCCTCTGCCGCGCCGTCCTGCGTGAAAGCGGCCTGTCCCCGGCCCAGGTCCGGGGCTTCGGTCTGGGCGTTATGCACGCCCGCGCCCTGTACTACGCCCGGAGGGACCCTCGCTTCGCGTCCTACCTCACCGAGGGCCGCGCCTTCGGCCCCCACGGCGAGGCCCTGGTGCTGGCCAACTCCATTGCGCACTACGACGACGCCCTCTCCCGTGAGTTGACGGAGAAGGTGGCCCACGCCAATCTGGAGATGCGTAAGCTGGGCTACAAGCCCTATGTGGCCCCGGCCCTGTCCTCCGGCGCGCTGAGCCTGCTGGCCCTGCTGCGGGGGCAGTGGCATTATTCCTCCGTCTACGACGGCCAGGTGTTCATGGGATGCCGCAATCGTCTGACCCCCGCCGGCATCGAGACGGAGCCGCTGACCCTGCCGCCCGCCCTGCAAAAGCGTATCGACGACACCCGCGCCAAGCTGAACGCCATAGAATAACGGAAACGGAGGTATCCGCCATGCTCACCGTTCTGCTCCCCGAAAACGACCGCAGCCCCGCCCTGCGGGACCTGCTGGCGCCCCTGCTGCCCCCGGGCAGCGATATCCGCGACCCCGATGACGGGCTGGAGGACCTGGCCGGCCGCCGTCTGCTGTTCGCTGTGGCGCTGGACGAGGGCGGCTGCAATATGGCCTATTACCGTATGCTCTCCCGCCTGCGCCGCAGCACAGACCTGCTCTCCGACAGTATCGGCGCGTGCATCGTCACCGGCGTGGGCGAGTTCTACACCAAGGATGTAGCCCGGGACATGGTCTTCGCCGCCAACCAGGCGGGCTGCGGCTTCCTCGGCCGCCCGCTGGTGGAGGCCACCGGTTCCCTGCGGAATTTCCGCACCCAGGCCCAGATCGGCGGTACCGATGAGGTCACGGCCTTCCATGCCGCTGTGGCGGAGCTGCTCTCCCGCCTGAACGGCTGGGAAAAGCCCGCCCCCATCCGCCATGTGCTGGCGCTCCACGCCTCCCAGCGCGCCACGTCCAACACCCTGGCCCTGTGGGAGCTGGTGAAGGCCGGTCTTCCGTCGGACCTCGGCGTGCAGGAGATCTGCCTCCGCAACGGCACCATGGCCGACTGCAACGGGTGCAGCTACACCGCCTGTCTCCACTTCGGCGAGCAGGGCGGCTGCTTCTACGGCGGCCCCATGGTGGACGAGGTCTATCCCGCCGTGCGGAAATGCGACGCCCTGGTCATGCTCTGCGCCAACTACAACGACGCCCTGGCTGCCAATCTGACCGCCTGTGTCAACCGGCTCACGGCCCTGTTCCGCCAGACCCGTATGTACGACAAGCGGCTCTTCGGCCTGATCGTCTCCGGCTACTCCGGCGGCGACCTGCTGGCCCGCCAGCTGATCTCCGCCCTGAATATGAACAAGTCCTTCTATCTCCCGCCCCGCTTCTCCCTGCTGGAAACGGCCAATGAGCGCGGCAGTCTGGTGAAGCTGCCGGGCATCGAGGCGCAGGCGGCGGCCTTCGCCCGGCACATCGCGGAGAGCTGAATAACCCCGCCGCAAACCGGGGAAAATACTTCCATCAATCAAAAGGAGGTGTGTTCCATGCAGGCAATGGTGTTGGAGAAGGCGTGCATCCAGTGCGGACTGTGCGCGGGGCTGTGCCCGGAGGTGTTCGAGCTGAACAGCGGCGAGCCCGCCCGGGTGACGGTGGACCCTATCCCGGACGCGCAGAAGATCGGCGTGCAGGAGGCGGCGGACAGCTGTCCCGTGGCCGCCATTCAGGTAACGGCGTAAAAATCCCCGGAAATGCCGCAAAAACCACTTTACAACGGTGATTTTCTGTGGTATCATTTCAAAGTACGCGCTAAGCGCGTCCGACCCCTGCCTTAGCCCTGCGGAGCGTTCCATCTCTCCCACGGCCCAGGCTGCGGGCGTATTTTAAGAAAGGTGGAAACACAACCATGATGCTGAAAGACCAGAAGACCTCTATCATCGAGGCCAATCGCACCCACGAGACCGACACCGGCTCCCCCGAGGTCCAGGTGGCCATTCTCACCGAGCGTATCAACCAGCTGACCGCGCACCTGAAGGTCCATCCCCATGACTTCCACAGCCGCCGCGGTATGCAGATGATGATCGGTAAGCGCCGTCGTCTGCTGGACTACCTGGCCAAGAAGGACATCGAGCGTTATCGTGCCCTGATCGCCAAGCTGGGTCTGCGTAAGTAAGTTGAAACAGGGTGATGTGCGCTTGCGCATCACCCTTCTTTCACATTCTGCGCCGTGTACAAATTGACCATTAGCAGTTGAAAATGCGCCGAAATTCAGGGTTTCGGAGCGTTTTCAAGTGCTAACGGCGATAGGTCGCGGGCAGAATGCCATTTCACAAAAAAGGAGAAACGATATGTCAACGATCATCACCAAGCGCCAGTTCCCCCACTATCACAAATACACCATGGACCTGGCCGGCCGTCCCCTGACGCTGGAGGTCGGCAAGCTGGCTGAGCTTGCCAACGCCGCCGTCATGGTGGGCTATGGCGACACCCGCGTGCTCTGCTGCGTCACCGCCGCGCCCCGTCCCCGCGACGGCATCGACTTCTTCCCCCTGTCCGTGGACTTCGAGGAGAAGATGTACGCCGTGGGCCGTATTCCCGGCAGCTTCAACCGCCGCGAGGGCCGTCCCGGTGAGAAGGGCATCCTGACCTCCCGCGTCATCGACCGCCCCATCCGCCCCCTGTTCCCCTACGACTTCCGCAACGACGTGTCCGTCATGTGCACCGTCATGGCCGTGGACCACGACTGCTCCCCCGAGATCGCCGCGCTGATCGGCACCTCCGCCGCCCTGGCCATCTCCGACATTCCCTGGAACGGCCCCGTGGCCGCCCTGAAGGTGGGCCTGGTGGACGGCAAGCTGGTCTTCAACCCCGACGCCGAGCAGCGCAAGGTCAGCGACCTGGACGTGACCGTTGTCTCCACCGGCAAGAAGGTCGTCATGATCGAGGCCGGCGCCAACGAGGTGCCTAACGACGTGATGTTCGAGGCCATCAAGCAGGCCCACGAGGAGAACCAGAAGCAGATCGCCCTCATCAATCAGATGGTGGCCGAGATCGGCAAGCCCAAGTTCGACTATCCCCACGCCGACTTCAACTACGAGCTGTTCAACAAGATCACCGCCGACTTCATGGACGAGGCCAAGGCCGCCATGGACACCGACGACAAGAACGTCCGCGAGCAGCGCTGGAACGCCATGATCGAGAAGTGGCACGAGAAGTACCTGGAAGAGTACCCCAACATGGACCAGTACCTGGAGGAGATCACCTACAAGTTCCAGAAGATGATCGTCAAGAAGTGGCTGCTGGAGGGCCACCGTGTGGATGGCCGCCAGAAGAACGAGATCCGTCCTCTGGACGCCGAGGTGGGCGTGCTGCCCCGGGTCCACGGCTCCGGCCTGTTCACCCGCGGCCAGACGCAGGTCCTGTCCGTCTGCACGCTGGACACTCTGTCCGCCAACCAGAAGCTGGACACCATCTGGGAGGAGACGGAGAAGCGCTATATGCACCACTACAACTTCCCCGGCTACTCCGTGGGCGAGGCCAAGCCCGCCCGCAGCCCCGGCCGCCGCGAGATCGGCCACGGCGCGCTGGCCGAGCGCGCCCTGCTGCCCGTCATTCCTCCCGTGGAGGAGTTCCCCTACGCCATCCGCGTGGTCAGCGAGGTCGTGTCCTCCAACGGCTCCACGTCCCAGGGCTCCATCTGCGGCTCCACGCTGGCGCTGATGGACGCCGGCGTGCCCATCAAGGCCCCTGTGGCCGGCATTTCCTGCGGCCTGATCCAGGACGACGACGGCTCCTTCACCACCTTCATCGACATCCAGGGCGTGGAGGACTTCCACGGCGAGATGGACTTCAAGGTGGCCGGCACCAAGAAGGGCATCACCGCCATCCAGATGGATCTGAAGAACGACGGTCTGACCATGGAGATCATCAAGAACGCGCTGGACATCACCTATGACGCCCGCTGCCAGATCCTGGACCAGGTCATGCTGCCCTGCATCGCCCAGCCCCGCGCCGAGGTCAGCAAGTACGCCCCCAAGATGGTCACCATGCACATCGACCCGGATAAGATCCGCGACGTCATCGGCAAGGGCGGCTCCGTCATCCAGAAGATCGTGGCCGAGTCCGGCGCCAAGATCGACATCGACGACGACGGCACCATCCACATCGCCTCCCCCGATGCCGAGAGCTGCGAAAAGGCCAAGAAGTGCATCGATGACATCGTCTTCGTGCCCGAGGTGGGCCAGCTGTACTACGGCCGCGTCGTGCGCCTGATGACCTTCGGCGCCTTCGTGGAGCTGGCCCCCGGCAAGGACGGTCTGGTCCACATCTCCAAGCTGGCCGACAAGCGCATCGAGAAGGTGGAGGACGCCTGCAAGATCGGCGACATGATGTGGGTCAAGGTCACCGAGATCGACGAGAAGGGCCGCGTGAACCTGAGCCACAAGGACGCCATGAAGGAGATCGCCGCCAAGGAAGCCGCCGGCGAGCCCATCAAGTAAAGCATCGTTTTTTATATCCCCCGGTCCGCCGGGGGATATTTCTTTTTCCCGCCGCCTGTGGTATACTGAGAAAAACACCCTGCAAGGAGGTCCCGCCTATGTCCGACACCATCGCCGCCATCGCCACGCCCGGACAGCCCAGCGCCATCGGTATCCTGCGCCTGTCCGGCCCGGATACCTGTGCCGCGCTGGACGCGGTGTTCCGCGCCAAAAACGGCAGGCCCGCCGCGCAGCAGCGCCCCCGCGCCATGGTGCTGGGTGAGCTGCTGGACGAGACGGGGCAGGTCGTCGACAGCGTGCTGTGCGTCCATTTCCCCGCGCCCCACAGCTATACCGGCGAGGACTGCGCCGAGCTCCACTGCCACGGCAGCCCCATCGTGCTGGACACGGGCCTCCGCGCCCTGTTTGCCGCCGGCTGCCGCCAGGCCGGTCCCGGCGAGTTTACCAAGCGGGCCTTTCTCAACGGGCAGCTGGACCTGCTCCAGGCGGAGTCCGTGGCGGACCTGATCGACGCCGAGACGGCCCAGCAGGCCCACAACGCCGTCTGCCAGCTGGACGGCGCGCTGAGCCGCACCGTGGCGCGTATCTACGACGGCCTCATGGACATGGCCGCCCGGTTCTACGCCGTGGTAGACTATCCGGACGAGGACATCGAGGATCTCCAACGCGAGCAGATGCTGGACACCCTGCGCCGGGCCCAGAACGATCTGGAAGCGCTGGTGGCCGGGTTTTCCCGCGGCCGTTTGCTGAAGCTGGGCGTGCCCACGGTGCTGCTGGGCAAGCCTAACGCCGGCAAATCCTCTCTGCTGAACACTCTCCTGGGCTATGACCGGGCCATCGTCACCGACATCGCCGGCACCACCCGCGACACGGTGGAGGAAAAGGTCACCGTGGGCGGCGTGCTCCTGCGGCTCATCGACACGGCGGGCATCCGCGACGGCGGCGACGCCGTGGAGAGCATGGGTGTGGAGCGCAGCCGCGCCGCCGCGAAGCAGGCATCTCTGGCCCTGCTGGTGCTGGACGGCTCCCGGGAGCTGACGGCGGAGGACGAGGCCGCCATCGCCCTGGCCAACACCGTCCCCCACCTGATCGTGGCCGTCAATAAATCCGACCTGCCCAGGACGCTGGACGTCGGCGCCCTGGCGGACCGCTTCGACAACGTGCTGTCCGTCTCCGCTGCCACCGGCGCGGGACTGGACACGCTGACCGACGCCATCGCGGCGCAGTTCCCGGCGGGCGAGAGCACCGGCGGCGCGCTGCTGACCAACGCCCGTCAGGCCGACGCCGCCAACCGAGCCCTCTCCGCCGTGGCCGAGGCCCGCGGCGCCCTCCGTATCGGCATGACCCCCGACGTGGTGCTCACCGACTGCGAGGCGGCACTGGCCGCGCTGGGTGAGCTGAACGGCAAACAGGTCCGCGACGATCTGGTGGACACCATCTTCTCCCGCTTCTGCGTGGGGAAATAGGCAATACGGACGTATATTTCTGCTAATATCTCATATTATTTTCCATTTGGCTCTTTTCTTGTGCCCCGTTCCGTGATATGATAACGGGGAATATCACTCCCAAGGAGGTTTATCCCATGCGTGAATATGTCATTATGACCGACAGCTGCTGCGACCTGACCGACCACATGGCCAAGGAGCTGGAGCTGACCGTGGTGCCCCTGACCGTCCACATCGATGGGCACGATTACCCCAACCTGCTGGACGGCAGCGCCATCAGCTTCGAGGATTTCTACGGCAAGATCCGCGGCGGCGTGCTGGCCACCACCTCCGCCGCCAACGTAGGCCAGTTTCAGGAGGCCATGCGCCCCATTCTGGCTGCCGGCAAGGACATCGTCAGCATCAACTTCTCCAGCGCCCTCTCCACCACCTACCAAAGTGCGTGCATCGCCGCCCAGGACATGAAGGAGGAGTTCCCCGATGCCAACATCTATGTGGTGGACTCTCTCTCCGCCTCTCTGGGCCAGGGCCTGCTGCTTTATCTGACCGTCCAGAAGAAGCGCGAGGGCCTCTCCGCTCAGGAGCTGGTGCAGTGGGTGGAGGACAACAAGCTCCACATCGACCACTGGTTCACCGTGGACGACCTGAACTACCTGAAGATGGGCGGCCGTCTCAGCGCCGGCGCCGCGTTCTTCGGCTCCATGCTCTCCATCAAGCCCGTCATGCACACCTCCGACGAGGGCAAGCTGGTCCCCATCAGCAAGGTCCGCGGCCGCAAGGCCAGCCTGAAGGCCCTCATCGACAAGATCGCCGAGCTGGGCATCGAGCCCAGCGAGCAGGTCATGTTCATCTGCCATGCCGACTGCGAGGTGGAGGCCCGCGCCGTGGCCGAGGAGATGAAGGCCCGCTACGGCGTCAAGGAGGTCTATATCAACTACATCGGGCCTGTGATCGGCAGCCACACGGGGCCGAATACCATGGGCATATTCTTCGTAGGCACCAAGAGATAACAACGACGCAGGAGGGCGCGGCATGGAATGGCTGGAACTCAAGATCGACACGAGCCACGCGGGCTTGGACGCGGTGACGGACATGCTGGAGCAGCAGGGCGTTACCGGCGTGATGATCGACGACGAGGCGGACTTTCAGAGCTTTCTGGAGAACAACCGCCAATACTGGGATTATGTGGATGACGATCTGCTGGCACAGAAAAAGGGTGTCAGCCGCGTGACGTTCTATCTGGAACGGAACGAGGACGCCTACGGCACCGTGGCCGCCGTGCGTATGGCCATGTCGGCGCTGAAAAAGGACCACCCGGAGTACGCGCCCCTGCTGCTGACCATGGCCGACGTGGCCGACGAGGACTGGGAGAACAACTGGAAGCAGTTTTATAAGCCCATGGAGATCGGCAGCCGCCTGCTGGTGGTGCCGGAGTGGGAGGAGGCCGCCGACCCCACGCGGGTGAAGCTGGTGCTGAACCCCGGCCTGACCTTCGGCACCGGCAGCCACGCCACCACCCGCCTGTGCCTGCAGGCGCTGGATACCCACATTCACGGCGGCGAGCGTGTCCTGGACTTGGGCTGCGGCAGCGGCATCCTGTCCATCGCCGCCCTGCGCCTGGGCGCGGAGAGCGCCTTCGCCTGCGACATCGACGAGAAGTGCGTGGACGTGGCCTATGAGAACGCCGCCCTGAACGGCATCGGGAAGGACCGCTACACCGTCCGCTGGGGCAATGTGCTCACCGACGCCGCCCTGCGGCAGGAGATGGGCACCGGCTATGATATCGTGGTGGCCAACATCGTGGCGGATGTCATCATGGGCCTCAGCCCCCACGTCCGTCCCTTCCTGAAGCCCGGCGGCCTGTTCCTCTGCTCCGGTATCATCGACGACCGGGCGGCGGAGGTGCTGGAAAAACTGAAGGCCGACGGCTGGGATGTGTTCGAGCAGCGCAGCAGCGAGGGCTGGTTCAGCTATCTCTGCAAATAACGCTAAGAAAAAGGCCGGCGCGGAACTGCCGTCCCGGCCATTACAGCACACCTGCCGCATCTCTGTGGGTAACGACAAAAAAAGACCGGCCCGGGCCGGTCTTTTTTTGTGCTTCGTCCGTCCGCGCCGCCGGGAACGGGAGAATTCACGGAATGTACTTTTCTTTTTCCTGAAAAGTTGCTATACTGAAAGCGAACGTAACATATAGCGAACGCGAATGTATACAGCAAAAGCAACGGAAAGTAAACGAAAGTAAAGGAGAAAACCGAAGCCATGATGAAGCGAATTCTGCGCCTGACGGCGTTTTTGCTGGGGTTGGCGCTGCTGCTGTCCGCCTGCGGCAATACAAAAGGTAAAGAGATGGTGGACGCCTCCACCCAGACCGCCCCGCCCGTAGAAGGCGTCACCGCCCTGGCCCTGTGCGACGGCGATGTGACCCTCCGCTTTGAAAAGGACGAAAGCGGCGCCTGGACCTGGTTTGACGACCCCGCCTTCCCCTTGGATCAGACGGCGCTGGAGGACCTGCTGGCCCTGCCCGCCGCCCTGGACAGCGGCGAAACGGTGGCCGATGTGCAGGAGCTGGCCGTCTATGGCCTGGAGGCTCCCAAGAAGTACATCACCGTCACCTCCGACGGCGTGGACGTCGTCTATTATCTCGGCGACCAGGCCGCGGATGGCCGTTGGTACGTGCTCACCCCTGCCGGTACGGTGCGCTATACCTCTGACGAAAATAAGATGCTGCTCAGCCGCAGCATCTACGCCATGGCGGTCCTGCCCGTTCTGCCGGTCATCGAGCCGGACAGGCTGGTCAGCGTAAGTCTGCTGCGCGCCGACGGCACCGCTGCCGTCTCCTTCTACACCGCCGAGGACGGTACCCGCCGCAGCGCCAACCGGGACGTCACGGAAAAGACCGCCGCCCTGGCTGATGAGATCGCTGCCCTGACGCTCACCGCCTGCGTGGATTACGACCCGGCGGAGGGTGCGGCCGCCGTCTGCGGCCTGGACACGCCGGAGGTCACGCTGACGGTGAACTACCTGGCTGACAACAGCGCCGAGCGGACGCTGATCCTTGCCGTCGGCCTGTCCACCGGCGACGGTGGCCGCTATGTGGCCCTGGACGGTGACACCACCATCTACCGGATGGAGGAGTCGTCCCTGACCCAGATCCTGACCCTGTCCGAGACGGGGCTGTAAGCCATGAAAAGGGAGGCGCGGCTATGCGTATACTGATCGTGGAGGATGAAAAGCGCCTGGCGGGCACCCTGCAGGACCTGCTGCGCCGCCAGGGCTACACCGCCGACGTGTGTTATGACGGCATCTCCGGCTTGGACAACGCCCGCAGCGATATCTACGACCTGCTGGTGCTGGACGCCATGCTTCCCGGCATGGATGGCTTCGCCCTGCTGCGCCAGCTGCGCGGCGGCGGCAGCCGCCTGCCGGTGCTGATGCTCACCGCCCGCAGTGAGCTGAATGACCGCGTCCGCGGCCTGGACGCCGGTGCGGACTACTACTTGACCAAACCCTTTGAGCCGGAGGAGCTGCTTGCCTGTATCCGGTCCCTGCTGCGCCGTGGCGGTGAGGACGCCGCTGCCGACCCGGAGGTGACGGCCTTCGGCGACCTGACGCTGCACATGGGCACATTCCTGCTGGAATGCGGCCCGCGAAGCGTCCGCCTCAGCCGCCGGGAGTACGACCTGATGGAGCTGCTGATGCGGAACGGCAGTCAGATCGTCTCCAAGGAGCAGCTGATCCTGAAGGTCTGGGGCTACGACTCCGCCGCCGAGGACAACAACGTGGAGGTCTATATCTCCTTCCTTCGCCGCAAGCTCACCCATCTGCAATCCACTGTGAAGATCAAGACCCTCCGTATGGTGGGTTATTGTCTGGAGGTGGAGGCATGATCCGGCACCTTCGCTGGAAGGTGGTGGCCACCAATATGCTGCTGATCTCGCTGGTGCTGCTGGCGGTGTTCGCGGCGGTGTACTTCATCTCCCGGGGCAACTATCACAAGAATGTGCAGCAGCAGCTGTACCAGGCGCTGGAGCAGGGCGACTATGGCCGCAGCCAGCCCGGCATGGACAGCATCCCCTGCTTTGTGGCCGAGGTCTATGGCAGCGGCACCGTCCGCGTGGCCGGCAATAGCTACTATGACCTCAGCGACGAGACCCGCATGGCGGAGATCGTCACTGCCGCCCTGGCGGCGGACGAGGACGCCGGCACGTTGGACGAGTTTCATCTGCGCTACCTGCGCCAGCGGGGCTACACCACTACTGCCATTGCGTTTACCGATACCTATCTGGAATACACCTCCCTGCACACACTGCTGAAGGCCTGCTCTCTGGTGGGCTGCGGCGCACTGGTGGTGCTGTTTCTGTGCAGCTATCTGCTCTCCGGTGTGGTTACCAAGCCTGTAGGTGCCGCCTGGGCCCAACAGGAGCAGTTCCTCTCCGACGCTAGCCATGAGCTGAAGACCCCTCTGACGGTCATCCTTTCCTCCGCCGAGCTGCTGGAGCAGAGCGCTTCGCCGGAGCAGGCGGTCTACGTGGACAATATCCGGGCGGAGGGCCGCCGCATGAAGGCCCTGGTGGAGGATATGCTCACCCTCTTCCGCGCCCAGAAGAACGCCGGCAGCCCGCCGGACACCGTCACCGACCTGTCGGAGGCGGCGGTGACTGCCGCCCTGCGGTTTGAGCCGGTGGCCTTTGAGGCCGGCCATGTGCTGGATTACGATATTGCGCCGTCTCTTCCTGTCCGGGGCGACGGCGCCAAGCTGGGCCAGGCCCTGGCGGTGCTGCTGGACAACGCCGTCAAATACGCCGCACCCGGTACGCCCATCCGCCTGACCGCCGTCCGGCAGGGCAGCCGCGCTGTGGTGTCCGTGACCGATCAGGGGCCGGATATCCCTTCGGACAAGCTCCCCCGCATTTTTGACCGCTTTTACCGCGCCGACGACGCCCGCACCGACGGCGACAGCTTTGGCCTGGGCCTGCCCATTGCCAAAGCCATCGTGGATGCCCACCGGGGCGTCCTCCGCTGTGACAGCGGCGGCGGCGTGACCACCTTCAGTATCTCCCTGCCTCTGACGGCAGGGAAGCAGGAGAGAGGCACAGACCATGTTTGATACCCTTATCCGGGGCGGCACCGTCATCGACGGCACGGGCCGCCCCGCATTTGCGGCCGATGTGGCCGTTTCCGGCGGCAGGATCGCCGCCATCGGCGATCTGTCCGCAGCGTCCGCCGCTCATGTAATCGACGCCGCCGGCAGGACCGTTACCCCCGGCTTTATTGACATCCATCGCCACGCCGACGCGGCGCTGTTCCGCCCGGGCTTCGGCGCGGCGGAGCTGTGTCAGGGCCTTACCACCATCGTCAACGGCAACTGCGGCCTCAGCGCCGCCCCCTTTGGCCCCGCCCATAGCGACGCCATCCGGGACTACCTGCGCCCCATCACCGGCGCTCTCCCGCCGGAGCTGGTGACGGAAACCCTCTCCGGCTATTTCGCCTCTGTGCCGGATATCCCCGTCCATGTGGGTATGCTGGCCGGTGCCGGCGTCCTTCGGGCGGACGCGGCCGGCTACGAGCTGGAGCACCTGGAGGACCGCCACTACCGCGCCCTGCACCGCGCCCTGGAGCAGGCTCTGGCCGACGGCGCGCTGGGCGTTTCTCTGGGCCTGGGTTACGCCCCGGAGTGCTTCTATACCACGGCGGAGCTGATCCGTGCGCTCTCACCCATCGCGGGGCAGGACATCCCCCTCACCGTCCATATGCGGCAGGAGGGTGCGGGCGTCTGCGATTCCATCGAGGAGATGCTGCTGGTGGCCCGGGAACTGCGGGTCCCTCTGCATATCAGCCACCTGAAGGCCATGGGCCGGGACAACTGGGGCAAAAAAATACCCCGGGCCCTGGAGCTGCTGCACCGGGCGAAGGAAGAGGGGCTGGATGTGGGCTGCGACGTGTACCCCTACACCGCCGGCTCCACCCAGCTGCTGCATATCCTGCCGCCGGAGTTTCTGGAGGGCGGCATGGACGCCGTTGTCCGCCGCCTGGCCGACCCCCACGAACGCGAGACGCTGGCTCACCGTATTGAAGACGGCGGCGGGTTTGACGACATCGCCAAGCTGGCCGGCTGGGACGGAATCTTCCTCAGCAGTCTTCACTGCCCGGAGGATGCGCCGCTGCTGGGAAAAAGCATTGCCCAGGAGGCGGTTCTGGAGCACAAATCCCCGCTGGACGCCTGCTGCGATCTGCTGATCCGCGAGCACTGCCAGGTGACTATGATCGACTTCATGGCCGCGGAGGAAGACATTGCCGCTATCCTCCGCAGTCCCCTCAGCTGCCTGATCTCTGACGCCACCTACCCCACCGAGGGGATGCCCCATCCACGGGTCTACGGCAGCTGTACCCGTCTGCTGCAGCACTTCGTCCGGGAACAGGGTGTGCTGACGCTGGAGCAGGGCGTTCACAAGCTGACCCAGGCCCCGGCACAGGCCCTTCGCCTTGCGGGTAAGGGCGTTATCGCCGTGGGTGCGGACGCGGACTTGTGTGTGTTCGACCCCGCCGCCCTCACCGAGCGCGGTACCTATCAGGACCCCTGCCAAACGGCCCTGGGTATGGACGCCGTGCTGGTGGCCGGCCGGCTGGCCGTGAAGAACGGAGAAATGACCGGCGTGAAGGCTGGGACCCTCATCCGCAAATAAAAAGATCTCCCCCGGTCGGGGGAGATCTTTTTATTTCTTTTCGCCGCCGGACACGTTGGCCACGAACACGCACACCAGAATGATGACTACGCCAAGAGCCTGCCACAGGCTGAAATCCTCCTTCAGGAAGAGCACACCCGCCAGCACCGATACCACCGTGGTCACGTTGGAGAACAGGGAACTCTCTGAGACCGTCAGGTGACTGTTGGCGAAGTTCAGCAGTCCGTAGGCCACGCCGGAGGACAGTATGCCCAGATACAGCACCGCCAGCCAGAAGCTGCCGCTTTGCGCCGGCGCGGTGATCAGCTCGCTGCTTATCCCGCCGGCCTGTATCAGCGCCACCGGGATAAACACCGCCATGCCCACCACAAACATCACATAGGTCATCTCAAAGGGGGTGAAGCGCTTGGCGGCATCGTGGCTCAGCCCATAGTACACCGTGTCGCTGAGCATGGTCAGCAGCAGGAACAGCAGGCCCAGCGCCGAGATCATCACCGCCCCGCCCACGGAGATCAGCGCTACGCCGCCGATCGCGCCCAGGGCGCACAGCACCTGCCGCCGGGTGACGCGCTCATGCAGAACCAGCACGTCCATCAGGATGCAGCACACCGGCACCGCCGCGATGATGGTCCCCGCCACAGCGGCGGAGGTGTACAGAATGCCGTAGTTTTCGAAGATGAAGTATGCCACCGGCTGCACGATGCCCAGCAGAAGCAGCTTTCCCACTGGCTTTCCCTTCAGAGAGAAGGCGAACAGCGGCTTTCCGCGTACCTTGCCCACCAGAGCGTTCAGCGCGATGACCAGCGACATGGCCGCTACCGCCACCGTGAACCGGAAGGCCAGCAGCACTGTGGGTGCCGCTGTGGCCAGCGCCATTTTTGAGAACATAAAGCTCATGCCGAAGATGGTGGCCGCGGTCAGCGCCGCCAGCAGCGACAGAATATGCAGTTTTTTCTGGTCCATAGGCAATACCTCTTTCTCTTTAACGCCGGTATCATACCATACGCCGCATGAAATAGCAAGGAAAAGCGATCACCTCCCGCGCTGCGTCCGGAGCAAAAAGGACGCCGCCCGAAGGGGGCGGCGTCCTTTCACCGGCACGTTGGGAGGGCGCGCCGGCATTCACCAATTTGAAGGGGAATAGGGAGAAAAATTAAGGATAGAAAACAAAGGGTGTTGGGTTACTTGTCCGTTGCCTTGGACACGATACCCGTAACCACCAGGACCGCCACCAGGCCGGCCAGAATGAGGTTCAGCACCATGCTCAGCGCCTCCTTTCGTTTGGGCTTCTTAACGTATTTTTAGCATAGCACAGGACAAGCAATTTGTAAAACGCATGATTATCATCAAAACCATGAAAAATACTTTGCAGCACATGGCGAGATATGCTATACTGGACCTGAAGGAGGTGTCCCCATGTCCGTCACCAAATACCAGATATACCTCAAGACCGTGGAGCTGGGCAGCTTTACCGCCGCCGCCCGCGCCCTGAATTTCACCCAGTCCGGCGTCAGCCACGCCATCGGCTCGCTGGAGGAGGAGCTGGGCGTCACGCTGCTGGTTCGCAGCCACGGCGGTGTCACCCCCACGGCGGATGGCCGCGCCCTGGCACCGTATTTTCAGGAGATGTGCGCCCTGTCCCACCGTCTGGAGCAGCACGCCGAGGACCTGCGGGGGCTGGATACCGGTCTTATCCGCGTGGCAACCTTCACCAGTGTATCGGAAAAGTGGCTGCCCGGTATGCTCAAGACATTTCAGGAAAAGTACCCCCGCATCGAGTTCGAGCTCCTGCCCTCCAACTTCAACAACGAGATTTCCGACTGGGTCCTCCACGGTCAGGCGGACTGCGGCTTTATCTCCCTGCCCACCCCGGCGGAGAAGTATCTGGATTACTGGCTGCTCCAGCGGGACCAGTGGAAGGTCATCCTGCCCTGCGATCACCCGCTGGCGGGCCGCCAGCCCTTCCCGCCGGAGGCCCTGGAGCAGTACCCTCTTATCCTGCTGGATGAGGGCGACGACTATGAGATCCAGGCCATTTTCGATCACTACAAGGTCCGGCCTCGGATCCAATACACCGTCCAGCAGGACCAGACGATCCTGGCCATGGTCTCCGGCGGCCTGGGCATCAGCATCATGGAGGAGCTGATGCTCTACAAGTGCGCCTATCCGTTGGCCGCCAGTACCCTGCCCAAGGTGTTCCACCGGGACATCGGCATCTGTGTCAAGGACAAGAACGCCCTCTCCCACTCCACCCGCGCCTTCATCGACCACGCCCGGCACTGGGTGCTGCAAAACTTTCCCGAGGGCTGGAACGCCCCCAAGCCCCATGAGCGATAAACGAAAAAACGAAACCAAACGCTGTTCTCCGCCGTCAGTACTGGCAGAGGGCGGCGTTTCGCTGTCCGCCGGAGAACGCTTCCGTCCTTCCGGAAACGGTAAAGTGCGCGGGGTCCTGCCCCGCGCCCGAAAGGAGTGCTTACATGATGAAAAAGATATCTGCATTGCTGCTGGCGCTGGTGATGGCGCTGTCTCTGATGGCCTGCGGCCAGAAGGAGGATAACATCGGCGGCGAGAAAAAGGACGACCAGACGCAGACCGACGGTCAGTCCGTGGATCTGCGGGCGGAGTACGATGCCGCCATCAAGCAGGTGCAGGAGGAGCTGGGCGACAACGCGCCCGTGCTGCTGGAGGAGACGGCTGTGGAGATACTGAACAGCTACTACCCCGGCCTGGAGAACGCCAAGCTGAAGCAGTCCGTGTTCTTCATCTCGCCCACCGCCACCTCCTGCGAGGTGTCCATGGTGGAGGCGGAGAGCGCCGCCGATGCCGAGATCGTTCGCCAGAGCTTCCAGGCCCGCGTGGACGCCATGGCCGACGACACCACCTACCCCGAGGAGGCCGGTATGTGGAAGAACAACGCCACCGTTACCGTCAACGGCAACTATGTGGTGCTGGAGGTGCTGCCCGACGGCTGCACCGTACCCGACGCATTCCTGGCAAAATTCTGATTTCCTATGGCGTTTCCCCTTTCTGTGTGCTATGATGGTCTGACCGATACACACAGAAAGGGGAGTGCCCGATGGAGGACGCTCAGATCATAGATCATTTTTTCCGCCGCGACCCGGAGGCCATCACCGCCGTACAGGAGAAATACGAAAAGCGCTGCCTTGCCGCCGCCCGGCACATCCTGCCGGACGCCCGCGACGCGGAGGAGTGCGTCAGCGACGTGTGGCTCCGTCTGTGGAATGCTATCCCACCGGAGCGTCCCCGGTCGCTGGCGGCGTACATCACCACCGTCACCCGCCGCCTGGCCCTGGACAAGTGCGACTATAACCGTGCCGCCCAGCGCCGCAGCGACCTGACTGTGGCCTTCGAGGAGCTGGAGGGCTGCCTGCCCGCCGAGGACGGCGCAGTCCGCGCCCTGGAACAGCAGGAGTTCCGCCGTGTGCTCAACGGCTTCCTGCGCAAGCTGACCCGGCAGAGCCGGACGTATTTCGTCCGCCGTTACTGGTACGGCGAGAGCATCCGCGAGATCGCCGACAGCTGCGGCGCGGGCGAGGAGAAGGTAAAATCCTCTCTCTTCCGCACCCGTCAGCGTCTGCGTACCGTGCTGGAAAAGGAGGGGATGCTGTGAACGACAACAGAATGAAGCGCTGGATGGACGCCATCGACGACGATCTGCTGGAGGAGGCCCAGCGTCCCCTGCCCCGCAGCGGTGCGGCGCGCCGCTGGGGCGCTCTGGCCGCGTGCTTCTGCGCCGCAGCCTTGGCCCTGGCTCTGTGGCAGCCCTGGTCCGCCGGTATCGGTGACAATACCGCCGGCGCGGACGCCGACTTCGGCGCCATGGACAAGAGCTTTTCCGTCGCCATGCCGCCTGCGCTGGACGCCGAGCTGCTCTCCGCCTCTCTGGCCCTGCCGGAGGGCGCGTCCCTGACCTCTGACTACCGGTGGCGTCAGGACGGCGAGGGCGCCGTCACCGGTGTGTCCTGTACCGTGCTGCTGGACGGCTATGACTACGACTACAGCGCGGAATATGCCAGCCAGCCCCTGCCTGCCCCGGACGGTACCCTCCCGACAGACACCTATCAGGTGAACGGCCTGACGCTGCTGGTCTACGATGACGGCGCCGTGGGCTGGTACGACACGTCCGCCGGTATCCAGTGGTACTGCGTGGCCTGGGACGGCGGCGCGCCGCTGGTCACCGCCTTTACCCTGATGGACGCCCAGTATTACACCGTCCCCACCGCCCCGGAGGGCGCGGACGTGCTGGGCTACGATCTCTTTGATCTGGACGGCGCGACGGTCACGGAGGTCGCCTTTACGCTGGACGGCGTCACCTGGCACTACCGCATGGCACCCACTTCGGACGTTTCAGAAACAATACCGGACATCTCCACCTTCACCGGCGGCAGCCTGACGGCGGAGGGCAGGCTCCGCTGGTGCCCCACCGTCCTTCGCTGGGACGCGGGCGGCGCCGGCTGCATCATCTGGCGTGACCTCGCTCCCGGCTTGGCGTACAGCCTGACGGCCGACACCGGCGCGTCGGAGGATGCGCTCTCCGATATGGCCGCCCTGGTGTTCAAGCCCGCCCAGGAGGAGTCATAAAGCGAAGCAAAAAAGGAAGCACCCCGCGGGGTGCTTCCTTTTTTGCTCAGAATTCCGGTGCGTCCGGCGTCTTGCGGTACAGCAAGGGTTTACCATCAGCGTCCACCAGCAGCGTCAGCCCGCCGGAATTGCCCACGGCGTGGTAGAGATACTGCACACCGGTTTGGGTATCCACCAGTACTTCGCTGCTGCTGATGAAGCCGCTGTCCTCCATGACCTTGATAAAGCGCTGCTCTTTCTTTGCCATAGCTTTACTCCGCGGCGGGCGCGTCGTTCTCCACCAGCATTTTCGCGCTGGCGGCCAGACCGGCCAGCCCCTGGATCTCGCTGGGGATAATGAGCTTCGTGGCCTTGCCGTCCGCCACCTTCTCCAGCGCCTCCAGCGCCTTGAGCTTGATGACCTGGTCGTTGGGGGCGTTCTCGTTCAGCATCCGCATGGAGTCGGCCATGGCCTGCTGCACCTTCAGGATGGACTCCGCCTCGGCCTCGGCGGCCATGATCTTGGCCTGCTTCGCCGCGTCGGCCTGCAGCAGGGTGGACTGCTTCTCGCCCTCGGCGATCAGCACCTTGCTGGCCTTTTCACCCTCGGCCTGCAGGATGGACTCCCGGCGCTCGCGCTCGGCCTTCATCTGCTTCTCCATGGCGTTCTGGATCTCCCGGGGCGGCAGGATGTTCTTCAGCTCCACGCGGTTGACCTTGATGCCCCAGGGGTCGGTGGCCTCGTCCAGAATGGAGCGCATTTTGGCGTTGATGGTGTCGCGGCTGGTCAGGGACTGGTCCAGCTCCAGCTCGCCGATGATGTTGCGTAGGGTGGTGGCCGTCAGGTTCTCAATGGCGCTCATGGGGTACTCCACGCCGTAGGTGTACAGCTTGGGGTCCGTGATCTGGAAATAGATGACGGTGTCGATCTGCATGGTCACGTTATCTTTTGTGATGACCGGCTGGGGATCGAAGTCCGCCACCTGCTCCTTCAGGCTGACCTTCTTCACCACGCGCTCGATGAACGGTAGCTTGAAGTGCATACCCACGCCCCAAACGCTGTGGAACGCGCCCAGGCGCTCGATGACATAGGCCTTGGACTGCTGGACGATCTGGATGCAGCTGACGATGACGGCCAGAATGAGAATGACCAGAATGATGATGGCGATGGTTCCCGGTGTCGGCATAGTAGTTCCTCCTTATTCTCCTGTTTGTTTCATAGTCGTAGTATGCTTATGGATGAGGTGAATGATGCGGGCGACTGCGCCCAGCAGTATGGCGGCCAATCCGCCCAGAACATACGGCATATCAAGGCTCCTTCTGTACGATGAGCTTCACGCCCTCCATCCGCAGGATACGCACGGCGGCGTCCGGCTCTATGACCTCCCCGTCGGCGCTGCGCGCCGTCCAGGTCTTACCGTCTATATAGACGGCGCCGGAGGGCAGCGCGTTGTCGATGCGCTCTGTCACGCGGCCCACATTGTTCAGTACCCGGTCGGCATTGGTGGGCTTGATATCCTTTTTCATCAGCTTGACCACCAGCGGCCGGGTGAAGGCCAGTGCCGCGATGGACACCGCGAAGAACAGCCCCACCTGCAGCCACACAGGCCCGCCGCATACCGCGGCGATCAATCCGGCCACGCCGCCAAGCACGAACCAAATGGAGGTCAGGCCGGCGGTGGCGGCCTCCGCCACGCCGAAAATAATGATGGCGGCGATCCATATCGTTGTCGCCATGTCTGCGTCGCCTCCTCTCAAAATGAGTCCGATGATCCCGGCCAGCGCGCCGATGCCTACCAGCACAGCTCCAGCCAGCCATTTGTTTTTGGGGGACAGGTTGGTCAGGAAGGCGCCCACGGCGCTGCCCAGCGTGGCGCGGGGCAGGGGGGCGGCCTCCTGCTCCGGCGCGGGGCGTGCCTCCACCGCCGCGGCGGGTACCGGGGCCTCCTCGGCGAACAGGTCGGAGATAGACACCTGATAGCGGTTGCAGATATAAAGGATCTTCTCCATCTCCGGGTAGCCCCGTCCGCTTTCCCATTTGCTCACCGCCTGGCGGGAGACCTGCAACTGCTCGGCGAATTGCTCCTGTGTCAGTCCATTGCCGCGCCGTACCGCTGCCAGCCGATCACCAAATGCCATATGTGCCCTCCTTTGCTTTCGGTGCCGTCAGTATACGGGACACCGACGGAAAAGTCTATCACGTTCAGGTTGCATTTCCGTAAAATTGCCTGCCGATGTGCCGCGCATGGTGCAACCTCAGGTTTACATTCCCTATTATAGCGTAAGCGGCCCCGAAAAGCCACCGGAAATTTAGGTTGCGCGCCCTGATATTTTTCGGTATACTCTTTGGTAGTCAAGAAACCGAGGTGTATCCCATGATAACTTACGAGATCCCCTGCCTGCTGGGGTTGGAAAAGCTGGTGGCCGACGAGATCAAGCGCCTTGGCCTGGCCGACGTGCGGGCCGAGAATGGCCGTGTGCTCTGTCAGGGCAGCTGGGCGGACTGCGCCCGGCTGAATATCAATCTGCGCTGCGGCGCCCGGGTCATCGCCCTGCTGGGACAGTTCCCGGCGCGGAGCTTCGAGGAGCTGTTTCAGGGCGTGCGCGCCATCCCCTGGGAGGAGTTTCTGCCCCGGGAGGCGGCCTTCCCGGTAAAGGGCTACTCCATCTCCTCACAGCTGCACTCCGTGCCCGCCTGTCAGAGCATCATCAAAAAGGCCGTGGTGGAGCGCCTGAAGGCCCACTACGGCATGGATCAGTTTCCGGAGACAGGGACAAAATACCAGATACGCTTTTCTGTGTTCAAGGATCAGGTGTCCATCGGTCTGGATGCCAGCGGCGAGGGGCTGTACAAGCGGGGCTACCGCGCCGTGGGTGTGGAGGCGCCCCTGCGGGAGACGCTGGCCGCTGCCTTGGTGACCCTCAGCCGCTACAGGGGCCGTGACCCGTTCTGCGACCCCTTCTGCGGCAGCGGTACCATCCCCATCGAGGCGGCGCTCATCGCCAAAAACCGCGCCCCCGGTCTGGACCGGCGCTTTGACGCCCAGAAGTGGGCATTTCTGCCGCCTGCGTGCTGGATGGACGCGGCGGACGAGGCCCAGGACAGGGAGTTCCACGGGCAGTACGACATCTGGGGCGGCGACATCGACCCCCGCGCCGTGGACATTGCCCGGGACAACGCCCGCAAGGCCGGCGTGGACGACTGCGTCCGCTTCCAGGTGGCCGACGCGGCCCAATTCCACCGGGACAGCCCCTATGGCCAGCTGGTGACCAACCCGCCCTACGGCGAGCGTCTGCTGGAGCGGCAGGAGGCCGAGGCGCTGTACCGCGCCTTCGGCAAGGCGTGGCGCACGCTGCCCGCAGGCTGGCGCACACTGGTGCTCAGCAGCCACACGGAGTTCGAGCGCTGCTTCGGCAAGCCGGCGGACAAAAAGCGCAAGCTGTACAACGGCATGATCAAGTGTGATGTGTTTATGTACGGCAATGTCTGATGGCCATCTTTTCCGCTGATGCTTTGTTGCGGCGGCTTGCCGTACACAAAGTACGCCTACGCTGCCGCGCCGCGCCTCAGCGAAAAATCTGAGCCGTTAGGGGGGGCATCTTTTCCGCCCTGCCTTAATAAATCCCCGGCATATGACTTTATTTTCAATTTGTTCACTTTCTTTTGCAGAAACATGATACAATTACCCGTATGCTTTCGAAATAAATTCAACGAAATTCTAATATGTTGATGAGGAGGAGAGCCTCGATGAAGCATATTTTTATCATCAATCCCACGGCGGGCAAGACCGACAGCCGACAAAAGATCTACGACATGGCGGAGTCGCTGCGGCAGAAGCACGGGCTGGACGTGCAGTGCATCCTGACGAAAAAGCAGGGCCACGCCACGGAGCTGGCGAAAAAGCTCTGCGAGACGGGCGAGGCGCTGCGGTTCTACGCCTGCGGCGGCGATGGGACTGTCAACGAGGTGGCCAACGGCATTATCGGCTATGACAACGCCGCCATGACCGTGATCCCCGTGGGCACCGGCAACGATTTCCTCAAGAACTTCGGCGATGATATGGAGAAGTTCCGGGACGCCGAAAACCTGTGGGACGGCCCGCAGTTTCCTATGGACGCCATCGACGTCAACGGCCGCGTGGCGCTGACCATCGCCTGCTCCGGCATCGACGCGCGGGTGGCCCGGGACGTACATAAATACAGCGAGAGCCCGCTGCTGGACGGCAAGGGCAGCTATATCTACTCTCTGGCGGTGAATTTCCTGTTCAAGGGCATCGGCACCCACTGGACCATCACCCTGGACGATGTGACCACGGAGGGCGACTGGTCGCTGGTATCCGTGTGCAACGGCCGGTACTACGGCGGCGGCTTTATGCCTGTGGCCGAGGCCCGGATGGATGACGGCGTGCTGAACACCCTGGTGGTCAGAGAGGTCAACCGCCGCACGTTCCTGAAATTTGTGGGGCCGTACTCCAGGGGCGAGTACGCCAAGTTTCCGGAATACGCGCACTGCTCCTGTCCCAAGGTGGTACATATCCACTCGGAGAAGCCGGATATCGTCACCTGCCTGGACGGCGAGAGCGTGGTCAACAGCGATGTGACCATTAAGCTGCACGACAAAAAGCTGAACTTCTTCGGCCCGGAGGGCTGCTCCTGCAACCGGACGGCCCGCGGCTGAGGACAGCGCTTGAACATTTTGTGAATTTTTCAAAATTTCTCCGTTTCCCCCTTGCAAAACCCGTATAGTGTGGTATGATAATCAGCGTTAGCACTCATGAGTTTTGAGTGCTAACGCTGAAACTGTTTTATCAAAAATAGAAATACAAGGAGGAACCAACTATGAAGCTGACACCGCTTGCTGACCGTGTGGTGCTGAAGATGACCGAGCCGGAGGAGACCACCAAGGGCGGCATTATCCTGACCGGCTCCGCCAAGGAGAAGCCCTCTGTGGCAGAGGTCATTTCCGTGGGCCCCGGCGGCACCGTGGACGGGAAGACCGTGGTCATGTCCGTGAAGGCCGGCGACAAGGTCATCACCGACAAGTATGCCGGCACCAAGGTGACGCTGGAGGACGTGGAATATATCATCGTCAAGCAGAGCGACATCCTGGCTATCGTGGAGTGATGTGCTTTGCCGTGTACACGCCGCGGCAAATGCTTTAAGTTTGCGTGTTCTCTTGTAAATCATTCTCAATTTTGGAGGCATTAGATATGGCAAAGATCATCAAGCGCGGCGACGAAGCCCGCAAGGCGCTGGAAGCCGGCGTCAACCAGCTGGCGGATACCGTAAAGGTCACCCTGGGCCCCAAGGGCCGCAACGTGGTGTTGGATAAGAAGTTCGGCACACCCCTCATCACCAACGATGGTGTTTCCATCGCCAAGGAGATCGAGCTGGACGATCCGTTCGAGAACATGGGCGCGCAGCTGGTGCGCGAGGTGTCCACCAAGACCAATGACGTGGCCGGCGACGGCACGACGACCGCTACGCTGCTGGCACAGGCCATGATCCGCGAGGGCCTGCGTAACCTGGCCGCCGGCGCCAACCCCATCGTGATGAAGAAGGGCATGGCCAAGGCCGTGGAGGCCGCTGTGGGCGCCATCAAGGAGCAGAGCCAGAAGGTCAACGGTACCGCCGATATCGCCCGCGTGGGCACCGTGTCCTCCGGCGACGAGACCATCGGCAAGCTGATCGCCGAGGCTATGGAGAAGGTCAGCGCCGACGGCGTGATCACCATCGAGGAGTCCAAGACCGCCGAGACGTACAGCGAGGTCGTGGAGGGCATGATGTTCGACCGCGGCTACATCACCCCCTATATGGCCACCGATATGGAGAAGATGGAGGCCGTCGTGGACGATCCCTACATCCTCATCACCGATAAGAAGATCTCCGTGATCTCCGACATCCTGCCCCTGCTGGAGCAGATGCTGCAGAGCGGCAAGAAGCTGTTTATCATCGCCGAGGACGTGGAGGGTGAGGCCCTGTCCACCCTGCTGGTGAACCGCCTGAAGGGCGTGCTGAACGTGGTGTGCGTCAAGGCCCCCGGCTTCGGTGACCGCCGCAAGGAGATGCTGCAGGATATCGCCATCCTGACCGGCGGCCAGGTCATCAGCGAGGAGCTGGGCCTGACGCTGAAGGATGCCACCATTGATATGCTGGGCCGTGCCCGCCAGATCAAGGTGACCAAGGAGAACACCATCATCGTGGACGGTATGGGCGACCAGCAGGCCATCAAGGACCGCGTGGCCCAGATTCGCGCGCAGATCGGTGTGACCACCAGCGAGTACGACAAGGAGAAGCTGCAGGAGCGCCTGGCCAAGCTGGCCGGCGGCGTGGCGGTCATCAAGGTCGGCGCGGCCACCGAGACCGAGATGAAGGAGAAGAAGCTGCGTATCGAGGACGCCCTGAACGCCACCAAGGCCGCTGTGGAAGAGGGTATCGTGGCCGGCGGCGGCACCATCTATGTGAACGTGATCCCCGCTGTTACCGCGCTGCTGAACAGCACCGAGGGCGACGAGCGCGTGGGCGTACAGCTGGTGGCCAAGGCCCTGGAGGCCCCCATCCGCCAGATCGCGGCCAATGCCGGCATCGACGGCTCCGTGGTGCTGGAGAAGGTGCGCTCCGCCGGTAAGAACGGCTACGGCTTCGACGCCTATAAGGAGGAGTACTGCGATATGATTGCCAGCGGCATCGTGGATCCCGCCAAGGTCACCCGCAGCGCCCTGGAGAATGCCGCCAGTGTGTCCGGCATGGTGCTGACCACCGAATCCCTGGTGGCCGACAAGCCCCAGCCCCCCGCACCGGCAGCCCCCGCACCCGACATGGGCGGCATGGGGATGTATTAATAAATTGACGCACGGGGGACACGGCGCCAGCCGCGTCCCCCGTATTTTCTCCCGGTTTTGCAAAAAAGCTGTTGACAAAGGGAGTTGAAATATGGTATAGTAACTCGTGCCTGTCGAGGATGACATGGCGGCGTAGCTCAGTTGGCTAGAGCATGCGGTTCATACCCGCAGTGTCA
>OBAE01000095.1_pt1 | contig 96622 bp, 93 predicted proteins | sample 1517641 | NCBI WGS metagenome assembly OBAE01 (sample SAMN04571701, study PRJEB22368) | human gut metagenome | biome: human gut; material: stool | host: Homo sapiens | place: Luxembourg | collected 2012-08-30 | reverse complement strand
ACCCAAAACGCAAAATTTTTCAAAAAAATTTGAGAGCCGCCAAAAAGCAGCTCTCAGGGGGTGGATATTCGGTTAAGGCACAGAAGAAAAATGCTGTCCGGTATGAGAAAAGCAGCACACCCGATTGTCTAAAACCGGATGTGCTGCAATTACAGCGCCGCATATCTTATTCAAACATGGCTTCCAGATAACCGCAAAGGGCGGAGGACAGCCTGTTGATGACAACTGAGATTGCGGAGCATATCAGTTGCATGTGCAGTCTATCCCAGGTGCTTTTTGTTGATGTGAGGTCACACTTCGTCCGTTCTCCTCTGCCCCAAAAGCCAGGCTGTCATGTCCCGCAAGGTCTCCTCCAGCGGGCGCGGCTGATATGCAAAGCATTCCGATGCTGCAGCATGGCTGAAGCGGCCGTTTGAGGCAAGAACAGCAACGGAATAAGGGGTGAAAAACAGCGGCTTTCGCTCCTTCGTGCTTCGACGTTCATAGTATGGAGCCGCCAGCTTTGCAAGCCCCAGTGGCAGGCAGATGGGGCGATACTTCAGCTTTGCAGCCTTCCCCACGAGCTGAAGCATCTTGCAGATGGTGACATAGTGGCCGGACAAAATGTATCCTTTGCCGGGCTCTCCGTTTTCGGAACAGGCGAGAATGCCTTTTGCCACATCTCGCACATCCACGAAGTCATATCCGCCGCGAACGGCAAAGGGCAGCTTTCTGGAAAGAAACGATTTCGCCATTGAGGTGAAGCTCCCTCCCTGTATATCGCCCGGCCCGATGATACCGGAGGGGAAGACAATGCTGGCATTCAGCCCGCGCTCTGCCGCATTGAAGACAAGCTCTGTTGCGGTTGCCTTGCTCTTGGCGTAATCTCCGTCCACAAGCCCCGGGGAGAATTCGCAATCCTCCGTAATGGTGCAGCCCTTTGGCTTTTCCGGTATGGCATGGACGGAACTGACATAGACCATTTTGCCCACATTACGCTCCATACATTGCCGGAGAACGCTCCATGTCCCACCTACATTGACCTGATAGAGCTTCGAACCGGGTCTGGACGCGACAGAGACGATACCGGCGCAGTGAATCACACAGGTACAGCTGTCGGCATCCGCGAAGAAGTCTGTCAGCGAGTTTTCCGCACACACATCACCGATGACGGTGTGGACTTCTTTGGGGAGCAAATTGATATAGGGGTCATCATGCAGCACAAGCGCATGCACTCGTGTGCCGCGGTGTACCAGCGCTTCTACAACAGCTCTGCCAAGGAAGCCGGTGGCACCTGTAACAAGGTATTTATCATACATTAAAAAAGCCTCCTCAAATAAACATACAAGTGTTGATTATCTTTCACAAGTACAGTATACTTGAGGGGAAAGACAGAAACAATCAGCACTTGCCATACGACCGAAAGAAAAACAACACTTTCTGTCAAAGCGTTGCTTTTCTTTGTAAACTTTTTTTGGAGGATCTCTATATGGAGAAGATGGATGCAAGGAAACGCTATACGCAAATGGTGCTCAAGCAGTCTTTTCTGAAGCTGCTGAAGGAAAAACCTGTAAACAGAATTACGGTGAAGGAGGTTTGTGCGCTGGCGCAGCTTAACCGTGCCACCTTCTATGCCCATTACAGCGATTGCTTTGCCCTGATGGAGAGCATTGAGAATGAACTCATCGATGCCTTTGAGAAATCCCTTCGCTATGTCAATTCGTTTGATGTGACGGCTCTGATCGAAGCCATCTACGATATGGTCGATCGGAATCAGGCAGCCTGCCGGGTTCTGATTCTGGGGAATACAAGCTCAACAGTCCTCATGCGGATGATTGCCCTGGCCAAGAAGGACAGTATTGCCTATTGGCGGAAGGAGCTGCCCAATGCCAGTGAGACAGAGCTGGAAATGATGTATACCCATCTGTCAAACGGTTTGATGCATGTCGTCGTGGAGGGTTATGACAAGTACAGCAAAGAGGAAATGGTCCGTTTTGTCAACCGGGTAGTAAAAGCCAGTCTTTCGCTGTTCCAATCGCCCCAAAGACCTCTTGCTTAACATAGGCCTTATGCTTGCGTGGTATAATAAGCTTTGCAAAACGGTCGATGGTCAAAGGAAAGGATGGAGAAAATCAGTCATATTTTATGAAAAATGAGCATAAGAAAACCCCGGAAAATGCGGATTTTCCGGGGTTTTTGAGCTTTTGAGTTGTGAATTTGCGTCCGATCAGCGCTTGGAGAACTGAGGTGCGCGACGAGCGGCCTTCAGACCGTACTTCTTGCGCTCCCACGATAGAAACCATTGTATTTGCAAGGGATTTGGGGATTATAAGGGAAAAATTGTCCCCTCAATTGTCCCATCTTTTCGCAATCGCCTGTTTTTATATTACAGGTTAGGAATGTTGAATGCGTAATTGACACGCGCTGCCAGAGCGTCCGGCTTGTTGTACTTGGCTTCAGCGTAGATATCCATGGTGATCTTCGAGTTTTCGTGCCCCGCTAAGTACTGCACCGTCTTGGGATCGACACCAGCATAAATCAGATTGGTGATATACGTGTGCCGCAGCATGTGCGGTGTAACGCGAAAGTCAATAGAATAAATCACATGACTGTTGTGTGCAGCCCTTTCGCCCAAAGTGGGAACAACCCGATGTTTCGTCTTGGTTCCGTCTGGCGCAATGCGCGTATATTCGCGCGGCTTCGTACTGCGCGTGGTAACATATTTCCACAGGCGGCTATATTGCGAGCCCGACAACAGGCCGCCATTGCGGTTGCAAACCACGTACTCGGAATTGGCCGTATTCTCTTTCTCTTTCAAGTATTGCGCCAATTCCGAGGGGATAGGTACAGTTCGATAAGCCGCCCTACTCTTCAATCTTTCGGTGATATAAGGGCGATTCTTATGGACGTGCCACGCCTCGCGCACAGTAAGTGAGGGCGTTTTTGAGTCAAGATCCACGCTATCCCACCGCAAGGCAAGGATTTCCTCCCGCCTGAGTCCAGTGTACAGCGCAAGCAAAATGAAAGTGTACGGCGGCAATCCCTTAACAGCGTTCAAAAGGATCTGCACTTCCTCGTCTGTCAGCGACTTTCTAGCCTTTGTCGGTGCTTTCCCACCCTTTGCAGGAAGGACAAGTGCGGGATTTTCCGAAATAATTCCGTTTTTGACAGCCTCGCCAAAAATACTTTTGTAGAACATCTGAACCGCACCATAAGTAGACTCTGACAATACGGCAGAGCGTCGCACTGCGGCGAGTATGTCATCGCGCGTTACGTCACACATGAGTTTGTCGCCCAGCGGCTCTACGATATGTTTTTTGATAGTTTGTGCATAATTGTCAAATGTGCTGAGTGCGATAAACGGGGATCTGTTCTCTAGACACAGCTGTGCATATTGCGCAACAGTGGGGCAGTCCCGTTCAAGAGCTTCTCGCGCGACTTTTGCCCGCAATTCTGCGACCTTTTGATCTACTTCACTCTCGGTGCGGCCGTAGAGCGTAACTCGTGTCCCGTCCTGAATGGTAATGCGTGTTCGAAAATACTTTCTTCCCTTGCGAGTGACAGTGCCATATTTAGGTTTTTTGCTGCGTCCCATCAGCGACACCCTCGTTCAGGTACCTCGCCGCGAAAAGCGGGAGCAAAGGCGGTGGATGCGCGGGGCACAGGGCGCGTGTACATTGCCCTGAACTGACGCAATTCCTCCTTGCTGAGAAAGACCTTGCCGCCGGGAACCCGCTGAACATAAGAGATTTTGCCATCCTTGCGGAAACCGTCGAGCAATTTTGCGCTGATGCCAAGATACGCTGCCGCCTCGGCGCGTGAAAGTAACATCCCCATCTTTTCCTCCTTAAAACTGTGTTGTTGATTTTGCGGAGGATTCATGATACAATACATATTGTCCTACAGGTGCATCATGGACCCTACCACGGTGTGCTTGGATGGCTGCCCCCATCTGCAAATGGGGGCAGCCTTTTTATATGGCCCTGCTGCAGAGTAGCTTCCTGCTTCAACGACAGAAATCCGTCTCCACAGGCGTTGATTCCGGGCGAGCCGACCCGTACTGTATGCCGCATCCTGGGTAATAATTCGCCTCCCTTCTTTTTTTGCATCAATCCTAGAAGTCTAGATTTCTCAAAAGTCGTGAACCCCGCTGTGCCGCCGCGACTTTTTGCACTTTTAGATTAACATATATATTTACAAAAGTCAACAGTATAGTTCAAAAAAATAAACATAACCATTTATATTAGTGCATCAACCGTCTAAACACAGGCGCGTTATCTCAACAGATTTATTTATCAAGCCGCATGCTTGACTTTTTTTTATTCAAATGGTACTATTATTTAATGACGGGAGGTGTTCATGTGAGCGAAAAGGTAAATAAGGCAAACGACCTGTACGAATTCGAAGGTTACTATGTAAAGACAATGGCACTCACAGGAAGCAGAGATAGGTTTCCTAGGGACACAAACTTAGTCAAAAATGTAATCAACGTATTTTTACAACAGAACCCCAAGGTATCGCAGGTGGATATTGCAACAAAATATGAGCTATCCCCCAGTTTGTTTTCTCGATTTTTAAGAACCGAGAACGTTAAGTCAAAGCCTGAATGGAATCTGGTTGCATATAGATTAGGGCTGGACATTGACTTGGCGAAGTATATAAGAGACACACGCGAAGTAATCGAACTGATTCAGAGTTGGCAGCTACTCTACTACGGCACTCGCATCATATCTTTTATAGACAAGATATTTGAAACAACCCTCCTCATGCCATATTCGTCAAAACACTCTCCGCGTAGCCGCGGTCTAGATACGAACTATGAGAACATGCATCATTTTTTAGTCAACGAAAAAGGCGATGAAGGATGGTTTTTCTACTACTTTACCGGGCACGACATACTTGCTTCAGATGTGATCCTCGGTTTGCAGAACGATAAGAATATCCCAAGGATTCACACGATCATCATCCTGAACAGCGAAAAGGCATTTGAGGAGTTGAAGCATACTTTGCGCAGGCAAGATTGGCGAGCGAAGCTGCACTATGTTTCGCTGACAGTCATACGTATTGATGATGAAATATCTACTATCCTTGACGAATACACCGATGGTGATTTGGGACTCGCAAGGCGACCTGAGCAAGTAAGCAACTCGGACTCCACATCCACTGTAGCTCCGCAGTAACCACAGCAGCTTTCGCAGACAAAGCTCAGGCAGGGACACTGCTCCTCGCCCGCACCTAACCCCCTAATCCCAGCGTAGCATAATCGAGTATATTGTCAATACGTTCGGAAGGACAAATTCCAAGGAAATCACTCTCTATCTAAGGGAAGGCTACCTGCTGTTTTCGGCAAGTGGTCTTCCTTCATTTATTCAACCGGTGCGGCCTATTCTCGACAATTGGCTCAATGCTTAACTGGCATCCCTGCTCTGACACATCAAATGCGTATTTACGTTCCGTGAGTCGCGCGGCGTATAGCAATTGCCTTCGCAGTCGCACTCAGCCCCTTCAGAGCCCCATAGTGCCATGACGTGGGGGTAGGCGGGGTTCAGGCACACGGGGAGGCCAACGCCCATCACGCCCGTGCCTGAGTCATTACAGAGAAAGAGCAGCCATTCCTAGGAATGGCTGCTCTTTTGTTCGTTTTGCGATTGGTATTTCAGGGTGTCTGTGGGGTCGGGAGCCATCTACTTACCAATACTTGGGATATTTGCTGGTGCTCTGCTGTTTTTCGGCATACTGCCACCAGGGAACTTGGGTGGCGAAATCCGTCAGCTTATCCCAGAACTGATCGGCCAGCGTCCCCTTGTCCACGTAGACCGTGACAGTATAGGTTTTGCTGCTGCCATCCTCCATGGCGGCGGTGTAGGTCACGGCATTGGTGAAGTTCACCGTTTCGCCGCTGCCAGGTGTCAGGGATTTAACGCCGTTTGTGGCAATGACAGGAGTCAGCTTCGTCACATCCGTGCCGCGGGGCATGGTGATGGTGATGGTATTGGTGGTATTGTTCACCGCACCGGCCACACCGTTGATGGAGAAGGCCGTAATGCCGTTGACGGTGGTGCTGGCGGTCTCCCAATCGCAGGTGATGCTGACGTCACCGCCGGGCATCTTGAAGCTGTTTCCGGTGATCGTCTTGTACTTAGCGCCGGGTGCGGAGAACGCGTACCGCAGGGACCCCGCCTTCATCTGATAGCCCGTCTTGGGCGTGACGGTGACGATGATCTCGTCGCCCTCGTTGGCCCTGGTGCGGTTGGTGGCGATGGTGCCGCCGGTGGGAGGCGCGTTCACCGAGATCGTAAAGTCGCCCTCATCCGGCGTTTCGGTGCTGCCGTAGGCGGGGATCTCAATCTTGAAGGGATCGCACTCCACGTTGGAAAGGCTCTTGACCACGATGTAGATATCCCGCGCGCCGGCGGACAGGTTGGTCAGGGTGATGGTGTTCTCACCCTTGACCGCTGTCGTGCCGCCCTTGGTGGTGTCCACCGTGGGAGCCGCCGCGCCCTTTTCCACCACCTTGTAGAAGTAGTTGCCCGCCATGCTGGAGGTAAACTTCACGGTGGCGGCGTTGTCGCTGGTGCGCTCCACCGAGACCTTGGTCAGGACGGGCGTGGTGGACACATTGGGCTGGGTGATGGCGATGGTGTACTTCCTGGTCAGGCCGTCGATGCCGGTCACGATGAACTGCGCTTCGCTGCCGGGGCTGATGGCGCACATGATCTTGCCGGAGGCCCAGGAGTCCTTCTGTCCGGCGTCGTCGTAGCCGGTTCCGTTGGTGGTGGCCACCTGCTTCAGGGACTTACCGGCGTACTCGATCTTCATGAAGATCGTGTCGCTTGCGCCGATCTTGGCCAGCAGATCCGCGTCGATGCTGTCGGGCAGGGTGATGGTCCACTTGCTGCCGGAAAGCTTGCCGGAGGCGATGGTCTCGGTGCCGTTCAGCAGCGTCACGGCGGTGATCTTCGTCTCGGCGTTGATCACGACCTTGTAGGGGGCGCTGGTCTGGCCGTCCTCCGCGACAACGGTGAACACCTGCGTCTGGCCCAGCGTCGTGATGCCGCAGGCCTGACCATCCTTGCTCCACTCGGTATTGCCCTGCTTGACGACCGCGTTTGCCGCGTCGCCGCAGATGAACTTCAGGCGCAGGTTGGGCAGGTCAGAGACGGCCACGCTGGCGGGCAGCTCGATGGTGTAGGTGTCGCCGGACTTGTTGGAGCTGGCCAGCCTATTCTTGCCGTCAGCGGACCACAGCTCCACGCGCAGCAGGGAGCAGTCGTCGTTGGGCTTGGACGTATCGACCACGAAGTTTGCCGTGGCGGTGATGTCCTTGCCGGTGCTGGGCATGGTGAAGGTGACCTGACTGTAATCCTTGGTGACCTCCGGCGTCTCCGGGGTCTCAGTGGTTCCCGTATCGCCCGTATCACCGGTATCGCCGGTGGTTCCCGTGTCCGCCTGGGTTTCCGGCGTTTCCGGAGTGACCGGCGTGACCGCGATGGCCGCGCCGCTGCTGTCCGTCACCGTCCAGGGATTCGTTTCGTCCAGCTTATACCGCTCGCTCTTGGGGGTGGCGGTCAGGGTGACGGTCTGCCCTTCAAAAACAATAGACTGGCTGGGAGACGCCTCGCCGTTTCCGATGGCAACCGCCGCACTACCCATAGCGGGGTCAGCCTTGGCGGTCACGGCGGCAAAGATCTTCGACCGGAACTTCGCCGTGATCTGGACGTTGTCCCCCGCCAGTTTGACGCTGGGGTAGCCGCTAACATCATTGTATGTCACATACTCCGGGTCATTCGCGCGGTCAACATCGTCGATCATGATCTCCCAGCCGAGAAGCACCCAGGATTCCTTCCAGTTACCATCACTGTTGAAATTCACAATGGCCGTACTTCCTGTACGGTACACATACTGGGTATCGCGCGTGTTGCCGTTGACCGTGACCGCCGGGGCCCCGTTGGGGGTGGAGCCCCATGTGACCGTGGTGCCGACGTTTTTAAATTCCGCGAAAAGCGTGACATCCGCATCCGGCATCTTGAAGGTCACCGTATTCGTCTTGCACTGTTCCTCGGTCAGTTTGATGCCGGTCTCGTCCTTCCATTGCACAAAGGAAAACTCGTACATAGGGCTTTCACTATACGGCTCCGCCGTCGCCGTAACGGTCTCGCCCTCGAAGGCGCTGGTTATGGGGGTCCCGCTCTGATTGGTGAAGACAACATTGCCCTTCCGGTTTCCGTCCTTGTCGCCCTGGTCTTCCCAAATCAGCGATGTGGAGGCGGACAGCGAATGGGCAACGGCAAATTTCGGAACATCAAAGCTTACCGTCACATTGTCCAGTCCTTCGCTCTTGGCCAGAATGTGAAGCTTCTTGGCCCCAGCCGTCAGGCCGGTAAGCTGGATCGTGTTGGCGTAGCGCCGCAGCGCTGTGGTCTCGGCCGTTTCGTCAAACGAGGGTCCCTCGTCGGCCTCTGTCACAGCGTAGTAATAGGTGCCCGCGACATTGGACTTTATATAGATGGTGGCCGTATCCTCCGCCGTGCGGTTCACGGCAATGCTTTCCAGTGTGATCTCCGTTGGTGTTTCGATCGGTTGGTCCGATCCATCCAGAACGGTAAGATTATATCCGTACTTTGTCCCATCCGCGGTGGTAAAGCAGATTATGTCGCTCCTTGTAGTAGCGGTCGTACTATTGCCAGCCGTTATAATATTTGTCGCCTGCTTTCCACTGGCTGTCGCGTACTGGGTAATCAGGTCGCTGTTTGCCAGTGTATATACCGGCGTCACATACGCTTTACGTTTTCTCACATTTCCAGTTGGTACACCGTTTGTATAAACTTTTATCTCGCCTAAGACATAGTCGCACTCAGTCTTATTAACGGATTCCTGTGGTCCATCAGGGTAGTTTTTCCATTCAACTCCTATTGGTGTACCATCTTTTCCTGTGTTAAACTTTGGGCTACTAAAAAAATCAACGTCGACCATCTCAAATGAGGTCAAATACGGGTATTGCGCAGACTCCTCCGCATACGTCCGGTCGCACAGGCCAGCCAGCAGCAGCACTGTCAACAGCAGCAACGGCAGAATCGTTTGTTTGTGTTTTTTCATATAACTCTCCTTGCACGGGAACCGGCCCCCTCATGCGGCGGCCAGTTCCCGATGCCGGGAGGGCAGGCAGACGCCTGCCCTCCCGGCAGGGTGTACGTTTACCAGGGGTGATGCGTATAGTCGCAGCAGATGAACCAGCAGATCTTGTCACCCGCGCTCAGGGTATAGCTGGCAGCGCCGATGGGAGGCGTGTTCCAGTTCTCATAGAACTTGGGATTGGTCGCCATCTCGCTCCGATCCGGGCCGTCGGTATACATCCAGCCGGACATGGAGCCGAAGGTGAACTCACCGACGCCGTTCAGGGTCGCCATATAGGTGCAGCCCGCGGGGACCTCAGAATCAAGCTCATTTGCAACAGCAAACTTGCGCATGATGTCCATCACGGTTTCACCGGCAGTGACCGTGATAGTGCCATAGGTGATGTTAGCTGCGTCATCCGCGCTGGCAAAATACCTATGCGCCATGTCAATCAGATCATCAACAGCGTCTGTTACAGTATAGTCATCTTCGAGTAGATCGCCGTTCTTGTATGCAGTCGAATTGACCGCCTCGGTAAAGTCAAAGCCGTATTCGATCTTAAAGGTATTGGTATCGGTGGCAAACACATAGTAGTTGCGGCTCTCGGTGCCGTTGGTCAGGATCAGCTTGGGCGCTCCGGTGCTAAGATCCAGGGTGTTGGTGGTGGCGTTGTAGCAGCCGGAAGCGGTCGTGTTCGTGGGCAGAGAGAGGGTGGCCGGAACGCTGGCACGGGAAGCCGGTACCGTGTTCAGGCTCGCGTTGACATTATAGTTGATAAAGGTCCACTTGCCATCCTTGTTCGACTTGGTGTTGCCCATGAAGGGATTCTGCACGTTGGTAGCAGAGATCGCAGTATTCGTTGCATCACCGACAACGATGCTGATAATGCGCAGGGGGTCGTTTCCGTCAATGGCAACGGCGCCGCTGGGCAGACCGGCAGCCAGCTTATAGGTCTTGCTGGTCGTGACGCCGCCCTCGGAGGTGCTGATGATCACGGTATAGACCTTGTTGAGCAGGTTCACATTCGTCGCCGTGCGGACATTGCCCGCACCCGTGAAGGAAAGGTCGCCGTTGATGGTGGCGCCGGCATTGCTCAGGTTGATCACCACGTTGGTGCTCTTCAGGCCATTCTCGGTGCCGCCGGCCACCATGGCGCGGATATAGATCTGGTCGCCGGTATTGCTGTCCTTCTCATAATAGGCGGTGGTGCCGCCAATGGTGATGGAGGACACGGCGTCAATGGAATTGACGGTCGTGCGGGTTACGGAGGTCGTTGCTGTGTTATCGGCAAACGCCATGGTGCTGAGAGACAGCGCCATAACGAGAGCCAACAACAATGCGGTGATCTTCTTCGTCATTTTCATGTTGTTTCTCCTTTACTAAATGTTGTTTTTGTTCCACATGCGTCAGGTTCTCGCTTTAGCCCTGCGTATCACTCCTTCCACTAACCCGTGAGCCTGTTCATTGGCTCAGTGCTATTTCAAAGCCGTAGGAACGGCTGCTTGACCCATTCTCTATAATCAGATCCCGATGTTCCAGCGTCAGATCCAGCACCATGCGGCCGCCCAAATCTGCCTTCAGGCAGGGACTCTCTCCACTGACGGACGCGCCGTCCGCCAGCGTAATGTTGGCTGTGCAGTTCTGGAAATCCGTTTCTATCGGCAGTGTGATGCGGATGACGTATTCCGCATCCTTTCCGCTGCCGCGCTGCTCCACCGTGCCGATGCTGTCACCGATGATAAACTCCCGGATAGCCAGCGGGTCGCTGTTTCCGCCGCAGCCGCCCAGCACTAGGCTCACGGCCAACAGCAGAAGCAGCATAATTCTCGCGCCGCGCTTCATCCCGCCGCCTCCTTCAGCCGCAGGCAGTAGCTGCGGCTGTAGCCGTCGTTCCACACCGTCACGCAGGGGTCCTCCACCGTCAGATCCACCACCAGCGCCGTGCCGTCCATGGACACGATGCAGGGCTCGGTCTCGTCCAGCGTGGCCCCCTTGGCCAGCTTCAGCTTCAGCGGTACGGCGGTCACGTCCATGCCCTCCGTGCGGGGGATGAACACCACGCAGCTCAGCCCCGTTTCCTGTCCGCCCCAGTTCTTGGTGACGGACACGGTGCACTCGGTTTCTCCGCATTTGGCGGAGAGGATATCCCACTTGCTGCCCTGCTGGGCAGCAGTCGCCTTCCCGCCGCAGCCTGCCGCCAGCATCAGCAGCAGGCACAGCAGCGCCAGAAGGATGGTTTTCGTTCTTCTCATGGTCTCAGCTCCAATCCCGCTTGGTGTGGCTGGTCTGGTGGTCGGTCACGTCCGTGTTGTCACCCAGCTTGTCCCACAGCTGTTGGGAAACGCTGCGCTCGTACTTCACGGTGACTGTATAGCTGCTGGTGTCCTCGCCCAGTGTCACGGTGTAGACCATCGGTGCGGTGAGGTTCACCACCTCGCCGGACACGGGACTGACCACCGCGCCCGCCGTCACGGTAACGGAGGGGGCTACCGCCGTCACGTCCGTACCGGCAGGAAGCGTCACGGTGATGGCGCCTGCGCTCTGGTCGATGACGCCGTCCACCCCCAGCACGGAGAACGCCGTGATCTTCGCGCCGGTGACCGGCGTCACGGGGGTGTCCCCGCCGCCGCTACCGCTGGCGGAGATCAGCTTGCCCTCCCTGTTCAGCACGGAAACAGTGTAGGTGCGGGACACGACGTTTTCATCGCCCGCCACGATGTACTGCACCGTGCGGGAGAAGTCCTGCGCCAGACCGGGAGCAGGAGAGCAGACCTTTGTCCCCGGCCCCAGCGTCACATCCGGCGCGAAGGACGTGCTGGACAGATTGCTGTCATCCACGCCGGACACGGTGATGGTGTTGGCCTTGTTGTCGATGATGCCGTCATAGACCGTGCCGCCGATGGTAAGGCTGAAGGCGGAGATAGACGCCTGCGTCCGGGCCGTGGCCTTAATGCGGTATGTCCGGGTATTCGCCCCGTCGCCGGAAGTGATGGTGAAGGTCGTCCAATCCGACAGGTTCATGCCCTTCTTCCCGTCCAGTGCCGGCGAGGCGGTGGCTCCATAGGAGAGGCGGGCGTAGATCATCAGATTTGAGGTGTCCTTTCCTGCGTCAAGCAGCAGCTCAATATCCGTGCTGTCCGCGCCAGTTGTAATATTCTTGCCCAGAATATCCAGATCCCGCAGGATATTGGCATCCTTCAGCATAATGGTATCGGTGTAGATCTCCGCGCCGGAGGGCTTTTCTTCATCCGAGAGCTTGACTACCACATAGTAGGTCTTGGTGGTCTTGCCGTCCTCCGCCTGCACGGTGAAGGCGGTCTTGGTATCCTTCACAAAGGTGATGCCGCCGGCAAGATCCGGTGCAAGGAGCGTGGCATAGTCAGACAGCTGAAGCTGCGGGTGCATATCGTTCAGCGGCGTACCGGCAGGCAGGGTCACGGTGATGATGTTGTCTCCGCCCTCCGTGGTAAACACGCCCTGCTTGCCCTCCAGCGTAAAGGAGGTAATGTCCGCCTCGGTGGACAGCTTACGGGAGAAATCAAACTGCCGGTAATACAGGGAGTAGGGGTGTCCCGCGCCGCCGTTATTCAGGAAGCCCAGATACCACTGGGTGGCGTAGCAGCCCTGATAGGTGGCCATGGCGTTCTTCGGCGTGGTGTTGGTGTGGGCAAAGTAGCCCTCGCTGTAATCCGCGTAGTCCAGCAGGGCCGTCAGGGCGCTCTGGGTACCGTTGGACATGCGGGGATCGGTGTGGCAGTCCACGCCCATGGCGGACATGGCGCACACGATCTGCGCCGAGCCCTCGGAGGTGTAAACGCCGCCCCACTGCACGCCGTAGGGGTTTTTATAAACGTTTTTGCTGCCGAAGCTGTCCAGCACGATCTCAAGGCCCTCGTCCAGCTTGGCCCTGACCCGTTCGCCATAGACCGGATCATCCATGTACGGGCCGATGGACTGCATCAGCATGGTGACCATGTCAAGGCCGAAGCCGTCCGACAGGTATTTGTGGTTCAGGATCGTCTCCAGCAGCTTGTCCCGCGTCCAGAACGCGTCCGCCGGAATGGTGTAGTTGCCCATGTCCAGGGCAATCAGGGCGAAGATGGGGCCGTTGATGGTCCAGCCGCCCCGGTAGTTATAGAGCACCTTAGTCAGGTTGTCCACCTTGTTGCCCTTGGCGTCAACATAAGGCTCGCCGTTGTTGTACTGTGACAGCTTGGAGCAGTCGATGCCGCGGGCGGTCAGTGTCATGATCTTACGATCAATGTTGGTCATGGCCACGTTGGTGGTGGTATCCAGCCGGACGATGCACTCGGCAATGGAGAAGCCGTTATCAAGGTTGGGCCGCTTATGCTGATAGAATCCCAGGTTCATCCATTCCCAGTCCTCCCAGGCGCTTGCCGTTGTCTGGCTGTACCGCGTGGTGATCTTCTGGACCAGCGACTTCATATCTGCCTTGTGGGGATTCTCCGTCGGCTCCTGGGAAATGCTTACCGTAATGGTATAGGTATTGGTATATCCGGCCTGGGACGTGACCGTATATGTCACAGGCTTGCTGAAATCCTGCTTCTCGCCAGAGGCCGGTGTGACCTCCGCGAAGGGGGATACGGTAATGGTCGGCACGAAGCTGACCGGCGAACCGGCAGGAAGCGCCAGCGTGATGGTACCCTTCACCTGATCAATGGCGCCCGCTATCGAGCCGTAGGCGAAGGACAGGATCCGGTTGCCTGTTGCCACCGGTGTGCGGGTGATGGTCACCGTATAAGTACGCACTTTGCCGTCTTCAGAGGTAACGGTGTAGGTGTTTTCGCCCACCTTCAGCGTATCAGGCTCGACGAGCACCGCGAACTCGGAAATGGCGATCCCCGGCTCCACGGCAGCCAGGTCCATGGCGTAAGGGATGGTAATGGCGATATTGTCGCCATCGATCACGCCCTCCGCATCGCCCAGCTTATAGGCGGTGATGTAATTCTCTGAGGACTTTCTGGCTGTGATGGTCACCTTGTAGTCGGTGTGCAGTTTAAAATTGCTGTTGGTCACCGTCAACGTCAGGGGCGTTGACTCGGAATTAGTAAAATCGAAAGAACCGCTGCCGGTAAAAGATTCCCCGTTGATTTTGACCTCCGTACCGGTATGGGCAACGACCGGCGTGATGGCGCGCAGGTCGGTGCCCTCCGGCAGATTCAGGGAGATCGTCTTGTTGGTCTCGTTGATCTTGGCGTATCGGGTCTTACCATCATCAGCGGTGACGGCGAAGGAGGTGACCAGATTGTCCGGCTCACCCGTTTCGATGATGATACGCCATGTGGCACCTAAAGCACCGTACTTTGTGCCATAGGCCGGATCATAGGGTGTTACCTGATAGGCAAGAATCCCATCGGTCACAGAGCCCGCCACTTGGTTTGCGGTCAGCCCGGTTCCCACCTCTACTTGCACGGTCAACTGGGAACGGTCTGCGCCCTCCGGCAGCTTCACCGTTACCGTGCGGGTTTCGGTATTGATGCTGCCCACCGAGCCGCCGATGGTCACACGGTCAATGACCGGCTCCTTGACGCGGCATTGCTCAGCATAGGCAAGATATTCCGGAACGATCTGCTCATAGATGATCCGCAGGGCGGCAGGGCTGACCTGACTATAGCCTTTTTTAGCAATATACTTTTGCAGATACTCCCGCATGAACTGCACGGCATCGTCGCCGCCGATGCGCCACTTATCCTCATAGGAGTCAAAGAGACGGTTGCCGTTCATGCTGGTCTCGCCCTCATCAAGGTCGAAGTAGGCCGTACTCATGCCCAGCCAGTAGCCCAGCGTGCCGAGCATATCCGCATTGGCCGGATGATAAGAGCCGATCTCCGTTTTTGACGCGGCGATCTTATCCATCTCAAGATAGATCTGGTAGAAGGTGTTCGTGAACAGCTTCGCCATACCCAGCAGCTCCTGCGTATCGGCATCTGTCCAGGTATTCTTGCTGGTGGCCTCGGCGGCGAACGCATAGGCGAAGAATGTCCGCCCGTCCTCAGAGGTGACGTTATACCGGATCGGCTTCGAGAAGTCGTAGGCTTTGTTCAGCTCCAGATCGGCGGTATTATTTTTCGAGCTTTTCAGGTCGCCAAAGTCGATGGAGGTCGGCGTCATCATATAGGCGCTGGCGGCGGAGCCCTTGGGTACGCCGTATACATTGATAAAGCCGCCAAAGTTGCTGTACTTGGGCGCGATCACGGAATTGCCGTTGTAGAAGGTACCGCTGTTCTGTATGTAGCGGTCAACCGTGGTATCTCCTGTGGCGGGCCAGTTGCTGGTCGCCGCAAACGCCTGCACCGTCAGAGAAAGGACCATCACCAGCGCCAGTGCCATGGCGAGGGCACTGCGCAGCGGCTTTTTGAAATTGTGTGTTGTCTTTTTCATATCGTTACCTCACTCAGAGCGGATGGCCTCGTTGGGGCTGATAAGCGTTGCCTTTCGTGCGGGGATCCATGCGGCGGCAATGGCTACCGCGCCTGAGAACGCCACACCGCAGACCGCCAGCCACCAGGGCAGCACGCACCGCAGCTCACGGGATGCGAAGATCATCGGTATCAGCCACTTGGCGATAAAGCTCAGCACCAAGCCCGCCGCGCCGCCTATCACGCCTACGATCAGCGCTTCCGTCAGGAACATCTTGAAGATGTCGCCCCGGATGGTGCCCAGCACCTTCAATACGCCGATTTCTCTCGTCCGTTCCGTAATGGACATCATCATGGTGTTTGCCACGCAAATAGCGGAAATCAGAACAGCAATACCACCCAATGCGCCCAGCATCCCCTGGATCTGACGGGACTGTGTACGCACCGTCTCCAGCATATCATTGAGAGAGTAGGTGTTCAGTCCCGTGTCGCGGATCAGTTTGACGATACGCTGCACGTCGTTGACGTTCTTGACCTTCACCCAGACCAGATTGTAGGTAGGGCCGTTGGCCTTTTCCTCCGCCGTCTTGGTTTGAGTTGTCGCGCCCATGTAATTGGCGTTGGCCTGCGTCATCTCCTGCAAGCGGTCGAAGGACATGAACGCGGCGGTGGCGAAGTTGTTATTCAGGGTGGAGCAGATGCCCGTCACACGCAGGGTATACAGGTTGCTGGAGGGCAGCGCCCGTCCGTCGGTGTCAGCCTTCGGCTCGCCGGTCAGGCTGGAGGAATCGAAGGTCATGCGGACAGGCACTTCCAGCAGGTCGATGAGGGCGTTGCCGTTCTCATCCACCGCCAGCTCCCAGTCCTTCGCCTTGTTGGCAAGTCCGGCGGCCACATCGTCGGTAAACAGTACCTCCGGATGCAGGCGCGTGCCGTCCCCGGCCATAACGCCCCGCTCCGGCGTCAGCATGAAGTTTTCCGCCGTGGTCATGTCGATGCCGTAGACGCGCACCATGTTGACATAGTTGCCGGACACGATATAGGCGGACTGCTGATAGACCGGCGTTACCGCCTCCACACCGTCGATGCCTCGGAACGCCTCCAGTGCCTTGTCGTTCAGCAGCGCCTTGCGCCCGTAATCGCCGGTGGCAGGCGTCACATCGATCTTTGTCAGGCTGCCCAGTGCCTCGATGCTCTCGCGGTACGCCTGCTCATAGCCCAGACCTACGGAGATCAGCACCACGATACACATGACGCCCACCGCCATGGAGAGGGCTGTCAGTGCCGTGCGGGTCTTTCGTCGGAACAGGTTGGTGCAGCCATAGCGAAACAGGTCTTTTGGCTTCATACATTCCCGTCCTTATTGCTTCCGTCGTAGGTCAGCGGCTTCTCTCCAATATCCGGCGTGCCGCCGTCTGCGTCAAAGTCGTCGTCAAAATCGTCCAAGGCAGCGGCGTTTTCAGCACCGGGACCGATCTCGCCGCGCTTATAGCGGATGATGACATAGACCACAATGCCGATCAGGATAAGCGCAAGGATCAATATCAGCAGCCACAGCCACCAGCGGCTGTCTGTGCCGTCTTTTTTTGCGTTGACGCTGTTGGCATCTGTATCCGCAGAGCTTTCCGCCACGCTCAGCGGCACGGAGATGTCCTGAGAATACGTCTCGCCGTTGGCGTCCTCATACTGGAGGATCATCTTTCCCACAAACGCGCCGATCTTGGAGAAGCCTACCGTTACATCGGCGCTGGTGGAGCCGCCTGCCAGCAGGTCACCCACATAACAGGGGGTGGAGGCGGTCATGCCGTCGGTGGCCAGCACCCGGATATTCATAGCCTTGGCGCGGCCCATGTTGGTCAGCGGCACGGAGATGGTAGCTTCCTTATCCTTGCTGAGTGTGCCGTACACCTCCGGCGTACCGGCCAGAACATCCATCTTCTGGCTGACCGGCAGCATGATGTTCTGCGCCGCCTTACCGGCCACCGCCTCGGTGGTCTCATAGGTTAGATTGATGCCCAGCATGGCGGGGCCAACCTCCGCGTCCTGCTTGGCCATGATCTTGTATTTCAGGATCGTCGTACCGCCCGGCTTGATGGAATCGGCATAGGCGGTATCCGTGCCGCCTACGCACAGCGTCAGGCCGGGGGAATTGGTGAATACCAGACTGGAGATGATCTTCTTGGCCGTGTCATACTTGGAATTGTTGATCAGGGTCAGGCGCAGCTCCGTCTCCTCGCCTGCCATCAGGCCAGATACCTCGGTATCGTCCACATACAGCTTATAGCTCTGCACCATCACCGACATAGCGGAGGCGTCATAGCCGTCGATCACGGTAAACTGCGTGGAGAAGGAGCCCTCCGCAGGGGCGCTGTTCTCGAAATAATTGGCCTTGAATTTAATGGACTTGTTGCCGGAGGTGGCAAAGGGCGACACCGTGAAGGTGTAGTCCAGATACTTCACCTCGCCGCTTGGCCAGTAGTCAAAATACTTGCCCAAATTGGTGGAATCGATCACGAAGGGGAACTCGTCCAGCGCGGCAGAGACCACGGGATAGACCGTCACGCTGGTCAGGGTGCCGCCCACATTGATCACGGGGATCCGCATGGAGATAGTCTGATTGGGTGTGCCGGTAGGCACGGTATAGGAGCCGCCCGCGTTGGTACCCGCCACCTGAAGGCTGCCGAAGGAGGTGGTAACGCCGGACATATTGCCGTTGTCGGTAACGGTCACATAGGCGCTGACCTTGAAGGTCACGTCCTCGGTGATAGTGGTGCCGTTCACGGCATCCTCCCGCCACACGGTGGCATTGATCTTAAAGGGCACAGCATAACGGCCCTTGCTGGCGAACTCGCTGACCTTGAACTCGAACCACACCTCCGCCGTGGAGTTGTAGGACATATCCTTTAAGTGCTGCACATCGCTGGCGTAGATCAACTCAAAGGGCCAGTTGGACACGCTGGCGTCGGTAGGCACATCGGGGTAGATGTTGATGTTGCGCAGCATGTATTTCTCGCTGGGCAGATACTCCTTGTTCACCGCCAGCGGCAGCACGATCTTCACCACCTGACCGGGAACGCCTTTGGGGGACTGTGCGCCGGTATCCATCAGGATCAGGGCGTTGGCGTCGCTGGGTATGACCTTGATATCCGTGTTGGGCTTTTCGTCTGTAACCGAGACCCCGCTGACGCCGGCGTCCTCTCCGTTTTCGTAAGACGTGTAAGCCTCAATGGTGCTGTCATCTATCACATCCTCTGTGACCTCTTCCGCCATAGCGACGGCAGGCAGCAGGGATACTGTCATCCATACGCAGATCAACAGGGCCAGTGCCCGTTTTACCGTTTCTCTTTTCACTGTGTGCGCTCCTCTCCGGTGTGGTGATTTTCTGTCTCTATCTTTCCGTCACTGAAATAGACGGTACGATCCGTGTAACACTGCATCTGCGGGTCATGGGAGCTGAGGATGAAGGTGGTATTCCTCTCCCGGAAGATCTCACACAGCAGCTCCATGACCTCCTGGCCGGTACGGCTGTCCAGGTTTCCGGTAGGCTCGTCCGCCAGCACGATGGAGGGCTCCGTAATAATGGCACGGGCGATACTGACGCGCTGCTGCTGACCGCCTGACAGCTCCGCAGGCCGGTGATCTACGTGTCCGCGCAGTCCCACACGGCTCAAGGCCTGCCACGCCAGCCAATTCCGTTCATCCTCCGGCACGCCTCGGATGGCCAGTGGCAGGGCCACATTCTCCAATGCCGTGTATTGGGGCAGGTTGTTGTAGCTTTGGAACACAAAGCCAATATAGCGGCGGCGGAATCTTGTCCGCTGCTCCTCGTCCATAGCCTCCAAATGATGCTTGCCTCGGACAATGATCTCACCCTCCGTGGGCGGCTCAAGACCTGCCAGCATATTCAGCATGGTGGTCTTACCGGAGCCGCTGCGGCCTGCGACACAGACAAATTCGCCTTGCAGCACGGACATGTCTACGCCGTCCAGCGCACGAACCGTGTTGCCGCCGACGGTGTAGTGCTTCTTCAGCCCCACCGTCCTGATGATGGTTTTTCGTTCACTCATAGTTCTCTCTCGCTATCTCAAATGTGGAGGGCGGCAGCACATAGTTCCGCTCCTCCGCCGTCAGGCCGAATTTGATCTTGATGCGCTCCAGCTTCCGCACCCACGGGTCGCCCAGTGCCCATAGCACCAGAAACGTACACAGCCCGTGACAGAAATCGAAGAAAAAGCTGGATAGATAGGCCGCGCCTATCGTCTGCCATGTAAGGGGGCTGACGTAGCCGATGATGAAGTACAGGTTCATGATCCAGCCGTACAGAAAGCCGGACAGGAAACCATAAAGGCATAGCCGCAGGGGGGCGTGGTCGGTAAGCTGCCGCACAAAATGCAGCAAATCGCCCCGGTTGGTATTCTCCGGACACAGCCTGTCCCACCATTGCGCCGTAAAGTGACGGCGGCTTCTGCCCTTGAATACGCCGGCATTTTGCAGAATACCCGCCAGAAAGCCCACCAGCCCCCAGGTGAACATCTGCCACGGCGTCCACGGTCCCTGTCCGAAAATGAAGTTGCTGACAAAGGCGGTCAGCGCGCCGGTAAGAAAGCCCGCCTCCGGCCCGAAGGCCACCGCCGTAATGATAATGATGGCGGAGCAGGGCTTGAAGTTGGGCAGCGGGATGATCTCAAACACCGTGCGGCCTACCACGGCAATGGCCGCCATCACCGCAATCGGCACCAGTTCACGTGCCTGGGGCTTCCTCTTATCGAATACCAAAAGGAAGGGGATGGCGGAGGCCAGCAGAAACAAAAGCCCCAGCAGAATATCGGAGTTGAGGATAACGTAATCCCAGAAGGTGCGTGACCCCACCGGATTGACCGCGGGGCGGTGACTATGGTAATAGCCGAAGGCCGCCATCAGGGCGGGCAGCACCAGAAGGATCACCCACGCGGCGGCTCTGGTTCTTTTGCTGACAAAGAGCTTCGACACGACGCGATCACCTCCTCGCAGGTAATGTCCATGGGGAAGTGCTCTGCCGCGATACGGTTGGCGTCGGTGGTATAGAACCGGTTTCCGGCAAAGAAGTCGTGGGGCTCTCCCTCAGAGAGCAGCAGCCCGTCAAACATCAGGGCGCAGCCTGTGGCGTACCGGGCGGCGAATTCCACATCGTGGGTCACCACCAGAACAGACGCGCCCTCCCGGCACAGTGCCAGCAGCAACTGCGCCAGCTCCGCCTTGGCATAGGCGTCCAGCCCTTTGGTGGGCTCGTCCAGCAGCAGCACCGTGGCCTCCCGCAGCAGCAGCTTGCCTACGGCAAGACGCTGGATCTCGCCGCCGGACAGGTCGTAGGGATGCCGCGCCAGCAGTGGCGTCAGCTCCAGCTTTTCCGCCATCTGCACGGCCTTGGCTTTGTCCTGTTCGGCACTGTCCAGCAGCTCCTTCTCCACCGTGTCGGCCACAAACAGCGACCGGGCGTTCTGAGGCAGCATACACAGCCGCTGACCCTTTGACAGCTTCACCTTGCCCCGATAGGGCTTCCGAAAACCGGCCAGTGCCTGCATCAGCGTGGTTTTGCCTGCACCGTTGCCGCCCAGCAGGCACAGCAGCTCACCTTCTCGAAGCGTCACATCTGTGCCGCGAAGAACGTCTTTGCCCTTTTCGGTATAGCGGAACCAAAGCTCCTTGCCCTCTAAAACGGCGGGGTGCTTTGCTTCTTTCTCAGGTTTCGCGGTTTCAGGCGCGGAATACTCCTCCGCGATGGGCAGCAGCCGCTCCAGGCGGCGGCGGCCATCCCGCACCGTCAGGGGCAGCTCGTCTGTCTGCTCCAGCTCGCTGAAAATGCGGACGGCGGCGGGAAGTCCGAAATAGATACGGCTCTTTTCCGCGCTGCCGGACAGTTGCCGCGCGATCTCAGCCGGTGCGCCGTCTGACAGGATACGGCCCCGATCCATAGTCACCACACGGTCGGCGGCGGGGAATACCTCGTCCAGCCGATGCTCCGTCAAAAGGATGGCCACGCCCAGCTCGCGGTTGATCCGCTGCACGGTAGAAAGCAGATTGCGAGCCGCCAGCGGATCCAGCATGGAGGTGGGCTCGTCCAGTATCAGCAGCTTCGGCCCCATCGCCAGTGCCGAGGCCAGATTCATCAGCTGCTTCTGCCCGCCGGATAGCTCCGTGGTCTTGGCACGGAACCACGGCTCCATGCCGAAGAAGGCGGCCATCTCCGCCACACGGCGGCGGATCACCGGTACGCTCAGTGCCATATTCTCAAGGCCGAAGGCCAGCTCATGCCATACGAAATCGGTGACGATCTGGTTATCCGGGTTCTGCTGTACGAAGCCGATCTCCGCCGCGGCGGTCAGCTCCGGCAGCTGGGAAAGAGGCGCGTCCTTATAAAAGGTCTCGCCGGCCCTTGCCCCCACAGGCAGCAGACCGGGCTTGGCGTGGCGCAGCAGCGTGGTCTTGCCGCAGCCGGAGGGGCCGCACAGCACCACATACTCGCCCTTATGTATCTCCAACGAGACGTCGTCCAGTGCCCGCGTGTCAGCCAGCGGGTAGGAGAAGCTCAGGTGTTCAAACCGTAAGAGCGCCATCTGATGGCCTCCTTTGTTTCAAGAATACCGGGCAGGAACATCAGCACGGCGTAAAAGATAAACATGGTATAGCTGGAGCTGCCCAGCAGCACCGGCGTCATGGCGGGATAGAACTCCATATACCCGTGACCGAAGGCGCGGGCGGTGATGCAGACCCCTGCCACCGCCAGAATAAGACCCAGCGTCCGGGCGTCCCGGCCATCGAAACGGAACAGGTGGAAGGTGGTACGCCGCTTGGCACCATAGCCCCGGGCTTTCATGCTGTCCGCCGTCTCCACCGCCGCCTCCATGCTCATGGTCAGCAGCACCGACAGGTTCCGCAGGGCACTGCCCAGCCTTTGCAGCAGCCGCGTACCCTCCTCCTGCAGCATGGCCTGAGATTGCCGGATCTCGCGGCGGTTCTGCTGGAGCTGTGGGATAAACCGCAGCGTCATGGTGATCAGCAGCGACGTGCCGGGAAAGGGCTTGCCGAACAGGTACAGGAACTTATCGGAGGTCATGACCTCCTGATAGCAGGTAAACCACATAATGACGGCACACAAGGAGCAACCGGACACCAGACCGTAGCACACTGCTTCCAGCGTGTACCACAGGTGGTTGATGGTAAAAAGCATGGTCACACCCCGATGGTTGAACAGGGGGTTGGCAAGGGCAATCAGCAGAAACATAGGCCCCACAAACCGCATGGTGTGGCCGTAGGCCCTCCAGCCTCGCAGCCGGATGGAAAACCAGCTGGCGCCGAGAAACGACAGCACTACCGTGACCGGGTGCATACAGGCCAGTGTCAGGCCCAGCACCAGCACGAAGTACGCCATACTGACCGCCGGGTGCAGGTTCCCGAAGAAACGCATCCGGGTATCAGTCATGGTTATCCTTCCATTCCTTGCCGTACCCGTAGGGATCTCCGTTTTCCAGATCGCAGCCAAGGTCGCAGGTGTAATTCCACTCAATGACCTCGCCGGGCTTGACAAAGTACACGCCGCAGCCGTAGTTGGGATACCAGTCGTTGACACAGTACATCCAGCCGCTCCAGCGGCCGCCGTCGAATTCATAGAGGTTGTTGATGCCATCCACATAGCAGCCACTGGAGGTACCGCCCCGATAGGACATGTGGATCTTGTACTTTTCACACACAAAGGCGAGGACGTCGAAAACCGTGTCGCCCTCCTTCACCTCCACCGTGGTTACCGGCAGGATCACGCCGGAGGCCGGGACGATGCCCGCCCACTTGCTCTCCAGATGCATACCGTTATTCACCGCCGTATCGCAGCGAATGGTAATGGTGACGGTGTCTTTCTTGCTTTCGGGCTTCTGCTCGGGGGTGGGCGTAGGGGTATTGCTGTCCTCACCCTTCTGGTCGTCTTTTTTATTGTCGTCCTTTTTGCCGCCGGAGTTGGACGGCTTATTGGCGGTATCCTCCTCAGGTGTGGTAGAAGGCGTCTGGTCTGTCTTATTGCCCTTGTTGCCCTGCGGCACATCTCCGGAGCCCTGGGCATAGAAATCCGCCACGCTGTCAGGCTTGCTGGGCGCGGTGGGGGCCGTGTCCTTCTTGCCGAAGCTGAAGGCCTCCGTAAACCAGGAATACCACGGCTTTTCCTCTTCGGGTTGGTCGGTATCCTCTCCCACATAATCCAGATCCAATTCGCCGCTATTGCCGGCAGTGCCGGTCTGGGCGCAGGCACACAGGCTCAACAGCATCATAAGTGCCAGCAGGAACGCGATGATATATCTCAGATTCTTTTTCATGTCAATTCTCCTTCAGCCGTTAGGGCTGTTGATTTTGAGGATGCGGGAGGGGCCGGCAAACCCCTCCCGCTATGGAAAAGACAACGGCATTTGCCGTCTCGACTTGCCTTTTGCGGATTTGAGGATGGGGGACGGGGCGGCTTAAACCCCGTCCCCCTATGGAAAGCTGACAGTCTCCGTTCAGACTGTCTCGGCTTGACTGGGGTTAATTGCTGCGGATATTGTATCAAGTGCGGCTTCAGCGGAGGTCTCTGCCAAGGTGAGAGCCTTTGCTTCAGCCTCCGCCTTCTTCTTCGCCGCCCATTCAGCCTTAGCAGCCCGCTCCGCGCGCTTTTTGATAGCCTGCTCCTTCTTTCGCTGCTCGGATTGCTCCAGCTTGCGCTGCCGCTTCTGCCTTCGCTCCTCACGGAACAACGGTTCTTGCTTCACCTTTTCCGCCTTATAGCGAGCGGTGTCGCGCAGCTTGCGCATGGAACGAGGCTGCGGCAGCTTTGCCGCCGCCATCGCGGCCGCCCAGCTGCCAAAACGCTGCTCGATAAATGTACCGCCATCCACTTCGCTGGGGGATGGGCTGTGACCCAGCGAGATGGCACACCGGCTCAGATACCGCGCCAGCTGCGGCAGCGGCGTATCTGCGTTTCGCTCGGCAAATGCTTCGTCACGCGCTTCCAGTGCTGCTACAGCCCTTTTGACTATTTGGTTTTGTGCCCACGCCTGAAAATCAATGGGACGTCCGCCGCGTTGAGACATAGTAACACTCCTCCTTATTACGAAAAAATGCCGGACAAACCCCTTCTCAGGGGATGACCAGCGACATTTTGGCAAGAAAAAACGCTGACAAAATCCGTCAGCGCACGCTCCTGCCCTCGTCACAGCGAGAGAGCGCCACTGTGTACCAAAGATCCTTGACCGTGCAATTCTCCTGCCCTCGCGCCACAAGGCTTTCGCCTTTCGTACATGATCTACCTTCTCAGAAGCTTCCTCCCAATGGCGGTATTACCCAACAGCTTTCGCCGCTTCGACCATTTCCTTGCGCTCACAGTGCCGTCCGCAGAGGGTTTCTAACCCAAATTCCTTTTAGGCTGCTGCCTGATCTTTTGCATACAAAAAGATCTTTACGACCAACACAGCCACACGGTGTCACCGGATCATATTTACTTGTCTGTTGCAAATGAATGATGCTGCTGCGGTTTGTGCATACTGCAAAGTGTCAGCACACGCTCTGGGTATTTCGTAAATCATATACAATTTACGACAGAAAAGTTACCGCAATTCTATCTTTTACTATACATTGACTTACCAAAAAAGTCAACAAAAAATGCAGGAAAATTGTGAAAAAGCAAGAACTATCTGAATTGCGATTCAAATTGCTTTATATTGTTTCCATCATCTGGAAGTTCAAAAGAAAGGATACCACGGCATCGTGGTAATTGCCGTCACAAACACCGTCAGAAGGAAGGGAGATTACTATGCCACGGCGAGGAGAGAACATTTACAAGCGGAAGGATGGTCGGTGGGAGGGCCGCTATATTCGCGGCCGGACACCTGCCGGCAAGGCAGAGTATGGCTATGTATATGCCAAAAGTTATGCAGCCTGTCGTGAGAAGCGACGGAAGATGGAAGGAGTCATACCACAGAAGCCGACCCTGACAGGTGAAATGTCTGTGGCCCAGGCAGTTGCGTTCTTTTTGTCAGATCGCCGTGGTGAGCTAAAGGCTTCAACGGTCGGGCGCTACGAGTATGTGATCAGCCATTATATTGTCCCAGATCTGGGAACGGTCATGCTTCATGAGTTGACGGCGGAAAAGCTTTCTGCCTATTTTAAGAGATTGCAGAACCGAGGTCTATCAAGCAAAACCGCGAGGGATATTGGTGTGCTGCTAAAGACAATTTTCAAAGTGGTGAAAAAGAAATGTCATTGTGATTGCCCCGGCCGGGATGTGGAGCTGCCCGCATATCGCGGCAAAAAGATTGAAGTATTTTCCGATCACGAGATAGCCCTGCTGGCGCAGAAGATCCTGGAGGCCCCGGACATCACAGGGCTGTGTATCCTTCTGGTGCTGAACACGGGGCTGCGACTTGGTGAGATCTGCGCTCTGCGCAAAAGCGACATTGACTACCGCTCCGGCTTTCTGCGAATTGAGCGCTCGGCTGCCCGTGTACGCGATGCTTCCGGGACACATCTGGTGGTGCAATCCCCGAAAAGCGGCAGTTCTGTGCGTCTTGTAGCCATTCCCAATGATATGCTGGAATTGCTGAAAGCGACCACCCAGAGCATTCAGAGAGACAATTATCTGCTGACCAACACGGACACGCCGATGGAACCGCGCACACTGCAATACCGATACCGGAAGCTGCTGGAACGCTGCGGTATCCGCTATCGGAATTTTCACGCCCTCCGACATACCTACGCGACAAGGTGCATGGAGAATGGTGTGGACATCAAGAGCCTCAGCGAGCTGCTGGGCCACGCTGATATACGGACGACATTACAGACCTATGTGCATTCCTCTCTGGCACATAAAAAGCAGGCGGTGCAGAGTATATGCTTTCTCCCGATTGAAAGTACGTGGGGCAGTTTAACTCCGTCAAAAATTCCGTCAGAGATGCCGCAAAGCGATGCGCTGCAAAGACGCGCAGACGCAGAGTTCGTGAATTGTATATGATTTACGAAAAACGAACTATTCCTCATGCAGCCGTAGGCACAGATGCCTACGGCTTTTTTGTTTTGCAGGCAAGGCGCGATCTGGCTTGCCGCATCGTGACCGGGACTAATCATCCGGTTATCAAGACCGTCTGGGATAGAACCGCTCGCCGACCCACTCTGCGGTCAGCTCTTTCGGATGCAAGACCAGCGTGGGCGTATGGCTTTCCACAGCAAAAGCAAAGGCTCTGTTTTCCCCACTGTCCGTTGCTGACAAGTCCGTATCATGAACACATAGCACCACATCGGCAAGGGCGATGATCTTCCTATAGGCTTGCAGCTGTGCATCCGGCGTACCCACGGGACACACGACCGAAATATGGGTGCATTTTTCCAGCATAGTAAAATAGCGTTCCCGCAGATACGGCGTCCACTTTGTGGCTTGTTCCTCATGTGGCGTATAGCAGAAAAGCATCAGGTCTTGGTCGGTGGTTTCCCGCAGACCATTGACGATTTCGGCTGCGTAAAGACCTACGCCGCAGTCGCAGGCGGTCAGAAACTGTGTCACACCGCGCTGGCGCAGCGCCATAACCTGCTGCGCCAGTTCGATTTTCATTTTCCGGCAGCCACTATCTTCTTCATCAAACCCCCATGGAAAGCGCATGGGTGCTTGCCCTATGACTGCACAACGGTATATACGGCAGCCTTCTTCCAAAGCAGTCACACCCTCACAAAGATTATTGTCGCAATAAATAATACGACAATAATTATTAAAATGCAACGATTTTCCAAAGTATAATAAACGAAAAATCTAAGGTGGTGAAGTTGTGACAGATATTCTTGAAATCATCAAGCAGAATCGTGAGGCACGGGGATGGTCGGAATATCAGCTTGCTGAACGCTCTGGCCTGCCACAGTCTACCATCTCCTCGTGGTATAAAAAATCTATGACGCCATCGTTTGCATCGCTTGAGAAGATCTGCGATGCTTTCGGTGTTACATTGTCGCAATTCTTTGCGCAGGACGACATTCGTGTGGCTCTGACTCCCGCGCAGCGTGAGATGTTGGATAAATGGAATTGTCTGACATCAGTGCAGCAAGCTGCTTTGGCAGCACTCATGGATACGATGATATGAATGGATAAGCCGGTTCTCGCGGCGAAGAAGTGTTTTCCACCTGTAAGCCCCGGAAGCTTTTCGCTACGATGGCCTTGCACTTGAGGTCATTAGGTGTTGAGGACGGAGCAGAGCAGGCGCGGGATGGGCGATCATGCCCAGCGGAGCATATCAGCGTGGCCGTGACCCCCGACAAAATCTCGAAGAGGCGAAACGCAAATAAACCGATAAAAAAAGATGAAGGGTGTATCAGCTGGTACATCCTTCATCTTTTTCGCTATTCTTTTTTGCTAATGTTTGCGTATGCAGGAACACATCCATCAGCATTTTCCCATCCTCGCGGTCACTCCACCAGTACGGGCGCAGAAACAACAGAGCATTCTCCAGCCAAACATAATCGTCCTTGGTCAATGTATGACTTTGAAGCCCTGCACTGATTCTGATATACGATTCTCTTACTTTGGCACTGGCACAGTCACGCACAAGATAGCCGTTGAGAAAGCCGGTGATGACAGATATTTCCTCATCCGTATAAAACATGGCGTCCCTCCTGAATTCAATCGCACAGGACAGAGTATAGCATATTTTCTTTGCATCCACAAGCAGTCCCGCCTTTCCTGGCCTTACTGTAGCAGGCGGCGCACGGAAAGGCAAAACAGGATACCGAGCTTTCGCCCGCACATATGTGCAACTATGAGCTGTATAAAACAGTAGGTCGCGGCAACGCCGCGACCTGCTGTACCATTATGAGAAAAACAACTTGTCGGTTGATTCGTCCAGCTTGACCACGCTCAAGTCGATGAAGTCATCCAGCGACGGCGCGGAACGCCGCAGGTATTCGTGTCCTCCATCCACAGCACAGGCACCGCACGAGCATATTTTGAGGTCGTGTGTCGAGGTAGATTCTATAACATCCCCGCACTTTCTGCATTTGATGGCGTTTTTGATAATCATGTCGTTCTCCGTATCCTCGGTTCATACAATTCAGGCGCACACGCACAATCGAATTCGTGTGCCGCGCAGGGCGGGAAAAGTGTGCAACCATTGCACACTTTTCCCGCGCCTCAGTCACGCGCTCTGCTGCACGAAGATGCCCTCCTCATCCCATGTGACCAACCGGAAATTGTAGGGACGGCCATCAGGCGCGGACAGCCCATTGAGGATGTCCAGCAGCTCCCGCACCTCAGGCGGGTGATATCGCGCGATAAGAATTGCCTCATCCACAGGCTTGTTGTCCAGCGCACAGCCGTCCACATACATACGGAGCTGGTATAAATCCAACGCCTTCGTCTTGCCCGCCTTGGCTTCATAGATGGTCACGCCATTGACGCAGCCCACAAACAGGTCTACTTTCGCCTTCAGCCCGATTTTCTGAAATACCGGCTCCTCGCGGCTCACCCGCAGGGCATCGGGGTTGCTCTCGCACTTAGCTGCCAGCTCCTTGACGTAGCGGGCTTCAATGGTGTCCGCGTCTTTGGGCGGTGCAGGGACATAGGTTGCGATCCAGCGGAACAGCTTGTTCAGGCGCGGGTCCGCTTCACAGAAGGACGTCTTTGTATTCTTGGTGGCAGGCAGTGCGGCGGAATTGTCCGTAATCAGGTCCACCTGCACCAGAAAGCGGTTCTGGCTGGGATGAATAGCCTCGCCCCAAACACGGTCGAACAGTCCGTGCTCAATGGCGCGCCCGTTGATGCGCAGCTCTACACCGCTGGAGGCCATGTTGCCCTTATAGTAAATGGCATTGCTCTTGGTAGGGAGGATATTCCCATACCGGCAGTGGATGGTCAGCTGTCCGCCGCCCAAATCATAGGGGACATTCTCCAGCCGTTTCATGGTTCCCTCCTCCCATGTGGGCTGCAGGGGCTTCAGAATGTGGCACTTCTCTGTGCCGCCGTTGACCTCCAGCACCTTCATTGTGATGCTCGTATCTGCCAGCACGCCGGCGTAGATATACCGAAGTTCCTCGATGGCATACATCACGAGATGGTGGAAATCAGACTGCGCCGCCTTGCGGTCGGGCTTCACCGTCTGGAACTTTGCCATGGGGCAGCGGACGGTAACAGCGGTGCCGGTCGGGTAGGGCAGACCGCCGGCACCAGGGTAAAAGAACACCTTCATGGGCTGGTCTTCCTCAGACGTACCCATGGAATAGGGTGCCGTGACCTCGCGGTACTGGTTGGCAGCCGCGTCCTTTTTCGTCCGCGTCCGGATGCTCCACTGCTGGCTGGGGCTGCTGTCGCAGGACGCCAGCGCGTGTTTCAGCCCGAAGCCATGCTCGTTCAGCGGCGTCTGCGCCCCGTCCCGACAGGCGATGGTCAGCGCACTGTCCAAATTGGTGATGCCCGTGCCGCCGTCCACCACGCCGATCTCCACCGCATCGCCCAGATTCTCGAAGGACACCACAATCGTCATGGAGAGGTCGGGGTCGTCGCTGTTGGCACGGAGATTGGAAATCGCATCGTCTGCCAGCTCGCAGATAGCCTGCGCCGCGCTGTTGAAATTGTCACCGATACCCGCGAAAAGTCCATATCCGGTGGGATTGTTATGGATAATCTCTTCCGCAATGGGGTTGTTGTTCCTGTTTTCCATGGTTAAAGCTCCTTTCCGTTACTTTGCGCTGCGTGTAACAGCGTCCCGGCGAATAGCGTCTGCGACGATGCGCAGCAATGACTGCTGGCGGATGACCTCCCAACAAAAGCACTCAATCAGGGTGTCAGGCGTCACGCGCAGGTCAATGCAAACCTGCAGCAGCTCCATCCAATCGTCCTCGGTCATCTCCACTTCGATGGTGTTCTTTCTGTTTTCGTCCATGTCCGTACTCCTTTGTTTTTGATAAACAAAACACCGTGCAGGAAATACCTACACGGTGCGTTGAAAAACAACAAGGAGACGGAGTATCCGTCCGCAGGGAGGACTTGCAAATCCCTTGAAAATAGGGTATACTTCTCCCTGCGGTGCGGAATTTTTCCGTTGTGTAGGTGGTTGCTTCACCTGCGCAGGTCATAGGGAGTTGGCGCTCCCTGTGACTGCCGTTGTTTTGTTTTCTATAGCTATTATATCATATTGGGGACAATATTCAATTGGCAAAGTCCACAAATATTGGGTACATTATATGTGCAACTTGTATATTGAACCCAGTATAGCTTTTCGGTTAGAATAGTACTGAACTGATATAGCTTAAGGAGGCCATTATGGCAGTTTCAAAAGCGCAGCAACGCGCTGTGAATAAGTACGTCAAGAACAACTATGATGAAATAAAGCTCCGCATGCCCAAAGGCAAGAAGGAAATCATTCAGGCGCACGCGGCACAGCGCGGCGAGTCCGTCAACGCCTACATCAACCGCGCCATCGACAAGGCCATGAGCGAGGACGATTCCTCTACCTGAACAGACAAGGCAGGTGATCTGCGCCATCGGCGCAGATCACCTGCTTCTTTAAGAGCCCCTTTCCTGCAGCATCTTACACATGGTATAGTGGCGGTACTGGAGGTGCGATGCGGATGAAGACAACAATAACCTTTGAATTGGAAACCAACATTAGGGAGCAGCTGGCGGCCATCTGCTCCCGATATAATCTGTCGCTTGAAGAGGCATTTACTTCTTTTGCAGAGGTCGTCGTCCAAGCGGGAAGGTTTCCATACGACATGGAAGTGCCTAACGCGGTGACTCAGGCAGCGATGGCTGCCGCTGAGAAGGGCGAGGGGCTGTCCGGCGCATTCGACTCCGCGCCTGAACTGATGGCCGCTCTGGGCTATACACAGGGCAATTCGAGACGCTACACGCTCGAAGAACTGGACAACGAAGAAAAGGATGCCGAGATGAGCCGCTGCAACTCGTCCGTGGACTTTGAAGCCTAACAACGTGCCAAGATGAAGGGCATCCCCGTGACACGCTGCGATGCAGAGAGCGGGGTTGCTTATTTGCAGGGATTGTGCCACCAACTATCGTATCAAATTTCCGCCAATCGTCGGAAAAATATTTCGCCAACTATCGGAAAACCATTGCATAATCCATAATCAGTGCATATAATAAAGCTAACGCAAAGGAAGGCGAGGTATCCCAAATGAAGAATTACAGGAAAAGAATTGCTGACGATATTCTGATGCGGAAGCTGGAAGGCAAAGGTGCGGTGCTGATCGAAGGCCCTAAGTGGTGCGGTAAAACCACAACTGCGGAGCAGCTTGCAGCCAGCATTTTATATATGGACGACCCGGAAAAGAAAGCGCAGAACATCACGATGTCCGAGTTGAACCCCAAGCGGCTGCTGAAAGGCGCGACACCGAGACTGATTGACGAGTGGCAGCTTGCTCCAAAGCTTTGGGATGCCATTCGCTTTGAGGTTGACCATCGCGGCGAGTTGGGACAATTTCTCCTCACCGGGTCTGCCGTTCCCGCCGATACCAAGGAGATTACACACTCCGGTACGGGGCGTTTTACATGGTTGACGATGAGGCCGATGAGCCTATATGAATCCGGGGATTCAACAGGTGAAGTCAGCATAAAAGATCTGTTTGAGGGAAATACGGAGGTAGATGGAAGTTCAGATTTAAGTATTGACCGTCTGGCTTTCCTCGTGTGCCGGGGCGGTTGGCCGCAGGCTGTGGATATGCGCGATGAAATTGCTTTGGATCAGGCGGCTGATTACTATGATGCAGTTGTACACTCGGATATTAACCGTGCCGACAATGTACAGAAGAATCCAGAAAGAGTTCGCAGGCTCATGCGCTCCTACGCAAGAAATCAAGGAGGCCAGGTGCCGAATACGGTGCTTGCACAGGATATTTCGACAAACGACGAAGTGGCGATCAGCGAAGAAACGGTTGCTTCCTACGTAAATGCGCTCAGAAAAATCTTTGTTGTAGAGGATATGCCTGCATGGAACCCCAATCTACGCTCCAAGACTGCGATTCGCTCATCAGATACCCGGTACTATGTTGATCCGTCTATTGCTGCTGCCGCTCTAGGCATCGGCCCGAACGATTTGATCAATGACCTGAAGACGTTCGGATTTCTCTTCGAAACGCTCTGTATCAGGGATCTTCGGGTTTTTGCCGATGCTCTGAACGGAGAGGTTTACCACTACAGAGATAAAGACGGACAGGAATGCGACGCCGTTATTCATTTGAGAAACGGGAAATACGGACTCGTTGAAATTAAGCTCGGCGGCGACAGTCTCATTGAGGAGGGCGCGAAAAGCCTGAAAGCGATGGCTGAAAAAATTGATACCGATAAAATGAACGCGCCCGCCTTCCTGATGGTCCTGACCGGAACCGGCGATTTTGCCTATCGCCGTCCGGATGGCGTGTGTGTCGTCCCTATCGGTTGCCTGAAAAACTGATGCCGCAGCACATCTGCGCGGTTTTTGTGCAGATATGAGCAAAACTCGCTCATGAAATGTGATGGTGCTCGAAAAACTCGCTCATTTTTTGTGATTTCGATTGATTTCGAGATTTGCACCCGCCATAACAGGGGGCCATGTAACGATGCCCATGTCTTTCTTTGTCAGAACGGCAGGGCGGCTCTCGTAAAAGCATCTGCGGCGGAGTCCTCCCCGCCGCAGTTATAGCTATTATATTCCCTTTGCTGCGTATCTGCCGCCGCCTCGCGCCTGCGTGTGCTGTGTAGCCGATTGCTCTTGCAATAATCGCAGGTGCCATGGTTACGGCAGTTGAAGCACACCGCCTTCGCGCCGTGGTACGGCCTGCGGTGCTCTTGGCCGGATGCAATGGCTTTTTCCAAGCCCATGTTATCACTCCCCTCGCTGCCCTAAACGATGATTTTCAAATATATTATAACACGTCCAGCAAACGGAGGGTATGAACATTTTGTGACCTCAGGTACGGAATGCTATGTGCTGGCCTTGGCACTGCCACCGAAGCAATAGGAGAGTGACTCTGCGCGAAACTCTTGTGCAGTAGCACTTCTTCGCTTATAATTACTGTAACTAAGGTTATCAAACCGCTATTCAGGGAGACAATTATGGATAAAACATTTCAGAAGTTTTTGCGGAGTGGAATTGACCTTTCTCCTGTAGGGGTGGAACGTCGTGAGGGTAATAACCCTTATTTCTGCACACCGAAAGGTGCCTCTATATTTGGTTGGGCAGGCGTGGATGGTATCCACTTTTGCTTTATACAAGGATTCGGCGGTATGGTCTTTGCTGTCAGTCCCATGAATTCCGCGCCTGATTTCGTTCACCCTTTGTCGAAAGACTTTGCAGACTTTTTGAGGCTGCTTCTTGCCTGTGGCGATGTAGCGGCACTGGAGCAGGCTTGGATGTGGGACGAAGCACAATTTGAAGCCTTCTTGCGGAATAACCCGCCAACGCAAGCACAACAGGTGCGGCTGTCTGAAGTCGCTGCACGGCTGAACTTGACTCCGATGGAGCATCCGTGGGCGTATCTCAAAGAGCTGCAAGCATCCTTTGATTATGGAAAAATCAAGTATACAGAGGACTACTACGATGTTGACATGAATCCTGCGGCAGAACCGACTGCTCCGGAATGGAAAGTCTACTTTGAGGGAAATTTCTGGGGGCATTCGGGAAGAGACCGTGCTGGGACAGAAATCAAATTGAATAAGCAATTTGACTGGGCGGGGCATCATTGGGTTATCCCTGCGGTGTATTCTTGCAGCAAGGGTCTGGTCGTGGATTTCTGTATGCGTGCCGAAGCGGAGGACATCCGCAGTTTCATAGCAAAATGGAACCTGACTGCTGAGAATGATTCAGCGGAAAACTTTACGCAGGAACAGCAGATGCAGATGGAGCTGGAAAATCCGCTTGGCCTTGATTTCAGCGCTAAAATAGAGCTGAACGGAAAGACACTGCAATCTTCTCACGGCTGTGCAGTAGGCATCATTCCATGTTTGCCGGATGGAGTAGCAAACGAGAAAGTGGCGCAAGCAGCAGCCACGCATTATGGCTTAGACGACTCCTACGGCTGGATGATTTACAGGGAGTCTTATCTGTGGGGCAGAAAACGCCGCCCTGAAATAAAATCACTTTCCATTACGATGGAGCAGCAGCCGTGCCACGTACCCGGCCCGCATTTTAGGACACACGCTCCCGGCGATTCGTTTTCCTTTTCCCATCCAGTCAGCGGAACCGAATACACATTGACTGTGCAGGAATTGGAGCAACAGACAATTTCTCAAGAACAATTTGACTCGAACCGCTGGTTCTACCCAACACATTTTACCGCCATGAGCTATACCCTTTCTCCTGAACCGGACGATGATATTTCAATCTGCGATTGTGCTGAGGGCGACAGGCCTTTGGAAATCACCCCGTGTGCTGACCACTATGCGCCGGAGGCCCAAAACGATATTGCCTGTGTCGGCGTTATTGGCGGCGCGGTTGGCCCAGCCGCAGTTGTGTTCGGAAAGAACGCTCAAGGACATCTACACGCTGTTTACTCCGCGCTGCATTTTGAGCCAGTGGCGGAAGATATTGAATGGCGCGTTGAGTTTCATGTTGTTCAATTTTCAAACAAAACATTCTTGCTCATATAACGCTGCATATACGCGCCCCCTCATGAGGTCGATCCTCACGAGGGGGCTCTGTTATCAAATTTAACAGACACTGTCTGGCAAATTGAGTTGGTCGCATTATTGCGAACTGCTGACGATTGCAGACCCAGACAAATATAGTTTCTATGAAAAGAATACTATCAACTCCGATTGGTCAATACGCGAATTGAAGCGGCAAATTTCTACTTCTCTTTACCGTTGTGCAAATCGTCGGATAGCTCTCAGGCAGGCAAGGCTATGCGGGTATCCGCTGCCCTCCCGCCCGTACGAGGCGTTCCGACTATGCCGCTGATCAGCAGCGTGCGGCGGCATACCCGCCAAGGGCCTCAGGCGGGGCACGGCAGGCGCGGAACTGTTCGCGTGCCTGAAACTATACCCAACTCTGCGGCGCGGCACAGCGGGGCTCCGAGGGAGCGTCTCGTTGTTTCGGATTCCTAAGCGTCCACGAGAGCGCCAAAGCATAATGACTTTCGTGGCGAAGCGGAACCTATGAAAATCAGTGATTGACCGCAGATTGTCCTAAAAACACAGGGGCGTGTTAAGTCATATAACACGATAGCCTGAGTGAAAATTCTAAAAGCCCGCCGAATAGTTTTACTTCACTCCACGCAACGCAGGCCGCATGATCTGTGCCTCCGCACAGATCATGCGGCCCGTCTTTCTTGACTGCTACAAAGGCAGGCGTTAAACCTGCCGTTTCGTGCAGTATTAAAAACTGCATAGCTGCCGTTTCGTGCAAATATCGACATTTTTAACTTGCCTTTTCGTGCATCCCTGTGTTAAACTAAGGAAAACAACACGACTCTGAAAGTCAGGAGGAATCGGTATGCTGAGGCGGAAAATTTATAATGACCTCGTCGCGTGGAAGCAGCGAAGCGGCGGGACGACAGCGCTGCTGATTGACGGAGCAAGGCGCGTTGGCAAGAGTTTCATTGCCAAGGAGTTCGCAGCGAACGAGTATAAAAGCCATATCATTATTGATTTCGGAAATGTCCCGAAGGATGTGCTGGACATCTTTGAAAATGACAGCACCGACCTCGATATGTTTTTTGCCAAGCTGTCCGTCTTCTTCGGAACACAGCTTTACAACAGAGAGTCCCTCATCGTGTTTGACGAGGTGCAGCAGTTCCCCCGCGCACGGCAGCTTATCAAGTACCTTGTGGCGGATGGGCGCTACGATTATTTGGAAACCGGTTCTCTCATCCGGCTCAAGAAGAACGTCAAGGACATTATCATCCCATCGGAGGAGGAACATCTGGAGATGTTCCCCTTGGACTTTGAGGAATTTCTATGGGCGCTGGGTGATGAGGTCACCGTTCCGTTTATCCGGCAGGCATTCGAGGCGCGAAAACCCTTGGGTCAGGCGGTGCATCGAAAGGTCATGAACAGCTTCCGGCAGTACCTGCTGGTGGGCGGGATGCCACAATCCGTCCTCGCCTACCTGAACGGGAAGGACTTTGCCGCCTCCGATATGGCGAAGCGAAACATTCTGCGACTCTACCGCGACGATGTCGCCAAGTTCGCAGAGGGATACGAGGATAAGGTCTATGCTGTTTTCGACGGTATCCCCGGTCAGCTATCCAAAAAGGAAAAGAAATATCGGCTGAGTTCGCTGGGTGAAAATGCACGTTTCCGTTCCTATGAGGATTCCTTTATCTGGCTGAACGAAGCGATGGTAGTTAATACCTGCTTCAACGCCACCGACCCCAATGTAGGGCTTGCCCTCAGTGCCGACCACGCCACGCAGAAATGCTATATGGCGGACACGGGGTTGCTGGTGACACAGACATTCATGGACAAGGGCTATACGGACAACGAGCTGTATAAAGCCATCCTTTTTGACAAGCTGGACGTAAATGAGGGTATGATTTTGGAAAACATGGTGGCGCAGATGCTCCGATGCCGCGGACACAAGCTCTACTTCTACTCCCGCTGCGATAAGGAGCATCGGGAAAACCATATGGAGGTCGATTTCCTGATTGCCGAGGGCAAAAAAATAGCCCCCATCGAAGTGAAGTCCGGCAGCTACCGCAGCCACGCATCATTGGACAAATTCCGCGCAAAGTTCTCCTCGAAAATCGGTGAGAGCTACATCCTTTACACTAAGGATGTTATGCGCTCCGATAACATCCTTCATCTGCCCATCTACATGGCAATGTTTCTGTAACCATATCCAGCCGACTGCCATCTTTGCGCGGGGTGATCCGCGTAGCGGATCACCCCGCGCCTTCAGCAGAGGCCAGAAGGAAATCTATTTCTTCACCGAGGGCCGCGCGATAAAAGGCCATTTGATGCGGAAAGCAGAAAACAGTGATGGGCTTTCCCACCTGCATCAGTGCCGCATTTTCCTTCAGCACGTGAATCGTTATCAGCGGTCCTATTGTGATGTAATTGCCGGTAACCGGGTCTATCAGCGGGCATACCGTAGATATTCTCGTTGCCGCGTTTCCCGGAATCGTACCCTTCTCCGTGTTCTTCGCATAGCCGGCCTCGCTTATGCTTTCACTGCACGCTGCCTTTAATTTGTGGTAGCCCCAGTTTTGGATATATTCCAAATCTCTCATCCCCTCCCGGCTCATCGGCACGACATAGCGCATACCCCGCGGCACCACCTTGCCGGGTTCCATGGCAAGTGTCCTGCTCAAATCGCGGGGCTTGCGAACCAGCAGAATACAATCGTGCCCCATATCCTTTGCGGTATGCATCCCTCTGAGGACAAAGTCGTCAAAGAGTGCTCGCTCCTTGTTCACCACGCTCGTGCCCCATGACAGTCCCCCCTGCGGCACGACGTATACGGCTGCCGGCATACCGCCGTGCACAACAAACCCCACATACCGGGCAAAGCGTGCAGCCATGCCGTTACCCAGAATGTCCCTCTTTATCTCCAGTACATTGTAGAAGCTGCGGTCATTGCGAGCATCCAGCGGCGGTAAAATCTCCGCAAGGCAGCTTGCTAACGAGGGCTTTCCCTCTTTCATGTTTTCATCGAATACAAGAGGGCGGGTCTCGTAGCCTGCTGCGATAAAAAAGCAATTGGCTCCACTTAGATCCAGCCGCCTGTCCAACGGAATTCGCCGCGTGCAGCTGCCGCCTTTCAAATTGACCCGCCCAACGATTTCTTTCGGCACGCTTGCCAGCCACGGAAAAAGTGATGCGCCATGCGTAAGCAGAAACAAAAGCCCTGCATTTGTGAGGCCGCAGACATGGCGCATCCGCGGGCGGTTTCTTCCGTCGATCCGCACCGTCACCTCGACAGTTTTGTCCTCGATGAGACCCTTGTCTTCCAGCTCGCGTATCGTGCGAACTCCTGCGTCAGCCGTCCGCGCAAAAATAGCAAGGTCATCGCGGCGCACCTGACCGCAAAGGGCGAGTGCGCACAGCATACTGATTTTTATTTTAGAAGGCGTATACATTGTGGTGCTCCTCTCCTCAGTTCTGGTCAGCCGCCCCCTGAATGAGCCGTATCTTATAAACAGTTTACCCTTTTATTCGGGCGGCTGTCATGTGGGTAAAGTATCTTCCGAATTGTCCTATTCGTACAGAGACATTGGCTTTTCCGCCCTTGCAAAACTGCAAAACCCTTGTGCTTCAGCGGGTTTACAGGTCTGCCGACTTGTCTGAAATGCGGCATCCGGAATGACCGTGTATTAGTGTGCAAAACACTCTCACCGGGGTGTGATGAATATGGGGTCAAATATCCATTCGGCTCCGCAGTCGCGCCGTCCACATTTCGATAATATGTTCAGGCGTGGGGAGTACGCCGTCCATCGCCGAAACCGTGATGTATGTCCCTGCCGGGAGGAGCTCGGATGCCCTCGTAAAGAAGCGGAAGTCCGCATAAAATCCATCATCGCCAGCCTCGAAATAAGAGCAAATCACGTCGGTAATCGACTTAGTATTATGGTTATCGGAGTCCAGATGTGGGGCAGCTGTATCCCTGTAAATGAAGAGATAGGTAATGCATTTCTTTGCGATTTTCGGCAGCTTTTCTTTCACAGAAAGCACTGACCCGCGCACAGTTTCCACAAACATCGGCGTGTCAAAGATAGCGCGCTTCTGCCCGCTATTGATTACACCATGGGCGCGGATGGAGGGCAGCATAGGCATCCGAACGAGCAACATATTTCCCTCGACAAAAGCGTCAAATGCATGTATTTCACGAGCAATTTTCCGGTAGAGCTGCGTGCATATTTCATCCGAGGGCAACGTTTCATCTGTGCCTAATCCTGCCCTGACCGCGTCAATTTTGCCCATGAGCGTGAGCGTTCTCAGGAGGCTCCAATACGTGTTATTGTCCAATTTTTCAATGGCACTTTCCACCTCTCTTGCCACTGCCTCAGCATATTCCTCATCAGCGAATTCGGCGTTTGCCATCCGTTGAACGGACTGCATTTCAGAGAAAAATCGTATCAATGCCTGCCCGATTTTTTTGTTTAGCGTAAGCAGATTCTCAGCGTCATCATTGATGTTCCGGGTCAGCAAGCGCAGCTTAAACATCGCCTCAGGTACGCGGTAAGCGGTGTGCTGCGCACCGTCTGTGCGGTTCGAAGCTGCCGGCGTACTGGGCTTCATAGGCGGTAAAATGGGGGCAAATTGCATGTTGGAAACCTCCCTGGCATTAGGCACATGTCCCCTTTGGGACTGTGCCAGACACGTTGTTTTGGGGCAGCGAGTTTTTCCCGTTGTAGATCACTACCATAGAGGGAAATGGCGCGGGGTCGGCTGCGTTTCCCTCGTCGTCTGTGAACCGCAGCCGTCCACGAATAAAGCGAATTTCCGCTTTTCCGTAAATGTAATCGTGAAAGTATGCCGTATCTGTCCGCGCGGGGATAAGTAAAATAATTGGATACCCACAGCGCGCCTCTTCAAACGCCTTCCGCACCCATTTACCGATCTCTCTTCCGTAGGGCGGGTTGCAAAATACTGCACCGCCGCGATCCCAGCTCTGCGAAAGTCCGTCCGTTTCGGGGGTATAGTACAGACCGCATTTTGCCGTTTTGTTTGTTGCAGCGGGGTCAAGCACGAAGTTAAACTCGCTATCCAATTTGTCAAAAAAGTCCTGTGGTGTGCACCAGCACATGTTTTTGGAAGATAGCAGTGCCTTGTTCATTTTGCAAACCACCCCTTCGCATTCATGTGTGTGCAGATACAGCTTCCATCTTGTTTTCTTGGACCTTTCCGTTCGTGCTCAGACTGATATGCGAGTCCTTCTGCTATAGCCTGGTTCATGATGAGCGTGCTCATATTAGCATAATATATAAGGTCTTCAAAAAATGAAATGGGGGTTGCGCACTTCTTCAGCTCCGCCACGATGCGCTTTGCGCGCTGGCGGAAAAGCATACAAATCTCGTGCTGAGAAAAGAGTTCTTCCAGTTTCTCCGTGTACTCGTCGATGCGCTTCTTAACTGTGTTATAGCAGCGGTTCACCTTTTTTGCGATGGTACCAATGCTCCAGCCGAGGATATGAAACCGCATGATCATGCGATTTTCCTTCCTCCGCTTAGCTGCAATCTTTTCATCCCGCGCCTGATTTTTGCCGCGCTTTTTTGCCCCTGTAGGCATGGCGGAAATACCGATGGCGGCCTGCTCATCGGCGGTAAGATTCAGCTTCTCTACAATGTAGGCGTTTTTCATTTTGTAGTGCTTTTTTACTGCGGTTGACAGTAGAGACTGAACCTCGCGCTCGGATAGAGCTGGTTTCAATTGTGTGTTGGCCTTCAGTGCCAGTCGAAGAGCTTCTTCTTTGGGGTATCCAGCCATTTGGCAGGCTGAGAACAAAATAAGCAAAAAATAGTCCCGATAGCCCTCCCAGTTTGTGCGCAGCTCCAGCAGCTTCAGCAAAGCGTTTACACGCAGCTCTCCCGCAGCCTGTGCAGACGTAGGCATATAGCGGTAACAAGGCTCAGAAGTTGCTATACTCTTTCTTGGGTAAAACTGAAGATCCTTATATTCCTCTACGAGCGACATCCGAACAGAATGTCGTATTTCGCAGGTACAGTAATTATTTGCGTGAGTGTTAAATGTGCCTGGAATGCGTGTCAATCCTGCAATATTTGAACAATACCCCGAATCGACCGAGTAGCCAATGATCTGCAAGTCGGTGAGAAGATTTTGAATGGCATTTCCAATATGCTTTGAGATTTCGCTTGCCATAAAGCCAAGGCTCGCTGCACACTGGCCGATAAGCCAAATAAGATGGAAACCCCTTCCGCTGTAAACCACAATATTGGGCTCAGGAAGCTCGGTCCATATTTCAAGGCCTTGAGATAACAAGGACAGCGCATCTTCCGGATTTGGACAGTTTGAAGCTTTTTCGTGCGCATCAATATCTACCCAAATCGCGTTCAGCGCAAACAATTCACCAGTGTCCCATGTTTGTGCAGCTTTGAACTGCGCCTTTGTGATATAGTAGTCGGCATCAGCCGAGACATGCATCTGGGAGAGCCATTCTCCCACCTGCTCCGCAGGAACGCTCGCTACCGTCTCCATTGTAGATGTTCCCTTGGGGCGGCGCGCAATTGTCACTATGCCCTTATATTCGGGACGATCTGCTGCATAAATGAGGTCGGCGAAAGTCTTTACGTCGGCTTTGGGAGAATTGTGATTCGCTTGCTTGATGGGATATTTTGTGGGATGCTGGGTACGGAAAGTCGCTTTTTCTTCTTTTGTCCAAGAGTTTTTCATACTGCCTCCAAGGTTTTGGAGGCGATTGCGATGGCATTAGACGGCGTCTTGAAGTTGTCCCTTTATTTGTCCCTTTTTGTCCGTAATTGTCCCCTAAAATGTCCCCGAAGAAATCTACAGAACGAAACATACTGTTACGGACAGGCACAAACAAAAACGCCAGAAACCCTTGTGGTTTCTGGCGTTTTGCAGGTAAGCGGTATAAACTCAGCGCTTGGAGAACTGAGGAGCGCGGCGGGCGGCCTTCAGACCGTACTTCTTGCGCTCCTTCATACGAGGATCGCGGGTCAGGAAGCCGGCCTTCTTCAGGATGGCGCGGTACTCGGGGTTCACCAGCAGCAGGGCACGGCTGATGCCGTGGCGCAGGGCGCCGGCCTGGCCGGACACGCCGCCGCCCTCGACGGTGGCAACGATGTCCACCTTGCCCAGGGTATTGGTGGCGTTCAGGGGCTGACGGACGACCATCTTCAGAGTCTCCAGACCGAAGTACTCGTCGATGCTGCGGCCGTTGATGGTGATGGAGCCGGTGCCGTTCTCAAACAGGTGCACACGGGCGACGGAGGACTTGCGGCGGCCAGTGCCGTACTTGTAGGGATTCTTAGACTGATACATTCTCTTTTTCCTCCTTACTTGACCAGCTCGGGCTTCTGAGCCGCATGGTCATGCTGCTCGCCGGCGTAGATGTGCAGACGCTTCAGGGAATCCTTGGTGACGATGTTGCGGGGCATCATGCCGCGGACGGCCACGCGCATAGCCAGCTCGGGCTTGTCCTGCATCAGGATGCGGTACTTGGTCTCCTTCAGACCGCCCACCCAACCGGAGTGGGTGCGATAGTACTTCTGCTCCATCTTGTTGCCGGTCAGGACAGCTTTGCCGGCGTTGATGACGATGACGTTGTCACCGCAGTCGGCGTGGGGGGTATAGGTGACTTTGCCCTTGCCGCGCAGCAGGTCGGCGACGATGACGGCGGTCTTGCCCAGGGGCTTGCCGGCGGCATCCACGACGTACCACTTGCGCTCAATGTTGGCCTTGTTTGCCATGAAAGTGGACATGGTGATCTTCCTCCAATTTATATAATGTGTGCTTTACTTTTTCACGCGCCCTTGTTACAATCGGGGCAGAGAAAACGCGCTCAGCGCGCAGGATTATTTATACCACACCGCCGCGCCGATGTCAACAGCAAATTGATTTACGATATAAACACCTGGTCATATCTCTCGTTTTCTCTGTTTTACTCTTGTTTTCTCTTAACGCAATTCTTGTTTTGATGAAGGAGGCATGACCGTGCAGCACATATTGGGACTGGTCCGCCGCTGTGTGGAGGACTACAACATGATCGAAGCCGGAGAGACCGTGGCCGTGGGTGTCTCCGGCGGCAAGGACAGCTTGCTGACGCTGACGGCCCTGGCCCGGCTGCGGGCATTCTATCCCAAGCCCTTCCGGGTGGAGGCCATCACGCTGGAGACGGGTATGCCGGGGATGGACTTCTCCCCGGTGGCCGACTACTGCGCCGCGCTGGATGTGCCCTATACCCGTATCTCCGTGCCGGTATACGACATCGTGTTCAACGAGCGGAAAGAAAAGAACCCCTGCTCCCTGTGCGCCAAGCTGCGGCGGGGCAGCCTGCATACGGCGCTGACGGAACGGGGGATACGCAAGATTGCGCTGGGGCACCATTACGATGACGCGGTGGAGACGCTGCTGATGAACCTGCTGTTCGAGGGGCGCATCGGCTGCTTCCAGCCGGTGACGTATCTGGACAGGACAGACATCACCCAGATACGGCCGCTGCTGTACTGCCAGGAGGCGGACATCCGCCGCATGGCGGCGAAGCTGGCGCTGCCGGTGGTGAAGAACACCTGTCCCATGGACGGCCACAGCCGCCGGCAGGAGGTGAAGGAGCTGCTGGCGGAGCTGGAGCAGCGCTATCCTGATCTGAAGAAAAAGCTCTTCGGCGCCGTGCAGCGCTACCCGCTGTACGGGTGGGATCTGGAAACGATGGAGAAATAAACGGCTGTTCAAAAAACTTGTATGTGAAATAAATTTATGGAGGGCACTACTATGATGAAAAAAGCGCTGATTGCAATGGCGGCAATGTTCTTGCTTATTGTATTCCCTTGCGGTGGGCTTTGGTCACTGCTTTCACACCTGATAGGCGGCGGAACCGCAGAAACATTCTTGTATCCGATCTATGGTGGTATAATACTATTGGCAGGTTTGATCGTCGGATGCACCACCCTAATTCTGGAGGAAATCAAATCGCTCAAAGAAGAAATCAAAAACGCTGAGCGCGATTTTTCAAAGACAACCTGACAAAATCAATCCAGCTTTGTACTATATGCCACAACGGAATATAGAAAACGTAGAAGTAAGCGGCTTGCCGCAAGACCTGCAAATCAAATTTTGGGAGGCGTTGATCCGATGGGCGTATTTGATTTTTTAAAAAAAAGAAAAAGCGAATTATCACGCGAGCAGAAAAAATGGAATAAAATGTGGGATCTGTGGGCGGAACACCGTGCGGACACCCCCTATGCAGAGGTGATGACCTATCAAAGTGAGGTCAATAATGGCGGGCACGATCAGTATTTCTTTAATGTTGAGCAAACGGGCAATCTGCAAGCGGAAATTTCGATTTTGGAGAACGTCTTATCCGAAGAACTGCGAAGCAATTTGCTGACCGCGTATGATGCATACCAGATGCTGGCTGATAAGGAGTCAGACGAAGAATGGGAGGCAATACTGGAACGATGTGACGATGTCTTCTTCAAAAACGAAGAGGAAATCAACCGTATTCTAAAAGCGTATGCCGCTAAAATTGAGTTGTAGCTTCGCGTTTTTTTCGGGTGGTATCTGGAAACGATGGAGAAATAAACGGCTTTTGTAAGACGCGCAAATCAGGTTTGGAGGAATTCCGATGATAAAGGATCTAATGTATATTGAGTTAAAGTCTGGATATTCCGATGACGGTCCTGCATGGATCGGCTATGTAAAAACCTCAAAAACTGGAAAAACGATCTACTTTAACGACCACGCCTTTCAAAAGGCCATAGGCGGCAGTTCAAACTACATAGACGTTGAAAATGGCGATAGGTATTGGATCACCGGTTTGAAAAAAGGAGAAAGCAATCGTCATTGGGCAGGGCACGGAAAAATCACGATCGACCGCAGAGCCGTTGAGGAATACCTTGCTTTGATTGGGGAAAAAGAATTGCCATTGAGCTTGTTTGAGGTGGCTGATATGGAGGATAAGTTCCCTGTTGAACGAGCAAACAGACTGTTGAACGGAATAAAGTGAAGCCTTCCTCCCTATGTACCTACACCAGTACCCACTTCACCAGCAGCAGAAGCCCCAGCCCCGGCAGGCCCAGAACACCCACCGTCAGTGCGTTGAACCAGTTGACGCCCAGCGTCAGCCCGGTCACCGGGGCGGTGCTGTTCAGCAGCCACAGGACACCCAGGCCCAGGGCACTGTTCAGCACCACCCGCAGCGCCAGCTTCAGCGGCTTGCGGAACAGCCGCACCACCGCTACCAGCAGGAACAGGCCCACCAGGGCCAGGGATACGATCTCTATGACGGACATACCTCTCCCCCCTTTATCGCGCCGGCAGCCACACAGGGCGGCGCGGACGGCTCTGTCTTCAGCACCGGCACCGCGTGCGGGATGCCGGAGGGCACACTTTGGCCATTCTGCTCCTTGATACGGCGCAACAGGTAGTTGCTGCGGGCTTTCAGGGCGTTGATCTCGAAGATACAGGCGTCGATGAGCTCGCTGTCGCAGACGTAGTCAAAGCGGATATAGGCCTCCTTCAACGCCTGGGTGGTGCTGTACAGTTCACGCTCCAGTTCACGGAGCGTCGGGTCTGTGCTGTGCTTCTTTGCCATAGGGCTCCCCTCCACATCAATATTGTACGTCCAGTTTACGCATTTATGCCCGGTTTCAAACAGGGGCGGCCTGTCCGCCCGGAAAGGACAGCTATGGAACAGGAATATTTCATGCAGCAGGCCCTCGCTCTGGCACAGGAGGCCGCTGTCCACGGCGAGGTGCCGGTGGGCTGCGTCATCGTCCGCAATGGTGAGATCGTGGGCCGCGGCCGCAACCAGCGGGAGGAAAAGCAGGCCGCCGTCTCTCACGCGGAGATGGAGGCCATCGCCCAGGCCAATGCGGCGCTGGGCAGTTGGCGGCTGGACGAGTGCGACCTGTATGTGACGCTGGAGCCCTGCCCCATGTGCGCCGGGGCCATTCTTAACGCCCGCATCCGGCGGGTGTACTACGGCGCCCGGGATGAGGTGATGGGCGCCTGCGGCGGCGTGCTGAATTTGTTTATGGAGGGCTTTCCCCGTCCGCCACAGCTGGTGGGTAATGTGTGCGGCGACGAATGCCGCGACGTTTTGCAGACCTTTTTCCGGGAAGTTCGGGAGAAAAACGCCGAGAATACGAATCGTTCGGCAGACATTGTTGAAGATTTCACAGAATTTTAATATTTGTAACCGAATTTTTTTCACATCTCCGCGATATCCTAATAGTGCAAGAAACAAAAAACTTTTTTCATCTTCTCTTCCTGCCATATCTGCGGAGCGCCAAGCGGCACTCCGCTTTATGGTGTCCGGAGATATTTGCCCGCGCAAGCGGGTTTTTTACTGCCCTATGGGGCTTTTCTTTTTGCGGGACTCATGCTATAATACCCCGCAGAACGACAAAAGGAGCGCGGAACATGGCCTCACCCCTGCTGCAAGGAAAACTGCATATCTCCGGCATGGACAGCTGTGCCCCGGCGCTGGCCCGACAGTGGCAGTTGGGACTGGAGACCATCGCCTTCTCCTATGCGCCTCTGCTGGATGATCCCGCCGCCCTGCCCCGGACGCGGAAGGAAATACACGGTATCAGCAGTCTGTGGCTCCACGGCCCCTTCGCCGAGCTGATCCCCTGCGCCATCGATCCGCTGGCCCGGGACGTAGCCATGCGGCGGTTCCGGCAGGCACTGGACGCAGCGCAGGCGCTGGGTATACGACGCATGGTATTCCACGGAGGCTTTATTCCCCATGTCTACTTTCCGGAGTGGTATGTGGAGCAGTCGGTGTGGTTCTGGCGGGAATTCCTGCGGGACGTACCGGCCGACATGACACTGGCGCTGGAAAACGTGATGGAGCCGTCGCCGGAGACACTGGTGTCCATCGCCGCCCAGATAGACGATCCCCGATTGGGGCTGTGCTTGGATGTGGGCCACGCCAACACCTGCGTCAGCGAAACGCCGCCCATGGATTGGATCGCGCCTATGGCCCCATGGCTGCGGCACGTTCACCTGCACAACAACCAGGGCGATACGGACCTGCACGCCCCGCTGGGAGAGGGAAGCATCCCCATGCGGCAGATCATCGACACGGTGCTGCAAGCCGCGCCGGAGGCCACATTCACCATTGAAAATCAGAACGCCCTGCCGTCGCTGCACTGGCTGGCGGCGCAGGGATCTATCGAGGAACCGACATGACAGAAGCAGCATTGCAGCAGTATATACAGGCCATCCGCCCGGCAGACCGGGCGGTGATGGACGCGGCTCGGAAACGACAGGCAGAGCTGGCCAAACCGCCGGGAAGTCTGGGCGCACTGGAGGATATGTCCATCCGTCTGGCGGGTATCACCGGCCAGGTGTGCCCGAAAATGGACAGCTGCCGCGTGGCGGTGTTTGCCGCCGACAACGGCGTGGTGGACGAAGGCGTGTCCTGCGCGCCCCGGTCCGTGACCTTGCAGCAGGCCATCAACATGACCCGGCGCAGGACCGGGATGTCCGCTATGGCCGCCGCCTTCGGCGACGATGTGGCCGTCGTGGACGTGGGTATTGCCGCCGACGTGCCGGGCGTGGGCATTCTGGACCGGAAAGTCCGGCTAGGCACCGGAAACATCGCCGTAGAGGACGCTATGACCCGGCCGGAGGCGCTTGCCGCCATGGCCGCCGGCATGGAGCAGGCGGCGCGCGCCAGAGCCGACAGTATCACCGCCCTGGGCATCGGCGAGATGGGGATCGGCAACACCAGCACCTCCGCCGCGGTACTGTCCACGCTGACCGGGGCGGATATCGAGGTCGTCACCGGCCGGGGTGGCGGACTGACAGACGAGGGCTTTGCCCGCAAGAAGGACGTGCTGCGCCGTGCGCTGACGCGGCGGGCTGTTGACAAGGACGATGTATTGGATGTGCTGTGCGCCGTGGGCGGGCTGGATATCGCCGCCATGGCCGGGGCTTTCCTGGGCTGTGCCCATGAGCGCATACCGGCAGCGGTGGACGGCTTCATCTCCGTTGTGGCCGCACTGTGTGCCGTTACGCTGTGCCCCGAAGTGCGGGACTATCTGTTTCTGTCCCACGACTCCTATGAGGTGGGCTACCGCCTGGCAGCAGACCGGCTGGGTCTGGAGCCCTGCCTGCATCTGGGAATGCGGCTGGGTGAGGGCAGCGGGTGTCCCCTGCTGTTCCGGGTGTTAGAGGGTGCCTGCGGCGTAATGGCCGGTATGGCCACCTTTGCCCAGGCGGCCATACCGGATGACTATCTGGACGAAATACGCGCAGGCGACAGCTTTACGGTGGACAAGCCATGAAGATACTGCTGATCGGCGGCGGAAAAAGCGGAAAGAGCACCATGGCTCAACGCCTGGCCGCCGCACTGTCCGGGGACGCACCTCGGTATTATTGGGCCACCATGACCCCCCATGACGATGAGGACCTGGCACGTATCCGCCGCCATGTGGCGGACCGGGCAGGCATGGATTTTATTACCGTCGAGCGCAGCTTCGACCTGCCCGCCGCTCTACCGGCACTGGACAGGCACGGCACGGTGCTGTTCGACAGTGTTACCGCCTGCCTGTCGGAGCAGATGTTCCCCGGTCCCGCGCCGGACGCCGGCGCAGCAAATCGGGTACTGCGGGAGCTGCTGGATATCAGCCGTTACCTCGACCATTTTATCGCTGTGTGCGACGATATCTGGCACGGCGGCGAGGACTACCGGGACTGGACGGAAGTTTATGTTCGGGGCCTGGCGGATATCTGTCAAGGGCTGGCAGCGGAATTTGACGTAGTATGTGAAATGACGGCGGGCCTGCCCCACCTGTGGAAAGGAGAACTGCCCCGTGTCTGACTGGATATACGGCTTTTTCATGGCGTGGGGCATGTTCCTGACCATTCCCTGCCCTAAAAAAATATGGCGGGAGAGCGCCCGGCGAAAAATGCTGGCTTGTCTGCCCCTGATAGGGCTGATCGTCGGCGGCATATGGGCGTTGTGCGCGTGGCTGGGCAGCTTTTTGCCAAAGCCGCTGGCTGCTCTGCTGTGCGCAGCAGCTCCCTGGCTGATCACAGGTTTTATGCATCTGGACGGCTATATGGATGTGTGCGACGCGGTATTGAGCCGCCGGGACCTGGAGACACGGCAGCGAATACTGAAGGATTCCCACTGCGGGGCCTTCGCGGTGATCTGTCTGGCGCTGCTGGTCCTGTGCCAATGGGCGGTATTTCTGTCGGCGGAGGCGCTGCCCCTTTGGCCGCTGACGCTGATACCTGCGGCATCACGGGCCTGTGCAGCACTGGCCGTTCTGACACTGCGGCCCATGTCCACCAGCCAGTACAGCGCCATGACCCGCGGCGGCGCACCTGTGGTATTTGCCGCCATTGTGCTGGCGGCGGTGTGCGGGCTCTCCGCACTGCTGTGGGACAGCTTTGCTCCGTTGGCTGCGGCGGTGTGCTATTGGCTGGCGGCGTGGTACGCTTTCCGGCAGCTGGATGGTATGTCCGGCGATGTGTCAGGCTTCGCCCTGACCATTGCGGAGTTAGGCGGTGCAGCGGTACTGGTGTTGTGGAGGTAAATATGATCCTGATCATTGGAGGCGCGTTCCAGGGAAAGCTGGCATACGCGCTGAAAGCATATAATTTGACAGAAAATGACGTATGCGATCTGGCAATATCCGATCCGGTACCAGGCTGCAAATGCTATCGGCATTTGGAGGCGCTGAGCCGCAGAAATAACGATATCACAAGGTTTTTGCCGCTGTTCGAGGACGCAGTCGTCATCGCCAGACAGGTCAACGGGGGCATTGTGCCCATGGACGGTGCGGAGCGGGCATGGCGGGAGCGCTATGGAATAATTCTGCAACAATTGGCGAGAAAAGCGGAACATGTGACGCGCGTTTTCTGCGGGATAGCGGAGGAATTGAAATGAAACTGACACTTTTGCGGCACGGGGAGACCGAGGGCAGCCAGAAAAATCTGTATTATGGCGCGGCGGATATCCCGGCGCTGCCGAAATCGCTGGAGGCCTTGCAGCAGAAAGCTTTGACCGGCGTATATCCCACGGCGGAGCACTACTACGTCAGCGGAATGACGCGGACGATACAGACGCTGCGGGCCATATACGGCGACGTGGCATACACGGTGCTGCCGGGGCTGCGGGAGATGGATTTCGGCGATTTCGAGATGCGGGCCTACGCCGGCGATCTGGAGCACGATCCACAATTTATTGTGTGGTGTGAGGACTCAGAGCACAATATGTGCCCAAACGGAGAGAGTGCGCCGCAGGTGCTGGCACGAAATCTGGCCACGATACAGCCCGTTATCGACGCGGGGGAGGACGCGGTGTGCGTGATCCACGGCGGGGTGACGTCGGGACTGATGATGCACTGGTTCGGCGGAACGCGGTACGACTATCTGCTGGCACCCGGCGAGGGATATCAGGTCAGTTTTAACGAGAAAAAACCTGTAAGCTATTCGAAAATAATGTAATCTTTCTGCAAAGGAGTGGCAAAATGGAGCATATATACAGAACGAAGGGCACTTGCTCGCGGGAGATCTCCTTCGAGCTGAACGGAGACAAGGTGCGGAACGTGCACTTTGTGGGCGGCTGCGACGGCAACCTGAAGGCCGTGAGCAAGCTGGTGGACGGCATGAGCGTGGCGCAGATCGAGGCGCTGCTGCGGGGCAACACCTGCGGGCCGCGGAGCACCTCCTGCGCCGACCAGCTGGCGGTGGCGGTACAGCAGGCCTATGAACAGGAGCAGGCGCAGAAGTGACAAATATGTGCACGCGGAGAAAAGCGGCCCTTGCGGGCCGCTTTTACGTTTATCTTACCAGACCGCGGGAGGCGGAATATTCGGCGTTTATCTCCGCCAACTCCTTCTCGCCGTCGATATAGGGTTGGTAGATACTGTCTACCCGGCCGCCGCCGGCGTTGCCGCAGCCATTGCAGCCGTCACAGGGGCTGCCGCAGGCGCTGAGGGCGCGGCGGACGATCTCCTCCCGCTGGGCGCGGGTGGTGTCCTTAATGAGCAGGGACTGCATGAAAAACGCTCCTCTCGTTTTTATAGGAAAGGCCGGACGGGGAGGGCTTCCCGGCCCTCCCCGCCGGGTCTGTCAGCCGGCCATGTCGAGCATATTCTCAATGAATATGCCGTAGCCGCGGGTGGGGTCGTTGAGCAGGACGTGGGTGACCGCGCCGACGATGCGGCCGTTCTGGAGGATGGGGCTGCCGCTCACGGTTGATGTCAATATGGGACAACAAACAATTTTTCAAGAACTTTATTCGACAAATTCGCTCGCAAAATCAGTAAATTTCCAGTTAATTTGAATTTTTTGTCTGTGGAAAACTAAAATTTCGCAAACCAATTCCCGCATAAGAGCAGGGTTTAAAGCGCTTATTTCATGGCACGAAGAGAGGACGGAGGTTTGCCGTCCTTCCTTTTTGGCGGTCTCCTCCTCCGCGCAGAGTAGTTCCCAATCGCTTTCCAACCGGGCAAGCTGCTGCTTTTTTTCGTTCTGTGCGCGGAGAAGGCTTTCCCGTTTTTCTGTAAAGGACTCTTTTGACAGTTGGCCGCCGACATGCTCCTCGTAGAGAGACATAAGCTCCTCCTGCTTGCGGCGGATCTCAGCTTGGACTCTCTGCATCCTTACGTTGATGGCGCGGCGCTTGGAGGCGTGACTCTCAAATTGACGCTGGAAGGTCTCAAGACGGGCATCCCGCAGCTGGCACTGCATGTTGATCGCACGGATCAGAATGGCTTGCAAGTCGGCGTCGGAGATACAGACCTCGGCACAGCCGCTTTCCGGTACATAGCGCGCCGACGCACAGCGCCAGTTCTTGTTGGAGGATTTGCCCTTCACCAAATGGTTTCCGCAGCAGCCGCAGACGAGATAGGGCTGCAGCAGGCTCGGCGTGTTTCCTGTCGGCGTTTTCGGTGCCGTTTTCTGTACGGTGCTGCGGGCAAGAAAATATAGCTCCCGTGACACGATGGGCTCGTGCGTATGGGGGATGATAGGGCGCTCCGCTTCGGGGAGAATCTTCGTGCGGTTGCTGCCGACCTTGACTACATGGGATTTGAACGCCTCCGTATCGCCGGTGTAGATGCGGTTCTGAAGAATATTCCGGACGGATTCATATGTCCAGAACTTCCGCACCTTGTAGCGGCCCCGGACTTTTGCCAGATAGGCGGAAGGCGTCTCGGTGCCGGACGCATTCAGCCGCCGTGCGATCTGCGTGATGCTGATGCCCTGCGAAACCCACTGAAATATCTGTCTGACGACGTCGGCGGCAGGCGGATCAACTACGATAGTGTTCTTCTGCCCACCCTTCTGATAGCCGTAAGGTACAGCGCCAAAGGCATATTCACCATTCAGCTTTTTGCGGTCTGTTACGCTCTTGATCTTGCGGGACAGATCGCGGCTGTATAACTGGTTCAGCAGATTGGTAATGCCCAGCTCCAGACCACCGGTGGATTCACCATAGTCGGCGCTGTCGAAGTGGTCGTTGATGGAGATGAAGCGGACGCCATACGCCGGAAACACAAACTCCAGATAGTGGCCGCCCTCCAGAAAGTTTCTGGAAAAACGGGAGAGGTCACGCACAATGACAGCCTTGACGCTTCCAGACTTTACCAGTGACAGTAGCCGCTGCATACCGGGACGGTTCATATTGGTGCCGGTGTAGCCATCGTCTACAATCTCCTCAGCAGTTCCCTCCAGATCAGGGTGGGATGCGAGGAAGTTCCGTACACAAAGGCGCTGTGCGGAGATACTGAAGCTCTCTGCGGCATTTCCGCGTGCGACATCGCCATCCTCCGAAGAAAGGCGGTAGTAGCAGATCATGAGATCGGAAGCCGTTTTATCCACAGCAAACAGCCTCCTTTGTCAGTATGTGATAGGGGCATAGTGTGGCGAAGGGGTCAGCATAGTTGAGTTGGATCGTGATGCTGCGATCCTCGTGAATGGAGATACGCTCAACAAGCGTATCAAGAAGCTCCCTTGTTATGGCCGGAAGCCGTTGGTATTCCTGCATGGCGCGTACCCATGCCTGTGCGGTGGATAAGCCTTTCTGCATCTGCTCGATCCGCTCCTTTTGCGCGGCTTCCGCCGCGAGAATGCGGTTGAGCTCTGCCCGGTATTTCTCTTTTGCGTAGAGAAATTCCTCGCGGCCGATCAGCCCGGTGGACAGGTCATGAATCAGCATATCCAGCTTCCGGTCAAGGCTCTGCCGTTGGAGCCGCAGGCTTGTGGCGGTATTTTGCTTTTCCTGCTTTGCCTGTGTCAGTTCGGTGGAGTGGTCGATCTCATGGAGCAGCCGCTCTACATCAACGGCCAATGTCAACTGCTGGTCTAAGACATCGGTGACAGCGGCAAGCAGCTGCTCGTGGCGGATGTAGTGACCGGCACAGGCGGTACGCGCGGAGTAGCGGTAGCGATTGCAGTCATAGAATAGCCGGCTGGGGGATTGTGCGCCGTGCCGGGCGCAGCCCTTGCCAGCCCCCATGGGACTGCCGCACTCCGCACAGAACAGCTTACCACGAAAAAGATCGGCCTGCACATCGCCAATATCAGCACATGTGCGATATGCGGCACGGGACGCAAGAACCTCTTGATTGACCTGCTGTACCGCGTCAAACAGCTCCTTGCTGATGATCGGCGGATGTGCGTTTGGAATGACCGTCCATTGCTCAGTGAGCTGACGTTTCTTTTTCTCGTTCAAATGGTTTCGGGATACTTTCCCATAGGTGCGATTGCCGATATAGACATCGCTGCCGACGATCTTGCGGATGGTCGCCCTGCTCCACAGTGCGTCCCGATACGCAGCGGAGCTGTTCATTCCACGCAGATAACGCAGCTGGGCGGGGGATGGGATATGTTCCTGATTCAGCTGTTTTGCGATGGCGTTGAAGCTGACGCCCTCGGAACGCAGGGCAAAGATACGCCGGACGACCGGAGCGGTTTCCTCATCAATATCATAGGACACGGCAGCGGCGTTCCGGAGATAACCGTAAGGAATGCTGCCGGACGAAGGCAGATAGGTGCCGCTGCGCATTTGTGCGTGGATGCTGCTGCGGATCTTGCGTGAAATGTCCTTGGCGTAATTCTCGTTCATGACCATTTTCAGCGGCATGGTGAGGGACGCGGCAGCGCCGGCGTCCTGCACAAGACTGTCATAGTTGTCGTTGACGCTGATAAGGCGCACGTTCATGGCGGGGAATATCTGCTCCACCAGCTCACTGGTCTCGACGAAGTGGCGTCCCAAGCGTGAGATGTCCTTGATGATAATGCAGTTTATCTTGCCGCTCCGCACATCCGCCATCATCTGATGAAAGGCCGGACGGCTGTAGTTCATGCCGGTATAACCGTTGTCAGCGTACCGCTCTACAATTTGGATGTCGGGGTACTCCGCAAGGAAAGCGTCAGCAATTTTTGCCTGATTGCCGATGGAATTGCTTTTGGTATCGTCGCCGTCCTCCACGGATAACCGGCCATACTGTCCGGCCAGATAGTGAACTGAAGTCTCCGGCAGAGGTTGGGCCGACAGATATTTGCTTTTCCGTGCCATACTTACCCCACCTCCTTCGCCGCTGCTGCGATCATCTGCTGATAAGACGCCAGCTCATCGGCGTAGTTGAACTGGATCGTGACCTGCTTGCCCTCGGATACCGTGATCCTGCGGATCAATCCGGCCACCATTTCACGGGTAAGCCTGTCAATTTTCCTGAATTTGGTATATTCGGCGACCCAGTTCCGGGTGTCTGCCGCCCCCTCCTCCAAGGCTTGCCGCCGTTCGTGCAGACTGGCAAGGACCGCCTGCAATGCGTCGATCCGCTGCGTATAGCGCTGCCGCATCATGTCATACTCCGTGCGGGAGATCAGATCATCGTGAAAAGCCTCCAGCAAACGCATACGATATTCCTTCTGCTCGGTGATCTGCTTTTCCTTTTCCTCAATGGTCATATCCAACTGCCGGTGCTTGGCGGCTTGGACGCTCTTTTGACCGATCTCGTGGATCAACTGGTCAATATCGACCACCATCTCAATTTGCTTCTGGATGGCCCGCAGCACCACATTCTCTAAAACTGTCTGTGAAATAGAGTGGCTGCTGCACAGCTTTGAGCGCTTGTGGGTGGAGCAGACGTAGTAGTAAAATGTGCGGTTGCCGCGCTTTACACTGCGCCTGCACATGGCGCGGCCGCAATCGGCGCAGTACAGCATTCCAGCCAAGGGCTGTACCACTTTCTTGGAAGGGGAAGTGCGGGTATCCAGTGACAGCAGGTGCTGCACCGAAGTGAACAGCTCCTCGCTGATAATGGGCGCGTGGTTTTTCTCCACAATGCACCAATCCTCTTTGCTGCGCAGCTTCATCTGCTTGATCTTATAGTTGGGTGTTCCGCGCTTGCCCTGCACCAGCGTCCCGATATAGATGGGATTTTCCAGAATAGCCCGCACCGCGACAGGTGACCATGCGTTATTATCACCGACTGCCTGAAAGCCTGACTGATATTTCAGCCCCTGTTGCTGCTTATATGCCGCCGGCGGCAGAACGCCCTCCGAGGAGAGATAGTTGGCAATAGCCTGCTGGCTGTAGCCCTCCATTTTCAGTTGAAAGATGGTGCGAACCACCATAGCGGCGTATTCATCGATGATAAGCTTGTGCTTGTCGGCAGGGTCTTTCAGATAGCCGTAACAGGCAAAGGCGCCGAGAAATTCTCCCGCCTTGCGCTGGACACGGAACTGCGCCCGCAGCTTCTGGGAAAGGCTGCGGCAGTACGCCTCGTTCATGATGTTCTTGATAGGGATGGAAATATCATCGCACAGCGGCGTGTGTTCACTGTCCAGATCGTCATTAACAGAGATGAACCGGATGCCCATATCCGGGAAAATAGTTTCCAGATACTTGCCGGTCTCGATATATTCACGGCCAAGGCGGGACAGGTCTTTTACAATGACGCAGTTTGCCTTCTTTTCGCGGATGGCATCCATAACGCCCTGAAAGCCCGGCCGGTCATAGTTGGTGCCAGTATAACCATCGTCTACCCGCTCCCCCACCAGCGTGATCTCCGGGTGTCGCTGTACGAACTCATCAATCAGCTTCCGCTGGTTGTCGATACTCTCACTCTCATAGCGCTTGCCCAGCTTTGACAGGCGGAGATAGGAGATGCCATACCAATGCTGTCCGGAGAGTTCTTCGGTTTGTGGGCAAAAAAATGCAGCCATAAAACGTACCTCCTAAAAATTCAGGAAAGCGGTTTCTGGCTGTCATTGCCGGGCGGCAACATTATTTCCACTGACGGGTCTATTATGCTTTCCCGCTTTGCTTTTGTCAACAGGGAAACGTTGGAGGATCAGGACAGGCTGCACGCATAGGCCCGCAGGCGGTCTTGCAGGCTCACATCTGTGTTGGAATACGCAAGCTTTACCACAATGCCGTTGTCCGTATAGCAATACGGGTCGCCTACCTGCTCTACATACTGCTTGATGCGTTCGGCACAGGAGGCGGAGGTGTCGATACTCACACAGGCGATATCCCGTGGCACTGTACGGGCGGTGTGATTGGTGCTTGGACGGTTTGCTTCCATGAAGATTCCTCTTTTCTAATGGCGTTGCCGGTAGTATTGCCAGATCTCGGTGTTTTATGAAAATGCTGATAAAAGAGCAACGCCTCCCGGCGTGATGCCGGGAAGCGTTGCCTATGATTTTATATTCTAAAGAATACCAGCTTCAAAATGCCCTTTCAAGGTAAGACTTGGTGAACAATAGGTGAAGCCTTCCTGAAGAAGATAGGAACGCCAAGGATTTACCGCTGCAGATCGGCAGTCAGCGCATACATTTCCGCCAGCTCCTCGACCGCCTGATTGCGGATCTTATACAGGGTTCTCGTTGTGATTTGGGTTTTAGCGCTGATCTGCTGCCATGTGTGGCCCTCGAAGTAGGCGAGTCGAATGACCTCGGCCTGCCGCGGTTCCAGAAGCGCCACATAGTGCTCCAGACGGTTGATCTCCTGCTCCAGCGGTACAAGGCGGCTGACCAGATCGTGTGTCAAAGCGGCATTTGCCTCATCCGCCGCACTCTGGAAGTTCATGGCGATGTAAAGCGTCTTGTTGGATGCGCTGCCGGAGGGCCGACCCTCGCCATCACCCTTGGCGAAATTCATGGCCTCAATCATTTCATCCGGCGTCACTCTGGCCGGATGCTCCAGCTCATAGCGAAGCTGTTCGATCTTGCGCTTGGTGGCGCGGTAGTTCTGCAAAAGGGTTATAACCTTAGTATTATTCATTTTGTCCTCCAACAATTGAACTGATGATTACGCATCGTATATGTGCTTTTGAGGAGGATCTCTACAGTGAAATCTATAACGAAAAGCAATTAGTAGGCCAAACGGCGCATATTTATACGTCAAAAAGCAACGGTATCAGCCACGCAAGAGTATGTCTTAGATTTGTTTTCTATATAAATATGCACCATTCAGCAGGTCTATGACCAACTTTCCCTAGCGATAAGTATAAAATGCACTGCTTACATTGAAAGAGTCTTTTCCCTTATTCTATTGTTAATTTCTCTATGATATGATATAATTAGTATTATTACATATTTGTTTTCGCGTATTATACCTACCAATGAAAAGCACAGAAGCTGTAGAAAGATGGTCATACCCAAACAAAAAGTGTACTTCTTTACCTTTTAATGTGTAATATGGGACTTCAACTAGTTAGCGATTCCACAACAGTATCTCAATATAGAATTGGAGGGTTTATGGATTCATCGTATTACAAAAACGCCAAGAATTGTGTAGTTTCCGCACTCAGAGGCAACCAGTGTACCTTTGAGGAACTTTGCCGTAAATGCCACGGCCTGTATCCGACGGTTGTCAGAGACATTATTTCTGAAATGAAAATATACAGTACGCTCATTCCAACTTATACAACTGATCAAAATCGCATTCCGCTATATGCATTTGATGATTCTTACTATGAATCTTATGATAATGTAACCGAGCAAATTCAGAATAACCCGATTCTGTCATCATGGTATTTTAGTTGGAACACCTGCTCTAAAATAGCTAGTATTGATATTTGGAAAGACAAATCCCTACTTTTCCTAGGTAGTCCCCGTCTATTTGAATATTTTGTCACGAAAAACTATGGAAAAGAATTGACACTAGTTGATTTAGACGAACTTGTTGTATCATCGCTGCGCGAAAAATATGGCAATTTGTCACATAAATCTCTGTTTTTCTGTCACAAGAATATAAACACGCTGGATATTAAGGAGTTTTGCAATCAATATCACGATGCATATGATTATATATTCTTGGATCCACCTTGGTATCTCGAATCTTACGGCTCGTGGTTGAATGTGGCACTAAAGCTTTCGCATCCGTCAAGTTCAATTGTATTTTCACTGTTTCCATCGCTGTTGCGCCCCAATGCTGTAGCTGAACGCAAAAAGATTTTGGAAAACTGTAGAAACGTAACGGCCAAAGTTCAGCTGTTTCCGGACTACCTAGAATATGATATCCCCAGCTTTGAAAAGGTTGAGCTTGCCATGGAAGGGCTAACACTACGAAGCAGCTGGAAAATGGCTGATTTGGTTGTGCTTGCGATGCCGAAATGCAATGAATATAAAGGATGCCCCTCTACCGCAGAAGAGTACTCTATGTGGCGAGAGTTTAATTTTCTCAATACGAGGTGGTTTTTTAATCAAAACCGTCTTTCTACTGATAATTCATCTGTTGTCTCTGCTCCACTGGGAACACTTTTCTTAAAAAGTCCAAGCAAGCGAAACTTTGAGTTTGATCTCGTGAATTTATTGTCTTCGCGTGGGCATGGGTTGTATATTGCAAATCCGCGAGTTTTTTTTAAAGCCATACGCGAGATTAAAGAGGAGATAGGTAAATATCCAAGCAATGAGATTATTCAAGGTTTAGATGTTGACGAGGAGAGTAAACGCATCTTTTGCCAATTGATGGAGGGTAAATAATGGATACAGTATTGCTTCGGTTCAGAGATTTAACCCAAGGTGTAGATACTATTAAGGCACACAATACAATTGCAGAGCAAAAGGATGAGGAGGGAAAAGAGCGCGTACTATGGGGCTGGTGGAAAAAGGAAAAGGAGCCCTTGCCAAATCCTGCGCTTTCAGATTTAGCGAAAGAAGTGGGGAATGGGAAAACTATAACTATCTATATGATGAACTCGGACACAGGCGTGTTTTATAGTGCTCCGTTGTTTGATATATATTACACAGGTGCCAAGATTTCCGCACCGTATCCCCAAATATGCCCAGAGTATTACCGAGAAACATCTCAATACGCATGGTTCAAAATAGGCCACATATCCGAAATCCCGTTTTCCGATTTGTCGCAATTTGTTTTGTCGAATTCTAATCGAATAACAAAAGACTCGAGTTCAATTCCGTATAGGGACATCGGTCGTTTTTTGGAAGATCTGCGAAATGAAAACCAACTTATTGGTCATCCCGTCAGCATGTGGTTTTTGTGTTCTATTGATGAGTTAGGAATTCACACTAGCAATTATCCGGTTAGTAATATTTCGCATGGAGCATATCCAACTCATGGCCGATACATTTTGCATTTATCTGATATTCATTTTGGAGATGAACACGCATATAAGAATCCATGTTCACCGACTCCAGAAATTGGCAAGGAGTATCTATCTGACGAACTGCTTGAGGATTTAAAATGTCTGAGCGACGAAGGTGGTTTGTCCGACAAAAGTGAAAATAAAGGCAGTAAATGTAAGACAGATAAGAGTATCTTTGACGAAATTGGCCTTGTTCTTATTACTGGAGATTTAGCATGGCAAGCCAATCCACACGAATTTGCAAACGCAGAAAAATTCATTGAGGAGTTAAAGAAATTTTTGGGGCTAGAGAGCCAACACATCATCATTGTTCCGGGGAATCACGACATTGAATGGATGACTCAAAACGGCAAAATAGATGCAAACGCAGAATTGAACTATCGGTATTTTTATAGGCACATTTATAATTATGAGCCAAACGATACTCTAACCAAGATTTCTAGATACAATGTTGACGGCAAAAACATATGCATTATTGCATTAAATAGCTGCAGATTGGAATCTCCGGAAAGTGCAGGCTATGGTTACGTTGGCAGTAAGCAACTGAAAATGGTTCAACAGTACATGAACCAACACCGCAATGAGTTTGACTATACAATTGCAATGCTACATCATCATGTTTTACCAGTAAACTTTGTTGAAGAATTTGACTTTTCTGATAAGAAGGTTAGCATGTTGCTTGATGCTGAATCTGTTATTTCAACGCTTCTTGGTTGTGGAGTCAATGCGATTTTACATGGGCATCAGCATCAGCCATACTTTTCATCGATTGAACGGATTATACCTGGATATATCGACGGCGGCCAAAAAAAGCTTCTGCAAAAGAAGTTGGCAGTTGTCGGTGCAGGGAGTATTGGTGCAAAATCTTCACATATCAATTCGATTGGCAGGAATACATATAATATTATCTCTATCGACAGTGATAACAGACTGCATATCATTGAACGCGTTCGTGGTGAAAATGGTGTGGGGTTCTTTTCCTATAATGAAAAAGAAATAATATTATAAGGCCTTAAAGAGTGCATATTATCAAAAAGTTCTGACGCAGAATATGTACTCCTTTTTCAAAAGCCAAAAATGGAAGGTAGCGCATGCTTTTAAAGCAACGCGCTTCCTTCCATTATTTTATCTAATTATCCGAAATATACTTTATGCTACCATGCAGTTCCCTTCGCCCGGATTGTCTGGGCGCGGAAGGACAGTTCCTGTGATAAGAGCTTCAGGGTGGCGAAATCATCGTCCAGCCCATCCAGCTCACGGCGCAGCACGTCTTCATAGTGCTGCTTCTTTCCCTCCAAACTCTGGATCTTCAGCACCCAACGGTCCATGACGCTGGGGCTCTGGCAGCCGCTCTTGATGAAATAGTCGGCGCGTTCCTGATACTCAGCGATCTCTTTCTTTACGGCGGAGTAAAACTCCTCCGTCATTTTCTGACGCTGCTTGGCGTCGTCGATGATGTAGATAGAGTTCGCCATCAGGTGCGTCTGGTTGCGGCTGAGCCGGCTAAGCTCGGCGACGAAGTCCTCGAAAATATCCACCTTCTCCATATTATGCCGCGGCACAAAGTAGAGATGTCCGTTGACACTGAGCTTGGTGGATTCCAGCATACGGAGGAAATTCACACAGATGGTCTCCACCTGCCTTCGGTTGGCGCAGCGCTGGTACAGCTCAAACAGCTCCTCCGCCCTACGGCAATAGGCCATGGCATCGATCTGACTGTCATAGGCCAGATTGTCGTAGCTGAAAATCTGGCTGTCCTTATCGTAGCTGATGTTGGCCAGCTTCTCATATTGGTTGGTTTCCTGGTGCATGGTCTCCTTTACCAGCTCACGGGAAATAACGCTGTCGGAAATACGCCGGTTATCCCGGCAATAGATCTGATAAATATGGCGTTCACCGTATTCCTCGCTGATGATCCTGTCCCGTACATCGCCGGTGGCGCTGCGGAAAGCGTCGGACACCGACAGGCGGTTGCCGCCTGCGTAGGGGATGTTCATATCCGCACAGAGCTGGCGCAGATCATCCTTGTCCACTAAAACACTGGGCAGAGAGAAATACAGCAGCTTTCCCAGCATATTCTGACTATCGCCGGATGCGGCGGCCGTCATGTCTTTAAATTTAAGTTCTGTCATATAGCATGTCCTCCTCATTGTGCCGCGGCGCGGCTGAGATAGTAGTCGTCGATCCCCTTATACGCCGGATTCCAGACGTATTTGGAGTAGCGTATGCCACGGATGCTCTGCACCTCCTGACGGATAGACTGTATGGCACGCCGCACCTGCGGATTGGTCATCTGATCCATGTCCATTGCCTCCACCGCCTCGGTCACGCCAAGGCTTATCAGCGTATCTTTCAGCCCGTGGAGGGCAAAGACACCGCCGATGCAAACGAACAGGGCGTCGTTGTCCAGATAGCTGGCCACGTCGCCTTTCAGCGGCCCCTCCGTAATATAGGCGCGTTTGCTGGCGGTGCTGCCGGTGACGTGCGTCCATGAATAGCTGCGTGTCCCATTGGGGGCATTGCGGCTGGAGAGCCATCGGTACTTCCGGCCCGGCTCACCTTCGTCGAGCCGTATCTTCATACCCTGTATCAGACCGTCCTTATTACGGACGGGGATCAGGAAACCGTTGGGTCCGGACAGTGTCCACTCCCCATAGCTGGTGCGGAAGCCGGGAATGCCTTGCAGGTCATGCCCGGTGCCTCGCAGCAACGCGGCCAGCAGCTTTCGGCCTTCCGGCGTCTGCGGCATACTGCGATATTGGTTTTGGTCGATGCGGTCGTCGGAAAGGCCGCGTTCACGCAGGTTTTCCCGATGCTCTGCCGAAAGCGTCAGAAGTGAGAGCATATCCGTATATACTTCATGCCGCTGTGCCAAGGGCTTTGGCTGCGGCTCTGTATTTTGGGAGCTGGGCTGTTGGGGCATGGGGTACACGTTGCCGCCCCTGCTCAGCTCCATATATGCCTCTTTGTTGGTCAGACCGTGCAGCCGGGCATACAGCGAAACGCTGTTGCCGGACGCGCCGCACAGGTTGCAGCGGTACTGGTCTGTATCCACATTGAGGCTCAGATGGTATTTCCCCTTACCGTGGTCACCGCAGAAGGGGCAGCTTGCCTCGACCTCCCGACGCCGAAGCGTCGAGGGGTCAAGGACAAGCCCGCACCGTCTGGCCGTGTCTACGATGGGGATCTTTTCATAGGCACGAGCCAGAGGGCACACCTCCTTCCCGTGCCGCTTATGCGGCGGTGGGCATTGCGGTCAGGATCGGATTCACCGGTCTGACGGACAGCTCCGCCTTGCTGACACATTTCGCCATAATGACCTGTCCCGTGGGGCGCACATTGGCGAGATCGTCCACCGACTCCATGTTATCCACGAACTGCGGATAGTTCCTGCCGGTGAGCCGCTTCATCAGCTCCGACACCTCCATGCCCGCACGGATCTTCTCCGAGAGGGAGAGCCAGTCATACCGCCGCCCATTATAGGTGAACTTGAATGCGTCCTTGACCTCGCCGGTGGATTTCACCACGTCGTAGAGCGAGATCTCCACACGGTTCATCTTCAAGGCGGAGAAAGTCATCTCTGCCCGCTTGCTGATGTACTGCGCCAGATATTGCAGCTTCAGCTTACACTGGTCGATCTCCGCACGGGCCGCTTTCAATTGGCTGTCCAGATCACCGGATGCGGGTGTGGCTTTCTCAATGGCGGAGATGTCCGCACGAACCTGCTGCAATTCCTCACGGCAGGCAAACATACGGTCATATTCCTCCTGAGAGAGCGCACCGAACTCCAGCTCTGCCGCCAGTGCCTGCATTCGCTCCTGAAGCTGCTGTGCCTCGGGACGGGTTGCATCCGGTTCAGCGGCTTCCTTTGCCTCCTGCAAGGTTTCTTCCAATTTGGCAATATCGTCCTTCTGGAATTGCAGAAACGTATCCCGTGCTTTTTTCTCAAGGGCTTGCAGCTCCTCCAGCTTGGCACGCTCTGCCTGACCTGCCTCTACGATCTGCTTGATAGATGTCCGAAAAGCATTCTGCATCGCGGGCAGTTCGTCCGCCGTTACGGCGCGGCGGCAGGTGGGGCATTGATAGCCGGGCTTGAGCTGGCTGCACTGCTCCTTTTCCTGCTGATATTGGCTGCCCAACTGGCGTATCCTGGCGTTGACCTGCGCGGTGGCCTCCGCATACTTAGGCGTGTAGACCGCTGCTTTTCGAGCGGTCAGCTCCTGCGTCAATGCAAGGATGCATTCATCCGAGGCTGTAGGTATTTGCCGTTGATTTGCCAAATCACTATAACGGGCACTGAGGTCTGCCAGTTCATCGTTCAGCGCGGCAATATCCACGCCGGCAAACTGCTTACTTTTCAGTGCCTGTTCCTCGTTCCGGAGGGTATCCTCCTTTTCCCGCAGCTCCCGCAGGGCGGTTTTGCTGTTCTGCTGCTGGGCGGTGGTCATATCCTGCTGCCCGGTGAGGTACAGGACGTTGTTTTCCAGCTCCCGAATGGTCTCCCGCAGCTTCCGGCTCTCCACCTCCGGCGAGAGCAGCGGCTCATCCCGCAGGGCTTCCACGACGGGGCCTGCCATCTGCGCCAGAATGTCCTCCTTGGTGAGCGCAGGCAGATACCGTTGGAGAAGGTTCTTGCCATCGCTGCCCAGTTCCTCGATAAAGTACAGCGGATTAAAGATGGACAGGAACACATCCCGTTCTCCGAAAAGGTCGGTGAGATCCACCTGCCGCACCTCGCAGCCATCATAGGTGATGGTCATACGGTTGCTCTTACGGGCGCGGGACAGCTCGTGGAGCGTCCCGTTTTCATCCACAAAGCGCATGCGGATGAACAGATCCGGATTATCCTCGCTGTGGAGCCGGTCAATGCGGTGCTCTCCGAAGAAGGGCAGACCGGTGACAGCAAAGGCAATGGCATCCGCGATGCTGCTCTTGCCGCGCCCGTTGCCGCCCGTAATGACGGTGGGATCGCCAAAGGTCAGGTCGGTGGGCTGACTGTAGGACTTGAAGCCCTCCATATGCAGGGCCGTGATCCGAAACGATTTGAGTTTTTCCATCAAAAGCTCTCCTTTCTCATGCGGCGTCCTTCTGCTGAATGACCTCAAAGCTGTCCAGCAGAAAGAAAACCACATTGTCTTTTTTTACCATGCGTTTTTCCACATGGTATAGCTTCGCACCCTTTTGCAGCTCCGGGTGATTCCCCATGGCGTATGCGTAGCAGCGTTTGCCCTCCGGGGCTTCCAGAATAAGCTGCACGGTTGTTCCCGCGGCCTTGGCCTCCAACACGGTGTACTCGCAGGCAGGAAACGGAACAACGGTCGTGTCCTCCTGTGGATTTGGCGGGTCTTTCTGCGTCGTGGGCTTTGCTGTGGGGGCAGGGGCCTGTTCCTCCGTGCGCAGGGCGGGGATCAACAGGGATTGGATGCCGCAGGCTTTCGCCGGCGTCAGGCCGAGACTTTTTAACGTCTCCAGATACCGGGCGTCCAGCTTACCGCGCTCTGTGGGCTTGATGATGAAGCTCTTGCCCTTCTTCTCCACGTTGACCCAAACGGTGTCCATACTATAGAGAACACGACCGATGCCCCACTGGTTGGCGGCACGCTTCATGGAATCGGATAATCCGCCCTTGATGGGTTCGATATCCGAGTCCTCGGCGCCGTCCCATTTGGTGATCCAGCCGCGCTCCTCAAAATAGAGGGAGATGCCGCAAAGCTGTGACTCTCGTTTGCCTGTGCTGTGCCACGGCTTGAACTCGTTATGCCAGCGGTCAGGCCCCATAACGTCGTCCAGACGGTTCTGGATCGCACGGTTGGTCACATAGGGTACGGCGATGCCCTGCATCCGATCTTCATAGGCGATTTGCAGCCGCCATTCCAGATCCTCCGCCGCAAAGGGTGCAGCCAGCCGTGACAACAATTCTCTGGGATCATTCATCTGCTACCTCCCATTGATGAAATCAGAAAGTGTTTTGCCGTTTTCTACCAACACATCTGTGTAATAGTAGGCGGGTTCCTTGTCCTTCAGGTGCTCCAGCAGTTCTCTGTGGGGCATATGCAGCCTGTTATCCCTGTAGCGCGGGCCCCATACTTCTGCCACCTGCTGCGGCAGGGCGGCCAATACGATCTGCGAATGGCCCTGCTCTTGCGCCAGCGTGTAGGCGGCGTCCACACGGCGCAGCTCCATGTCAGCCGCCAGCACGAAGGGCTGGCCCTGAAACAGTGCGTCCCAACAGGGACGATCAGGCGGCGGAGGGCGGTAATGGCCTTTCAGAGCCAAGCGCGTCAGCCTCCGTCGGTAATCCGGCTGAGCCATGATCTGAAGCTGTGTCACACCGGTATCGTCGCAGGGCAGAAGATAAACCGACTGCTGGAACCAGTGGGCAGCGGCGCCGTAGGTCATGAGCTTGCTTTCCTCTCCTAGTGTGGGCTTATCCAGCTCGGTAAGCATATCCGAATAGCTTTCGCCGCAAAAAAGGAAGCCGCGTGTTCCGGGCAATTTTGCTGTATTGTTCTGAAAGGCGGACAGCTCATCCATGGGGCAAAGGCAGCCGATGTCCGGACAGACATAGTGCGCGGCACAGAGCAGATTCCCAACGTGGAGGAGAGCCGCCGTGCGGGTGCTGCCCCATGGGTTACGGCCCCGGCCGCGACCGGCAGAGGTGAGAAATAAGGCATTTCCCTCCGCCAGTTCATCCGGCTGTGTAGCATAGACGTTGATACCGGACTGGTAGGCTGTCAGCAGCAGAGAAGCAAGCCGCAGCCGCCGCACAACGGCATCCGCATGGTACGTTCTCGGCGTATCCGGCAGCCATATGGTTCCCGCCAGCAGCCGACGCCCCTCTGCGGTAAGGACCAGAGCCTCACTTTTGCTATGGTATTTGATGAGCTTCATCGTCAGCAGGTTTGATAGCTCTGTCTCGCTGACGACCCGCAGCAGCTGGGCGGGTCGGATATACTGGCACCATCCCAGCAGCCGCAGCGCCTCGATCTCACGCACACAAAAAACCATTCGCACCCTCATTCCTGTGAACGCCGAAAGCACCCTTACACCGTGCCGGTGTAAGGTCACTTTCGGCGTCTTTCTCGCATCAAATCTGTTGGCTCCCCGTAGAAGGCAGTTTATCCACCGCTGCGGGCAGGAACAGGGGCACGGAAAAGCTTGCCGGCAAAAGGCTTTATGGGGCGTATATACCCAACAGATTTTGCTTTCTTAGGAAGCACAGCACTTTGACCTGTTTGGGTGGAAAACCTGTTGGGTATTTCCGTCTCAATATAGCCCCGTAACGCTGTAATCTCCCGATCGTGCGGAGAAGAAATCCGGTGCATCCTTCATGTCCAGCACGGTGATGTGACACACATTCTGGCAGCTCCGTGTGGAGAGCAGTGCTACCGACAGCGTATACTGATCATCGTCGGGGATCACCCTGCCCTTGATGGCGTTGCTGACCGCTTTCCAGCCCTTGTTGTCCTGGTCGAAAATGTGGCGGCCACCCACATCGCTGTATTCCTCGATCACCAGCAGTGCGCTATTGAAATGAGGAAGCTGTCCACCGCAGGCTTCATAGGCGTCCAGCAGCTCCACCAAGGTTTCCGTCAGCCATGTGGGCGGCTGAAACCGGCAGTGGGGCAGCAGTGTATTGATGCGGATATGAAGCCAGTCGATGCCGATACGTTCCACGCTGCCCACCACCTCCAACGGACGAAGGGCGCGCCCCCGTTTATACCCGCCTGTGCCGGGACTCTGCTGCTCGCAGAGGCGGCGAAGCTGCAAGGCGGTATCTTCAAAGCTGCCGCATAACTCCTCCAGCATTTTCTGGAAGGTGCCGGGCGGCAGATTGTCCGCTTGGATCAGCAGCTTGCGGGCGTCTACGGCGGCGTCTTCCGTCAGGCGCTGGATCTCCCGTAAATCAGTTTGTTTGCTCATTTGGTTCCTTTCTTCCGGGTCTGCCGGTCGGTGGGCGATGTGGTAATGGCGTCATACTCCTTTTTCGTGACATGGAAGGCCACGGGGACGTGATTATACCCGATGCACAGCAAGCCCTCCCCGCGCCGGAAGCGTGTGATCTGCCGCACTTCTTCTTCCGAGAGGTTGAGGATCTGCTGGATAAGGCGGGCCTCCTGCTCCTCCATCTGCATGACGAATTTGATACGGCTGGAGTCCAGAATGCCCTTGCCGTACTTACCGCCCTCCAGACTGAATAAGTCCTGCATACCCTGCGTAGAGGTGATAGCGATACCGCCAAGGCCGCGGATGGTCTTGACCATCTCCTGCACATAGGCAGCGGCCAGTGGATTGGAGCCGGCGCCTACCAGACTCCACAGCTCATCCGCGATCAAGGCGGACAGCTCGCCGCCCGCATTCATGATAATGTCGTTGGCCACGTCGATGGCCCAATAGATACCGGGCAGGATCAGATCGTCCGGCATACCGGAGGTGTCCAACACGATATACTTGTTGTCGATGCTGACGTGATTGCGGCGGCCCATAGCGGCGGCAGAGCCGGTCACATAGCGGGTCAGTACCACCGCCAGATGTTTGGTTTCCGGCTTTTCCAGTAGGACATTGTACCAGTCGGGGATGATGGGCATTTCCTTGAATGCTCCGTTTTCATCCACCACGGAGGTGTTGTCGAAGGTGATCCCGTAGCGGTCGTAGCACTCCACCAGTGAGGCGTCCAGATAGTTTTTGTCCTCCTCCGTGATATCCTTCTTTTGCAGGGAGTACCAGATGATGAGCCGGGAAATCTTATCTGCCAGCACGGAATCGTCCCGCGCCGCCAGCTCTTGTATTCCGGCATAGGCGTCCAGTGTCTTGCGGCGGATAGCCATGATATTGGGACAATCCCGCGAGGAGGGGGACAAGCGCAGATACAGGCCGCCCAGCTGCTCGCAGTTGGGGCGGAACTCGTGGCCTTTCTTGGGAATGACGCACACCACGCGCTTTCCCTGCTCCCGCAGGCGTCCGGCCAGGCATTGGAGCGTTACGCTCTTGCCGGCACCGGAGTTGCCGCCGATCCACCAGTTGCCGTTGGTGTATTTGTAGTCGTCGTAAGGGTCGAGGAACACTGGGGACTTGTTGTAGAGATTCAGCCCCAGAAAGATGCCGTTGCGATCGCTGTGCTCATAGGACACAAAGGGGAAAGCCGCGGCTACGCCGGTAGTCAGCGCATTGCGGCGGCTCTTACGCTCAATGTCGGCATCCAGTGTGACCAGCGGCAGTGTGGAGAGGAAGCCTTGTTCATTGGCGTAATCGCAGCGGCGGGCGATCATGTCCACCGATACACATAGCTTCTCCACGGCGGTGACACGCTGCTCCAGCGTATCCGGATCATCTGCCACTACTTCAATGAGGGTGTGCATATAGTAGAAGTCCTCACCCTGCCGGTTCATGACGTCCTTCAGGTAGAGACCGGAGGTGATGGCACTGTCCAGTTCCTCATAGTCCTGACGGGTATCTCCCACATCCCGCATTCGACTGCGGTTGAGCATGGTGGTCTGCGCAATTTTGGAGAGGATCTTTTCCCGGTTCTGGCGGGTAAAACTGAAGCTGACATTGACCCCCTCGCCCGCCTCCACCAGCGGCGCAAGCCAGCAGGAGCCGACTGTGGTGCTGTAGCCATAGCCGGTGATGTAGAGATAGGCATGAAAAACGCCGTCCACTACGATGTAGTCACGGCTTTCCGTATCAATGGCGGTGGGGGAGAGAATGTCCAGAATGGTGGTAGAGCCGGCTTCCAGCTCGGAGAGATCCGGCCTTTCCGGACCGAACAGCAACCGTTTCAAAAGCGGCTGCTTCTTGATAACAGGCTCGGCTTCTGCCGGTGGTACGGGTTTCTTTTGCTTTTTCATGGTAATACTCCTCGTATGATAGATGGTGTCCGTTTCAAAAACATAAAATGAAACGCATCAAAAACATAAAACAAAATCATTCAAAAACATAAAACGAGATTGACGTAAATAGAATTTTTGCGTATACTATAGAAGAACAGGAGGTGCAGCGTTATGCAGCAATACTTGCCACGAATCGTAGACCGTGAACTGGCCTTGAGGTTAGAGGCGTTTGGCGCAACTTTGATTGTCGGCCCCAAGTGGTGCGGAAAAACAACAACGGGTCAGCAGCAGGCGAAGAGTATTCTGCGGATGCAAGACCCAGACAAAAAGGCAGCCTATCTTGCGACTGCTGAGGCGAAACCTTCGTTGCTTCTTAAGGGTGATAACCCGAGACTGATTGACGAGTGGCAGATTGCCCCCGTCCTTTGGGACGCTGTGCGAACTGCGGTAGACATCCGGCAGGAAGAAGGCCTGTTTATTCTGACGGGCTCCACCTCCGTGGATGATAAGAAGATCATGCACACGGGGACAGGACGAATCGCCCGCCTGAAAATGTATCCCATGAGCCTGTACGAGTCTGGCGAATCCAATGGACAGATTTCGCTGAAAACGTTGTTTGACCGGTCAGATGCGGATATTGATGGGATCACAAGCCCGCTCTCTATCGAGCAGTTGATTTTTGCCGCGTGTCGAGGAGGATGGCCTGCAACGCTGCGCAGAAAGAGCCATGAGGCTCAGCTTTTGACTGCACGGGAATATATTACAAATATTTGTGAGTCTGATGTTTCCACAGTGGATGGCGTACAACGAAACCCCGTCTGGACCAGCCTGATCCTACGTTCCTATGCCCGGAATATCTCCACACTGGTGAAGAAAACCAATATCCTGAAGGACGTGTCCGCCAATGCGGACGGTATAACTGCCCCCACATTGGATTCGTATCTGAACGCGTTGGAACGCCTTTTTGTGATAGAGGACATTGATGCGTGGTGTCCAGCTATCCGCTCGGCAACAGTAATACGATCCGGTAAGAAACGAGGTTTTACAGATCCGTCCATTGCCGTAGCCGCTATGGGGCTTACCCCCGAGTATCTGGAGCAGGATCTAAAGACCTTCGGCTTTATCTTCGAGTGTCTTGCCATCCGAGATCTGAAGGTCTATTCCTCAGCTTTAGGTGGAAAGGTATCTTATTATCATGACCGGCTTGATTTGGAAGCAGACTGTGTATTGCATCTTTCTGATGGAAGGTACGCGCTGATAGAATTTAAGCTGGGCAGCCGTGAGATTGAAGAAGGCGCTCAGCATCTGCTTGAAATCAAGAATTTGGTCCATCAAGCCATTGAAAACGGCACGACCAGCCTGCGGGAACCAGATTTGTTAATGGTCATTACAGGCGGAGAAATCGCGTATACCCGGCCTGATGGGGTGAAGATCATTCCGATTGGCTGCTTAAAGGACTAAGGCTAATTTGACGGGAAAGGGCATCGCAGCAGCGATGCCCTTTCATTGTATCTGCGCCTCATATACGCCATGCACCGCCGTGGTCATGTCAAACACGCCCTCCGGCAGCTTGGCGCGCTGGCTGGTGCGCTTGTTGATGATCTCATAGAGCAGCTCCAGCGCAAAGTCATCCGCATAGCGCGGCTCCTGCACCTCCAGTTCACACAGATCCAGATAGCGGCGGGCAGTGTCGGCCTCCTCGTTGAGCCGCTGGATAATGCCCTGTACGGTGTTGGGGGACGCCCGCATCTGCGATTCATACTGGAATACCATAAAGAACCGGTGCTGCAAGGCATTGCTGGCCACACCCATGCCGATGTCCTGAATGTTGTCCTGGATCATGTCACGGCAATAGGCGTTGTCCTCGTTCTTTGCGTACTCCTGCATCCGCTCAACGTAGCGTGATATGTCGGCAGGCAGCGTCCGTGCCTCAAACTGCATGTGATCCGGCGCGATCTTCAGATATGCGGCAAAGGCTTCCACAATGGCCTGCCGGTCCTCAGCAGACTTCAGGTAGATGTTCACCGGTACGATCTCAAGGATCTTGATAAAGCGGTTGTCCTTTGTGATAACCACGCCGCCGATGATATTCTTGACGGGCAGCCAATCCTGAATGCTGCCCTGATAGCTGGCGGTAGTGTTGGTCTCCACACAGCCGCCAAATAGCGCTTTTTTGATACTCATGCCGTTACCACTCCTCTGAAAAACATCATGCGCCTGCGGCAGTGCCATGCCCACCAGCCCTTCAGCCATCGTGTCAGACTGTCGTCGCTGACACCCATCAGCCCAAAGCCGCCGATGGGGACGACCAGCGAAACGGTCACGATGATCTTCGGCGTCAGGGAGAAGGGCAGATATGTCAGGCACACATACAGCACCGGCAGGCATAAAAGAAGGGCCTCGATGAGATTGCGGATCTCAAACAGGCCCAGGATCCGTCCAGCATTGGTAAAGTTGACTGGGATATAGTAGGTGTCAGTGTTCATCCTCGACCTCCTTTGCGGGCTGCAAAAGCCGCCCTTTATAGGTTTGATATTCTTGCTTCAGTTTCTCCGGCGCATCGTCCCATTCCGCCAGCAGCCGCTCCATACCGAGGCAGAGCAGACGCTCGTGGTACTCGGTGGGTGGAATATCCGTCAGCTCCATGCGGCTGAGGTGCTGGTTGCTGATGTTCATGCGTCCGGCAAGAGCGTTCAGTGTGATCTTATATTTGATGCGCAGAACGCGCAGACGGGTAGGAACGTACATTATCCGGCCTCCCTGTATTCGATGTAGGGGATGCGGCACCAGCCCTGCCAGCCGCGGCCCGCGACCTCCGTCCGTACCACGCCGTACTTGGTGCCCATGGCCTCCACCGCGTAGCCGTTGCCTACATAGACGCCGATGTGGCCCTGTTTCCATAGAGCGATGCCCACAAGCTCCGGCATGGTGTCCATTGTTCCCGCCATACCGGCCTTCTGGGCGTTGGCGTACATCCGGTCAGCGCCCACATCGGGCATTCCGTTCGTGCCGTAGTTGATGGAGCCGCTGGCGGCGTCAAGCCACCCATAGCCTTTGATGAGTCCGATGCAGTCCGCCGTGCGTCGGCCCAGCCAGTTGGCGCGGATAAAGTCCTCATATTTGCCGACGCCCTCCGGATACTGCTGGAGCTTATAGTTGAACAGAGCTTCTGTCAGGACATTTCCATAGGTACCCCAGCAATAGCCCCAGTTGTTCTCCCACGCCTGCATGGCGTAGGCGGCAAGGTCTACGTTATTCTTGGTGGAGGGGCTGACAAAACCGGACGTATCAATGGTGTCGCCGTAGCTGCCGCCGTGCTCATAGTCTCCGGTATAGCCGGTGTCACCGCTGTAATTGGGACGGTATGGCGCGTAATATTCCGCGTATTCCTCCAGCGCATTGCTCTCGGTCAACACCTCATACAGCGCACCCGCCCATGTGCGGGCGTCTTCCTCAAAGGAGAGCTGATCCATAAATGTCTCCGGGTCAAGGTGGTCAATTTTGATGACCAGCGTTCGCTTGAGCAGGCCGCCGAACTCGAAGATGTTCAATGTCGGCTCATAGCGGAGCCGTGAGGTTGCCAGCGACAACACGGCCTCCGTGGTCATTACCTCCAAGTCCTGTTGATAGGCCACAGAGCTGATAGCAATGAACCGACGCAGGTCATCCTCATCAAAGTCGCTGTTGATCTCCACCCCGTCGATCTCTATGCCCTCCTCTTCATATTGCTGGATAAGGCTTGTCACGATGGCGTCGATCTGCGTATTCTCAAAGTCCTCCAGATTCATATAGAACCCGCCCAACGTCATGGCTTGCCCTGTCATGCGGGCAACGGATGCCGTCCCGGAGGAGGAAAAGCCAAAGAAGATATTGGGGAGATAGGCGAAAATCAGCATAGGCAGCGCGATCAATGCCACCAGTACCCAGATTGCCAGCTTGGCGAGAAACGGCGCGGCCTCCTTTGCCGCCGCCACGGCGGCGCCGTGGACACCGCCCGCTGCGGCTGCCTTGGCGATCCTCGCGGCACTGACAATGCGCCGTGCCATGTCGATGCCGCTGTGCTGACGCTGATTATCCTGCATGGTCATCGTCCTTTTTCTTGTCGGTCCGCTTGCTGCTCTTGGCGTCCTTCGGGACAGAGCGGCCCGATACGGTGGGCTGTTTCACCTGCGTAGGGATATGCGGCGTCTGCTTGGGCGTACCTTGGGTATTCTTCGTGGGGCTGACGGTCGGCCTGCGGGTGCTGTGGCTCATTCCTGCGATATCGTGACGAACCCCGCTGCGTTGTCCGGTGGGCACAGCAGCGGGGGCAGCACTCCGTTCCTGCGGTATCGTGCTGGAGCGCGGCGCCTTGGTCGGAGTTTTGGCGGACGTGGGAGCCGGACGCGCGGTTTTTCCCGCCACGGTGGAACGGGCGGGGCCGGTATTCCTGCTGTATCGGCTCTCAAAAGCAGAAGTAGCCGTATGCTGCTGCGCACCCGCCTGCACATGGTTGCTGCGGCTGACGGTATGGCCCGCTTTTCCTGCGGTATCGGAGGGCGCGATCTTCTGCTCTCCGGGGACATGGCTCACAGGACGGCGTGTACCGGGCATGACAAAGCTGCGGTCTGCCGCTGCGGACGCTGTCTGCGCGGCCGGTTCCGCACCGAATGCCCGCGGCTCAGTCTGACGCGGCGAGCTGCCGGACTGCTGCTCGGAACGTCTGCTGTCGGCAAAGGTGTTGACCGTGTTGACGCCACCATGATAGCGTCCGCCGCTGGCGGGCTTGCTGCCGAGCTTGCTGCCGGATTTTGTCTGCGTCTGTGCGCCGGTTTTTCCTGCGGCAGTGTTCTTGCCTGCGGTCTGCACAACACGGGAGGCCATCGTTCGCGCCACCGTATAGGTCAGCACACCGGGGAAGGAACGGCCCAGAGAATCGCCGGTAATAGCGGGATTCAACCCGATCCGCGTGATGATGGCATCGCTCTTCTTGGCTACCTTGACTACGGTAAGTACCATCACGATCCACGGCAGTACATCCAGTCCGCTGGGATAGAAGGACAGGATCGACAGCAGCATTTTGACGAACACCACATTCATCACCATCAGCAGACACATGGAGCCGTACATCCGGCACCAGCCGGAGAAAATATCCGAGGTGCTGCGGCTGCCGCCTACGCCGAAGGCCAGCGGCGCCATGATGGTCAGCACCGCCAGAATAAAGTATCGTTCCGCCATCTCAAAGAACAGCTTGCAGGACTGGAACATGACGATAAGACCACAGATAATGACCAGCAGCCACGAAGCGGTCAGACCGGCGAAGATGCCATCATCCGGCAGCTTGATAGTCGCGGCGTCCGGCATCTGCACCATGTCAATGATAACCGAGGTCATATTCAGGCAGACATCGCAGATCTGCGGACTGACCACCAACAGGAAAGAAAAGACGAAGGTACGGGTGAACAGCAGCTTGGGATCGTCGGCCTCAAAGCCTACTCCTGCCATCATGCTGCGGGTGGCCTGAAACACCAGATTGCCCAGCAGCAGCGCCCAGCCCACACCCAGCATGATCTGCCGGATGGTCGTGATAATGGGCATGTGCGTTTCCAGATAGGCAAAGTCGAGGCTCATCAGGTCAAACAGCACCGAGGAGAAATACTCCCAGCATTCCAATATCAGTCCGTATGTCCACTCCAAAAAGCCCCGAAAGAGCAGCTCAAGCATAATCGGTCACCCCTCCCATTCGAGGAATGTGATATTTCACGGCTCCAGTGTGGCAAGTCCCTGAAACAGCGGAACAACATAGGCGATGAACGCGCCGATGCCGTTGATGATGGCCCACGCCAGCCAGATGCGCTTCAGCCAGTCCCATGCCTGATCCGATTTCTGCTGGGTATTGGACATCTTCGCACCGATCACGGCGATGGCGGTCATAAGACCTGCCAGCACCGTGCTGACCGAGGCGATGTGGGTATAGATGTCCTTGATGATCCGGCTGGCCGCTGTCCACATATCCTCCACGGCGTAGACGGGAACCAATAAAAAAAGCCCTGTCAAAAACAGGACACAGCAAAAGAGATAGACCTTGTATGCGGTTTTCATGTTCATTCAGTTTCCTCCATAGTGGCAGATGGTTCGTTTTCTTGCAGGATATCTGATAAATGCGCGGCAAAGACACGCATGAAAATGGGGAGAATGTCCTTGCTGCCTGACAGCCACCAGATGGTGTCAGGCAGACCGCGGCGCATAGCGTCATAGGACATGGATAGTGCCAGCAGTGCTTGGCGGGGCCGGTTCTCTGCTTCTTCGCTGATGATGTGCTGGCAGACACCCGCCGCGCTCTCGTGGCTCTCTACGGAGTCGCAGAGCTGGTCGTAGTAAAGTCCGGCGCTGACATAGGCCAGCGGTCGGATAATGCGCTCATCCGGCGTTCCATCGGGTGTGAGCAGCCCCATCCGCCGCAGCCGCATGGCGGCGGAATCATCAAAGGGCGTGGTAATATGCGGCGGCATTCGTTGTGCGTGCATGGTGATCCTCCTTGGTGTGTCATGGTTTCATAAAACGATAATGTTTACCATGTTATGCAAATCGGGCGTTATATTAGTGCGTTAACGATTGATAAGAGTCTTTTGTGTTAAACTTTTATTGAAAACTTTGTCATAAATTGATAAAATATGTAATAACTCATTGGAGGTGAACGCAAATGACTGAATCCGAACTTTATGCTGGCATTGCAACAACTTTGTTAGATAAATTTGCTGGGCGCATTATTAAAGGGCTAACAGATCCTGTGAAGAAAGCATGGGAACAATTCAAGATTGATTTTGATATTGTTTTTCGCGATTATTTGAAGAACTCAGTTGAAAAATATGGTAAAATAAAGACAATTTTATATCGTACAGAACCTAAACCTCTTAACGAGTTTTTTGAATGTCCAAACTTGCGCAAGGGACGAAGCACGATTGTAAGCGGAGAGTCAATAGATGATCTCTTAGACATTTCTCATTTCCTTATTATCGAAGGCACAGGCGGAATTGGTAAATCTACATTTCTCAAGTATGTTTTTTTAAAAGAAGTATCAAAAAGAGAATATATACCCGTGTTTATTGAACTAAAAGACATAAATCAAGTTGATGGTGAATATGAAATCAGTGATTTCATATTCCAGAAGCTCTTTGATTTGGGAGGTACTATGAAAAAAGAGTGTATGGACTATGCTCTTCAATCAGGGTGTTTTCTTTTTTTGCTTGACGGATATGATGAAATATCCACAGATAAAAAAGACGCTTTTCTTCGCAAATTTGAGAGATTTTGTGACAGATTTCCCGATAATTATTTTATTGTTTCATCGCGCCCCTATAGCGAGTTTGTTGAATTCCAGAGGTTTTCTGTTTTAACCCTTTGTAATTTAAGTAAAGAGCAAGCGCTGTCTTTAGTAAATAAAATTGAATTCGATATCGAGATAAAGCAGCGATTCTTAGAGGCACTTGATAAAAAGCTGTATAAGAGGCATCAGTCTTTTGCATCGAATCCATTATTGTTAAATATAATGCTATTGACTTTCGATAACTATGCGGAAATACCAGAAAAACTACACCTTTTTTATGCAAATGCGTTTGAAACACTCTATTCAAAGCATGATGCAACAAAGTCTGGTTTTCGCCGGGAATTAAAGTGTGGCTTATCATATGATGCCTTTAAAAAAACGTTTGCACAGTTTTGCTTTATAACATATTATCAAGGGAAGATTGAATTAACACATGACGAAGTTGTAACGATATTAGGCAAAATTGGTGCAAGAATGGTTGGGTTTAACCATCAAAACTATATCTTTGATTTAGTTAATTCGATATGTGTATTATATAAAGATGGGCTAAATTACAAATTTACACACAGATCCTTCCAAGAATATTTTGCAGCGATCTTTTTGAAAGAGCTTCCCGATCAGGACATGGGTAAAATTGGAACTAGTCTTGTGAAGAAAGATTACTACCAATCGGCACATGATAGCGTTTTCCCAATGCTATATGACATGGCTGAGCAACGCTTTGAACAGAATATTTTGTTGCCATTTGTAATTGAGTTCGAGACTGTATGCGAAAAAGCCGATAAATATGATTTTTATTATGAAAAAATAGAGCCGGTGATTGAATTTGATTATGCGTATTCCGAGAATTCTGAAGATAATCCCAGATTATTTTTATACGGCTATTTTGACAAAGATCCTGTAAGTTTCATTTACTCAATGGCCAATCATTATCGAAATAGAAGTCAAGTCTGTCTTGAGCGAAGTGCAAAAGCCGAAAAACGCTTACTGGATTTGTTAACCAATAAATTTGGCAAAAGTTTAGGAGAAAGAGTAGAGATGTCCAGTTTGGACGATAAAGAAGTTTACTCGTTATTTAAGAGCACATGGATAGGAGAGCAGTTAAACACTATGGCCAAGTTAAGAGAAACGCTTGAACACAGGCGCAGAAGAGAAACGCAGGATTTGTTCGGCTTTCTTGACGGATAATTACCGTTGGCAAGTTGCTTGGATTTTAAAATGGTAAGTACCCGGCTTTTCTCTGCGGTATATAATGCAAAGGGCCCGATACCTTGCGGTATCGAGCCTTTTTGTATGAAAACGGTTATGCCTGTGGTGTCAATGCTTTGATGGCTTGTTGGTTATGCTGCTTGCCGATCAGGTAGAGAAACGCATAGGCGGGAATGCGATAGAGGCTTGTAGCGCCTCGTTCAGATAGTCCGAAGTCTGTGGGGTTCTTTGAAATGACGTAGCCGGGGGTATCCGCCATGCCGTAGATAATGATCCCGTTATCATCCTTCACGGTGGAATTATTTCTCATCTTTGCCTCAATATACTGAATTGGTTGGCCTGCATATTGAACGGCTACATCAATTTCGGCCCCTTTGCTGTCTCGAATATAGCCTACTTCATAGAGTGTGTTTTCGCTGACAAAAAAGTCTTTGACATGCTTAAATACCGCGGTTTCTAATGCAAAGCCCAATTCGGAAGGCTTGATATAGATATCGGCTCCCAGTACGACCGCACCGCGAATGCCGCTATCTGCAACATAGATCTTGTTTCTGGCCTTCAACACCTGCTTGCCCTTGATATTCAGCTGAGGACTGATGTTGATGAGGTTGGCGTCGGCCAGATACCCGATATATTTCTCTACCGTAGGACGGGATACCCCATCAAACTCCTTGCACATTGCTTCAATATTGATGATACTGGAGGAGTTGTAACACAAATAGACAAAGACTTTTTCTAGTTCGTCAATGCTGCGGATATCATGGACGCGAGGTAGGTCGTGTTTAATGGCTCGATCCATAACATCTTCACGAATCAACTTCTGCGCATATGGAACATCCTCTGTTTTTACCAGTTCAGGGAATCCACCGATTTGCATATAGCGCATCAGATGGATTTGCAGGTCGGACAGTCCCATCATAAGCTGTGTTTGCTGCTGCTTACTTAGCGTATGGATGCGAAATACATCATCCACGCTCTGGGCCTTGCTGATTCCCTTTAATGCACAGTACTCATAAAAGGAGAGCGTCGTAACTTTGATAACAGTCCATCTGCCGGCACCGCTTTCACGCACGTTGTCTTCGATGGCGGCACTGGCGGAGCCGGTGGCTACTGACCGCATATCCGGATTCATGTCATAAGCCATTTTCAGATAATTGGTCCAGTCCTTATCAAATTGAACCTCATCTACAAACATATAGAAATGTGCATCATCTGAAATGTTGTTTTTATAGATGTTCAATATCTGATCCATCCCGGCCATACGGATCAAAGGATGATCAAAGGTAAAGAACAGAATGTTCTGTGGCTTCACGCCCTGCTCCAGCAGATCGTGGATAAGCTGATACATGATTGTGGTTTTCCCGGTTCGTCTTGCGCCACTCATCACAACGATCCTGCGCAAATCGCTGAGAAGTGATTTGCGGCAGGTGTAGTAACTGCTGCGGTGAAACTCCTTGACAAACGCTTTCGGTACTACGCCATTCTGCCACCACGGATTGAATGTCGTTAGAATTGAAAGTATATTTTCTTGACTGACAATCGCCATATAAACACCTCCAACGGAGTCATTATATGTTGTATCATACCGCTAATTTGAATCATTGTCAACAATAATTATAAATATACTTTGAATAAAGGCGATAAAAACGAAAGCATATTTTCTTTCAGACTATCAAAGAAACTGACGATAACTTAGGTGATACCACCCAAGCTACCAGAACTGCTTTTATCTGGAGAGAGTTGCACGCTTATGTGCCGTTTCCTTCAGAAACTCTAAAAACATTTCCTCTAATTCCGCCTCGCTGCCGATCTGCTCTAAATACGGTGCAAACTTTCTGCGGTCAAAAGTTATCTTCTTGGATGGTGCGGAACGCTTCTTATCTGTGGCGGCGCGGGCTTCACGCCAAGCGGCGTAGATGGACTGCTTATCCGCTGCGGGCGGCTGGCATTTCTGTGTGATGTGGTTCATGGCGGCCTTGTTCAGCCGATACCCTTCAACGCGGCACATCTCCACGAACGCCTCCTGTGAGGCTGCATCGTAGTCGGCAATCATATCCGCGCAGCTCAGCGGCAAGTTCCGGGGATTGTTTTCCAGAACATCCGCCAGTGGCGGGATCAGACCCGCCAGCTTGACAGCCTTGCGGATCTCATATTCTGTAACGCCGAAGAAATCTGCTACGATTTCACGGGCGTTGTACCTTTGGCGATTTTCGCCAAAGGTTTCCGGTGCCGCATTGCGTTGACCGTTTCGGTTTTTAGCCTCCAGCATAGCCTTGTATGCTTTGCCGCGCTCGATAATGGTCAGTTCTTGCCGCCGCAGCAGATTGGTAGCTGTGGCGATGATGATGGCGCGGGCATCATTGGCCGCGACGACTTCAGCAGGAATTGTGTCATGCCCGGCCATGCGCCATGCGGCGGTGCGATTGTGTCCGGCCAGAATCTCATATTCATCACTGTCGGGAATACTCCTGACGATAATGCGCTCCAGCAAGCCTTGCTCAAGAAGCTGCTGGGAAAACGCCCGCAGTTTTTCCGGGGGATACGGGTGAAATCCGATATCGGTGGTAAAAAAGGGACGCAGCTTGTCTACCGGAAGCTCGCGGATCGTAGAAGCTGCCACGGGAAGCGGATCGATAAGACTTTCATAAGCTCGGTTGCCGATCTCCATTTCAGAGACCTGCTGGGCAGCGCTCATGCGCTGCTTCAGCAGGTCTTTCATGTTGCTGCTTTTAGCCAAGCGACAACACCTCCCGCGCCAGACTGCGGTAGGACTCCGCGGCGGGGTTCTTCGGCGCGTAGTCCAGAATGCTCATACCGGCGGCAGGGCATTCCGCCACCTTGATGGTCTGCTCAATGGGGCGCTCAAACACATGAAACGCCTCGCCGTAGACTTCGCCGACTGTTGCCCGAACGCTTTGGCAAAGTTGCGGTCGGGATTGATACATGGTCAGCAGGATACCGGCGATTTTCAGCGAGGGATTGAAGTGGGCCTGCACCGTGCGTACCAGTTCCAGCACATCGGGGATACCCTCGCTGGCAAGATAGTGAGCCTGCACGGGAATGATGCAGTAATCTGCGGCGGTCAGTGCATTGACCGTCGGCAGTTCGTGCTTCAGTCCGCAGTCGATGATGATATAGCGATAGGTGTCGCGCAAGGCGTCTGTGATATGCTTGAGCATTGCTTCGCAGCTGCGGCTGCTATCGCCGTAGGGCTGATACTGAGATAGCTGCATGATTTGCAGCCGGGCCGCGGCATCTGCAAGTCTGCGATTGGCGGGAATAATGTCCATGCCGGTATCGCTATGTAGGATGGCCTTTTGCAGATGCTGCGCAATGTCCTCCGGATAGTCGATGGCGGCCAGCAGCAGAGAAGCCAGTGTGTGCTTCATCTCGCCGGCGGTATATCCCAGTGCCGCAGTCAGATTGCCCTGCGGGTCGTTGTCAATGAGCAGGACTTTCTGCCCTTCGGCGGTCAGCGCGGCGCCAAGGTTCAAGGCCGTCGTTGTTTTGCCAACGCCACCCTTGGAATTTGTAATGGTAATGATAGTTGAATCCTTCATAAATAGAAGCTCCCTTCAAAAATGAGACCTGAATCGATCTGCTTGAGATGATCACCTCCCTTGGGCAGCTGCGGTGGATTTCGTATTGCGCAAATACGGCCTATTTCATGTCAGTGAAAATAGGGACAACACCAGAAACCCCTAAATCAAGGCTTTCCTGTGTTGTCCCTATTATATATCACTCACATGCCCTGAACGATGCCGCCGGTGGCGGAGAGCAGGGCGGGGTCGGTGATGCGGAGGAGCAGGTTGCGGGTGGGCTCGTCCGCGCCGTAGAGGCGGACGAGCTCCACACGGTACTCCCGCACATCGCTGCCGGAGACGGTGGCGAGGATGGTGGCGGGGCCGGTGGTGATCTGGCCGGCAGCGGCCACGGGGACAGGCGTGCCGCCGGAGAGGAAGTCCGGGTCGGCCACGGTGCCGAAAATGCCGCCGCTGCTGTTGACGGTGACGGTGCCCACATCGCGCTGGACGGAGAAGTCGCCCTTGAGCTCGCCGGGATCGCCCTTGGCACCCTTTTTCACCGCTTTGACGGTGGTCTCCATGATGGCGCCGGAGGCCAGAGGCATGAGCTGGGCGGTATCCACGTCGGTGATGCCGTGGCCGAGGGCACCGTACTGACCGGTGGCGGGGTCGTAGTAGGTCAGGGTGCCGATGCCGGCCATGCTGTCACGTATCCAGGCACCCAGCTGCCAGACACCGTTATTTTCGCGGGCACAGGCGGTGAGGGCCAGAGCGTCCGCGCCGCGGCGGACGGAGAGGACAATGGGCGCGCCGGCCGTATCAGCCAGAAGATCCTGGACCTGCTCGGTGGAGCCGACAGCGGCGCCGTCCATGGCGGTGATGATATCGCCCTGACGAAGGCCGCAGGCGCGGGCGGGCGTGGGGCCATCGGCCAGAGCCACCACCAGAACGCCGTCCGCAAAGAGTTTGATGCCCACCGCCTGACCCAGGGGGATCACGGTGCGCTCCGCCGGGGCGGCCCAAGCCTGCTGCACGCAGAGGGAGAGGGCAAACAGCGCCGAGAGCAGCCAGGCGGAGAGACGATGGGAGGCGGGGATATGCCGTGGTTCATACAAGCGTCTCACCCCTTATTTTATTGTGATGTTTCCCGTTTTTGCCGTTGAACGGGCGAAAACGGGGTTTGTTTTGTCGCCGGTGACAGGGTTACTTTGTGTCAAAAGGGCGCAGAACATGAGGTGCAAATTCAGGGGGAAATGTGTATTTTTTTCTTTTGTTTTTTTGCGGGGCTTTTTATGCGCCTGCGGGCGCGGGGAAATGGCAAAGGCACCCACGAGGGGTGCCTTTGCTGTATATTCGCCCGGCGCCGGGGTCAGAAACACCGGGAGAATACCTTTTTAATGCCGCTTTTTGGCGGTGCAGGCCAGACCGGTGAGGGACGCGAGGGCCGGACCGGCGTAGAGGAGAACGCCGGGGTCGGCGGTCTTGGGGGAGTCCTTCTTATTCTCGGCCGCGGAGGGGGCGTAGTAGTAGGCACCGCTGCCCGTGGGCTGCTGCGAGCTGCCGCTGAACTGGACAACACCGCTGTTCAGCGTACTCTTGCCCTCCCATGTGACCTGGCAAATATATTTGCCAGCGGACAGGCCGGCGGTGTCAAGCGCCGCAGCTGTTCCGCCCGCGGGTTTGGCCGTATCCGGCACAAGCGTTCGCAAGGCCGCCTCGAAACTCAAATCAGAACGATCAGGCACATTGCTATCGTCCACAATAAACGCCCTGGCGCTGATTTTCAACGTATACTCGCCGGCCGCGGGTGCGGTGAATGTATAGGTCCCATCGTCGCTCTCTTGAACCGTTCTGTCGGAAATTGAAACTTTCGTATCCCATCCGCCCAAAATCCTGCTCAGCGTCAGCACGTCTCCCTCGTTCATGTAGAGTGTGAAGCAGTCAATTTCATTACCGCATTTTACACGCCATTCATTCCACGAATTCAAGTATCTGGCGTCCGCGCTTTTCTTCGCAACCGCGTCTGTTACGGTGATCTCGCCTTTTTTGGCCGCATACCACCGGTAGCTCAGCTTGCTATCGGGCGCGTTGCCCTTGACCGTATAGCTGTTGCCGCTGGTGGGCTGCTGGGTGATGGCACAGGTGGTAAGATTTAGGGTATTGGCCGCGCTGTCGTACGCCACGAACTTTCCGTTCTCAAAGGATGTGAAGTACTGCGCCTTGTCTGCTGAGGAAGCTGTTCCGAACATCTCACTTGTGTTCTCTACAGATACAGGGGACGTGGGGGCGAAACTATCTTCTACTTTGATATTATTCGAACCCACTTTGATCGCCGCAGAATCATCCTCCGTTGTTTTGATTATTGGCTTTCCTTGTAGTGTCAGAGATGCATCTCCCACCGCTATCGCCGTATTATCGCTTTCAATTTTCCCGCCCGCAACAAGAATACTGGGACTCGCAATAAAAACTCTAATACCATAGCCCCTACTACCGAGTTCTCCTTCGTACAGCTTCACATCAGAACGTTCGACTTGGTCACCTGGTTTTCCGCCCACATACACCGCATAGGTATTATAGGCATTCCGGGTGCTCCTGTTTTCAACCTTACCGCCATACATATGAAAATTCGCACCAGCGTAATAGTTTAGGTCAACAGCCGTAGTCTCTGTACCGTTTTCTTTTATCACACTGCCGCCGTACAAATTCAGTGTGCTCTCTCCCTTAACGAGAATAGTAGATTTTCGCCAAGTACTGCTATCATAATTGTACACGATACTGCCACCGCCTTTACAATCGCAGATGTTCAGCACAGCTCCGTCATCCAACAATATCATGCCACCAATACTGTCACTATCACTGGACACAAGCCCCGAATAGCTTAGGGTACAACCGTTTAGGCAGAGACATACCTGCCCAACAATGTGTATTGTTGATGTGGGAGTTACATTATCGGAGAGGTAATAGTAACCAGTGGTAAGCTGTATATCTCTAGTTTCGGCATCCATATCATTGCCATTCCACTCTGTCCAGGTAACATCCCCACAGGGGCCGGTATGGTCGCCGATGTCGGTATGTGTCTTGCCGCAGACGGGGTGACTGTGCTCCTGCACTTCCGACGCGGAGGCGGTGACCACCATGCAGAGCAGGGCACACAGGCACAGGGTCAGGGTCAGGAGTAGTTTTTTGTGGTTCATGATGTACGCTCCTCTCAAATATCGGGGTCTTTCCAGTGGGGACAGCGGGTATCTGTCTTCGCCCGGGCGAAGACAGAGGCGCACATGTGCGCCTCCGGTGTTGACTTTAGTGGGTTTTTCCTTATAATGGAAGTATAACCCGTTCACCTGTGAACGAAGCAAGGGGTCAGGAGGGATTTTTTTATGGCGGAGAACACAAAACAGTTTTTTCAGATCACGGAGGCGGCCCGGGCCTGCGGGCTGTCGCGGAGCACGCTGATGCGGATGGAGGAGCGCGGGCTGCTGACGCCGGTGTTCACCGCGCCGGACAGCGGGCGGCGGTACTACGACAACCACAACGTGGCGCGGATCATGCAGATCGAGAAATTCAAGGCCATGGGGCTGGGGTCGAAGGAGATCGCGGACTATTTCGCGCAGGGCGGCGAGGCCGAGGTGCTGCTGGAGGCGCTGGAGACGCGGCTGCGGGACCTGCAGCGGAGCGTGGAGGAGATGCGGCTGCGGGCGGCGGAGGGCGAGAGCCTGTCGGTGCAGATGATGGAGCTGCCGGCGGTTACGTGCCGGATACGGTGGTGCGAGGGGCTGACCACGGCGGAGCGATACCGGGATATGTACGACTTCTATGGGGCGTGCGTGCGGAAGGGGTGCGTGCTGTCGGACGAGCCGCTGTTCACCATATCGGAGCGCACGGACTATCTGGAGGGATACATCGGGCAGGAGCCGTACCGCTACGGGGTGTGCGTGCCGGTGCGGAAGAACCGGGCGGCGGCGGACGCGGTGACGCTGGAGGCGTGCCGGGTGCTGTCGGTGCTGTACTACGGCGATTACAGCGGCGTGGGCGAGGCGTGGCTGACGCTGGGGCGGGAGGTAAAGGCGCGGGGGCTGAAGCCCGCCGGCGCGCCGCGGGTGCTGGGCATCGTGGCGCCGTACACGGGGCGGGAGATCGAGACGCGGCGGTACTGCTCGCGGCTGGCGCTGCCGGTGGAGGAATAACGGGAAGCGGGAGGCCTGCTGTGCAGGTCTCCCGCTTCTGTTATACCAATTTGTGAGGAAACAAATAGGAGAATTACTGGTTCAGGTACTCCATGGCGATGGCCGCCAGGCCGGTGACGCCGTGCTTCATGACCTCCTCGTTGAACACGATCTTGCCGTTGTGGAGCGAGACAGCGTTCTCGCCGCGGCCGGCATCGACCATCATAAAGGCGGAGGGGGTGCCGGTGAGCTTGCCGAAGAAGCTGAAGTCCTCGCTGCCGGAGAAGGGCTTGTCGATGAACTCCGCCTTGCCGCCGGCAGCGGTGACGGCCTTGTTGACCAGGTCGATCATGGCGGGGTCGTTGTACTGGAGCGCGTAGCCCTCCTCCAAATTGACCTCGATGTCGCAGTCGAAGGCGATGCCGATGCCCTTGCAGATGCGCCGGACCTCCTGAATGGCGGTGTCGCGGCCGGCGTCGCTGAAGCTGCGGAGGACGGCCACCATCCGCGCTTCGCCGGCGGTGATGTTGACGGCGTCGCCGCCGGACATGGTGCCCACCGTCAGCACGGCGGTATCCATGGGGTCGATGCGGCGGGAGACCACGGTTTGCAGCACGGTGATGAGATACCCGGCGCAGGCGATGGCATCCCGTGCGGTGTGGGGTGCAGCGCCGTGGCCGCTCTTGCCGTGAACGCTGATGTGGAACAGGTCCACCGCGCTGGTGAAGTAGCCCTTATAGAGCTGCATACGGCCCACGGAGTCATTCTCGGAGGGGCAGACGTGCTGACCGAAGATGGCGTCCACATGGGGGTTCTCCATGACGCCGGCGGCCACCAGTGCCCGTGCGCCGCCGGGCATCAGATCCTCGCTGGGCTCGAAGATCAGCTTGACGGTGCCGGCGAACTGATCGCGCATATGGCACAGCGTCTTTGCGGCGCCCAGAAGCATGGTGGTGTGCAGGTCGTGGCCGCAGGCGTGCATAACGCCCTCGGTCTCGCTGGCAAAGGGCAGACCGGTTTCCTCGTGAACGGGCAGGGCGTCGATATCGGCGCGGAGCGCCACGCACTTGCCGGGGCCCTTCTTGCCGTGGATCAGGGCCACCACGGCGGTGGGCAGGGGCTGCCGGATCTCGTCCACGCCCATTTTCTCCAGCTCACTGCGGATGAGGGCGGAGGTGCGGACCTCGTGCATACCCAGCTCCGGGTGGGCGTGGATATCACGGCGGATAGAGACCAACTCGTCGAAGATGGTATCGACGAAGGAACGAATATCAGACATGGAAAAGCACTCCTTTCAAATGAGCCGGGCTCACAGCCAGCTGCTCATAACGCCGGCCACCAGTACGGAGGTGATGGACACGGTGACCATGCCGGCCACCAGCATCTTGGGCATGATCTGGGCGTTGATGGCGGCCTTTTCCTCGGCGGTGGTGCCGGTGGACTCAGAGACCTCGTTGGAGATGATGACCGTGCCGGGGAAGCCGAACAGGCAGGAGCTGCCGATGGCCACGGACATCTGCCAGCTGTAGCCGAAGATCTTACCCACAAGGATGGAGACGACGGCGAAGGCTGCGGTGCCGATCAGCACGCAGACCAGCAGGGGCTTGACCATGCCGCCCACCATCTCGGGGGTCGCGGAGGCCAGATTGGTGAAGATGGACAGGGTGATGATGGGCATTACGATGCCGGTGGCGTGGGCCTTGCCCAGGGCGTCCTCATCCAGGAAGCCCAGCTCCTTGCAGAGCACACCGAAAATCAGGCACCAGACCAGCTTGTTAACGGCATCGTGGAACAGGCTGGACACCCACACGGACAGCAGCGCCACCAGAATGACCTTGGCGATAATGGCGTTGGGGGTGTTGTACTTATCGGGCAGGGCGGGGATCAGCTTCTTGCGGGCAGCGGCGGCGTTCTGGGCCGCGGCGGCACCGGCGTCCACCTGGAGCGTGCCGGCGTCGATCTGGGCCTTGATGCGCTTGGCCTCGCTCTTGAGGCACAGGGAGGCCACGGGGTAGCCCACGAAGCCCTGGGCGCACATGACCAGGGTGGCGAACACCGCCAGGTCAGGCAGGTTGGCTTTGTTGGCCATATCCTGCATGGTCAGGGTGGCGACAACGCCGCCGGAGAGAATGGGCGCGCCCACCAGAGCGAAGCCGCGGTCGATGATCAGCTGGCCGATGAAGAACACGGCAGCAGAGATGGCGATGCAGGCCACGGCGGAGATGATGACGGTGCGCCACTGGGCGCCGAAGTCGCGGAGCCGGATGGTGGTGCCCAGGTGCACCAGCAGCATGGTGACCAGCAGGCCGGCCATGCTCAGAAGGGTGGAGTCAGCAAACAGGGTGGTGGGGAAAACGCCGGTCCAGAAGCCTGCCAGGAATACGACGGAGGCCACCAGCAGCATGGATACGATAGCCTTTGTTTTCGCGGAGATCATGTCTCCTACGGCGAACACCACGAAGATGACAGCCGCTGAAATGATTGCAGTCATGATTTTCTTCTCCTTTTGTTTTGAAATAGGGGGCAACAGGGATGATGGGGTAAATTGAAAAGCGGCTCCGTCTGAAAGACGAAGCCGCTTCACACACATGGGAAATGGAAAAGACGGGTTCAATTCTTTACAGCCGGCGTTTGGTATCGGGAGGTAAAATAGGCGTACCAATAAAAGCCCCAGACGGAGCTGGTGCCGGCGTAATAGGAGACAGCGGCATGGTTCGCGGCCATGTCGTTATGAAGCATATCGCGCTGCATCATGTGACGTACCATGTGGGGTCTCCTTTCCGCCGGTGGTCGGCTGGTTTTTGTGTTGGCGTTATCTTAACGCCGCGGGGTACAGAAGTCAACCGTTAGATAGACTATACTTTCGCAATTAAAAGCGCTAAATTTTTGTGAAAACTGACAGCCGCCGACATGGCGGAACCGGATGGCGGCGGGAATATGCAAAATTCCCACCGGTATGGTATGGTTTTTGTGAAAGGTGACAATGGACTTTGCGCGGGACGGGACAGTATAATGTTATGTAAGATTTCCGGAGAAGGAGAAAACGCATGAACAGCACGCTGCACACCATAAACTGCGCCTGTTGTACGTCCGCCTGCTGCGCGGGCGTGTGTTGTCGTGCCCATGGGCGCTGTGCGTTTTCTGCTGAAAAGGCCCTGTAAGCGGGCCGTGATACCTGTACACACAGGCGGCGGAGGATGCGGGCGCATCCTTCGCCGTTTTATTTTGAGAGGAGACAAGGACTATGACTTCCAACGCGGAGATCGCCAAGGCGATGGCGGAAAATATGACACACGCGGCGGTGCCGTTGTACGGCAAAAAGCTGCGGCTGCCGGACAGGGGTGCCATCATCGGCATCATCAAGGAGTTTCGGCGGCTGCTGTTCCCGGCATATTTCGGTGACGCGCAGCTGATGGCGCTACCGCCGGAGAACTACGCCGCACTGCTGCTGGAACGTATCGATACGGCTCTGACGGCACAGGTGGCGCTGGCGCTGCCGGAGGGCCAGGTCTTTGCCGCGGCGGCGCTGACCCATGAAATACTGGAGCAGCTGCCCCGCATACAGCAGACACTGATGACGGACATTGAGGCCACGTTTGACGGCGATCCGGCAGCGGCGGACAAGGAGGAGATCATTTTCGCCTATCCGGGGCTGTTCGCCATCTTCGTATACCGCATTGCCCACGAGCTGTACCTGCGGCAGGTTCCCATGATCCCCCGGATGATGACGGAGTACGCCCACAGCCGGACGGGTATCGACATCCACCCCGGCGCGCAGATCGGGCCGTGGTTCTTCATCGACCACGGCACAGGCATCGTTATCGGCGAGACGACGGTGATCGGCAGCCATGTGAAGCTGTATCAGGGTGTGACGCTGGGCGCACTGTCCCCCCGGGCGGGCCATGCCAGCCTGCCGGGAAAGCGGCACCCCACAGTGTGCGACTATGTGACTATCTACTCCGGTGCCTCCATTCTGGGCGGCGAGACGGTGATCGGCGAGCACTCGGTGGTGGGCGGCAATGCGTTCCTCACCGGGTCGGTGGCGGACAACACGCGGGTGGTCATCACGGCGCCGGAGACGGTATTCAAAAACGCGGAGTGACCGCGCAGGAGGGAAAAGGACGGCTGCAAGGCCGTCCTTTTATGCTGCCGCAGCGTAGGCACCCGGCTATTTGCATAGTTTTTGGTGCGGAATTTCAGCGTATCGACGAGTATCGCGGGGAAAACGCCGCTTGTCAGGGATGGACGCCATGTATTATAATACTTGATAGAATACAGTGCAAGGAGGCGCAGCTATGGGGCGCATCAGCAAGGAAAACTACTATCTGGATATTGCGGAGACGGTGCTGGAGCGCGCCACCTGTCTGCGCCGGGTATACGGGGCCATCATCGTGAAGAACGACGAGATCATCTCCACCGGCTACAACGGCGCGCCGCGGGGACGGAAGAACTGCGTGGACATGGGGTTCTGCACCAGGGAGGCCATGCAGGTGCCGCGAGGAGAGCGATACGAGCTGTGCCGCAGCGTACACGCCGAGGCCAACGCCATTATCTCCGCCAGCCGCCGGGACATGGTGGGCAGCACGCTGTATCTGGTGGGCAGGGACGGCCGGACCGGGGCGCTGCTGGGCGACGCCACCAGCTGCGCCATGTGCCGCAGGCAGGTGATCAACGCGGGTATCAGCAAGGTGGTCATACGGAAGACGGATACGGAATTTGAGGTCGTGGACGTGCAGGACTGGGTGCAGCAGGAGGATGACGTGCCCGCACTGTAAAGAAGGGCTATCCGGCCAAAGGGCCGATAGAATACAACAACTGAACAAAGGAGAATGTGTGATGCTGAACGACTCTAAGATCGCCGCCTACACGGCGATACTGCAGGAGGAGCTCCTGCTGGCCACAGGGTGTACAGAGCCCATCGCCGTCGCGTACTGTGCCGCAAAACTGCGCGAGGTGTTGGGCGGAAAACCGGAAAAGATCCTGGCTGAGATCAGCGGGAACATCCTGAAGAATGTGAAGTCCGTGGTCGTCCCCAACACAGGAGGACGCCGGGGCATCGACGCCGCCATCGCCGTGGGCATAGTGGCCGGCGACGCCGACGCAGATCTTCAGGTCATCGCCAACGTGACGGAGGCGGATGTGGCTGCCATCCAGACGTATCTGGACAGCACCGACATCCGCGTGACCTGTCCCGAAACGCCGTGTATGCTGGATATCAAACTCACCGGCTGGCGGGAGGGGCATCACGCCTGTGTGCGGGTGGCCAACAACCACACGAACATCATCTATATGGAAAAGGATGGGAATATCCTGCGGGAGCTGCCCGTCACCGGCAACGCCGAGGACAACCTGCAGGACAAATCCGTCCTCAACGTACAGGACATCATCACATTCGCAGAAACAGTACCTTTGGACAACATACGCCCCACCGTGGGGCGGCAGATCGAGAAAAACACCGCCATCGCCGCCGAGGGGCTGCGAAACAGCTGGGGCGCCAACATCGGCTCCACCCTGCTGGAGAGCAGTCAGGACTGGGCGACACAGGCGCGGGCATGGGCGGCCGCCGGCTCGGACGCACGGATGAACGGCTGTGAAATGCCGGTGGTCATCGTATCCGGCTCCGGCAATCAGGGCATCACCGCCTCGGTGCCCGTATGGAAATACGGCAAGCTCATGGGCGCGGATGACGACACCATCCTGCGGGCGGTGTGTCTCAGCGACCTGATCACCATACACCAGAAGACCGGCATCGGGCGGCTGAGCGCCTACTGCGGCGCGGTCAGCGCCGGTGTGGGCGCGGGCTGCGGCATCGCGTGGCTGCGGGGCGCGGACTGCGAGGGCATCAGCCACACGCTGGAAAACGCCGTGGCCATGATCTCCGGCTGCATTTGCGACGGTGCCAAGGCCAGCTGCGCCAGCAAGATCGCCATGGGCGTAGACTGCGGCATCTTGGGCTACGACATGTACGCCGGCGGCAACAACTTCCGCCCCGGCGACGGTATACTGGGCAACGACGTGGAGGACACCGTCCGGAACGTAGGCGTTCTGGCCGCGCAGGGTATGCGGGAGACCGACCGGGTGATTTTAAAGATCATGACGGAGTAAAGTCACAGGCACTCCCCCCGGCTTCCGCCAGGGGGAGTGCCTGAAAATACGAACAGCCCCTCCGGCCAAGGCCGGAGGGGCTGCTTTTTGTGCTTATCCGTCGAATACCTGAAGGGCGTTCTGGCGGAGGGAGTAGGCGTCGCTGCCGTAGCTGTGCCAGAGGGCGGCGGCGTCACGGAAGGGGTAGACCGGGGCGGTCTGGCAGACGTAGTTGGCCCAGCTCTCGATGACCCAGCCGTCCTGGCCGCGGAGGGCGTCGTAGAAAACGTAGGCGCGGGGGCTTTCGACGCCGCGGGGGAAGGACCAGCCGGCGGTGATCCGCTGGGTCTGGCGGGTGCCGAAGAGGTCGCTGACCTGTTGGCTGCCGCTCTTCAGTGTGTGGAAGGCGGCGGCCTGCGCCGTGCCGTTTCTCTCGCAGAGGACGCGGCCGCTGACATGGCCGCCGGGGAACCAGTCGCCCTGCGTCTGCCACGCCGGCCACAGTTCCAGCATCTCGGTGTAGGGGCTGGGCGGGGCAGCGTAGGTCAGGTGGTGGATATAGATATAGCGGCGGACACCGTCCTCCTCCGGCAATTCCACGGCCACATGGGTCATGGTCTGCTCCAGCGTATCATAGACACGGTAGACGTAGGTATAGTGGCGCTCCCCCTCTCCATCCACGTCGGTGATGGTGTGGTCGTAGACCAGCGGACGGTCCGGGTCACTCATATAGTGGGTGGTGGTGATGGTGCGGTGGTCCGTATCGCTGTACAGGCGTTCCACCTGACGGTAGACCCTTACGGCACCGGCCATACGGGAGACCTCTTCGGCGGTCAGGTCATCGAGGACATAGGACGGAAAGCCCTTTGTCAGCAGCTGCTGGCGGATCGTCTCGTCCTGGGGCGCGTCATCGCGGGCATGCCAGTCCATGGGATACCGCTGGCCCAGGAACATGGCCAGCAGCACCGCCGCCAGCAGCACACCCAGGCCGCCCCACAGCACCGCGGCATCCGGAAGGCGGACAGGGGCGGCGGTGATGGCGTAGCCGGTATCGGCCAGAGAACGGGACAATCTGACCATGCTGCGGAGCAGGAGGATGTAGAGCACCAGCATCGGCAGGACCAGCAGCCAGCCCTCCACGCCGATGAGCGCCAGGACCGTAAGGACAGCGTAGAACACCGCCATGGCACCGGCGGCGGTGGCCGCGGGCTTTTCCTCCCCAGCGGCGCGGGAGACACCCACCATACCCCGCCACAGGCAGACATACAGCACCTGCAGCAGGGCGATATTGACATAGGCCGGTGCAAGCCCCGTCTCCACAGGCAGGGCGGCGAGGACGATACACGCGCCGCGGACGGCCAGAGAGGCCAGAGAGAGGATATAGCACCAGCGGAGGGGCGTGTTTTCGCGCCGCAGCGTACAGAAGCCCAGCACCAGCAGCAGGCCGCCGACGGCGGGCAGGATCACATCCAGATACAGGAAATTCAGGGTAATGGTGATCAGACCCAGACCCCAGAGCACCCGGGTCATGGCCATGCTCCAGGGATTGATCTCGCCGGCGGCGGGCGGCGGCAGGGCGGCGGCATCCTCACGGAGCAGATCGTCAAAGCGGCGTTCGTCAGTCATAGAGTTCACCTCCCAGCAGTCGGCGCAGGCTTTGCCGCAGGCGGTACAGCCGCCCCTCCACCGCGCGCTCCGTCAGGCCCAGCTCGGCGGCCATCTGGGCGGTGGACTGGCAGTAGTAATACTTCCGGTAGAACAGCTCCCGCTCGTACACCGGCAGGCCCGCGATAGCCGCCCGCAGCTTCGCCTGCCGCTCGCGGCGGAGCACCTCGTCCTCGGCGCTGCCGTCCCCGTGGGGCACGGTGTCCTCCAGCGGGGCGTCCTCCGTTCCCTTGGCGCGGGCGCGGTTCAAGGCGGCGTTGCGGGTCAGGGCGGTCAGCCAGCCGTTCAGGCTGCCCTTTGCCCCGTCGAAGCTCCCCGCCCCCTGCCAGATGCGCAGGGATATGTCCGCCAGGCACTCCTCCCTGTCCCGCTCATCCGGGAGGATGGGACGCAGGATATAGAGGAACAGCGGCGTGAAACGCCGCAGCAGCGCCTGCAGGGCTTCCTCGTCACCGCCGGCGATGCTCGCCATCAGTTGTCTGTCGTCCACGCGCTCCCTCCTCCCTGTGGTTTCTTCTGTATGATACACTATTTTACCAGAAATCCCACGGAGAAACAGCATAAAAAACAAGACCGGCGACGCCGGTCTTGTTTTTTATCACACAATTACTCAGTCACGAAGGGCAGCAGAGCGATCTGACGAGCGCGCTTGATGGCCTCGGTGAGCTGGCGCTGATGCATAGCGCAGGTGCCGGTGGTACGGCGGGGCAGGATCTTGGAGCGCTCGGAGATGAAGCGGCGCAGCTTAGCGGCGTCCTTGTAATCGATGCACTCGCACTTGTCCACGCAGAACTGGCAAACCTTCTTGCGGCGCTTGCCGGCACCGCGAACGGGTCTATTTTCGCGTTCCATAGCCATGGAAGTTTCCTCCTTTATAAAATGTCATGTGCCGGGGGCACATCAGAACGGCAGGTCGCCGTCCTCTTCATCGATCTCGGAAAATCCGGAGCCGCCTACGGGCGCAGCGTAACCGCCGGCAGGAGCGGAATAGCCGCCGTTATTGCCGCCGTAGCTGTTGTTGGCGTAATTGCCGCCGCTGCTGCCGTCGCTGTCGCGGCGGGAGTCGCCGAAGTAGACATTGTCGGCCACGACCTCGGCGCTGCGGCGGTTGTTGCCCTCCTTGTCCTGCCAGGCGCGGATCTGGAGCCGACCCTCTACCACGGCCATACGGCCCTTGGTAAAGTACTTGGCCACGAACTCCGCGGTGGCGCGCCAGGCGACCACATCGATGAAGTCCGTCTCCTTCTCGCCGGACTGTGTCTTGTAATCACGATCCACAGCCAGAGAGAAGCTGGTGACGGGGGTACCGGACTGCGTACGGCGCAGCTCCGGGTCACGGGTCAGGCGACCCATGATAAAGATCTTGTTCAGCATTGCTGTACTCCCTTACTCGCCCTTGCAGACGATCATGGAACGCATGATACCCTCGGTAATGCCCAGGATACGATCCAGCTCCTTGGGGAATTCCGGGCCGCTGGTGAAGCTCATCAGCACATAATAGCCCTCGGTCTTGTAGTCGATCGCGTAAGCCAGGCGACGCTTGCCCCACTCATCGACTACCACGTCGGTCGCGTTCTGCTCTGCCAGGGACTGGAACTTTGCCACGGTGGCGGCAACAGCCTCCTCACCCTGTGCAGGGTCGATGATGTAAACGACCTCGTAGTTGGCGGAAATCTTAGCCATACTTTTGCACCTCCTTTTGGACAAATGGCCCTCATTCTCGGATGAGAGCAAGGATATGCTTGCAGACGCAAGCCATATTATTATACCGGAAGCACGGCAAAAGTCAAGATATTTTTGCGATTTTGGTACTTTTGGGGCGGTGTGCGCCGGAAACGTCTGTGTGTCCGCCTGCGGCGCACAAATTTGAAAATTTTGTTTGCCGTACGCCTTGCACGGAGCAAAACGGTGTGATAAAATTTACCTATATTGAATGAGGAGGCGCATTTTATGATCTCCATGGCCATGCTGCACGACGCACAGCGGGTGCTGAAGCCCGTCATCAACCGGACGCCGGTGATCCCCACCAAGGGGCTGGTGCCGGGGTGCGCGTTCTATCTGAAGGCGGACTGCCTGCAAAAAACCGGCGCGTTCAAGTTGCGGGGCGCGTACTATAAGATCGCCACCCTCTCCGACGAGGAGAAGGAACGGGGCGTCATCGCCTGCTCCGCCGGCAATCACGCCCAGGGCGTGGCTTTCGCCGCCCGGGACATGGGCATCAAGGCCACCATCTGCATCCCGGAGGGCGCGCCCATCTCCAAGATCGAGGCCACCCGCAGCTACGGGGCCAACGTGGTACTGGTACCCGGCGTGTACGACGACGCCTATGCCGAGGCGGTGCGCCTGCGGGACGAGCAGGGACTGACGTTTATACACCCCTTCAACGATTACAGCATTATGGCCGGACAGGGCACCATCGGCCTGGAGATCCTGGAGCAGCTGCCGGACGTGGATATGATCTTCGTGCCCATCGGCGGCGGCGGACTGATCGCGGGGCTGGCCTACGCGGTGAAGAACCTGAGGCCCCAGTGCCGCATTATCGGCGTACAGGCCGCCGGCGCGCCCAGCATGGCGGAGTCCCTGAAGGAGGGGAAGATCATCACCCTGAGCAGCGTGGATACGGTGGCCGACGGCATCAAGGTCAAGACTCCCGGTGATCTGACGTTCGATATGTGCCGGGAGTATGTAGACGAGGTGGTGACGGTCAGCGAGGGCGAGATCGCCAGCGCCATCCTGACGGTGTTGGAAAAGCAGAAGCTGGTGGCCGAGGGCGCAGGCGCCGTGGGCATCGCCGCCGCCATGTACCACAAGGTGAACACCGAGGGCAAAACGGTGTGCGCTCTGCTGTCCGGCGGCAATGTGGACGTGACCATGCTGGAGCGCATCCTGACCCGGGGCCTTGCCAAGGAGGGGCGGACAGTGAGCTTCTCCACGGTGCTGCCGGACCAGCCCCACGCGCTGGCGTCGTTCCTGGAGGTGGTGTCCTCCCTGGGCGCAAACGTGCTGGACGTGAACCACGAGCGCCGCAACACCAAGGCCGCCATCGGCTCCTGTGTGGTAAATCTGTCGCTGGAGACCCGGGACAAGGCCCATATTCAGGAGATCTTCGGCTCTCTGCGGCGAAAGGGCTATGTGGTAGAGGAGCAGTGAATACAGACGCGGCCCCCGCCAAAGGCGGGGG